>Ga0208879_1000112_pt1 | contig 84978 bp, 77 predicted proteins | sample Knorr_S15_td_Bot_FD_185605 | JGI IMG/M metagenome (GOLD analysis project Ga0208879, IMG submission 185605) | Marine microbial communities from Southern Atlantic Ocean transect - Knorr_S15_td_Bottom_ad_5009_LV_A (SPAdes) (version 2) | ecosystem: Environmental > Aquatic > Marine > Oceanic | place... | reverse complement strand
AATACACCTCTGTTTTATTTGTATGATGATGGAACAGTAGAAAAAAAAATAGTGATTGAATAATGCTACAATCAGTTCTTCATTACGGGCTTCATTTTTTATTTCCAGCCCTAGTTGCATGGGTTTTCTTCAGAAACGAATGGAAGAAAGTATACCTCATTATGCTTGCAACTATGCTTGTGGATTTGGACCACCTTTTAGCAAATCCCATCTTTGACCCAAACAGATGTAGCATTGGATTTCATCCCCTTCATTCCTACTATGCTATTTTAATTTATATGGCACTTCTATTATTTCCAAAGAGCAGAATAATTGCCATTGGCCTACTATTGCATATGATTACTGATTACTTAGATTGTAATTTTTTAAATTACTTTATCTCTTAGAAGCCCCAATAAAAATAGAACTACACTCATTTCCTGATCTTTCAAAAAGCATTTCTACTGCCTTTTTACCTTGCTCTCCAAGTGAAACAGAACAATCATTTACATACAAGGCAATGTGTGCATCCACCACTTCCCTTTCCATTTCTTGAGCATGAAACTTAACATAATCAGCAGAACTATTCGGGTTTGCAAAAGCATATTCTACACTTTTTCTTAGGACTCTTTCTATTTTATGCTGAGTAGCTAAAGGCAATTCTCTTTTCACAACAATGCCACCCAAAGGAATAGGAAGTCCTGTTTCTTCTTCCCAAAACTCTCCTAAATCTTTTACTTTCTCTAAGCCTTTTTCTTGGTAGGTAAATCGGTTTTCGTGTATAATGAGTCCTGCATCTACTCTGCCTTCAAGCACCTCATTTTCAATTTCAGAAAAAAGCGTTTCTACTTTATTCTGATTTTTGGGAAAAGCAATACTCAATAACATATTGGCAGTAGTGTATTTCCCAGGAATAGCAATTTTACTTTTATTAGTTAAAATAGTATTTGGTTTTTTAATCAGTAGCGGACCACAGTTATTTCCTAAAGCCGAGCCGCTATCCAATAACGCATAATCGTTTACGCAATGCGTAAACGCATTATAGCTGAGTTTTGTAATATCCAATTTCCCTTGAAACGCCCACTTATTTAACTGTTCTACATCTGCAAAAACTACTTCAAAATCCAAGCCTTCCGTATCAATTTTATGATGTACAAGTGCATCAAAAATAAAAGTATCATTTGGGCAAGGCGAAAAACCTAAAGTCAATTTCATAGCTCAGTAATTATTTGTGCAACTGTAGCGTTCAAGTTGTTAATCGCTAAAGGCATATTCCAATTTGCTTTATTTCGTTTTTCTACTTTATTTGAAATCGCTCTTATCTGCACACAAGGAATAACAAATTCCTTGCATACTTTAAAAACAGCAGCACCTTCCATACTCTCCACATCAGGGTTTAATCCGCTTACTATCTCTACAATGGATTCCTCATTTCCATGAACCGTATTTACCGTAATTCCTTTCACTTTTTGCAAATTGGTTTCTCCCTCTACACTATAATTTGCTTTTATTTGCAAGTCAGAAAACCGTTCAAATCCCACTCCATTTTCAAAACCTATTTCCGAAAAATAATCCTCAACCACCTCAACTACATTTCCTATTTTAATCTCATCCGAAAAAGAACCCGCAACCCCCATATTAAGCACTAAATCATATTTATTTTGCATTAATTCTTTTGTCAGCTGAATGGCAGTATTCACCATTCCCACCCCGGTTACCAGCACAGTGCAGGCCTTAAATCTATCTTCAATAATTTCCTGCTCAGTTGCCACAACCAATAGTATCTTCATTTGGCAAATATACCAAAAGAAAAGGTAGTATATTTGCAGCCTATTTATAAAAAGATGAGTGATACTTATAATAAAAAAATAGCCGATAGTATTCATTCGGTTTTATCAGAAATTGGTGAAAATCCAGAAAGAGAAGGCTTATTAAAAACACCTGAGCGTGTAGCAAAATCCATGGAGTTTTTAACGAATGGATACAGACAAGATCCTACTGAGATTTTAAAATCAGCTATGTTTGATGAAGATTATAGCCAAATGGTTTTAGTGAAAGACATTGAATTATACTCCATGTGCGAACATCATATGTTGCCTTTTTTCGGGAAAGCGCACATTGCCTATATACCTAACGGACACATTATTGGACTCAGCAAAATACCAAGAATTGTAGATGTGTTTGCTAGAAGGTTGCAAGTGCAAGAACGCCTAACAGATGAGATAAAAGACTGTTTGCAAGATACCCTAAACCCAAAAGGAGTAGCAGTAGTAATTGAAGCGCAACACCTGTGTATGCAAATGAGAGGAGTGCAAAAACAACATTCTTCCACTACAACTTCTGCTTTTTCAGGTATCTTTTTAAAAGATGAAAAAACGCGTTCCGAATTTATTAATTTGATAAAATAATAGTTGCTAGTTGTTGGCTATTAGTTGCTAGAAACTAATGCTGACAACTAAAAACTAACAAAAAACTAAACTATGAAAGCATACGTATTTCCTGGGCAAGGCGCCCAATTTCCTGGAATGGGAAAATACTTATATGAAGAATCAGTAGAAGCAAAGCAACTATTTGACAAAGCCAATATAATTTTAGGATTCTCTTTAACGGACATTATGTTTGGAGAAGATGCAGAGGCCTTAAAACAAACTAAAGTAACTCAACCCGCTATCTTTTTACATTCTGTAGTATTAGCTAAGGTATTAGGAGATTCCTTTCAACCAGAAATGGTTGCAGGACATTCTCTAGGAGAATTCTCTGCTTTAGTTGCTGCCGGGTACTTATCTTTTGAAGATGGATTAAAATTGGTATCCAAAAGAGCAATGGCTATGCAAAAAGCCTGTGAACAAAACCCATCAACTATGGCAGCTGTGATAGGACTTGAAAATGATGTGGTGGAGGAAATCTGCTCAGCAATTAGTGAAGTAGTTGTTCCTGCCAACTACAACTGTCCTGGACAATTAGTAATCTCAGGAAGCAATGAAGGAATAGATATTGCTTGTGAAAAACTAACAGAAGCAGGAGCAAGAAGGGCTTTAAAACTTCCTGTTGGAGGAGCTTTTCATTCTCCACTTATGGAGCCTGCAAGAGCAGAATTGGAACTAGCAATTGATGAAACTAATTTTTCTGAAGGTGTTTGTTCTATCTACCAAAATGTAACGGCAACAGCTATAACTAACCCTGAAGAAATTAAAGCCAACTTGAAAAAGCAACTGACTTCATCCGTACTTTGGACACAAACTATGCAACAAATGATTATAGATGGCTTAACATCAGTAACTGAAGTTGGTCCTGGAAGAGTATTACAAGGTTTATTCAAAAAAGTAGACCGAAAACTTGAAACTCAAAGCGCTAGCTTATAAGGTATTATTGAGCAGCATACCACTATCCACCAAATCATACCAGGCTTTTTTAGTCTGGCATTTTTCGTACAATTCAGCATGCATCATATTATGACAATCAGTTCCTACAAAACTAACTTGATTATGCGCAATTAAATGCTCTGTTTTTTTCTGAATGAGAGTTGAATAATACCCAATTAATGAAAGTAAGTTAATTTGCATTAGCACGCCTCTGTTCATAAGATTATCATAATCTTCTTGTTTGTAGTATCCATATCGTTCAGGGTGTGCAAGCACTACTTTATACCCTTCTAATTGCAATTTAAAGATAATGTTAAATAAATTTCTTGGCGCTTCCATAAAGGAAAGCTCTACCAATATATAGTTATTGCCAAAAGTTAAGAATTTCTCCTTCCCAATTTTTTGTTCAAATTCAAAATCAAGATAATATTCTGCAGCTGCATCTATTTCCATATTGATGTTCTGTACTTTTAATTCCGTACGCACATCAGCTAGTCCCTTCAATATTGTTTCGGAAGAATTTTGATAGAAATCACTCATCACATGAGGGCTAGTAATTACCTTAACATATCCCAATTCTTGCATTTTTTTAATCAATGAAATGGAAGTTTCCATATCAGGAGCGCCATCATCAATCCCTGGAAGGAAATGCGAATGAATGTCTGTTTTCAATATTGAAAAATCAAGAGGTTCAAATACCTCCTCCTTTTTTGAAAACCATTTTAACATAAATTGTCTGTTTTAACTGTATTGTTGCGAATAATATTTTTGGTAATCCCCAGAAGTGATATTATCCATCCACTCTTCATTGGCTAAATACCATGCAATTGTTTTTGCTAACCCTTCCTCAAATTGCAAAGATGGCTCCCAACCCAATTCATTTTTTAATTTATTGGCATCAATAGCATAGCGTTTATCGTGCCCTGGTCTATCCTTCACATAAGTAATTAAGCCTTCAGCAGTTCCCGCTTCATTTCCTAAAGCAATATCCATTTGTTCACATACTATTTTAATCAAATCAATATTTGTCCATTCATTAAACCCACCAATATTATAGGTCTCTCCATTTCTACCTTCATGATAAATTTTATCAATTGCAATGGCATGATCAACTACATACAGCCAATCCCTTGTGAACTTTCCATCTCCATAAACAGGTAGTGCTTTTGAGTTTATGATGTTATTGATAAAAAGGGGCAACAACTTTTCAGGAAACTGATTAGGTCCATAATTATTAGAGCAATTTGAAATAATATAAGGCATACCATAGGTATTTCCATAAGCCCTTACAAAATGATCGGAACTTGCTTTTGAAGAAGAATATGGAGATTGCGGATCGTAAGAAGTCGTTTCTAAAAACAAACCTGTATCTCCTAAACTTCCGTACACCTCATCAGTTGAAACATGATAGAATAGCTTTCCTTCTTCATTCCCTTTCCATAGATTTTTTGCAGCATTCAAAAGGTTAACTGTACCTACCACATTTGTCATAATGAATTCCATAGGATTAGTAATGGAACGATCAACATGGCTTTCAGCAGCCAAATGGACAACTCCATCAAATTGGTATTTATCAAATAACTCCTTGATATATCCTTCATTAACTATATCACCTTTTTCAAAAATATAATTAGCCTTATCTTCAATATCACCTAAATTTTCCAAATTACCAGCATAGGTCAATTTATCCAAATTTACTATAGTATAATTGGGGTACTTGTTTACAAATAAACGCACTACGTGCGAACCAATAAATCCTGCACCTCCTGTAATTAATATCGTTTTACTCATCTTTTCTTTTCGTTTTTCAAATGGGTAGCAAATATAGACAATTATTATACAATGCTTTGCGTTAATTACCCTTTGAAAATGTATTTTAGCCCTCAAATCTGAGAACCCACTATGAGAGCCCTAATAATCCTCTGTTTTACCAGCTTTTGTTTCACCACTTTTGCGCAAAAAAATAAGCAAAGTGCATTAACTTTTGGTTACACCCATCAACTTCCAATTGGTAATTTAGCGGAACGCTTTGGCGATAACTCAGCTATTGGATTTTCCTTCTTTCAAGAAAAAGAAAGCAATCTATTTTACGGCATAGAAGGAGGATACCTTTTTAGCAATAATGTAAAGGATACTTCCATTTTTGATAATATCACGACATCAACCGGAGCAATCATTGGAGCGGATGGAACTTACTCAAACATTAACCTTATGGAAAGAGGTTTTGATGTTCATGCTTTTGTTGGTTATGCCTTTCACCCAAAAGAAAATAATCTAAGTGGTTTTTACTTTTCTGGAGGAATGGGATTTTTACAACATCAAATTTTTATTGATACTAAAAACCAAAATGTACCACAGCTTGATGAAGAGTACAAAAAAGGATATGACCGTTTAACAAATGGTTTCAGTACAAAATGGGAAGTAAGCTATAAATACTATAGTCCAAATGGGAAGTTTCAAATGTATGCCGGAATGAACATGACAGTTGCCTACACTAAAAATAGGCGCCCTTACCTATTTGACAAGATGGAGTATACACCAACTACTAGCAGTTGGGATAATTTATTAGGAATTAATATGGGACTTATTATTCCTATCCACCGAAAAAATGAAGAAGAATTTCATTATTACTAAATGAGCATTCTATATAATATTAGCATTCAGCTTTATGTAGTTGCAATTTATATTGCATCACTATTTAATGCAAAAGCTAAGTTTTGGGTAAAAGGAAGAAAAGATATCTTTCAAAAACTAGCAGAAGCAATAAAAGGAGAGCATAATATTGTTTGGTTTCACTGTGCATCTTTAGGGGAATTTGAACAAGGAAAACCGATTATTGAAGGTTACAAACAAAAATATCCTACCCATAAAATACTATTGACTTTCTTTTCACCTTCAGGATTTGAAATCCGTAAAAACTATAAAGGTACTGATTGGGTTTTCTATCTCCCTGCCGATACACAATCAAATGCAAAAAAATTCATCAATATTGTAAAACCTATAAAAGTTGTGTTTATAAAATATGAGTTCTGGTTCAATTATATGGCTGAGCTTAAAAAACAAAACATTCCTTTTTATAGTGTGTCGGCTATTTTTCGTGATGGGCAAGCCTTTTTTAAATACAAATGGTGGGCAAAGCAACTTAAAAATGTCACACACTTTTTTGTTCAGGACAAAAACTCAGCTGAGCTTTTAAAAAGTATCGGCTTTAACAATACGACTATTAGTGGTGATAGCCGTTTTGATAGTGTACTAGCCAACACTCAAAAGCAAGTGAGAATTCCTTTAATTGAAACGTTTAGCAAAAGTAAGCCTACTATTATTTGTGGAAGCACTTGGCCTAAGGATGAAATCATTTTAGTAAAATATATTAAGGATCACCCTGAAAACAATTACATTATTGCTCCTCATGAATTGCACCATATTTCTGATTTACAAAAACAGACTGATGCACTGCTTTATTCAAAGGTAAATGAAACGAATATCTTGATGACTAATGTACTTATTATTGATAGCATTGGTATCCTTTCAAATATTTATCAGTATGCTAATATTGCATATATAGGTGGGGGTTTTGGTGCAGGTATTCATAATATTCTGGAAGCAGTTGTTTTTGGCTTACCTGTTATTTTTGGACCAAACTACCAAAAATTTAATGAGGCAAAAGAATTGATACAATTAGGCGGAGCAAAAAGCATTTGCAATTATACTGAGCTAAATTTAGCTATTGATTCGTTTACTGATTTTGACAAAAAAATTGCAACTGATTATATCAAAAATAGTAGTGGTGCTACTGATAAAGTTTTAGAAACTATTTAGAATAGTATGCTTTAGGCAAACTTCTCAGATTATATTGAGAAGCCATTACCTCTCCATATGCCCCTACAGAACGAATCGCAATTAAGTCATTCCTCTCAGTAATTGGCAGTATAATTCCTTTCCCAAAACAATCAGAAGATTCACAAATAGGCCCCACTACATCATACTTTTTATTTGATACATTAGGGGTTAAATATTGCTTACTAATATTCTGTATTTTATGATTACTCTGATACAAAGCAGGACGCAATAACTCTGTCATTCCAGCATCCAAAATTGCAAAATCATTTTTTCTTCCTTGTTTTACATACAATACTTTTGAGATCAACACACCACACTGTGCTACTACAGAGCGCCCCAACTCAAAGTATAATTGTTGATGACTATCTAGTTTTAACTCTTGCTTAAAAACCTTAAAATAGGAATCAAAATCAGGTATCATATTCATATCAGGGTTTGAATAATCAACCCCTAATCCTCCCCCAACATTAATATGTTCAAACTGAAATCCATACGATTTACATTCTTGTTGAATGGTATTAATTTTTTCACATAACACTTTAAAAACTGATAAGTCAGTAATTTGAGAGCCTATATGAAAATGAAGCCCCACCAATTTAACATTAGTATAACCAATTAGTTGCTTAGCAATACCTGGCAAATCCTCTCTATTAATCCCAAATTTATTTTCTTCTATTCCGGTTGTAATGTATTTATGCGTTTGTGCATTTACATTAGGGTTAAGCCGCAATGCTACCTTTGCAATAGTATCATTTTGCTTTGCCAATTCCTGAATTACAGCCAGTTCTTCTGACGATTCACAATTAAAACAAGAAATCCCAACCTTAAGAGCATATCTTATTTCCTCATCTGTTTTTCCCACACCAGCAAACACAATATCACAAGCCGAAAACCCAACTGATAAGGCTCTTTTCACTTCATTTCCACTTACACAATCAACTCCAAATCCATTTGCTTTTACCAATTGTAAAATTTCAATATTGGCATTTGCCTTCATTGCATAATGCACCTTGTAACCAAAGCGATTAGATGATTTAAATAAAGTTTTCAAAGTATCAGAAAGTACTGATAAATCATAAAAATAAAAGGGGGTAGGCTTTTCCCTTAACTTTGGAAAGTTGTTTGTTAACATAATTAATTTAAAAATAGTTTTTTATGTAATGCTTCTAAAGCATCTTTTTTAACTTGTGTTTTTACCAATAATGAAAGGTTATGTTTACTCCCTCCATATACAATCATTCGGATAGGAATTTCTTTTAACGGATCCGTAATTCTATTGGCAACTCCTCTGCTTTCCCCTTCCATATTTCCAACTATACAAATAATAGACAAACCTTTATTTATCTCCACTTGCCCTAAATGTTTTAATTCCTTTATTATCGCACTTAAATACTCTTTATTGTCAATAGTAAGTGAAACCGAAATTTCTGAAACCGAAAGCATATCAATTGGAGTATTGTAGCGCTCAAACACCTCAAAAACTTTACTTAAAAAATCAGGAGCTAGAAATTTACGAGCTGATTTAATATTAATAGAAGTAATATGGTCTTTGGAAGCAATAGCAGTAATCCCTTCAGAAGGTAAAGTCCCTTGAATGTAAGTTCCTTTTTGTTCGGGATTAAAGGCATCCTTAATCCGAATGGGAATATTATATTCCTGAGCTGGTCGAATGGTAGAAGGATGCAAAACAGAAGCTCCAAAATAAGCCAAGTCAGCCGCTTCCTCATATGACAAATGACTTATAACAGTAGTATTCATAACAAACCTTGGGTCATTATTGTGCATACCATTTATATCAGTCCATATTTGAATTTCTTTTGCATTTACAACTGCTCCAATCAAAGAAGCTGTATAATCACTCCCACCTCTATTTAGGTTACTAATTACACCCATACTATCCAAACAAACAAATCCTTGAGTAATAATTATTTGTTCTTTTCTACTTAATAATAAAGTATTCAAGCGCTCTTTAATCACCTCAATATTAGGCTCACCATATTGGTTGAGTTGCATAAAATCTGTTGCTTGCAATAAGAAAGCAGAAGCTTTCTTTCCTAATAAATACTGGTACAAAAGATAAGTTGAAAATTGTTCTCCTTCTGTAAGGATTGTACTATAAAACACATAAATATCCCCTCTATTGTAATGGACAACAATTTGTTCTTTTAAAATAGAAAAACGATTTACAATAAAAAGGCGAACGTTATTTCTTGCTTTTTTATCATCTAGTAATTCATTAATAATAATTTGATAAGAGTGTTCCATTTCTTCTAGTAAAACAATTGCTTTAAATAAATTGTTCTGCTTTAAATAATCGCAAACTTTTTGCAACTGATTGGTTGTTCCATTCATTGCCGATAGCACCACAATTTTTTGCTGCTCATCCTGAATTAAATTAGCCACCTCTTTTATTCTTTCCGCACTACCAACAGAGGTTCCTCCAAATTTTTGTACAATCATTTTTTAAATTTTATGAAGGCGCAAAAGTAACAGAACAACATTCCTTAAAAAAATAACTTTCCAATTAAAACATTTTTTTAACTTTGTGTTAAATATTTAACATTTCCTAATGCGATCAATTCCTGAAATAACAGAAAAAATAATTCTAGAATCCCCTTATTTCCTAGAGGGGTTAAGAGATGACCTGTTAAATATATCGGCTGTATCTCGTAAAATAAAACCTTTAATTGAAGCAGAACTTCAAAAAGAAATAAAAACAGCTGCCATAATTATGGCTATGAAAAGATTCATAAAAAATATCAATCCTTCAAAAGATAAAAAATTACAAAATATCCTAAAAGGATTAAGTGAATTAACTGTTCGATCCAATCTAGTTGAGTACACTTTTAAAAACTCTGAAAGTCTTAAAAATAAACAAGTGGAATTATTAAGTGAAATTGCTTCTGACGAACAAATATTTTTCACCCTTAGTAGAGGTGTTTTTGAAACCACAATGGTCATTAGTCAGAAAGAAGAAGCGGTATTAAATAAGTTGTATAAAAATGAAGTTTGTTTATCAAATATTAAAAATTTATCTTCTATTACAATCAAATTGCCAAAATCCAATACTGAAGTAGCAGGGGTCTATTATTATTTACTGAAGCGATTGGCATGGAGAGGGATAAATATAACAGCTGTAATTTCCACCACCAATGAATTTACTATTGTACTAAAGGAAGATGAAATAAACAGAGCATTTTCTATACTCAATCAGTTAAAAAAGACTGAGTTTACAAATATATTTTAAGAGTTTTATTTTCCAAAAAATATAAAAACAAAAAAGCAGAAACTTGCGTTTCTGCTTTTCGTACCCGGGACGGGACTTGAACCCGTACGGACTAATGTCCATTGGATTTTAAGTCCAACGTGTCTACCAATTCCACCACCCGGGCAGGGTGTTTTTTATGAACTTTCTTGAGCGAGTGATGGGATTCGGACCCACGACCCTCACCTTGGCAAGGTGATGCTCTACCCCTGAGCTACACTCGCATTAGGGACGGCAAATTTAATTAAATATTCAATACTACAAAATCAAAAACTACTTTCCTATTAGTTTTTTTATTTCATTCAGTTTCATCAAAGCCTCAACCGGTGTTAATGTATTGATATCCAATCTTGTTATCTGATCCCTTAACTCCTCCAAAATAGGATCGTCCAACTTAAAAAAGCTAAGTTGCATATCACTCCCCTCAGTTATAGCCTTGGCATTACTTTCTTTTCCTCTTAATGCTTCTAATTCTTTCAGGATTTTTTCTGCTTTTTTCACAATTTTATTTGGCATCCCAGCCATTTTTGCTACATGTATCCCAAAACTATGATTACTCCCTCCCTCCTTCAGAGTACGAATAAAAATAATATTCTTCCCTATTTCTTTTACAGATACATTATAATTTTTTATTCTAGAAAACTGTTCTGTCATATCGTTTAGCTCATGATAATGAGTAGCAAATAATGTTTTTGCTTTAGTAGGGTGTTCATGCAAGTATTCAGCAATCGCCCAAGCAATAGACACTCCATCATAAGTACTTGTTCCTCTTCCTATCTCGTCCAACAATATCAAACTATTGTCCGATAAATTATTCAAAATACTAGCCGTTTCATTCATCTCTACCATAAAAGTAGACTCGCCCATTGATATATTATCAGAAGCACCGACTCGAGTAAATATCTTATCCACCAAGCCAATTTCTGCCGCTTGCACAGGAACAAAACTTCCTATCTGAGCCATCAAAACAATAAGAGCAGTCTGCCTTAATAATGCTGATTTACCAGACATATTAGGCCCTGTAATCATCATGATTTGTTGCTGCTCTCTATTTAAAGTTACATCATTAGGGATATAAGGCTCTCCCATTTCCAGTTGCTGTTCAATTACAGGATGTCTACCTTGTGTTATCACTAAGTCCGAACTACTATTCACACTCGGCTTGGCATAATTATTCTTCTTTGCAATGGATGAAAACGAAAGTAAACAATCCAGTTGTGATACGATAAAAGCATTTATTTGAATCTCTTTAATGTGTGCCGCTATACTTTGGACTAATTCAGCAAAAAGACGATTTTCAATTTCTAAAATCCTGCCTTCAGCACTTAAAATCTTATGTTCGTATTCCTTTAGTTCTTCTGTAATATAACGTTCGGCACTTACTAGCGTTTGCTTTCTTATCCACTGCTCTGGCACTTGTTCCTTAAACCTATTACGCACTTCCAAGTAATAACCAAACACATTATTAAATGATATTTTTAGAGAAGAAATCCCTGTCCTTTCAATCTCTCGTTCAAGCATTTTATCCAGATATTCCTTCCCTAAATTTTGTATAGAACGCAATTCATCTAGTTCTGAATTTACGCCTTCTTTTATCACATTTCCTTTATGCATAAGCATAGGCGGATTATCGCTTAATTCTCTTTCTATCCTATCTTTTATAGCATTACAAGTATCAATCTTTTTTGTTAATTCTTCCAAAACCTTTCCTGATGAATTACAGATTTCTTTAATAGGTCTTAAAGCAATTAACGCCTCTTTTAACCGATTACATTCTCTAGGGTTTATTCTCAAAGTTGCTACTTTTGAAATCAAGCGCTCTAAATCTCCAATCCTACTTATCTCTTCTGAAAGTACGCCCGAAAGTTTATCATCATTGAGCATTTTCTCAACAATATTATGGCGTTTGCTTATCTGTTTTTCATTTATAAGTGGCAAGGCTAACCATCTTCTTAACATTCTTGCTCCCATTGCTGATTTTGTATCATCCAACACATCAATCAATGTTTTTGCCCCCTTATTTGGCGAATAGAAGAGTTCCAGATTTCTGATGGTAAACCTATCCATCCACACATATTTATTTTCTTCAATGCGTGATATTCCTAAAATATGTTTCGTTTGATGATGATGGGTTTCATTCAAATAATGAAGTGCAACTCCTGCGGCAATAACACCATCTGTTAAATCAGAAACCCCAAAGCCCTTTAAGGATTTTGTATCGAATTGTTTGTGCAATAAATCACTAGTATAATCAGAAGTAAAAGCCCAATCATCCAACATATAAGTATAAAAAGAAGTACCAAAATCTTCTTCAAATTTTCTTCTTTTCGTTTTCTGATAAATCACTTCAGTTGGGTTCAAACTTTGCAATAACTTATCTACATAATCAGCACTCCCTTCTGCTAGTAAAAACTCCCCAGTTGAAATATCCAAAAAAGAAACCCCAACATTTTTCTTACCATAAAATACTACTGCTAAAAAATTATTCTTTTTAGTTTCTAAAGTCAGTTCATTATACGAAACTCCTGGAGTAACCAATTCAGTTACCCCTCTCTTTACTATTCCTTTTGCAGCTTTTGGGTCTTCTAACTGATCACAAATTGCAACTCGTTCTCCCGCCCTAACCAACTTAGGTAAGTAAGTATCCAAGGAATGATGTGGAAAACCAGCCAATTCAATTTTTGAATCGCCATTATTTCTGGCAGTAAGTACTATCCCTAAAATCCTTGATGCTTTTACAGCATCCTCCCCAAAGGTTTCGTAAAAATCACCAATCCTAAACAACAACAAAGCGCCAGGGTGCTTTGTTTTTATTGCATTATACTGCCCCATTAAGGGAGTAATTTTCTTTTCTTTCCTCTTCTTTACTTCCAAAAATTTATTCTTTAATTTTGCAACAAATATAATAGATGAAAAAGTTAAAAAACAAAGATTTACAAAGAATAAATATTGAAGAGTTTAAAAGTGCCGAAAAAATACCCATTACTATTGTACTGGACAATGTAAGAAGCGCCTTAAATGTAGGTTCAGTATTCCGCACTTCTGATGCTTTTTTAATCGAAAACATCATTCTATGCGGTATTACTGCCACCCCTCCCAATAAAGAAATTCGTAAAGCTGCCCTTGGGGCAACTGATTCTGTAAGATGGGAATATTCAGAAAACACAATGGAAGCTGTAAGTCAATTAATTGAAAAAGGATATTATGTAGTGGGAGTTGAACAAGCTGACAGATCAACCTTACTCAATGAATTTGAATTACCACAAAAACCGATTGCACTAATTATGGGAAATGAGGTGAGTGGAGTTGCTCAAGAAGTAATTAATATTTGCAATGAGGTGATTGAAATCCCTCAATTTGGCACAAAACATTCATTAAACATAGCAGTAACTACCGGTATTGTTATCTGGGATTTATGGAAAAAGATAAATACTTAATCTGCAATTTCGAAATCAACCCTTCTATTAATTTCTGCTAAAGCAGTTTCACTAGCACCTCCTTCTAAACCATTACTAATCTGTGTAACAGTCGATAATGGATCTTCCTCCCCTTTAGTGGCTGCAATCAATCTATTCGCTTCAATATTATAGTTTAAAACTAAATAATTAACTACTGCATTTGCTCTTTTTAGACCCAGTTTTTGATTGAATCTTAAAGATCCAACATTATCAGTGTGCCCAATAACATTCAATTTAACATCAGGATTATTCTTAAGCATTAAAGCTATAGTTGCAATTCTATTGTCATTAGAACTTCCAACAATAGCACTGCCTGAATTAAAATAAATGGATGGGAAATAAATCATTCCTCCAGCATTTATATAAGTAGTATTGCTAATATTTATTCCAAACTGATTTACCATAACCCCAATTGGCGTGTTAGACTCCAAATCTTTACTGTTTGGCACCCCATCTTTATCATCATCCAACTCAACACCATTAACATCTACTTGTGCTCCTCTATTAGAAAACGGATCAGCATCTCGGTAATCAGGCACATTATCCATATCAACATCTAGGGCGATTCCAGCTCCATCAACAGCAACTCCTAAAGGTGTATTTGGGTTTTTATCAAACGCATCTGATACTCCATCATTATCACTATCCTCCGTAAACCCATCAATCTTTACAAACAAAGTTGTCACATCTTCTTTCAAACCATCAATAGGGCTTTCCCATTCATTATAATAGTCATGGTTTCCAAATTTATAAGCAATTCCTACTGAAATAAACTTAAATTTATCACTAGTGTTTTGCGTGTTCATTATTGAAGCATCCCATTTATCTGTTTTTCCATTCCTAACCGTATAGTCCAACATTAAACTCAATCTATTATTAAGTTTATATTTTGCAAGAAAACCATAAATATAAACTGTTTCGGATGGGGCTGAGAAAATCCCTTTTTTAATATTTCCATAATCAGAACCTGGTGAATTTTCCCCCTCATCTTCATAGCCAAAACTATAAATATAAGTATCTGAAAATAAATTTCTTCTTACACTATTATAAATATTATAGCCTATTCCTAACTTACCATCAAATGATAATTTATTTACTTTTTTAGTTTTGAAAAAATAAGACATGGCGTTTGACACATCAATATTAAGAATTAAATCTGCTTCTTTAAATGATGCGATAAATTTATCTCCTTTCCCCTCATAATTATTAGGATAAGGCTCATAAACGGTATAACCTAAATATTCATTTGCTCTTCTCAATCCAGCAAAACTTCCACTCAGCAATTCTGTAGTAACTGAATAAAAAGAGTTAATTTTTTTATTAACTGACAAGGAAACTGCTGTTTTTAACTCAAAGAAATCATTTGCTTTTTGATAAGCAGGATAATGATCGTATTGCGTAACATCTCCATCAAATTGCGTAATTCCAAAACCAAATCCCATTGACCAGCCTTTCCAGAAAGAAATCACTTTATTATCAGAAGAATTACTAGATAAATATCCCTTGTTTATTAACTGACTATTATTTTTATTAATTGCATTTGAAATTGCATTATCTTGGGCATAAATAAAGCTAAAACAACAAAGAAAAATAACAACTAAAAGAGCACTTTTTTTATTCATATTTTTTTTTGATAAGGATTGCAAATCTACTTAATAGTTTTCTTATCTGAAAATTACTAACAACTTATGTGTAAAAAGCCATAATTTTCAGACACTCCCCTCTATTAATTTTTCTACATTTGCAGCAATTAATAATTATAAAAATAAAACGAAATGGGAATTTCAAAAATCTTTTACATTTTAGTTTTAGCTACTGTAATGAGTGGTTGTGGACTAAACAAAATGGCTAACAAATACGAAACAGTAAGTTATACTGTAACGCCTACAACTTTACAAGCGCATGGAGGTAAAATCACTCTTAACTTGGACGGTGCATTTGCTGAAAATTACTTTGCAAAAAAAGCAACAGTTGATTTTACTCCAGTATTAGTATATGCTAATGGAGAAACTGCTTTTAAAACAATCACCATTCAAGGTGAAGAAGCTACAGGAGGTGAGGCAACAATTTTTAATGCAACAGGTGGTAATTTTAACTATCAAGATGCTATTAAGTACAATGCAGACATGATGAACTCTACTTTAGAATTAAGAGCTATTGCTAAGTTAAAGGACAAAGAAAAAGTATTAGGCCCTATTACTATTGCAAATGGTGTAATTGCTACTTCAACAAGAGTATTGGACAATGAAGAATTGGCAAATAACAATCACGGATATGAGCACGAAACTATTTTAGAAGAAACGGCTACTATCTATTTCTTAGTGAATCAATCGAACATCAGAACAACTGAAAAAAGTGATGACGATATAAATAAGTTAAAAGCATTTGCAAAAAACGGATACAAAACACATTCTATTGAAATCAAATCATTTGCTTCACCTGAAGGAACAGTAAACATGAATGATAATGTTTCTGACAACAGAATGAAAAGCACACTTAGCTATACAAAAAGATTGTTGCGTAATTTAAAAGTAGACGGAGCAAGAAATGCTGACTTATATACTGAAACTTCAGTAGGTGAAGATTGGGAAGGATTTGAATCTTTAGTACAAGCTTCTGATATTAAAGATAAAAGAAGAATTAATAAAATTGTAAATTCTGTTGAAGATTTAGAATTAAGAGAGCAACAAATTAGAGACTTAGCTGAAATTTATGAGGCAATAGAAGATGATGTTTTACCGCAATTAAGAAAAGCAACTATTGTAATTCGTTCATTCGAACCAAAAAGAACAGATGAAGAAATTGCGGCACTTTCAACTACTACTCCTGAAGTATTAGATGTAAAAGAATTATTATTTTCAGCAACTTTAACTACTGACGCAACTGTAAAAGAAGGAATCTACAATAAAGCTGTTGATTTACACAATGACTGGAGAGGACACAACAATATTGCATGCATGCACTTAGCTAAAGGAAACTTAAGTGAGACTCTGCTATATCTTGAAAAAGCAGAAGCTTTAGGGGGGAATCAAGCTGACATTCTTAATAATAAAGGTGTAATAGCAGCAAGAAGAGGTCAATTAGCAAAAGCACAACAGTTATTTGACCAAGCAAATGCTTCTGAATTGAATCAAGCTACTTTAGACATAAGACAAGGAGAATACGCAAAAGCTGCACGATTCTTTAAAAATGGAACATCCCATAATGGTGCTTTAGCTCAGTTAATGAGTGGAAAAAACAACATTAATTGCAATGAAGGCACTGCAGCTTGTCATTACTTAAATGCAATTGCTGCTGCAAGGTCAGGAAATAATGATGCTGCAATTAGCAACTTAACAAACGCTATTTCAGCTAATGCAAATTATAAAGCAGAAGCTACTATTGATTTAGAGTTTATAAACTTAAGAGCAAATGAAGCATTTATCGCATTAACAAAATAAAATAAGCGCTCGAAATATAAAACACAAATAACCCCTTTCAAAAGAAGGGGTTATTTTTTTATTATGACACAGCAAAAACACCCAAACTTTATCATTATTGGTGCTATGAAGTCGGCAACTACTTCATTGTACACCTACTTAAAGCAACATCCGGATGTGTTTATGACTACCATTAAAGAACCTATGTTTTTTAATAATTTTCAGAAAGAGAATGATTGTAAACTACACGGAAGAAAAACAAAAAAGATAACTACTTTTGATCAGTATTACTCTCTTTTTGATGCTGTAAAGAATGAAAAAGCAATTGGTGAGGCTTCTCCATCTTACATTTTCAATGAAGATTGTCCGCAGTTAATTCACAAGTACCTTCCTAAAACCAAGATTATTGCTGTACTCAGACAACCTGTTGAACGTGCTTATTCAAATTTCTTGCACGCAAGAAGGGCAGACAGAGAACCAATTTCTGATTTTGAGATTGCTTTTAACAAGGAAGAAGAACGCAAAGCTGAAAATTGGAGCCCGCTATATTACTACAAAGGAAAAGGCTATTATGCCAAACAATTAGAGCGCTACTACAGTTTATTCCCAAAAGAAAATATAAAAATTATATTATTTGAAGATCTTGCAAAAATTCCTATTGAAACAGCCCAGGAAATTTTTGAATTCATAAATGTGGATAGCTCTTTTATCCCAGATACTAGCAAAAAAGCAAATGTTTCAGGAACACCTAAAGGGTTATTTGGATGGTTAATAATGAAACTTAGGTATTATAATTTAATTCCAAATATCCAGTTCAGCAATTACCTACCTGGTTTTATGATTCAATTTATATTTAAATCAGCTTACAAAAAAGCAAACCCGCTAAACACAGAAGTGAAAAACAGACTTACAGACACTTATTACAAAGAAGATATTTTAAATCTAGAAAAGCTTATTGGAAAGGATTTACAACATTGGCTCAGCTAAATTGAATTGATGCACACCTATTTCATAAGGGTTTTGCAGTAATGCTTTTATTCGAGAATATACTTTTTCATCTTCCTTAAAATCAACATTGGATATGTCAAGCAAAAGCACTGGAAAATGCGTTTGTTTTCTTAAATAATCTAAATACCTATCTTGAATATTTTGCAAGTATTCATTGGTGATTTCCTGCTCAAAAACTCTACCTCTATTTTTAATATTTTGTTGAAGGCGCTCAACATCTGCATACAAATACACCAATAAATCAGGGCTTGGCAAAGAGGAAAACATGATTTCAAACAGACTATTGAATAATTGTTGTTCATCTTTCTGCAAATTATTCTGGGCAAATAATTTAGACTTCATGAAAAAATAATCAGCAATAGTAATCGGCTGGAATAAATCTTGTTCTTTTTGTTTTTTTAGCTGATGATAACGCTCTGCCATAAAAAAAAGCTCTAATGGAAAAGCATGCTTTTCAGAATCCTTGTAAAACTTTGGTAAAAAAGGATTATCCTCAAATTTTTCGATTACCAATCGCGCATTACACTCTTTGGCAAGCATTGTTGCTAAAGTGGTTTTACCTGCACCAATATTTCCTTCTATAACTATAAACTTATAGCGCATATTCTTTTACTAACTCAGTGTCCTTACAAATTTTCATTAACTCATATACTGTTTTATTGTATTTCGGATGCACCATATCTGGAGCTATATTATGTAGTGGAGCTAGTACAAACATTCGCTCATGCATGTGCTTATGTGGCACACACAATTGTGCAGTTTCAATAATTGAATCATTATAAAAAATAATGTCAATATCAATTAAGCGCTCTCCCCATTTTTCAATCCTAATTCTACCTAATTCTTTTTCAATATCTAATATAGTAAACAACACATCATCCGCTAGCAGTTCAGTTTTTACCTTTACTATCTGATTCAAATAATTTTCCTGCCCCTCCATTCTCCAAGGAGTGCTTTCATAGACTTTTGATTTTTCTACTACTTTCCCTACTCTATCTTCAATAGCAGCAATAGCATCTTTCAATAGCAATTCTCTCTTGCCCAAATTACTTCCTAATTGTAAAAAAACTATATTCATATTTATTATTAAAGTCATCAAATATAGCAAGAAACGACAAGATGCTTCTTTTAAATTTCTTATTTTTATCAACTCTAAAAAAATCGCATATGAAATCCTTTTTTAAAAATGTATTATCCACTATTGTCGGAATGGTTTTAGCTGTTTTCGTTATCATTCTTCTCTTCATTGGAATAGTGAGCTTAAGTCTTTCCTCAATAAATAATAAAGCAGAAGTTACCGTTAAAGAAAATAGTATCTTAAAAATTAATCTTTCTAATCTTTCAGTAGTAGAACGAACATCAGAAAATCCTTTTGAAGGTCTCAACTTATCAGGAAATATCCCGAAAACGATTGCTCTGAAACAAGTATTGGACAATATTGAAAAAGCAAAATCAGACGAAAAAATTAAAGCTATTTATATCAATACCTCTTTTGTTAATGCCGGTTTATCACAAATAGAAGAAATCAGAAATAAGCTATTAGAATTTAAACTATCTGGTAAGCCAATTATTGCTTATGCTGAGGTCTATTCTCAATCGGCATATTATTTAGCGTCAGTTTCAAATAATATTTACCTTAATCCTGTAGGTATAGTGGACCTAAAAGGATTATCTATATCTCAAATATTCTTCAAAGGTCTTTTAGAAAAGTTAGATATTGATATGCAAATTATCAGACATGGTAAATTTAAAAGTGCTATTGAACCATTTACCTTAGATAAAATGAGTTCTGCTAACAGAGAACAAATGACACTCTTTCTTAGTTCGATTGCAGATAATATTATGGATAGTATTGCAAGTCAAAGAGGACTTACACTATCCGAAATTCAAAAACATGCAAACAATCTTAGTCTTGAGAATGCGAAAAGTTGCCTTGACTTAAATTATGTTGATGCACTTTTATATCAAGATCAATTAGAAGACACCTTAAAAACTTTGGTGGGAGTAGAAAAACTTTCCTTTGTTACTTTAAGTAAATACACACATGTAAAAGGAAATAAGAAAGAAATTAGCAGAAATAAAATTGCTATTATTTACGCAACAGGAACAATTAATTCTGGCAAAGGGGATGAAAAGAGTATAGGTTCTGAAACTACTGCTAAAGCTATTAAAATAGCAAGAGAAGATAAAAATGTAAAAGCCATTGTTTTTAGAATTAACTCTGGAGGAGGAAGCGCCTTAGCGTCAGACGTAATATGGAGAGAAACTATATTAGCAAAAGCTGAAAAACCTTTAATTGTTTCAATGGGAGATTATGCTGCAAGTGGTGGTTATTATATTGCTTGTGCAGCTGACAGCATAGTAGCAAACCCTACAACACTTACTGGATCTATTGGTGTATTTGGGATGATTCCTAACCTTAGCAAGTTTTATAAAAATAAATTAGGCATTACCATTGATACTGTAAATACTGGGAAATATGCTGATATGGGTGTAAATAGGGCGCTATCAATTTTTGAAAAAAATAAAATACAAAAAAGTGTATCTGATATGTATATTGGCTTTATTACTAAAGTAGGAGAAGGGAGAAACATGAGCAGAACAGCAGTTGATGAGATAGGGCAAGGTAGAATCTGGACAGGGTATGATGCAAAAGCTATTGGCTTAATTGATACATATGGAGGAATTGAAAAAGCCATTGAAATTGCTGCTTATTTGGCAAAAGTAGAAGACTATAGAATTATCTCTTTACCAAAGAAGAAAAATCCATTTGAAGAGCTTTCTCTAAAACTGAGTGGCGAAACTAGTATTTCTGAATTAATTTTATCTAAGTTCGGATTCACAACTCAAATGACTGAGCCAATTGAAAATTTACTAAAAGGCGATAAAATTCAGGCTAGAATTCCTTTTATTATGGAATTAAAATAACAAGCCTTGCTGAGCAATTTCTTGATGGGAAAAGGTTGAGATAAATCCTTCATGCGATCGAATATTAAAAACTCTATCGCCATCCAATAGTAAGTATTGCCCTTTAATCCCTAAAAGAGTTCCTTCAATAATAGGAGTGCGTTCTAACTTAACACTCTTTATTTTTTTAGGATATTGAGTTACAGGATATTTAATCTCAGTTACTTTATTGTTAGGTAAAATATATTGCTTCAACTCTTCAGGAACATGTACTGAAAGCTCTTCTTTGAGCTTTACTAAATCAACCGACTGAGGATCTCCTGAAAGCATCTTTCTCCAATTAGTTACATCAGCAACAAATCGCTTTAACGAAACCTCTATATCACCTGAAAACCTTCTATTCGGTACTTCAGCTAATAATATTGCTTGGCTTGCCCCTTGATCCATCCATCTTATCACTCCTTGCGAACCTCTAGTAATCCCTACTTTTATTCCACTTGAGTTTGCCAAATACACATAATGAGGAGCAATCTGAAATTTTTGCTCCCACTGCAAATCTCTTTCCTCAATTCCTAAATGAGCGGTACATAACTCTGGTTTAAAAATACTTTGGGAGGCTAAAGGAGATTCCCAATAACACTTATAGCAATAGCCAGAACGATAAAATTTATCTGCCTTTTTTCCACACTGACAGATAACAACCCCACTCCATTCAATCTTTATTTGCTTACCAATATAATTGTTCATTTTATGAGTAACCCCATGAATATCTAGGGTGTAATGCACTACATCCTTGAGTTCAGTATCCATTTTTTTAAGCGTATCTCTTAACATATTTTTTTGTATTTTTCAAACACTAAATATACCAAAATTGAGCAAGTTTTCTGTTAAAAATTCTATTCTTTCATTTATGATGCAACAACGCATCAATAAAATAACTGAATTTTGTGAAAACCCTATTAAAGCGCAAGAAAAAGTATTTGATTTTCTTATTTCAAAAGGGAAAAATACAGCTTTTGGTGAGGAGCATTCTTTCCAAAAAATTGATGATTATGCTCATTTTTCAAAAAATATACCAATCCGCACATATGAAGAGTTTTCTATATTTATTGAAAGAGCAAGAAATGGAGAGCAAAATGTATTATGGCCAGGAAAAATAAACTGGTTTGCCAAATCATCAGGAACTACAAATGCACAAAGTAAATTTATACCTGTTACCCAAGAATCCTTAGAAGATTGCCATTTTAAAGGAGGAAAAGATATGCTCTCGTTATACGGGAACAACTTTCCTTTTTCAGATATATATAATGGAAAGGGGCTGATGTTAGGAGGGTCAATAAACGATTCGGAAAATGGAAATTACAAAGACGGGGACTTATCAGCAATTCTTTTGCATGAATTTCCTTTTTGGGTAAATTATCATAGAATTCCTGATATTGACACTGCCCTCATGTCAGAATGGGAAGAAAAATTAGAACGCATTGCCCAGCAAGCTGTACATGCAAATATTACAAATTTAACAGGAGTCCCTTCATGGATGTTAATTTTACTAAGGCGCGTACTAGCAATAAGTGGCAAGAAAAATATAAGTGAAGTTTGGCCAAATCTTGAACTCTATATGCATGGAGGGGTAAATTTCGAACCATACAAAGCCCAATTCAAAACACTTATTCCATCTGAAAAAATGAATTATTTGGAAGGCTACAATGCCTCAGAAGGATTTATTGGAATACAAGATAAAAATCCGTCAAAAGGACTACTTCTTATGTTGGACTATGGCATTTTTTATGAATTTATTCCTATAATCAACTACAAAAAAGGAATGCTAGAAGCTATCCCACTTAAAGAGGTTCAACTCAATATTGATTACGTTTTAGTTATTTCAACAAACGGAGGGCTTTGGAGATATCTCATTGGAGATGTAATTCGTTTTACCACCCTATCCCCTTTCAGAATAAAAATTATTGGGCGTACTAAAAGTTTTTTAAATGCTTTTGGGGAAGAATTAGTAGTAGAAAATACAGATAAAGCATTATTAGCCGCCTGTAATGTATGCACTGCATCAATTAAGGATTATACAGTTTCCCCTATCTTTATTGATGATAGCTCTGGAGGACACCAATGGTTTATTGAATTTTCTAAGGAACCAGAAGACATTGAATTCTTTAAGCAAGAACTTGATAAAAATTTAAAGGCCTTAAACTCAGATTATGCAGCCAAAAGGACTAAAAACTTAATCCTCAACCCACCTGAAATCATACTCATTCAAAACAATGAATTTTACACATGGCTAAAACAAAATAACCGACTTGGAGGACAATATAAAGTGCCCAGATTGAATAATGACCGTACAATTACAGATGAAATTTTAGCACTTCTCTAGAAGTTTTCAACAAATTAGTTTGCTAAATTGTATTTTATACTTGAAGTAGGATTTCTTTTTTTATTTTAGACGAAAATTTAGAGTATGCACATAGCTATTGCAGGAAATATTGGTTCTGGAAAAACAACCTTAACAACTAAACTTTCTAAACATTACAAATGGGAAGCACATTATGAAGATGTGGAAAATAACCCTTACTTAAATGACTTTTACAAAGACATGCAAAGGTGGTCGTTCAACCTACAAGTGTATTTTTTGAATAGTCGTTTCAGACAAATTGTTGAGATTAAGGAAAGTGGAAAGAAATACATTCAGGACAGAACCATTTATGAAGACGCAAAGATATTTGCTCCCAACCTACATGCTATGGGACTAATGAGTTCTAGAGATTTTGATAACTACATGGAAATCTTTAACCTAATGGATAGTTTTATTGAAGGACCTGATTTGCTAATTTATTTAAGAGCTTCAGTTCCTAAATTAGTTGAACAAATTCAAAAAAGAGGAAGAGAGTATGAAAACAGTATTCGCCTTGATTACTTAACCCGACTAAACGAAAGATATGAAGCTTGGGTAGGTGAATATGACAAAGGGAAGCTATTAATTATTGATGTAGATGACCTTAATTTTGCTGAAAATGAGGAAGATCTAGGAAATATTATTGAGAAGATAGATGCTGAAGTCAATGGTCTATTTCAATAATCAAATTATATGCAATAAAAAAAGCCACTCAATGAGTGGCTTTTTTATTGGAAATACAACTTGAATTATTTTTTACCTTTAACCTGTAAAGTAAGATTCTCAAACTTACTAGAAGAAGTAAGTGATTTTGGAGTTTTTATCACAATGATTGCATTAAAAAATGTCTTTCCCTCAGTCTCATCAATATTATAATATAATTTTGCTTTGTGCTCCTCACCACTAATTCCAAAATTTCCTTCAATACTCTCTCTATAAGTTTCTCTATCTGATTTTACAGAAAATTCTTGTGAAGCATAAAAGAATATGTCACCACTAAATAATTCAGCTACTTCTTTACAAAATGTTTCATTTGCTGACTCACAAGTAATGTCAGAAGAAAGAATAATTGAAGATATAGTCGTTAAGCCTCCTTCTTCTTCTTCTCCTCTTATAAAAGTAAAATCTTCTGCTTTAGAGGTTAACACTACATCATTCACATTAGCATTGCTCGTAAAATCTGAATAAGACACTAATTTTTTAATTGTCTCATTAGTATTAGCAACATCCATTGCAATAGAAGGGGCAATTACTAAAGCAACTACCGACATTAATTTTAGTAAAATATTAAGTGAAGGTCCTGAAGTATCTTTAAACGGATCTCCAACAGTATCACCAACAACAGCTGCTTTATGCGCTTCTGTTCCTTTTCTTCCTTGCTCTTCAATTGTTTTTTTAGCGTTATCCCAAGCGCCTCCAGCATTAGATTGGAAAATAGCCATCAAAACGCCTGATGCAGTTACACCAGCTAATAGGCCTCCTAACATCTCAGGACCACCAATTCCAAACAATTTTCCTCCAAAACCAACTAAAACAGGAACAGCAATTGCTAAAATTCCAGGAGCAACCATTTCTTTAATAGATGCTTTAGTTGAAATATCAATACATTTATCGTATTCCGGGAATCCATCAGCAGCATCAAAAATCGCTCTATCTTCAGGGGTTGCTTTCGTCATATCAGAATCGTACTTTCTCATTACTTCTAAAGCAGCTTTCAATTGAGGAATGTCTCTAAATTGTCTTCTTACTTCTTCAATCATTGCCATTGCAGCTCTACCAACAGCATTCAGTGCCATTGCTGAGAATACAAATGGCAACATTGCTCCAATTAATAATCCTGCCATAATATCAGGACGAGAAACGTCAATGGTATCAACATTTGCAACTTTCATAAATGCAGCAAATAATGCTAAAGCAGTAAGTGCAGCAGATGCAATTGCAAATCCTTTACCAATTGCAGCAGTAGTATTTCCTACGGCATCTAATTTATCAGTTCTTTCTCTAACCTCAGCAGGCAATTCAGCCATCTCTGCAATACCACCCGCATTATCTGAAATTGGTCCGTAAGCATCAACCGCTAACTGAATACCCAAATTTGCAAGCATTCCTACTGCAGCAATTGCAATACCATACAGTCCTGCAAAGTGATGAGAAACCATAATTGCAGCAGCAATTAATAAAATTGGTAATGCAGTAGACATCATCCCTACACCTAAACCAGCAATAATAGTTGTAGCGGCTCCGGTCTCTGATTGCTCAATAATTGAGTTTACAGGTTTTGAACCTGTTCCTGTATAATATTCAGTTACTTTACCTACAGCCAAACCAGCTACTAAACCAGCAATAGTTGCCCAGAAAACGCCCATTGCAGTATATAAAATCCCTTCACTAATCCAAGTTTCTGGAAGCATACTATTAATAACAAAGTAAGAAGCAATAACCATTAATCCTGCTGAACCAAATTCACCAATATTTAATGCTCTATGTGGAGAGCCTCCATCTTTAACTTTTACAAAGAAAGTACCTATGATTGACATTACAATACCAACTGCAGCTAAAACTAATGGTAAGTAAACAGCTTCTAATGAATCAGGAAATAAATATGAACCTAATACCATAGTAGCAATAATAGAACCTACATAGGATTCAAAAAGGTCAGCCCCCATTCCGGCAACATCTCCTACATTGTCTCCTACATTGTCAGCAATTGTTGCTGGATTCAAAGGATGATCTTCAGGAATACCTGCTTCAAGCTTACCTACTAAATCAGCACCTACATCAGCAGCTTTTGTGTAAATACCACCACCTACTCTTGCAAAAAGTGCAATAGAAGAAGCTCCTAACGAGAATCCTGAAAGCACATTAAGCACCATAGTTGTTGATTCGAACATTCCTTGGTATAATGATAATAATAGACTTAATCCTAAAACTCCTAAACCTACAACCCCAAGCCCCATAACAGCACCACCTGAGAAAGCAACTTCTAATGCTTTTCCTAATGAAGTACGAGCAGCTTGAGTGGTTCTTACATTTGCTTTAGTTGCAACTTTCATTCCAATAAATCCTGCTAAGGCAGAACAAATTGCACCAACTACAAATGAGAAAGCTACCATTCCGCTTGAATTTTCTTCTGCAGATCCTTTAAAGAATAAAAGAATAGCTACAGCCGCAACAAATACAGATAGCACTTTATATTCTGCTTTTAAGAATGACATTGCGCCATCAGCAATATTTTTGGCTATTCTTACCATTTTTTCATTACCTTCATCTTGCTTAGTTACCCACGCGTTTTTCCAGAATACAAAGGCTAGTGCTAGTACTCCAAATGCAGGTAAAAACTTTACGATTAAATCCATTTTTTGTTTTTTAGTTAATTAAATTTTGTTTTTAAAATGTTTGCAAAAATAGTATTTTTAGGCAAACCTCATAATATCATGCTACTTTATCTGCTTTTTATAATTTTTTGTGCTAAAAAAACAATCGCTATCTATTGCATTTTACTAAATTTGCAATCTTATTGAATAAAACTAATTAACCTATGAATATTGTAGTTTGCATAAGTAATGTCCCCGATACTACTTCAAAAATTAATTTCACTGATAACAATACAAAATTTGACACCAATGGAGTGCAATTTGTTATTAACCCAAATGATGAGTTTGGCTTAACAAAAGCAATGGTGCTAAAGGAAAGTCTTGGAGGAAATGTATGTGTAATTACTGTTGGAGATGCCACAGTTGAACCTGTGATGAGAAAAGCCTTAGCTATTGGTGCTGACAGTGCGGTAAGAATAAACAAAGTAGCAACTGATAGTTATTCTGCTGCTGTTGAAATTGCAAATTATTTAAAAGAAAATCCTGCTGATTTGATTATTACAGGAAAAGAATCTTTAGATTATAATGGGGGTGCTGTCCCTGCAATGATTGCTGAAATGTTAAATTTAGCCTTTGTTAATGCCTGTAATGGACTGGACATATCAGGAAATTCGGTAAAACTTACTAGAGAGATTGATGGAGGGAAGGAATCAATATCTGCTAATTTACCACTAGTAATTGGGGGGCAAAAAGGATTGGTAGAAGAATCCGCATTAAGAATCCCTAACATGAGAGGAATTATGCAAGCGCGTACAAAACCTTTACAAGTTATTGAACCTTCAGTAACAGAAGTCTTAACTACTTCAGTAAATTTTGAAAAACCTGAAGAAAAAGGAACTTGTAAATTAGTAGATGCTGATAATGTAGCTGAACTTATAAGTTTACTGCATAATGAAGCAAAAGTTATTTAATTAAAAAGTGATTATAAAATGTCAGTATTAGTATATACAGAAAATTGGAACGGAAAATTTAGAAAAAGTACATTTGAAGCTGTTTCCTACGCAAATGAAACTGCCAAACTATTAGGAACAAATGTTGTTGCTGTATCATTAGGAGAAGTAAGTGATGATGAATTAAATAAATTAGGGAATTATGGTGCTTCAAAAATTATTTCTTGCACAGGAGTAGACAAAGGGGATAGCCAAGCTACAACTAATATAATAGCAGCTGCAGCTAATGATGCTAGTATATTTATTTTTTCAAATACTTATACATCAAAAATGATTGCACCAAGACTTTCAGCAAAACTTAAAGTAGGAGCAATAAGTAATGTAATTGCATTAGCAGAAAGCACTTCTCCAGTACAAGTGAAAAGAAAATCTTTCTCTTCCAAAGCAATAGAAACAGCAACAGTAAATACTGAAAAAGCTATCCTATCCATTTTACCTAACTCCTACCAACTTATTGAAACTGGAGGTAGCTGCACAATTGAAACGCTAGATTCGTTAGACAAAGGAGCACTTACTATAGAGGGGCAAGAAACAACAAGCGGAAAAATATCTATCTCGGAAGCTGAAATTGTAGTTTCAGGAGGGAGAGGGTTAAAAGGACCTGAAAACTGGGGGATGATTGAAGAATTAGCAGAGGTTTTAGGGGCTGCAACAGCTTGTTCAAAACCAGTAGCTGACATTGGCTGGAGACCTCATGCTGAACATGTAGGACAAACAGGGAAATCAGTAACTGCCAACCTTTATATTGCTATTGGAATATCAGGAGCAATACAACACTTAGCTGGAGTTAACTCTTCTAAAATAATGGTAGCTATCAATACTGATCCAGAAGCACCATTCTTTAAAGCGGCTGATTACGGAATTGTTGGAGATGCTTTTGAAGTTGTGCCAAAAATGATTGAGGAAATTAAGAAACTAAATAGTTAAATTTGAAATTCGTTCAATTAGATATATCTGCAATTCGGCAAAGCGATTCACAAAACAATGCCTATGTATTGCTATTGAACGAAACTAAAGGAAAACGACAACTCCCTATTGTTATTGGGTGGTGTGAAGCCCGTTCTATTGCTATTGCACTTGATGGGACTGAAGAGCCAGAACGCCCTTTAACTCACGATATATTTAAAACCTTTGGGGATAGCTTTGACATTACTATACAAAAGGTTGTTATCCACACGTTAGTTGAAGGGATTTTTCATGCTGCTTTCCACTGTAAGCACATAGTTACAGGAGAAGAAGTAGAAATTGACGCTAGAACTTCTGATGCAATTGCACTCGCTATTCGCTATTCCTGCCCTATCTTTACTTATGAGGATATTTTAGCAAGAGCAGGAATTATTATTAAAAGTACTAGAGAAGATATAGAAGATGATGTTTTACTAAAATTAGAGGAAGATAAAACCACTAAACCTCAAGGAATAGATACCTTTAGCTTAGTAAAGCTAAAAAAAATGTTAGCTACTGCTATTGAGCAAGAAGATTACGAAAAGGCATCAGAAATTAGGGATGAAATAAATAAGAGAAAAGCAAATTAGATGACTGAAATAATTCCAACTTCAGGGTTTTCTTTTGAATCTCTTTTAAGAGGTATTTTAGGAATAGCTACTTTGCTATTAATCGCCTTTGCTTTTTCGCGCAACCGAAAAGGAATTGACTGGAAATTGGTTTGGAAAGGCTTACTCATACAAATTGTATTTGCTGTACTTATTTTAAAAGTCCCATTTGTGCAAAGTGGTTTTGAATGGCTCAGCTCAATTTTTGTAACTATTTTAGGGTTTACCCGAGAGGGTTCAATCTTCTTATTTGGTGACTTAGTTGGAGATATGAATTCTTTTGGATTCATATTTGCTTTTCAAGTATTGCCGACAATCCTATTTTTCTCGGCTCTTACTTCCCTACTTTTTTACTATGGAATTTTACAAAAAGTAGTATATGGTTTTGCCCTTTTTATGAAAAAAGTAATGAATCTTTCAGGTTCAGAAAGCTTAGCTGCTGCAGGAAATATCTTCTTAGGACAAACAGAATCGCCATTACTCATCAAGCCTTATATTGACAAGATGACAATGTCAGAATTACTTTGCCTTATGGCAGGTGGAATGGCAACTATTGCTGGGGGAGTATTGGCGGCTTACATTGGTTTTTTAGGAGGTTCTGATCCTGTTCAACAACTCTTTTTTGCTAAGCACTTATTGGCCGCTTCAGTGATGTCAGCCCCTGCAGCTGTGGTAGCGGCCAAAATATTATTACCCGAAACAGAGGAAGTAAATGAAGATATGAGTATCTCAGATGAACAAATAGGAACAAATGCATTAGAAGCAATTAGCATTGGAACAACTCAAGGGTTAAGATTAGCTATAAATGTAGGAGCTATGCTCTTGGTATTTATTGCTTTCATAGCCATGGTAAACTACTTCCTAAAGGATTTTATAGGAGGTTTTACTGGGATTAATACTTGGGTTGCTTCAATTACTAACGGACAATATGATGGCTTAACTTTGCAATTTATTTTAGGATATACCTTAGCGCCACTTACATGGCTGATGGGTGTTTGCAAGGAAGATATAATTTTAGTTGGGCAACTGCTAGGAGAAAAAACAATACTGAATGAATTTGTAGCTTATGTTTCCTTAGGAGATTTAAAAGCAAGTGGTAAATTCTTTGAAGAGAAATCAGTTATCATAGCGACTTATATTTTATGTGGTTTTGCCAATTTTGCATCCATAGGAATACAGATTGGTGGAATAGGTGCTTTGGCACCCAAACGAACTAAGGATTTATCCAAATTAGGAATATTGGCTTTAATAGCAGGAACATTGGCTTCCTTATTTACAGCAGTAATTGTAGGAATGTTATTGTAGTTGTTGTTTGCTAGTTTGTAGTTGTTAGAAAAAGATAAAATAATTGTCATTCTGAACGAATGTGAAGAAACGCTTTTTGTTCTTCATAGCTAATCTACAAATTAGAAATAAAATTAGAAATTATGAAAACAAAAATCATTACACTTCTACTTTGCTTACCATTAATAGGGTTTAGCCAAGATGGTCCTTTTTCTTATATGGATAATAATATTCAAAGAGAGTTCTATTTGCATATACCAAACAATCTACCTCCAAACTCGCCAATTGTCTATGTATTACATGGCTGGGGGGGAAGTGGAGCAAGTATTATGTCAACTACTGATTTTAATACTCTATCTGATCAAAATAATTTTGCTGTTTGTTACCCTACAGGACTTGTTGGTATTTCTGGCATGACTGAATGGGATGCAGAAGGGTTTTCTGATATAGATTTTATCCAAACATTAAATGATTCATTGAAGAATGAATATCAATTTGATGAAAATAGAGTCTTTGCAACTGGATTTTCTTATGGAGCAGAAATGTCTTATCATTTAGCAAACTGTCAAACTACAAATATATTTGCTGCAATTGCACCTGTTGGAGGAGCAATGTGGGATTATATAAATAATGGATGGCCTTTAGTTTGTGTTCCTTCAATACATATTTCTGTATTTATTTTAAATGGAACGAATGATAATGAATTCAATTACAATGGAGGTTATTATCCTGGGGTAGGAAACTATCTTTCGGTTGATTCAACAATTTCATTTTGGGCAAATTATAATACTTGCAGTTTTAATAGCAGTTATACTTTGGCTGATATTAATAATGACAATGTTCTTACTGAGGTAACAAAATATTACAACATAAATACAGGAGAGAAAGTTTGGTTGTATAAAGTAAATAATGGAACACATGAATGGTTTGATATATCACCTTCAGGAAATGATGATTTTTGGGCTAGTGAAGAGATTTGGAATTTCTTTGCACAAGTTTCGAATAATCAGACAGGATTAAATGATGAGTCTTATAATTCAAATAAAAATTTGTTAAAAGTAGTAGATAACTTAGGTAGAGAAGTAAAGGACAGTAGAAATAATTTACTCTTCTACATTTATGATGATGGAACAGTTGAAAAAAAAATAGTAATAGAATAAGTCCAACAACTAAAAACCAAAAAACAAGCAACTAAACAAATGCAACAATATTTAGACTTAATGACACGCGTGATGAAAGAAGGCACGCTAAAAGCAGACCGAACAGGAACAGGAACAAAAAGTGTTTTCGGGCACCAAATGCGTTTCGATTTATCGAAAGGATTTCCGTGTATTACCACCAAAAAAGTACACTTAAAATCTATCATTCACGAACTGTTATGGTTTCTGAAAGGCGACACCAACATCAAATACCTTAAAGAACATGGAGTCAGAATTTGGGATGAATGGGCAGATGAAAATGGAGATTTGGGTCATGTATATGGATATCAATGGAGAAGTTGGCCAGCCCCAGACGGAAAACATATCGACCAAATTACTCAAGTAGTAGAGGCCCTAAAGAATAATCCTGACAGTAGAAGAATTATTGTGAGTGCTTGGAATGTAGGGGAGATTGAGCAAATGGCTTTACCGCCTTGTCATGCTTTCTTCCAGTTTTATGTAGCAGATGGAAAGCTCTCTTGTCAACTTTATCAAAGAAGTGCTGATATCTTTTTAGGCGTTCCTTTCAATATTGCTTCTTACGCTTTACTTACCATGATGGTGGCACACGTATGTGATTTGGAGGTAGGTGATTTTGTTCACACATTGGGTGATGCACACATTTACACTAATCATTTTGAGCAAACAGAATTACAATTAAGTAGAGATACAAAAGCATTGCCTACCATGAAAATCAATCCTAATGTGAAGAGTATTTTTGACTTCAATATTAATGACTTTGAGTTAGTCGATTATGAATACCATCCACACATTAAAGGAAAAGTAGCGATATAATGGCAAATATAATTGTTTTAGGAGCAGGATTAGTAGGAGGTGTGATGGCTAAGGATTTAGCAAAAAATCATAATGTTACTTCAGTAGATATTTCACAGAAAAACTTAGATAAGTTATCAGGAATCAATACCATTTGTGCTGATGTTTCTGAGACAACAACCTTACAGAATCTCATTAAAGATTTTGATTTGGTAGTGGGGGCAGTCCCTGGTTTTATGGGTTATAAAATGATGCAAGATGTTATTGAAGCAGGAAAGAATATAGTAGATATTTCTTTTTACCCAGAGGACCCTTTCGGATTAGATAAATTAGCAAAAGAAAAAGGAGTTGTTGCTGTGATGGATTGTGGTGTTGCACCAGGAATGGGGAATATTATTTTCGGGCATCATAATTCAAATATGGAAATTACCGATTACGAGTGTTTAGTAGGCGGCTTACCTGAAAAAAGAGAATGGCCTTACGAATATCAAGCGGTTTTCTCCCCCATTGATGTGATTGAAGAGTACATTCGTCCTGCACGCTATGTACAAAACAGCCAAATGATTACCAAAGAGGCTTTGTCTGATACTGAGCTTATTAAATTTGATGAAATAGGAACTTTAGAAAGTTGGAATTCAGATGGGCTAAGAAGTTTGATTAAGACTATGGCCCATGTGCCAAACATGATAGAAAAAACTTTGCGTTACCCAGGTTGTGTAGAGTATTTGAAAGTATTGCGTGCAAGTGGTTTTTTCTCTTATGATGAAGTAGAAATAAACGGAACTATGATTCGCCCAGTGGACATGACTGCCAAATTATTATTCCCAAAATGGGAAATGAAAAAAGGTGATAAAGATTTTACTGTGATGCGCATCATCATGAAAGGAGCTGAAAATGGAGAGGTAGTAACCTATCAATATAATTTGTTGGATCGTTTCCAAGATGACACTATTTCTATGGCGCGCACAACAGGATTTACCTGTACTGCTGTTGCCAACCTAGTAGTAAATGGTGAATATGATAGGGTAGGAATTTCCCCTCCAGAATACTTGGGAGGACATTTTGAATTTGTAAGAAATTACTTGGAAGAAAGAGGAGTACAATATAAAGTAATTAAAAGCTAATGATAGTTTCACTAATAGTAGCGGCAGCCGAAAATGGTGTGATTGGCAAAGACAATGACCTCATTTGGCATTTACCAAAGGATATGAAGTTTTTCAAGGAAACCACTTTAGGTCATCATGTGATAATGGGAAGAAAAAACTTTGAGTCCATTCCTCATAAATACAGGCCTTTACCTAATAGAATAAATGTGGTTATCACAAGGCAAGGAGATTACATAGCTGAAGGCTGTATAGTTGTAAATTCTGTAGAAGCAGCCCTAATAATTGCACAAGAAAATGGAGATACTGAACCCTTCATTATTGGTGGCGGACAAATTTACAAACTAGCTCTTGAAGCCAATTTAGTAGACAAAATATACCTTACCAAAGTACACCATGCTTATGATGGCGACACCTTTTTTCCTGAATTAGGAAATGATTGGAAAGAAGTTGCAAGAACACACTGCAAAGCAGATGAAAAACATGCTCATGATTATAGTTTTCTGACTTTTGAGAAAATTAACTAAGTTTACCAAAAATATTAAGATGAAGAAAACACTAATAGCCCTAAGTATTTTAACCGTTTTACTTTACGCCTGTAAAGATGAAGATGTAATAACTCAAAATGATCTAACAAGCACACAAGCAACACAGGACCATCTGTTTGCTGAACAAATATTTAATGATGTTGGGCGTATTGTTGAAGAAGGTTTTATTTCTAGTGGAATAAATAAATCCTGTGCTTCCTACAATTTAATGAATGCCGACACCTCAAATGCCGACACCTTAATTATTGACTTTGGAAATATAAATTGTTTGCATAATAGCAAGCTCAGAAAAGGGAAAATTCTTATCAGCTATACAGGGAAATACCGTGACTCTTTAGCGGTAATTACTACAACATTTGAAAATTATTATGTAAATAATAACTTAGTGCAAGGAGAGAGGGTACTTACTAATCAGGGGAGAAACCAAAAAGGAAATGTGTGGTTCACCATTGCCGTAAATAATGCGAGCATCAATACTGTTAACGGAACTATCAATTGGAAATCCGACCGAACACGAGAATGGGTAAGTGGTAGTGCTACTTATTTTGACATCTCAGATGATAACTATAAAATTACTGGATCAGCAAGTGGAACAGGAGTTAACAATAATAGTTTCAGTATGGAAATTATAGATACCCTAAATATTGATTTAGGATGTTTACCTTCTTGCGTGATAAAAAGTGGTACTGCAAAAATATCCCCCAATGGTTATGCTGATAGAATCATCAATTATGGGGATTCATTGTGTGATTGCAACTTTGATATTACTATTAATGGAACTACTTACCCAATAGTAGTAAACTAAGCTACTTTTAGTTTGGTAAACGAAAGTTTAGTAAGCTGAGCTTTTACATAAGCAGCTGTAATTTTCAACTCTTTTTTACTTTCATCTGAAGGAAATTCAAACATTGCATCTAACATAATTGCCTCACAGATTGAGCGCAATCCTCTTGCTCCTAATTTGAATTCCATAGCTTTATCGACAATAATTTCAATTGCTTTTTTATCAAAACTAAGGGCTACACCATCCATATCAAACAGTTTTTGATACTGCTTGATTAATGCATTTTTAGGCTCAGTCAATATTAATTTTAAGGCAGTTCTATCCAAAGGATTTAAGTGAGTAAGCACTGGCATTCTACCAATCAATTCAGGAATTAATCCGAATGATTTTAAATCCTGAGGAGAAATATATTGCAATAAATTATCTTTCTCAATCACCTCTTTATTCTCAGATTTAAAACCAATAGAACTTGTATTCATTCTGCTTGAAATATGCCTTTCAATACCATCAAAAGCACCTCCACTAATAAATAAAATATCCTTAGTATCTAAAGCAATCATCTTTTGGTCAGGATGTTTACGCCCTCCTTGTGGCGGTACATTTACAACAGTTCCCTCCAATAACTTAAGCATAGCTTGCTGCACTCCCTCTCCACTTACATCACGCGTGATAGAAGGGTTATCACTTTTACGGGCTACCTTATCAATTTCATCAATAAAAACAATTCCTCTTTTTGCTTGCTCTACATCATAATCGGCCGATTGCAAAAGGCGTGTTAAAATGCTTTCCACATCCTCACCAACATAACCTGCCTCAGTAATAACAGTGGCATCAGCAATACAAAAAGGTACTTTTAATAGCTTTGCGATAGAGCGAGCAATTAAGGTTTTACCTGTACCCGTACGTCCCACCATAATGATATTTGATTTCTCAATTTCAATATTATCTTCAGTAGTATCGGGTTGTAAAATTCTTTTATAATGATTGTAAACGGCTACTGAAATTACCTTTTTAGCATCATCCTGTCCGATTACAAAATCATCCAAATGCGCCTTTATTTCTTTTGGCTTTAACAGTTTGAAATCTTTTGAAAGTGTAACTTCTGAAATGATATCCTCCTTAACAATTTCATGTGCTTGTTCAATACATGAATCGCAAATATGCGCTTCACTCCCGGCAATTAAGATATTTGTATCTTGCTTGTTTTTTCCACAAAAGGAGCAGACAATTATTTCGTTATCTTTCATTATTTTTTCTTTTCAAGCACCTCATCAATCATACCGTATACTTTAGCTTCCTTAGCAGTCATCCAAAAATCACGGTCTCCGTCTTTATACACCTTATCAAATTTTTGACCTGAATGGCTTGAAATAATCTCGTACAATTCATTCTTCAATTTCTTTATTTCAATAGCAGTAATCTCAATATCAGAAGCTTGCCCTTGAGCTCCTCCTAAAGGCTGGTGAATCATTACTCTAGAGTGTTTTAATGCAGTACGCTTCCCTTTAGCTCCCGCACATAATAAAACCGCACCCATTGATGCTGCCATTCCTGTGCAAATTGTTGAAACGTCAGGATTAATGTACTGCATAGTATCATAAATTCCAAGCCCAGCATACACCCCACCTCCAGGAGAATTTAAGTAAATTAAAATATCTTTATTCGCGTCAACCGATTCTAAAAATAACAGCTGTGCTTGTATCACATTCGCCACATAATCATTAATAGGAACGCCTAAAAAGATAATTCTATCCATCATTAGTCGGGAAAAAACATCCATACTCGCCACATTCATTTGTCTTTCTTCAATAATTGTAGGTGAAATATAATTCGCTTGCATTGAAGTAAATTCATTCAGGTGTAAACTACTTATACCTTGATGTTTTGTTGCGTATTTATGAAACTCTTTTCCGTAATCCATAATGGTATTTTGTTATTATTTTTCTGATGCTAATTTAACAAAATCATCATAAGAAATACTATTTTCAGTCAATTTGAAATTTTCTTTATAAACAGCTAGAGTTTTTTCGTCAAAAATTTGATCGTAAATCTTCTTTCTCTCTTCCTCCTTCTTAAGAATACCTGTTGCAATTTCAGTCAATTGAGCATCATCACCTTCAGGTTGTCCATATTGTTTCATTTGCATCCCAATTAGCTTTTTAGTATGCGCAAGAATATCATCCTGACTTACTTTAATCTCATAGTTTTCTAAGATTTTATTTTCAATCAATTGCCATTGCAAGCTTTTTGAATACATGTCATACTCAGTTTCTAGCATTTCCATAGTAATTGGTTGCTCAGAAGTTTGAACCAACCATCTTTTCAAGAAATCATCTGGCATTTGTAACTTTAATTTTTCAACAAAATAGGTTACAACATCATTCTTAAGCATTCGATCACTTTCCCCTACAAACTGCCCTTCTGCCTCAGCTTGAATTTTTGCTCTGAACTCTTTTACATCTTTCACAGCACCTTCACCATATACTTTATCGAACAATTCAACATTCAAATCAGCAGGTGCTAAACGATTAATATTTTTTATAGTAAACTGAAATTCTTCTGATGTTAAATTGTGAATTGCTTCATGAGAAACACTTAACATAGCACCTAAATCAGAATGATTTGTAAAAGCTTTCATCACATTTACCGCAATCACATCATCAGCTTTTACACCAATAAATTGTTTTTTTATTTTCTTATCCGTAATATAATCCATGGAAACAGTAGCTTCATTTTTAATTCCATTTTCCATTACATTTCCATCAACATCCAATTGGTTAATTGAACAAAAAACTAAATCCCCTTCTTCTGAAACTTCAGGGTTGCTCATTTTACCATATCTTTTTGCAATATCAGCACAGTAGCCATCCACTAATTTAGCATCTGCTTTAATTTTTTGATAATCCAATTTATCCTTAGCCGTAATTTTAACATCAAATTCAGGAGCTAAACCAATTTCGTAAACAAATTTAAAATCAACATCATTTTCCCAGTCAATTTTAGTGTCTTCCAATGGCATTGGCGATCCTAATACTCTTACTTTTTCCTCAGTAATATGCTTGTACAACTCATCTTGAATTAATTTATTCACCTCTTCCACAACCACAGAAGTTCTGTATTTTTTATTAATGATTCCCATTGGCGTTTTTCCTTTTCTGAACCCTGGAACCTCAGCCGTTTTACGATAATCTTTCAATACCTTATCAACTTTTTCAGTGTAATCATTTGCTACTACATCAACTGTGATTGTAGCCATTAAATCTTTTGCTTTGCTTTGTGTTAAATTCATCTTTTATGTATTTTTTTAAAAGGGGTGCAAAAATACACTTATTTATCTGATTATGAAATAAGGACACGCACAAAAAGAAAGCCCCTTACTATCTGATAAATGTAGAGTCTGTTAAAGAATGTAGAAATGCTAACAAATCCTGCTTTTGTTTTTCCAACAACTCGAAAGGAATAATAGTGGCATTTTTATTTGCATGATGCTTTCCGCCACTGCTATAATGAGTAATAACTTCTGCTAAAGTAGCCTTACTTCCATCATGCATATAAGGACTTGTTACCCCAATATTTCTGAGGGTTGGCACTTTAAATATGGCTCTGTCCGATTCCAAACCTGTAAGACGAATACGCCCCGAATCTTGATAATTAACATACAAACCATTATTGGTTAATGATTGATTAGTAAAGTTAAAACCGCTATGACATTCAGTACAGTACAATTTATTGAAAAATAAATCCATGCCATTTTGTTCTTCCTCATTCAAAGCTGAACTATCGCCTTGAAAAGCAAATTGGTCATACCTTGAATTTCCACTAATTAGGGTTCGTTCATAACTTGCAATAGCATGTGTAATAGCAAAAGGATTAGGCTCACAACCATAAGCATCTGCACATAATTGCACATACTCTTTATCTTTTTTCATGCGTTCTGCAACTAACAAAACATGAAAATCAAATTCATTAGGTTCGTGTATTGGGATCATAACCTGAGCTACCAAAGAAGGATTCACTCCATCCCGTAAGAACTTATCCTGATAAGCGACATTGGTTAACGTGGGAGTATTCCTCCCTACCATTTGATTTCTAATCCCAATTCCTTTCTTTAACCCATCCGTAAACGCTAATTTTGGGATATGACATGTGGCACAAGAAACCGTAGAATCTCTTGACATCATGGTGTCAAAAAATAATTTTTCTCCTAAATCAACTCGACTTTGTGTTAGCTGATTATCAGCCGGAATAAAGGGTGCAGGAAACCCTTGAGGGATATCCAAAATAAAATCCTTGGAAAAAGAAAGCATCCCAAGGATTAATACTAAAAACAGGGAAATTTGAACTCCCTTAATCATTATCTTTTTACTACAAACTTATGCGTAATTGTATTTGTAGGGTTAGAAAAAACAGCATAATAAATTCCACTATGTAATTCTTGTTTTACAAAGTAACTCCCTTCAAACCCTAAATTCTTTTCTTCAACTACCACTCTACCTTGAGCATCCAGAATAGTTAGTGAATTATTTGTTCTTGCCTCCAATTTATAATTTAAGATTGGCGCATAAGCCATGGTATAATCAGCAGTTACATAAGTATTCTCCTTTACATCATTTACCCCTGTTGGTGCTGAATTTCCAAAAACAGAGAAAGTATTTGTATTATTAGCTACATTTTGATTATTTGAACTACTACTATGATCACTCCCTACTGCTGCTAAATCAATATTTTTAATCCATTTTTCGATATTTACATCCAAAGCCAAATCAATATTGCCTGCATAAACTCCTGCAGTTGCTACTACATCAATACCTCTCAGCATAACATCTCCTAAGGAACGCATCTGAAACATTTTATTAGGAATTCCATCACCCGTATCATCCACCTTTCCATCAATTACTAAAAAGAAATACCCTGAAGGCCAGCCCCAATCCATTAAAGGAGCTTGTGGACTTAGTGGATGTGGTGCAGCATAATTACTACTATTTCCATGATTAGCAGCATAGTCAACTCCTAAATTAAAATTAAATTCCTCAATATTTGTAATGTTAAAAAATCCTAAAGAGTAGTTACTCACATTTGCTGATCCCAAAACATATACATCCGTAAAATCTGTAGTTTGCCCACCATTATGCACTACTGAAATGGAAGACATATAATATTGAACTCTATCAAAAGAAACCGCCCTACCTTGATCGTCAGCATACACAGTATTATACGCAAAAGGAGCACCATCAAACTGATGATTTAAATCTAGACTGACATTACTTTGTGCATTGGCAACAAAACTAGCTGCAATTAAAAGGAAGACTAAAAACTTATTCATGGTGTTATGATTATATTTATAGCAAAGATAGGTAAAATCATTAACATTGAAATTAGGAGTATTACTCATCTTATCTGCTCAAAAGCAAGCACAAAAAAGCAAGCGAAAACGCTTGCTTAATTTTTGTGCGGATGAAGAGACTCGAACTCTCACACCTTGCGGCACTAGATCCTAAGTCTAGCGCGTCTACCAATTCCGCCACATCCGCTTAAAAAGGACGGCAAAGATATTATTTTTTAACATTTACACACAAAAGCCGCTTTAAAGATTTTTAAGGATTTTTTTTACTTAATTTTGTCCCACTAAAATTATAAAAACAACAACATGAGTTTATCAGTAAAAGGAAAATTAAGTAGAAAATTAAGTGTAGAAAGTGGAACATCAAAAGCAGGAAAGGAATGGAAAAAACAATCTTTTCTTGTAGATACTGGCGCACAATACAACCCTGAAGTTTGTTTTCAGTTATTTGGAGAGGACAAAATTGAAATGTTAAACCATCATAATGAAGGCGACCAAGTAGAAGTTTCTTTCAACTTATCATCAAGAGAATATAACGGAAGATATTTCCATAACATTGACGCTTGGAGAATTGAAAGCCAAGGAGCTGGAAGCCCAGAAATGGATGCTGCACCAGAATTTAATGCACCAGCATCAGAAGATGATGACTTACCATTCTAGAAAATAGAAAAACATATTTAATAAAAAAGCTGAAGATAAATCTTCAGCTTTTTTTATATTACGAATTGTAAGGGTTATAATTTTTATTGAGACTTATTATTTTTTAACCTCCAGCCAAAAGAGATATAAGTAAAATAAACCCTAACCCACCAGCTACCCATGGTAAAACATTTGGTCGTTTACCAGTAGCATAACTTTCTTCAGGTTGTCCATGTGTTTTAGGTAATGAATGTCTGTAGAATCTGTACCCAAAATCTTTTAGCGCATCTCTATCTTCCTCTTTCACATTATCACTTGCAATCCCATCTAGAGTTAATGCTTCTAAAATTTCACTAGTTTTTGAATCTATTAACCTTACTTCTAATATAGTTCTCGCCTCCCTTTTTAATTCACCAATCCTTGCATCTGGATTATCGTTTATATTATAATAATGAATTCCGCTTTCAATAACTCTATAACTTATTATTTTATCTGCACTACTTAATTGAGAATTATAAGTCTCTTTAAAATTTGTCACCTCTTGACGTTCTGATTGACTCTTTGCATCAGCATAACCATAAATGTAAGAAGACCCATAGGCAGCCTCTTTTTGTGAAACTGCATATCCAACCATATTCTTTTTCTCTCTATTGATATGAACATAATTTTCTTTTTCTTCTGAAAGCATTCTGTAAATCAAATCATTATCTCTCTCTAAAATATTATATCCATTTACAACAAATTCTTTGATAATTTCATCTTCAAGAGTTGCTAACAAAGAATAATCACTTGTATTCTTATCTTCTATACCTATAAATACAATTTTATCATTTTTACTTAAGTATCCTTCTAAATTCTTGACAGTATTAAGGTTTTTTATACTTTTCTGAATTAAAGAAGCGTTTGACTTTTCATATGAAACTGTTGGTCCTTGTATGGCACAGCTTGATAGAAATAAAACAGAAACAAAAAGATATAGAGTATTTTTCATAATAAAATAATTTTCTTCAAATATAATACAATTTATTTCTTAAGTGATGTTGGACTTGTTATATCAGTAGTAATATAAGCCTTAGGATTAATTTCTTCAATCATTTTTAGAACAGATTTTAATTTTCTCCTAGAAATTACGCACCAATAGATTTTTACAGGACCATCTTTCCCCTCTCCATCAATAACAGTAACTCCATGGCCGTTCTCTCTAAGTGTTTCAGCTACTGAAGGGGAGTTAGCCGGAGAAAAAACACGTACCACAATATTACCCACACCAACAATACGTTCAATATAAGAACCCAAAATAGTTCCAGCAGCAAAACCTGAAGCATAAGCAGTAATAAGTACAGGGTCATCAATATCCTTTATTACTTGTGAAATAGCAACTATCCAAATTGCAGATTCTACCAAACCAATAAGTGCGGCATAAATTGGTTTATTCTTTGCAACTAATAATGCTCTCATTGTTCCCAAACTCTGATCAGCTAACCTTAGAGAAAAAATTATAAGTGCCGAAAATATCAATTCCATAATTTTATATTTTAATTTTTAACATCAAATGCATCTCGCAAACCATTTCCTAATAACATAAAAGCTAGCACCAAACTCATAATTGCCATACCTGGAATAATAGCTAAATAGGCTTTATCCATAATAATATAAGCATAATGGTCTTTTATCATCCCGCCCCAACTTGGCATAGGAGGTTGTGCACCAATTCCTAAAAATGAAAGTCCTGCTTCTATCAAAATAGCTGCTGCAAAATTAGCTGCCGAAATTACAATAACTGGACCAACTACATTGGGTAAAATGTGCTTAAAAATTATTCTAAATGGTTTATATGCTAATACTCTACCTGCTTCTACATACTCTAATTCTCTGATAGAAAGCACCTGCCCTCTAACAATTCTGGCTACTTCAACCCACATGGTAAGCCCAACAGCTACAAATACTTGCCAAAACCCTTTACCTAAAGCTAAAGTAATAGCAATTACCATTAGTAAAGTTGGGATGGACCAAATCACATTGACAAACCACATAATTACATTATCCGTTCTCCCTCTGAAATAACCGGCAACAAGACCCAAGCTAATACCAATAAGCAAAGAGATGAGTACTGCTATAAAACCAACAGATAAGGAAATACGAATTCCATATAGTATTCGGCTTAATAAATCCCTGCCATACTTATCAGTTCCCAACCAAAAAGTTTGGGTTGTAGTCTGGTAATCACCAGTATATATTTTTTCTATTTCTGATTGATAAGGAAAGTAAGTCAGTCCATTTTTAATGGGAGTAAATGTATCAATTGGAATTCTCTTTACCCCTAGCGGTTTCCCGAAAAACAAGCCTTCAAAAAAGGGGGTTTCACTTATTTCTTTCTTAGGAATTTCCAGAAACAGTACTTTGGTAAGCGGCTCATTAGTTGCCAATTCAATATGCATTTCATTCGACATTGGGCTGCCATCAGGACTCAAAACGACAGCAAATACACCCATCAAAACACATGCCACAATAAAAAACAAAGAGGTTAAAGCCAATTTATTTTGCTTCAACTTTTGCCAAGCCAGTGTATTTAAGGATGCGTTCTTCATTTATTTTTTATGTGTTCTTCCTTTCCATTCAAAGGTATTCGTAAATGATAAAATGACAATCAAAACTATATAAAAAGAATAAATAAATTCAAAAGGCAATATCCATTTTACTAAATCCTTGCGTTTGAAGAAACTAAGCACAGGCAACAGCAAGTACAAATCCGCCAAAAATTTCATACCAAAATAATAGATAAAATAGCTCAGATAACTTACATCAAAAAGAAGTAAGCCAATTAAAAGCACTCCAATTAAATTGGTAACCAACACCAAGAAACTCGTATAGATACTTGCCCAATCCTTATAGCCGCTACTCTTGGCGGTCCATCTTTTTCTTTGATTAATAAAACCCTTTATAGTTTGCACTCCCTCAGTAGTAACAATTGCTTCTTCATTTTTCGCAAAAGCAATTGACTTAGGGTATTTCTTCTTTACGCTATGCAATAAAAAAACATCATCACCACTTACGGCTTTATCAGCTTCAAAATCATTCACTGCTAAAAAAATAGCTTTACGATAAGCCATATTAGCCCCATTACAAAAAATAGCATTTCCCATGCCAATGGCCCCTGCCCCCGAACCAATTAATGAGGAAAACTCCAAGGCTTGCAAACTCTGTAAAATTCCTTTTTGCTTATGAAAACCAACAGGACCAGAAACTAATTGTATCTGCTCATTAGCAAAATAACCTACCATAATCTGCACCCAATTAGGTGTAAAACAACAATCAGCATCAGTAGCAAGAATGATTTCACCTTTTGCTATTTGTACCGCTTTTGCAATTGCATTTTTTTTTCCGAACTCTCCCTTAGGCATATTTACAATTTGCAAATTATCCATTGTTGCTTGCTCCAATAAAGCCAAAGTAGCATCAGTTGAATGATCGTTCACTAAAATATATTCCAGAGCATCAGTAGGATAAATCTGTTTTTTAAGGGCTGCAATCAATCGTGGTATTTCTGATTCTTCATTGCGCATAGCAATGACAATACTTACTTTTGGAATAAATCCTTGGTGGCTTTCAGGTTTTATCTTATCCCACCCTATACGGTATTTTGAAATCTGAAATCCGTACAACAAAACAATAAAAGCAATAAAACATAACATTATTTCCGGAAGAATTTAAGCGTAAAAATAAAGGCTGTCCCGATAAGTGCAGGCAACAACAAATTGATAATCCACATAACAAAAGTAGCCGAAAATATACCGACCGTATTGGAAGAAATTAAGCCAAATAGAAAAATCGCAACAGAACTTCTAATCCCAATTTCAGTAATTGCAATAGTAGGAATTACTGAAATTACAAATAGCATTATCATTATTAAAATAATTGCATCAGCATAAGCAATATTAACTCCAAACAACTGCAGCAGAATAAAAAACTGAGTTGTAAATACAGCATATCTTGCCACAGAATACCAAAGCACTTTTGCTAATTCTGCTGAATTATAAAAGGAAAAAACTTTATTGTATTTTTCATATTTATTCAAGAACTTAATTTTAGAAAGGACAACTGAAATTACGGATGCATTTAAAAATAAAGCAATTAGTAAAGTATTTAACAAAACCAATAAAAATACCAAAATAGGATAAGCAAATTCTATTGCATTTATCATTTGAGAAAATTCAGACTTATATTTTGGTAGAAATAATAAGCCAATAGAACCAAACGCAATAGTTGTTACCAATTGCGCCATGGATCCGATTACAGTAATCAGCACTGCTTGCATTCTATCTGCTTTTTCCAAACAAAAAACCCTACCTCCATATTCCCCCACTCTATTTGGTGTAAATGCAGATACAGTAATCCCAGAAAAAATTGCTCTTATGGAACGTTTTATAGATATGTTTTCAATTTTAGCTATTAAGAAACGCCACTTCAGTGCCTCCAAAAACCAGTTTAAGAACATCATGAGTATAATTACTATAAAGACACCATAGTTCCCTTTTATTTGTTCCAGAATATCGACACTATTAAATTGCTCAATATTACTTTTTGCAATGAGTTGCTCGTACAAAAAGAAAAGGGAAAAAGTCACAATTGCAATTTTTAATAGGAACCCAATCGTTTTTTTAGTTAGCATTGCTTAGTTTTGTTGTACAATTTCAATTACAAAGATAACAATTGCAAACTGATAGAATCATATTAGGAATAGATCCTGGAACCACCATTATGGGATACGGAATCATCCATATAAAAGGAAATAAAATGGAGCTTATCCAAATGGGAGTTTTACATTTATCAAAATTGGGTTCGCATGAATTAAAGTTGAAAAGGATATTTGAACGCACCTTGCAATTAGTTGACGAATACAAACCAGATGAATTTGCAGTTGAAGCTCCTTTCTTTGGTAAGAATGTGCAATCCATGTTAAAATTAGGAAGAGCACAAGGGGTAGCAATGTCAGCAGCACTTTACCGTGATGTACCCATATTCGAATATGCTCCTAAGAAAATAAAAATGGCAATCACAGGAAAGGGTACAGCCAGTAAAGAACAAGTTGCAGCCATGCTGCAGTCCTTACTCAATATTAAAGAAATGCCAAAACATTTGGATGCAAGTGATGGCTTAGCGGCTGCCGTTTGTCATTATTTTCAGAGAAATCCTGCAGGAGGAAATGGAAAAAGTTATACGGGCTGGGGAGCCTTTTTAAAAGACAATCCTGACAAACTTAAATAGCTGATTTAATTAAATCTGCAATTGATTTCATTTCAGCTTCAGAAAACCTCAGTTTTGGTCTTTCAAAATTAATATCAGATACATTATTAATGGGTATTAAATGAATGTGAGCGTGAGGAACTTCAAGTCCAATTACAGCTACTCCAATTCTTTCACAAGAAATTACCTTATCCATTCCTTTAGCTACTTTTTGTGAAAATTTCCAAAGCGCTAAATATTCTTCAGAAGCAATATCAAAAATATAATCGGTTTCCTTTTTTGGAATAACCAACACATGCCCTTTTGCCAAAGGAAAAATATCCAAAAATGCTAAATAGTTATCATCCTCTGCAACTTTATAAGCTGGGATATCACCATTTACTATTTTGGAAAAGATACTTGACATTACAGCCTTTCTATTTTAATAATCTCAAAATGCATAATCCCATTAGGAACTTCAATATCAGCAATTTCTCCAACCGCCTTACCTAGTAATCCTTTCCCTATAGGAGAAGTAGCTGAAATCTTCTTTGCAGCTAAATCAGCTTCCGTTTCCGATACAATAGCATAGGTCATTTCCATAGCATTTTCCGTATTTTTTATTGTTACTTTAGTCAATAAATGCACAGTTGAAATATCCATTTCTGCTTCATCTAAAACTCTAGCATTAGCAACATCATTCTCTAATTTAGCAATTCGTGCTTCTAACAAACCTTGCGCTTCTTTTGCAGCATCATATTCTGCATTTTCCGATAAATCACCTTTATCTCTTGCTTCCGAAATTTGATTAATAACTCTAGGTCTATCAGCCGACTTTAAAGTGTTTAATTCGGCTTTTAGGTTATCGTATCCTTCTTGTGATAAATATATTGTACTCATAATCTGTTATCCTTATAAACGCACAAAAAGGAAGTTACCTTCCTTTCTGAACATAATATGTTTTTTTATTTTATAAATTAATCCTAGCTCCAATAGTATGTGAACCTTGGAAAGGATCAGTATGACGGTAAGAATAATCCAAACCGAAAGTAGTCCCATTGCCCATAGGAAGTTCCACTGTAAAACCAGCAGAAGGACCTCTTAAAGCAGTGGTTCTTGTTGATGGTGTTCTAATACCATCCTCATAAGTATATCCTGTACGCACCATAAACATGTCTTTATAAGAATACTCACATCCTAACCTATACTGATCTTTCTGAAAAGAGTTAGAAGTAAAAGTCCCTGCACCTGTTAACCTATGTTTTAATACATTTATATCATAAGTAATACCTATATTCAGTAAGGCAGGCAATTCAAATTCTGATGACCTTTGTTCAATAGTCATTTTATAATCATCATCATCACCAACAATTCCTCTAAACGAAAGACCATCACCTGTAAATGACATTCTTGGACCTACATTTTTTAATGAAATACCGAACTTTAAATTATCTTTTGCTCCTGTTACATACTGAATACCAGCATCCAAAGCAACGCCATTAGCACCCACATTAGAAATTTGTTCTGAAATCATTTTAACGGTAACTCCACCATAAATACTATTCGAAAAAATCTTAGCATACGATATTGCCATATTCATGAACTTAGGAGAATAAGTACCTATACCACCATCAGGTAAGTCAACAGTAGTAATTTCAATTTCCCCAAAATTCATACTCATTACAGCAAAACCAAGCACACCTGATTCTCCAACTTTTTGTGCAAAACCAAATGAACTGATACTACTTACTGAACTATTAGCATCAAACATTTTACTACCATATTGCAACCATGAAGTTTGCGTAAAAATCAATTCTGTTTTTTGGGTAAATGCCAAACCAGCTACATTAGAGTAAATTCCTTCTAGCCCTCTTACTCCTGCAATATTGGCTCCTGCCCAACCAGAGGTTCTTCCCCATGGGTTGATTAATAATTCAGAAGCTCCTGCTTGCCCAGCTCTTTGCTCATTACCTGCAAAACCTTCTTGAAATGGAAGCATCATCAAAGCAATTATTGCAGTAGACTTTATCAAGTTATTAATTTGTTTCATATCTATACTATTTATTATCGTCAAATTTTATTTTTTAGAATGTATCCATATCAATAGGACGCAATGCACCGAACCATTTAATTACTTTGTCTTTTTCGACATATTCTTTAGCCGTAGCATCCCAGAATTTTCCTCTTACGTGAATTATATACAATCCACTAGCAATAGGAATTCCATAATCATTTTTCAAATCCCAATCAACTGATGTTACATTATCGTCTTTTTTAATCTTACGAACTAGCGTACCACTTACAGTAAAAATAGAGATTGTTACTAGTTGTGGTAAATTAGTAATCTTAACTCTGTTATCCAATTGATTAGTTTCATAAGAAGAATAACCATAGTACGGGTTAGGTACAATATTAATCATTTCCATTGCATCTTTTGCAACACTTAAATCACCTTTCTCTGCTACAATATCATCCGTATTGAAACGATACATAGGATTAAATGAATTACTTGCGGCATATTCAATTACTCTTGCTTTACTACTTCCTGTAAATGAAGGTGTAGTAGCAATAAAAGTTTGTCCAACTTCATAAACAATGCCATCATGTGTTACCGATTTACCCCCCCAACTTCCTTGAGGATTAGTATTTGAAGGGTAATAATAAGCTACAGTATAAGATTGACCTAGAACTAAAGCGTCAGATGTTTTTAATATCTTATCAGCACTTACCGTTTCATATTGCTTATAAGGCTTAGAAACTCTAAGTTTTACCCTAACATCACTTGTTAAAAGCTCTCTTCCTGGTGCTAATAAAGGAACACCCACCCACCCAACATTTTCGAATACATCAAACTGAGCAGCAATTAAAGGAGTAGTATTTAGCTTAGCATAAATCCAAGCACTTTCATCATAATTAGGGGAGTTATCTACGTCCTCATAATTTTCATTCACATAATCTTCAGTTCCTTTTACCCATGATGAACCATTCACTACATAGATGAAGTGTTTACCCCCAAATAAATAACTTCCTCCTGAGAATTCAGCAGTTTGCGGATTATATTCAGGACGCGCTTCAGTAACAATTTTTGAAGTAGGATTCCATTTCATATCGGCACCATTTTCAGAAGTTTGCCATGAATCTTCAGCAAAAATAATATTCAATCGTTCCCCTGTCTCAAGATCAATTGCATAACCAGGGAACCATCCCATTCCCAATGTGCCACTTCCATCATCATTACCTTCTTTATCAACTGAAGGTGACTTCCTTAACCCCATCTTCACTTGATTTCCTATTGATAGAGCTGGATCATCTTGCGCTTCAACTACACATACTCTACTCCATTTTGATTTATCATCAGTAAATACTATATCAACAGAATTTAAATTTTCAAACTTGACATAACTATTGGTTATCGTACTATTAAACCCAGGACCATCATGCATATTTGAAACTAATGAATAGGGAGCCCAAGAACCACCTTTAACTTCAAAACCGCCAAAGAAATTAATATTGTTGGTTTGAATTACTGCACTTTCATAAACGCCATTAGGATCATCATCTCTGTTATAATCACTTAAAGTTCCATAAGTTTCGTTTTCGTAAGAACCTGCTCTTATCCAGTTTAAGCCCCAAAAGAAACCATCATCATTATCATCAAGATCAGCTAAACCGCTTAACCATCTATCATTTACATCAGAATATTCAATAGTACCTGAAAGCAACCCATTATTATCGATATTGATAGGGTCAGAACCAGGATTACTTGCTTGTTTTACTTTAATATTTAAGCCTAATTTAGAAACATATACCTCAGTTCCTAAAGCAATATTCTGATTAGCAGAAGCTATTACATTGCCAGTCTCATCATCAATTAATGTCCATTTTTTGTAAGAAGTAATTTCCCCCTGAGTTGTTAATGTTGGCTCTTCTAATTTCAGAATAAATGTTCCTTTAGGTATCTTAACAGGATCAACTACCGAAATATCAAGAGGTCCTTGCCCTGCTTCATAAGTTACATTCATAGCTCTATGGTCAGGGCTATTAAGTATTTCATCAATAGTAGCGGTAGTAAATTCTAAAGCAGATCCACCATTTCCTGTTCCTTCAATTCTTGTGATTTTAACTCCATCACCATAAGATGCATTTAAAGAAGTTCCGTTTGCATCAGGTTCTGTAAAATGAGGAATCCCTGAATAGACTTGTATATTTCTTCTTCCTGAAATAAAAGGTTGATTTCTACCATCATAATCAGCAGCATTCACATCATAAGGATCAGCATTTTCTTCCGCTCTGTTATACCCATATGATAATGACATAAAATAGTATGTCTTATGGTTTACTAAGCGTGTGTTTCCTAATGCAAATTTATCTTCTGTAATTTGGAATGAAAACTGCACTCCCTCATCAATTGAACCAATAACTCCTGAACTTAATACTGAAGCTACTTCTTCAATTGGTGTATACACCCCTAATATAGGATCCAAATACTGATTTACAATTCCTGTAACCGTATCGTTAACATCACTTCTGTAAACTAATCTTGCTTTATCCAAATCATCCAAATCAGTAACCGATACTGTAGCACTTTTCAATTGATATACTAAATACCCTTGAAATTCATAGTTAGGGTAATTAGCTAAATTCGCTGGCTTAGTAATGTAAGGATCTTTTTCAGAATAGCTCTCATTTTGATTATTTGACGTTTCTCCATGAGACAAAGTAAAAATTAATTCTTTATCCAATTCTCTAATTGTTAAATCTGGAGCATCAGGCCCATTCAGGATATTAAAGTTATTATCAAACAAAGCTTGTGCCTCTCTATCATAAATCTTCAATAATTGAACAGAAGCTGTTTGCCCACCTGATTTTGCTCTCGCCCATACTACACCAGTGGTAATTTCATTTACAGCACCAGGCTGTAAAGTAAATGCTCCTGCTGATTGAACAAACCTTCTGTCTGCAGGAATATTCCCTGCAGTAACTTCTGTCCATTCTTGTCCTGGGAATGCATCATCAGAAGTTCCTGGGAACATGAAGTTACACAAATCAGTAGTAGAACCACTTCCAGATCCATGTCCATCTCCACCAAAAGTCATAGGAACATTATCCCTCCAAATACCTCTTAAGTAATTATAAATGTCTGTTCCTCCATTTGGATTTCCAGTCACCGTTCCATCATTATTATAGTATACAAATTTTGACATGATAATTTGCTCACCTGCTTCATCTATAGTTCCATCTCTATCATTATCAATTCCATCAAAAGGATCCGCTAAAGGCCCTTGAAAGAAATCAACTCCAATAGCAGGAGGATTAAATCCATATCCATTTCCTCCTTCATCTTCAGCATCACCATTATAACAAAAACCTAAGCCTAAGTTAACATCACAACCAACATAATCATCCAAATAAAATCCTAAATCAGGATCAACCCATTGCCCAAAATAAGTATCATTCAAAGGTAAAGTAGAACGATTTATCACTTTATAATTGTAAAAGGTCATATCATTTACCTCATTATCGGAAGCAAAACCAAAAGCTTGAGCATGAATCTCCAATCCCAAAGGATCCGCATTAGTTTCAGTATGAATATTTCCTTTGTCATTAAATACCCACCATAAAGTTTGATCCCCAAACAAAGCAGCATCATCATTGGTTCCTGTTATGTTATAATCAGGATAATCTCCTCCATAAGGTTCGTAAATTCCATTTTCATTTTCGTCATAAAATGGTGCTAAAAACTCATCTTGTCCTAATGTAGCATCACCATGTGCTGGCCAGTCTAAGATTTCATCAGGAATCACATAAGTTGGATCTACTTCAAAACGAGCAACATACTCTTCAACAACAGAACGATCAATTTTAAAATGCTTATCCCATTTGGTACATTCATCAGCTGAAATTGTTGCATTATCAACACTTAAGGGTCCTGACCAAAAATCATTTCCACTTTGACGGTAAGTCATTGCTGCAACTTTTAATTGCCCTCCAGCATCTACTCCACCTATCCAAAGTGCTCCTGCAAATAAAGAATGTCTATTTCCACCTTTTGGTATTTCATATTGAGGATCGTTTAAATTCCACCACATATCACCCCCCCCCATAATAGTCGCTCTAACATTATTCACATCTAAATCAGTTTGTGAATTAGAAGGGTCACAACCAGCTGCAACTTTCGTATTAACAACTGAAGTTACGTTTTGATTAATATTTTCTTTCGCCATAGCAACCATAGTAAATAATACTAAGGTAAGGCTTGCAATTTGTTTTATTCTATTATTCATAAATGCTCTGTTTTTCAGTCTCATTTTGTTTATCTAATTAAAATTGTACGCTAATTCCTGCTCTCCACATTCTTGGTAAACTATAGTTTGAAGGGTTATTAACTGCTAAAGAATACAAGTACCTAAATGCATCCGGATCATTCTTTGCATCAATAGCATTTTGTGCGGCTGATGAAGTTAAATACCCATCATCACCAGGGTTACCTGTTGCACGGTAAACACTAATAATATTTCGTGCATCCAATAAATTTTGTACCTGTACATATACATTCAAATGAGAGCTCTTTTTATCGCTCCATTTAATTTCAAATTCTTTATTCAATTTTGCATTCATCCTAAACTGCCAAGGCAAGCGAGATCCATTAATACTTCCTGATAAAGTAGAACGATCATTAATTCCTGAAGCAGCCTCCTGAGTGATATTAGATTGGCGAGAATAAGGTGTCCCTGATCCAGCTGAGATCATAATATTCGCTCCCGCATCTTGAAATACTTTTGAACCAAACCAAACTGGTCCGTCATAATCCTTCCCATGTCCATAATGATAATCAACTGATGATGAAATAGCATGTCTTTGGTCGTAGTTTAAAGGTATTAAAGTACGCAAATTAGGCTGCCCTGTACCTACTAAGCTAGCCCCTGAAGTAGCATCAGAACCTGTACCATCAGCAAATTGCATAGTATAATTAGCTGTAAGTTGTACGTTATTTGTTCTTCTTAAATCGTAATTAACCGACATTCCTTTTACGGTAGAAAAATCAATATTACCATAAGTAAGGTATTGAGCAGGGTAAGCTGACAATACATTTGTTATTTGTACCATATCTCTTAACTCTTTATAGAAAGCTGAGATTTTTAAAGCTGATTTTAAAGATAGTGTTTTTGCAAACCCTAATTCATAATCAACTACTTTTTCAGGCTTTAAATTAGGATTATTTAACGTAGATCCAACTCTATCTGCCATAAATAAATAATCAACTGGTTCCAATCTATTTCCTGTAGGGGGACGTTGGGTTAACACGTCATAGTGTGCAAAGAATTGTGCCTCATCAGAAATTGGAAAAGAGAAAGCAATCCTTGGCATAAATACGGTTTCTGGTTTATAGTCTTCAAAAGCATTCATATTTACAGGCTCATTTGGTGCATTTTTATCGGTTAAATAAGGTGCAATTTTACCCCCTGCTGCTTCTGCTAATAAAGTAGGGTCAGAAATCTCCAGTCCATCAGCATTATACCACACATCTCCATCACGATACCCTACTGCGGTAGGATTAGTAGCTGAAAAATTATCAACATAAACTACAAAATCATCACCAATAGTTGAAGGCCTGTCCCCTCCTGATGCAGCATTACCTTTAGTTGACCCAGCAGTATAAGCATTATATAGTAAGAATTGATCTTTCAATACCTTTTGATTAGCATCAAAACGATCAACCCTTAGTCCTATATTAAAAATTAAATCATCTATAGCAAATTTATCTTGAATATACCCTGCTTGATAAATTGGATTATAAGGTGCGATTGACCTGTCACTCCCTTCTTTAAAGAAAGATGCCAAGGTTGGAGTTGATGTTAGCTTTTCACCATAAATATCATAACCGTAATAATACACTAATGAAGAACCATTGTTCAACAATTCATCAGCACTGAACATATTTAAACTAAATTTATCAGGAGAATAAGAGTCAATATCAATAAAATCTAACTGACCTTTACTATATTCTGCTCTAAAGTTCTTATCAAATGTTGATTGTTCCTCAGCAATAAATAAACGATCATAATTTACAGTATCTTGGTAAATTCCATTCACATCAAATACAGGGTAAGGATTAGATAAATTTCTTTCTAAAATATGCTTATTCATATGCTGACGCATTAATCCCCACAAACCCATAGGACCCATTCCCCAATAGTAATCTTTTCTTTGTTCAAATTCAATACCAAAAGAAAATTCATGTGATTTGATATCAGCAGAACCTGAAGCTTTAAATGTAGTTTGTGTATTTTCTTGCTTAGCCGAACCATTATACATGGACCCATGGTTACCAAATAATGAATAAACAGATGATGGTAATTGTCCGTTCAATAGTCCTTGTCCTTGTAAATCAGCAGCCGTTCTCAACACTCCATCAGCACCATAACCGCCAACATAGGATGACATGAGATAATCCGAAAATAAATCAACATAGGCATTAGTATAATTTTCTAAAGATGTATTTATTCCTCCTGGAGTGTATTCAAAAAGAGTGTCCGTCCAACCATTCATTATTCTACCTGTATAGATTACCCCATTAGTTGAATCAACAGCTGAACCAAATCCATAAATAGGTGCTTTGCTTGTTTTGAATTTTCCTACATAACCATAGTTAAATAAATTATCCTTATGCTCAGCATCCACATAAGTATACTTATTATTCGTGTAATCCGCCTGAATAGTAAAAAAGGCGTTTTTAATAGTAACCGAACTACTTTCTTCATTCGATTCTTCAGAGCCAAATTTTTGAGTTAACTTCCCAAATAAACGATAAGTATGCTGACTTGACTGACGGTTATTATCCCATGAGAACATAGAACGCCAAGAAGAGAAGTCTCTACTTTCACGTGCATAGTACGTCCCTCCTAACGAAAGGAAAGTGTTTTTACTTGGTTTAATATCTATTTTTCCAGAGATGTTAAACCTTTTTTGATTTGTATTTACTTTTGCCTGTACGTTTTCAAAGTCATTTTTATCTAAAAACTCTGAAGTACTTAGCAATCCTGCAGATGCGTTAGGCGCAATAATAAAAGGATTTGCCTGTAATTCAGACAAAACATCATCTTTTACTTTCCACCTCCCAATTGCTGAAGGGTCGGTATCATCTACACTTCTGAATTCTCCTGATAAAAAATACCCTATAATTGAAGAACCTTTTGTTCCGTCAGTATTTCTTTTCTTCAAGATAGGACCAGAAAGAACAAAACCTAATAAATTATAATTGTACTTATCGAACAATGATGACGACTCAAACTCAATCCCTCCAAATAATTTACTAGAAGGTCCTTTGGTAGTTACCGCAATAATTCCTCCTGTAGCATCCCCATATTGTGCAGGAACACCACCCGTAATTACTGTAATTTGCTCAATACCTGAGGTAGGAATCCCCATACTTCCTCTTACTTTAATTCCATCTACATAATATTCAGTTGCATCCGAACGAGAACCTCTTATATTTACAGCATCTCCTTCATCTTTTTGATAAATACCTGCAGTTGTTGCTGCAACTGAAGCTATCGATCTTGTTGGTAAAGCAACAATTTCCTCTGCTGTTTTCGTTTCACCAGATAAATTATCCTGATCTAAAAGCGGTTTTTTATAGGCAATAACTCTCACCTCTCCAATAGCAATCCCTTCTTGCAATTTTACATCTTTATAAGTTATCTTATTTGCAGAAATAATCACACCAGTCACCTTAACAGTACCATAACCAATAAAAGTTGCTGTTATATCATAGTTCCCTGGCTCAATAGGTTTGATTGTAAATTTTCCGTCAAAATCAGAAGTAGTACCTCCGGATTGATTTCCATTCTTTTCAATAATAATATTTGCAAAAGGAATTGGCTCCCCACTCATTGCATCTGTTATCACCCCTTTCAAGGTTCCTGTTTGCGCAATAGCAAGTGAAGATGTAAATGCTAAAGCTGCTATTAAATAAATTTTTCTCAACATGGTATAATGTTTCGTTTAAATATAAATTCTGATTTTAAAAGGCCGTAAAGATATAAATATTTAAATACCTCAAGTATTCATAAATTCATTTCTTTTTTATAAAATTGCAGGCATGAAAATAATTGTTTACATCCTTAGCATCAGTTCATTAATTATTGCCTGCAATTCCAAAGATGATTACATTAAAGATGTTTATGTAAATATTCATATTGATTTGAGTTTGCCAGAATATAGCGATTTACAAGTTTCAGGAAGCTCAATTTTTATTGAAGGAGGGGTTAAGGGTATCATCATTTACCATGGTGTTGGGGATGATTATGAGGTATATGACAGAAACTGTAGTTACGAACCCTCACTCGCTTGTTCCTACATTGATTCCGTAAATGCTGGAATCGCCTATTGCGGTTGTTGTACCTCAGCTTTTTTACTAAGCAATAATGCAAGTGTTCTGAATTCGCCAGCATTACTTCCACTCAAACAATACCACTGGACATTAACTGGTGGAAGCCAAATGTATATTTCCCACTAAAAAAGCCCGATTTCTCAGGCTTTTTTATCTAATATTATATATCTAAACTAACTTAGTATCTGTAGTATTCTGGCTTGTATGGTCCCTCAACAGTTACTCCAATATATTCCGCTTGGTCAGGACGCAAAGTTTCTAACTCCACACCAATTTTAGCCAAGTGAAGTCTAGCAACTTTCTCATCCAAATGCTTAGGCAACATATATACTTCATTTTTATATGCATCTGTATTATTCCACAATTCTAATTGCGCCAATACTTGGTTCGTAAATGAATTAGACATAACAAATGAAGGATGTCCAGTAGCACATCCTAAATTCACTAACCTACCTTCTGCCAATAAAATAATATCTTTACCATCAATAGTATACATATCTACTTGAGGTTTTACGGTATCTTTAGTGTGTCCCCAATTGTCATTCAACCAAGCAACATCAATTTCATTATCGAAATGACCGATATTACAAACAATCGTTTTGTCTTTCATCCCCTCAAAATGACGAGCCTGAATAATGTCTTTATTTCCTGTTGTTGTTACAATAATATCAGCATTTTTACATGCATCATCCATTCTTTTTACTGCAAATCCATCCATTGCAGCTTGCAAAGCACAAATAGGGTCAATTTCTGTAACAATAACTCTAGCTCCAGCACCTTTAAGTGATGCTGCAGAACCTTTACCCACATCACCATAACCTGCAACCACAGCGACTTTTCCTGCCATCATTACATCAGTCGCTCTTCTGATTGCATCTACTAACGACTCTTTACAACCATATTTATTGTCAAATTTTGATTTAGTAACAGAATCGTTTATATTAATAGCAGGAGTTAAAAGTGTCCCTTTCTCCATTCTTTCGTACAACCTGTGCACTCCAGTAGTTGTTTCTTCCGAAAGCCCTTTAATATCTGCAATCATTTCTGGGAAACGATCAAATACCATATTGGTTAAATCACCACCATCATCTAAAATCATATTCAAAGATTTCCCACCTTCAAAAGCAGTAAGTGTTTGTAAAATACACCAATCAAAATCTTCTTCACTTAATCCTTTCCAAGCAAAAACAGGAACTCCAGTTACTGCAATTGCTGCTGCTGCTTGGTCCTGTGTAGAAAAAATATTACAAGAAGACCAAGTAACCTCAGCCCCTAAATGAGTTAGAGTTTCAATCAAAACTGCTGTTTGTATTGTCATGTGTAAACAACCTGCAATTCTAGCTCCTGCCAATGGCTTAGTATCTCCATATTCTGCACGAGTAGCCATTAATCCTGGCATCTCTGCCTCTGCTAATGTCATTTCTTTTCTCCCCCACTCTGCTAAGGAGATGTCTTTTACTTTATAATTCATAGAAGTTGTTTCCATTTTTTATTTTTAAGGATGGCAAAGATAATCATAATTATTACATTCGCAACCAATAAATTAACCCTATGCCAATCACCCTTAAAATAGAAGAAACGAACGCCACTATTTTGGTATGGGAAATTAATGAAACACTAGAGGAATTACAAACACTAGGAAAAGGCATAAATACCGCTAATCATACTAGTAAAAAAAGAAAAAAAGAACACCTAACAAGCCGACTATTGTTCAATGAAATTAGCCCAAACACACTAATTTCCTACAATGAATTTGGCGCTCCAACCTTAGATAACGGCAAACATATTTCTATTTCTCATTCCAAAGATTTAGTTACAGTTATCATAAGTGAAAAAAAAGTAGGGATAGACATTGAAGCCATTTCAGAAAAAGCATTGCGTTTATCCTCAAAATTTGTTTCTAAAAAGAACTTAATTAACCTTAATCAGGAAAAAGCGACTTTAATTTGGTGCCTGAAAGAAGCCGTATACAAATGGTATCAAAAAGGAGGAGTTAATTTTATTAAAGATATAATTATCCCTCCCTTTCTATTAGAAGAAAAAGGACATATAAAAGCCCAATTCAAAAAGGAAGAGTTAATCTTAAACTATCAAAAAATAAATAATCACTATTTAGTGTATGTTTGCAAATAGAAATACAATTATGAATATCTACAATCAAATTTTAGCAAATAAAAAAGAAGGAAAAAAATCATTTGCTCTACTTATTGATCCTGACAAACAAGACAAATCAGAACTAATTAGCGTTATTGAAAAAGCTAAACAAGCAAAAACAGATTACTTTTTTGTAGGAGGTTCACTATTAACTAATGATAGTTTAGATTCTTGCTTGGCTACACTCAAAGAAAACTCTGACATTCCTGTAGTGCTTTTCCCAGGGAATGCAATGCAAGTAAATGACAAGGCGGATGGAATTCTTTTCCTCTCTTTAATTTCAGGAAGAAATGCTGAAATGCTTATCGGAAAACAAGTGATTACAGCCCCAATTTTAAAACAATCCTCATTAGAAGTTTTACCAACTGGCTATATGCTTATTGATAGTGGAAAACCAACTACTGTTTCCTATATGAGTAATACCACTCCTATTCCTGCTGATAAAAATGCAGTTGCAGCTTGTACGGCAATGGCTGGTGAAATGCTAGGATTAAAACTTATTTTCATGGATGGTGGTAGTGGAGCTGAAAACCCTATTTCAGAAAAGATGATAGCGAGTGTAAGTCAAGCGGTAAATTGCCCAATCATTATTGGAGGTGGAATTAATAGTGGAAAAAAAGCAATTACTAATTGCAAAGCAGGGGCAGATATTATTGTTGTAGGAAATGCAATTGAAAAAGAAGCAGGTCTTATTTCAGAAATCGCAAATGCAATACACTCTTTATAAAGATTTAATGCGTTTTTGTCATGTCCTCATCAACCACAATAAAATAATCAGCATTACCTAAAAGTTCTTCATCAAATTTGAAGATGTCTTCTTGCTCAGCCACTTCAATTGTTGTTATTTTAAAGTCAGGATCTAATTGTAATAAATACCACATTATCGACTCATGATATTTTGAATGATATGAGCCGTGATAGTGTAAAAACTTAGTGTTTACTTTCATGTTTTTATGAATAAAATGCGCCATTGTTGCATCTTTAATTGCTTGTGATTTAGGCAAATTTTCTCCTCCATGACCACCAGCCAAAATTGAAATTTCTTTGTAACAAATTAATGAAGTATCATACGCCATTGGTAGAGGCACTATATATTGCTTTGATGCCTCAGGTAAATATTGTAAAGTATCAACACCAAAACGATATACCATATTTGCAAATCTTCTTGGGATATTAGTAGCAACAAAATGCAGATTATTCTCTTTTGCAAAGCTTACCAGCGGCCTATAATCAGTCTTATGATTTAGCCATATTTTTGACTCTCTCTCAAAATCTTTTTCACGACTAAAGCCAAGTAAATATTCATTTAATACAACTTGGTTGTCAGCCTCCAACATCTCAGCCCCAAGCATTAAATTCTCACCATGTTTTTCAAATAAACTTTTAGTAAGTTCTAATTGCAACCAATGTGAAATAGGATCATTATGGTTTTCGCCAAAAAGGACTACATCTGCTTTGGTAGTTTTAAATACCATTGATTTATATGTAACTTTTTTACCTTGAGCATTATAAATTTGAAATGCTTTTTCTTGTGAGAACAATACTGAAGAAAGGAATAAAGTTAAGGTAGTAAAAATTGCTATTTTTTTCATCATTGATAATTTTAGACCACAAACCTATACAAATTCGTATTTTTGGCTCGATTTATGAACGAATTAATTTTATTTTTCAGCAATTTAAATTTCAATTGGAGTATTATTGAAAGTATAGCTGTGTGTTTTTCCATCCTTTATGTAATACTTGCTGCCAAAGAGAGTATTTGGTGTTGGGGTGCGGCTGCAATAAGCGTTATCCTTTATATTTATATTTGCTTTTTTGCGCAACTCTACCCAGAAACAGGACTGCAAGTTTTCTATTTGTTTATGGCCTTTTATGGCTATTACCATTGGAATAAAAAAGAACAAGAATTACAAATTAGTCAGTGGAGTATTAGCAAGCACCTTTTCATTTTGATAGTTGGAGCTGTCTTAACTTTTTTAATGGGCTTCTATTTTACCACTTATACTAATGCTAAAATGCCAATTGTTGATTCTTTTACTACCGTATTTAGTCTTTTCGCTACTTATATGGTTGCTAAAAAAATATTGGGCAATTGGCTCTATTGGATTGTGATTGATGCCGTTTCAGTTCACCTCTATTTTAGCAGAGGCTTGCACCTCACTTCCCTCCTGTTTATGACCTACACTATCATTGCGATTTTCGGATATTTAAAGTGGCTTAAAATCATGCAAAAAGATGCTTAAAATAATTGTAACAGGTCCTGAAAGTAGTGGAAAAACTACTCTTTGCAAGGCCCTTGCTAAACATTTTAACATTCCTTTTACAAACGAATTTGCAAGAAAATTTCTTGATGAATTGGACAGGGATTACACACAAGACGATTTATTAAAAATTGCGGAAGGGCAATTGAAATCCGAACTCAATTCACAATTATTGGACACTGATTTAATCACAATTAAAATATGGAGCAACTATAAATATGGGAATTGCAACAAGTGGATTTTGGAGCAAATTGAAAAACAAAAAATAGAAAAACGTTTTTACCTTTTATGTAAGCCTGATATCCCTTGGGAAGCTCAACCACAAAGAGAAAACCCAAATGACAGAGCAGAACTTTTTAAAATCTACAAAGCAGAATTAAGCTCTAACGGATATGAATACATTATAATAAAAGGAGAAAACAGATTGCAAAACGCAATTCAAAAAATTATTTTATAATCTTATTCCTCTCACTTTCAAACTCATCTTTAGTCAGTAAGCCAGAAATCGAATCATATATATCATCAGCCGTAAAACCTTCAAAAACACTCTTCTTTTTTATTTCATCCTTTTTAATTGACTATCAATTAACTAATAAAAAATGAAACAAAGCACTTATGCTAAAAAAACCAAATAATATGATTTGGAAAAGTGCTAGACAGAAATATGAAAATAAAAAACAGCAATTAAGCCTTTAACATTTTTTTCATAAAACGAAAAGTAGCCTGCTCCATTACATCAAAATCACCATCTGACATAAAAACCTCCTTCATTCCCTTAAGAAAGACATCTAATTCTTCTTGTGTACAATCATGATTTTGAATGTAATCCGATACTCTTTGCAGCCTTTGATAATCGTTATCCTCTTTTATCTCTTTACTCATCTTTTTAAGAAGTGCTGCATCCAATCTTGATTCAAGAAATTCTTTTTCCTCCTCCGTTACGGTATGGACCGATTCAGATGCATAAATCAATAAGTAGGCTTTAAATTCTTCTTGTGTCCAACTTGTAGTATTCTCCATATTAGATTTGTGGTTAAGTATTTTTTCAAAAATAGTAATTTATTTCTCATTCAACTCAAAATGTATTAATTATAGAACCTTACCTACTTGTACTGTTATTTTCTCATTATATATTTTTTCTAATCCTTGATTGAACCAATATTTCTAAAAAAACCCATTACTATCTATTTTCTAATTTCAATATTCTTTGACAATTCCCAAAATTAAAAAAAATAAATCATAGTTATAACTCACTTTTAATTTTCTAACAACTAAAAACTCCCCACTAACAACAATTTTATACTTTTACCGAGTCTTAAAGGGGTGCCGGAAGGCTGAGATCACACCCATTGAACCTGAGGTGGTAATTCATCCTAGGAAAATGAGTTTTCATTAATTAAACATGCATTAACCCCATTATGCGTGTAATGTTAACTAAAAATTAAAAAAATGTTTAACAAAAAAAACTGCATGGCTGCACTACTTGCTCTACCATTTATTGGTTTTGCTCAACAGCCCACTGACACCATTACACTAAAAAAGGTGTTGGATGAAGTAAATGTAAATGCGCTTAGAGCTGGAGAAAAAACACCAGTAGCATTTACCAATATTAGTAAAGCTGAAATTGAAAAAGGAAATCTAGGACAAGATTTACCTTATTTAATTTCACTGACTCCCTCAGTAGTTACTACTTCTGATGCTGGGGCTGGAGTTGGTTATACCAGTTTCAGAATTAGAGGTACTGACCCAACAAGAATCAATGTTACGGTAAATGGAATTCCACTAAATGATTCGGAAAGCCAAGGAGTTTGGTGGGTAAACATGCCTGATTTTGCATCCTCAATTGGGAGTATACAAATTCAAAGAGGAGTAGGAACTTCCACTAATGGTGCTGCTGCTTTTGGGGCATCCTTAAATTTAAAAACGGATGGATTAAATAAAGAAGCTTATGCTATCACGAACAATTCTGTTGGTAGTTTTTCTACCCTTAAAAATAATATAGAATTTGGAACAGGCTTAATAAACGGAAAATTTGCTTTTGATGGTCGTTTATCCAAAATATCATCAGATGGATATATTGATAGAGCATCTTCTGATTTAAAATCACTCTACTTACAAGGAACTTATTTCGGAAAAAATTCAGTCTTAAAAGGAATCGTATTTTCAGGACATGAACGCACTTACCAAGCCTGGTATGGAGTGCCATTCAACTATTTGGATTCTGCAAGAACTTACAATCCTTATGATTATGAGAATGAAGTTGACAATTACGGACAAACGCACTACCAATTGCACTACAGCCAACAATTAAGTGATGTTACCAATTTCAACATTGCAGGACACTACACTCATGGTGAGGGCTATTATGAGCAATTTAAAGGTGGAGAAGATTTAGCTGACTATGGATTGGATAATATTATCATTGGAGATAGTACAATTACTAAAACAGACTTAATCAGAAGAAAATGGTTAAACAATGACTTTGGAGGATTTACTTATTCCTTAAACCATACAATGGGTAATATTGATTTAACTTTTGGTGGAGCGAGTAGTCGTTATTCTGGGCAGCATTACGGAAATGTAATCTGGGCACAATACGCTAGTAATGCTGATTTCAATCATCAATATTACTGGAATAAGGCCGAGAAATTTGACCATAATTTCTTTGCAAAGGCAAACTATAAATATAGTGATGCCACTAACATTTATGTTGATTTGCAAAGAAGAAGAATTGACTATGTTTTTGAAGGACTAGATGCTGAAGGAAACTCAGCTGAACAAGAAGTAAATCTTGAATTCTTTAATCCTAAATTTGGATTCCATCATACTTTGAATGACAATCAGTCTTTATATGCATCATTTGGTGTAGCTAACAAAGAACCTAACAGAAGTGACTATACTGAAAGCACTCCTAATTCTCGTCCAACGCATGAAACGCTTTACGATACAGAAATTGGATATAAGCAAAAAGGAGATAAAATAACTTTTGGAGCAAACCTTTATTTCATGAACTATGAAAACCAATTAGTAATGACTGGAAAATTAAATGATGTGGGTGAAAGAACGCATGTAAATATTGCTGAATCTTTCCGTAAAGGGATTGAAATTGAAGGAACTTATAAGTTGACCAACAAACTAACTTGGGCAGCCAACATGACTTTGAGTGAAAATAAAATTGTTACCCCATTTGTTGAGCATGTTGACAACTGGGATACTTGGGGGGTTGATGAAGTTACGCATGAAAATACGGACTTAGCATTTTCACCTAAGGTAATCTGGACTTCACAACTTAACTACCAGTTAGACAATAACACAAGTGTTGATTTTATCAGCAAGTATGTAGGAGAGCAGTTTATCGATAATACTTCATCAGAAGACAGAATGTTAAACGACTACTTAGTGAATCATTTAAGAGTAAGCTATGAATGGGAAAGCAAAATTTTCAAAACGTCAAAAGTAAGTTTACAAGTAAACAACTTACTAAACAATGAGTATGTAAACAATGCATGGGTATACCGTTTCATTTCTGATGGCTGGGACCCAAGTGGAAGCGACCATTATGTAAATGCCGATAGCGAAAGAGGATACAATATGGCTGCTTATTTCCCACAAGCAACACGCAATTATTTATTAGGCCTAACCTTAGGATTTTAAGAATTAGATATTAGGTTTGAGAAAAAAGCCCGCCAAAATTGGTGGGCTTTTTTTATTTATAAAATCTCAAATTAAAGTCTAAGGTATAAATACTAATATCTATCTTCTATTTTACTACTTTTGCTAACAAATAAATTTTCATGGAATACAATACTGAACGCGAACAACTTATCATTCCTGAGTACGGAAGACATGTGCAAAAAATGATAAATCACGCGACTACACTTACCGATAAAGCTGAACAACAAAAATGTGTTGATGCTATTATTACTTTTATGGGGCAAATGAATCCTCACTTGCGTGATGTAAAAGAATTTACACACAAACTTTGGGATCACCTACATATCATGTCCGATTTTAAATTGGATATTCAATCGCCTTATAAAAAGCCAGAAATTGAAAAATTAGAGGAACGACCAGAACCTATGGAATACCCTGGAAATAAAATTCGTTTCTCTTATTACGGAAACACCATTCAAACCATGATTGAAACAGCCATGAAAATGGATGATTCAGAAAAAGAAATCATGTCAGGTATGATTGCTAACCAAATGAAAAAATCTTACATCCTTTTTAATGAAAGTTCAGTAGACAACAACATGATTAGGTTACATCTAAAACAAATGTCAAACAACCAACTTGTTTTGGCTGATGATTTTGAATTTATTCGTTCTGCCTCAATAAGACAGGGGGGGGGGATTTCTAATAAAAAGAGTCACAGCAAAAAGAAAAATTTTAAAAAGAACTATAAAAAAACAAAATAGATGGCTACATTTAAGGTAAAAGGAGGGATAAAACTTAAAGGAGATTTACACCCACAAGGAGCAAAAAATGAAGCCTTACAAGTACTCTGTGCTGTACTACTTACCCCTGAAGAAGTAATCATACAGAATATACCTAACATCCGTGATGTCAACATTCTTATTGACCTTTTGCGTGACTTAAATGTAGAAATAAAACAAATTGATAAATCAACTTATAGCTTTAAAGCACATAAAGTCGACATTGACTACCTTTCTTCAGAAGATTACAAAACAAAAAGCAGCCGAATTAGAGGGTCTATTATGATAGTTGGGCCTTTGTTAGCGCGTTACGGAAAAGGATATATCCCAAGGCCTGGAGGTGATAAAATTGGAAGAAGAAGATTAGACACTCACTTCATAGGGTTTGAAAAACTGGGCGCTAATTTTATTTACGACAGTAAAGAGGAATTCTACCGAGTTACTGCTGACCAACTGAAAGGGACAGATATGTTACTAGATGAGGCCTCAGTAACAGGAACAGCTAATATTGTAATGACAGCCGTAATGGCAAAAGGAAAAACAAGCATTTACAATGCTGCTTGCGAGCCTTACTTACAACAACTGTGTAAGATGTTAAATTCTATGGGAGCTAAAATTACTGGTGTTGGCTCTAATCTTCTGCACATTGAAGGGGTAGAATACTTAGGAGGTTGTTCGCATAGAATATTACCTGATATGATTGAGATTGGTTCCTTTATTGGCTTAGCAGCTATTACAAAATCAGAGATTACCATTAAGAATGTATGTTATGATGAATTAGGTTTAATCCCTTCTGTTTTTGCAAAACTAGGAATAAAAATGGAGCGCCAAGGAGATGATATTTACATCCCAGCACAAGAAAGCTATGAAATTAAGTCTTTTATTGATGGTTCAATCTTAACCATTTCTGATGCACCTTGGCCAGGATTTACGCCTGATTTATTGAGTATTATTTTAGTAGTTGCCTCACAGGCAAAAGGTTCTGTTCTTATTCATCAAAAGATGTTTGAATCTCGCCTTTTCTTTGTGGATAAACTCATTGATATGGGAGCACAAATTATTTTATGCGATCCACACAGAGCAACTGTAATTGGATTAAATCATCAATTTAAGTTCAAGCCTACTACTATGACTTCCCCTGATATTCGTGCAGGAGTTTCTCTTTTATTAGCAGCACTTGCTGCTGATGGCGAAAGTACCATTCATAATATCGAACAAATTGACAGAGGATACCAAAATATTGACACAAGATTAAATGCCATTGGTGCACAAATTACTAGAATTGACTAGATAACTATTGGTATTTATATTTTAGACAATAGCCCCAATCAAACACCTTAACAAATAAACAATCCAAACCATGAAAAAGATCTTAATTGCGACATTGATATGTTGTTCAATTGCTACATTAACTACAGCACAAGAAATAGGATTAAAAATAGGAGATATTGCTCCTGAATTAGCCTACAATAATCCTACTGGAAACCAACTTAAGCTATCAAGCCTTAGAGGAAAATTAGTCTTAATCGATTTCTGGGCTTCTTGGTGCGGACCATGCAGAAGAGAAAATCCTAATTTGGTTGATGCTTACAGAAAATACACTAAAGCAAAATTCAAAAATGGAAAAGGATTTGAAATTTTTAGTTTATCGCTCGATAAAAGCAATAAAGCATGGGTAAAAGCCATCAATAAAGATGAATTATTTTGGGAATACCATGTGTCTGACTTAGGCGGTTGGCAATCTGATGGCTCCCAAAAATATGGTATTCGTTCAATTCCAAGCAATGTTCTCATTGACGGGAATGGAATCATTATTGGACGCGATTTAAAAGGTGCCGCACTCAACCGCTTTCTTGAAAGTCAGAAAAAATAAACTGCCAATTTGTCTTTTTTACCCCTTTGGCAAAATACTTGCACTAAGTACTAGTGTAAAACAAATACACAATGAGCAAGAAAAAACAAGAAGAGCAAGAAATTGCTGAAAAAGTAATAAATTCAGAAGCAGTAAAAACAGAAGAAACAAAAGCTTCACCTGAGGAAGTTACAGAGGAAGAAGTAAAAATTCCTCCTACAACTGAAGAGCTTTTAGTGGTTGAAAAAGATAAAAATCTACGCCTTTTTGCTGAGTTTGACAACTTCCGTAAAAGAACAGCTAAAGAAAGAATAGAACTTTATAACACCGCCAATAAGGACATAATGGCTTCTTTACTGCCAATATTGGATAATTTTGAACGCTCTATAAAAGCTAACAACTACCAAAAAGGAGATGGTACTATGCTTATCTACACCCAATTAAAAGCAGAACTAGAGAAAAAAGGATTGAAAGAAATGGAGAACCCAACAGGAAATATGTTGGATACTGATTTCCATGAAGCAATTACGAATATTCCGGCTCCTTCTGAAAAAGAAAAAGGAAAGGTTATTGATGTCATTGAAAAAGGATATTTATTAGGGAATAAAATATTGCGTTACGCAAAAGTAGTAGTAGGAAATTAATTTAAAGCCATGTCGAAAAGAGATTATTACGAAACATTAGGCGTTAGCAAAAGTGCTGATACCAAAGAAATAAAAAAAGCCTACAGAAAATTAGCTGTTAAATTTCATCCGGATAAAAACCCTGATAATAAAGCTGCTGAAGAAAAATTCAAAGAAGCTGCTGAGGCCTATGATGTGTTAAGTAGCCCTGATAAAAAGCAAAAATACGATCAATTTGGTCATGCTGGGATGGGAGGTGCTGCCGGAGGAGGGTTTGGTGGTGGAGGCATGAATATGGACGATATTTTCAGTCAGTTTGGCGACATCTTTGGCGGTGGAAGTTTTGGTGGCTTTAGCGGTGGAGGAAGAAGTAGAGGAAGAAGAGTAGTAAAAGGAAGCAACCTAAGAATTCGTTTATCCCTTAACCTGAAAGAGGTAGCAGAAGGAGTAGATAAAAAAATAAAAGTAAGCCGATTGGTAAATGCTGAAGGGGTAACCTATACAACCTGTGGAACATGCCATGGCACAGGACAAGTTACGCGTATTAGCAATACTATTTTAGGACAAATGCAGACTTCAAGTCCATGTCCGCATTGTAACGGAAACGGAAAAAGCATTGACAAACGCCCACAAGGAACGGATGCGAATGGAATGCTAAAAGAAAGTGAAACCGTAAAAATTACTATCCCACCTGGAGTGGAGGATGGTATGCAACTGAAAGTAAGCGGCAAAGGAAATGCAGCTCCTTTTGACGGTATTAATGGGGACTTAATCGTACTTATACATGTTGAAGAGCACAAGCAACTCATAAGAGACGGACAAAACTTACATTTCGACCATTATATTAGTTTTGCTGATGCAGCACTAGGTACAACTACTGAAATCCCAACTGTAAGCGGAAAAGTAAAGATTAAACTAGAAGAAGGGATACAAAGTGGTAAAATCTTGCGCTTAAAAGGAAAAGGATTGCCTTCAATAAATAGTTATGGAACTGGGGACTTACTTATCCATATTAATGTTTGGACGCCTCAAAACTTATCAAAAGAAGAAAAGAAATTTTTTGAAGAAAGTAAAAAATCTGTTACCTTTACCCCAAAGCCTACAGGATTGGATAAATCCTTTTTTGATAGAGTAAAAGAAATGTTTGGCTAAAATGACAGAATCCATATTTATCGCAAAAGATGTTGTTAAACAATATGGAGACTATACTGCACTCAACAAAGTAAGTATCTCGGTACCCAAAGGAAGTATTTATGGGTTACTTGGCCCTAACGGTGCCGGTAAAACTACCTTATTGCGCATCATCAATCAAATCACAGCTCCTGATAATGGGAGCTTAATTTTTGATGGAGAACCATTACAATACCATCATATTGCTGATATAGGCTACCTTCCTGAAGAAAGAGGACTTTATAAAAAAATGAAAGTGGGTGAACAAGCCCTTTACTTGGCTCAACTAAAAGGGATGTCTTACACTGATGCCTTAGAGAAGTTGAAATTTTGGTTTACAAAATTGGATATTCTGGATTGGTGGAACAAAAAAGTAGAAGAACTCAGCAAGGGTATGGCACAGAAAATTCAGTTTGTGGTAACCGTAATCCATGAGCCAAAACTGCTAATTTTTGATGAACCCTTCAGTGGATTTGACCCTATTAATGCGGCCATCATCCGAAAAGAAATTTTAGAACTCAGTAAAAAAGGAACGACTATTATCTTTTCAACCCACAGAATGGAATCTGTTGAGGAAATTTGTGACCATATTGCACTCATCAATAAATCGAAAACTATTTTGGAAGGGCCAATTGAAGAGATAAAAAAACAATTCACCAATAATTCTTATGAGGTAATTACAGCAAATAAGGAATTAAGTGAAAACGATTATTTTTCTATCATTAGTAGAAAGGATACTACTTTCAGTATTCTTTTGAAAGAAGGAAAAACACAGCAAGAAGCCCTGCAAAGTATTGTAAAAGAAGTAGAAATTATTTCTTTCAAAAAAGAAATACCAAGCATGGAAGAAATCTTTATTAAAGCCGTGAACAATGCGTAAAATTTGGCTTATCATAAAAAGAGAATACCTAGTAAGGGTGCGAAAAAAGGCATTTATTGTAATGACAATTGTTGGCCCTTTACTCATGGCAGCACTTATGATAGTCCCAACTTATCTTGCAAATGAAAGTCAAGAGCTAAGAACTATAGCTATTGAAGAGGATGGATTTGAATTTTCTAACCAGCTTGAGGATACTGAATTTTTACATTTCAGTAAAATCCCTACGGAAGAGGCTACCCTTTTAAAAGAAGGTTTTGCAGAAAGTGCCTATTACGCGCTACTACACATAGAAGGAGAGAACTTTACCCTTTATTCCTATCAGCAAATTAGCTTGTCTGTCAGTAATAATATTGAAAATCAATTAGAGCAAATTATTGAACACCAAAAGTTAAAAGCAGCCGGCATTGATCTTGCAACACTAGCAAGTGCTGAAAGTACAGTACACATTACAACTAAAATAATTTCAGAAGATGGGAATACCTCCAGCTCTCAAACAAAAACAAGTATGGGAATAGGGTTTGTTTGTGGTATTCTTATCTATATGTTTATTTTCATGTACGGCACTATGGTAATGCGTGGGGTTATTGAAGAAAAAACAAGCCGTATAGTAGAGGTAATCATTTCTTCCGTAAAACCTTTTCAGCTCATGATGGGGAAAATACTAGGGGTTGCATTAGTTGGGCTTACTCAATTTATACTTTGGATACTCCTTACCTTTGTAATTGCTAGTATTGCTGAATTTGCTTTTATGGATGCAAGTAGCATGACTACTGAATTGAACTCTGAGCAACAATCTATCCTATTAAGTGAGATAAGCAGATTAACTGAAGGTATTAATCTTGTACAGATATTTATCTCTTTTATTTTTTACTTTTTGGCAGGTTACCTTATGTATAGTGCTCTATTTGCTGCAGTAGGTTCGGCTGTAGATGCAGAGGCCGACACGCAACAATTTGTGCTTCCTATTACCATCCCGCTTATCCTTTCCTTTATCTTAATACAACCTATAATGGAAAACCCTGATGGCCCATTAGCCTTCTGGATGAGTATCATCCCCTTTACCTCTCCTGTTATTATGATGGTGCGCTTACCATTTGGAGTCGCCAATTGGGAACTAGCCCTTTCAGTAGGGATATTAATTTTTTCATTTATACTGACTACTTGGTTTGCAGGGAAAATTTACCGAACAGGAATATTGATGTATGGTAAAAAAGCAAGCTATAAGGAGCTCCTGAAGTGGCTTACCTACAAAAATTAGCTACCTAAAAACCCAAATTTTAACTATTTTAGGAGCAATTATAACTTTTTAAAGCATTTTTCAGATAAATTAGTACACATGTTAATATGTTTATTTTCAGTTCTTTATCAAGTATACAAACATTCAATTGTTAAGAAAGGTGAGCTTTTTGTAGGGGTTAATTGTTTAAGTCTTTTATCTTTGCCACTGTATTAACCAAAATTTTTTAAAAATGAAAAAAAAATTACGTAACATATTAGCGCTTTCATTAGCACTAATGACAACTGTTGCTACAGCACAAGATTGGAATGTTGATTCTAGAACAAGAATTGATATGAGTGGTGATAACGACAAAATGGTAACTGACCAAAGAGCTACTTTAGGAGCTACTTGGGGAGGTTCTGACTGGAGTATTCATGTGTCTTCTGATGTAAACTATACATTAGGAGGAGGAGAAGATGCTTCAATGGGAATCTATGAGGCTTATGCTTCAACTGACCTAATGGGTTACGCTACTGTAACTGCTGGTCGTCAAGCTCTTGATTTAGGTTCTGGGGCTTTAATCTCTTCTAATCAATGGGGTGCTGAAAGAACTACTTGGGATGGAATGACATTCGACTTAGGACTTGATATGGCTGACATCTCTTTAGGGTATGCTTCTTACAATGGAGGTGCTGCTGATGAAGAAAATACTGGGAACATGTGGGTAAATGCTGCTGGTGAATTTTCTGGATGGAATGTAAATGTACTATACATGACTGAAGAAGGAACAGATGCTTCTGACAATGCTGCAACAGGAATTGATATTTCTGGTGAGGTAATGGGGGCTGGAATTTCTGCTTCAATGAACACTGACTTTAACGAGAACACAATGAGAGTTTTAGGGGTGTCTTATGCTGTTAATGATGATATGTCTGTAAATGTAGGTCAAACTGTTTACTCTGAAGATGGTGCTTTCAGTATGGCTGGAACTAACTTATCTGGAGGATGGGCTAACGGAAACATGGGTTACTTAGCTGCTGGTGATGAAATGTTATCTTACGGTTTAACGTACAATATTTCTGGTGTTTCTTTAGGAGCTACTATGAATGCTATTACTGCTTTAGATGAAGATCTTAATAGAGATGTATTAGAAGTATCTTTAGGTTACTCATTAAACGACAATGCTGCTTTAGCTGTTAAGTATGCTACTGACGCAACAGGAGATGTTGAGTCTAAGTACACTTGGTTAACTTTAACAATTAGACCATAATTACTTACACAGTAAATTAAAATTTAAAGGGCTGCTTTTTGCAGCCCTTTTTTTTATGCTTATATCTAGCAACTAACAAGATGCTGTTAAAAAGTGTAACAATTACATTGCACTAGCCTCTCTTAGCTTTGCTATCTTGCAAGCATTATTAACCATTTAAATATTTAAAAAATGAAAAAAGTATTATTAACAGCAGCTATCGCATTTGGTACATTATTTGCATCTGCACAAGATTTTATGGTAGTTACTACTTATGATGGAGATCAAGTAGAAAATGCTGACAAATTAACTGCAAACATGGGTGTCGGTTACCAAGTAATGGACGGTATTACGCTAGGAGTAGTTAAAGCATTAGATGCTGCTGGAGAAGATTCTTATGAATTCTTTGGTAGATATGACTTAGGGGCATATATGGAGAATGCATATGCAACTGTTCAAGCGCCATCAGAAAACATGACTGACAACTTAAAAGTTGGAGCAGGTTATACTTTAACTGTATGGAACAGTTTATCAGTAGAACCAAACTACACTATGCCTGTAAATGCTGATGAAGAAGGAAATAGAGAAGGATCATTCAACATTGGATTAGCCTACAGATTCTAAGAAAATATTCTTAATCAATAAAAAAGCCAGCTTTTAGCTGGCTTTTTTATTGATACTCCCCTCTTGATTTAGGAGGCGTTCGTGGTAACATTTACCTCTTTAAAAGGTGTCTCCCCTAAAACATAAGAGATATATTAATTATCAAATAACTGTTTTGCTTTTTTCAAAGCAGCCACTATACCACTTGGGTTAGCACCCCCTGCCGTAGCAAAAAATGGCTGTCCACCTCCACCACCTTGTATCTCCTTAGCAATATCTCTAATCATAGCTCCTGCATTATAGCCTTTAGCTACTACATCATCCGTAAGCATAACAATTAGCAAGGCTTTATTACCCACCTTAGCAGCCAATACCATTGCCAGGTTTTCTTCTTTCCTGAGCTGGAAAGATACATTCTTCATGTCCTCAGCCTCCATTTCCACTTCCTTAGCAATAAAACGAATGCCATTTACTTTGCTAGCTTCTTTCAATAAATCCTCTTTCACATTCCCTGCATTCGCTTTTTTAAGGGTTGCTATTTGTTTTTCTAAAGTTTTGTTAGTTATGATTAACTGCTCCACCCCTTTTTTCAAATCCTTATTTTTAACAATCCCAGCAATTTCATTAAGTAAAGTCTCCTTATCATTAAGGTAAGTCATTGCATTTGCACCTGTAGTTGCTTCTATCCTTCTTATTCCTGATGAAGTAGAGCCTTCTGATAAAATTTTAAACAAGCCAATTTCTCCAGTAGCATTTACATGCGTTCCTCCACATAATTCTTTTGAAGCATCAAACTGAATCATACGCACTACATCCTCATATTTTTCACCAAATAACATAATAGCACCCAAATCTTTTGCTTTTGAGAGCGGCAAATTATTATGTTCATCCAAAATAATATTTGCAAGAATTTTAGCATTTACATCAACTTCAATTTTTTGTAAATCTGCTTTTTCTATTTTAGAAAAATGAGTAAAATCAAAACGTAAATATTTAGGATTAACTAAAGACCCTTTTTGCACCACATGCTCTCCTAAAATGTTTCTTAAACTATCATGCAACAAATGAGTTGCAGTATGGTTTCTTGCAGATGCTTTTCTATCGGCTGCATTTACTTTTGCCATAAAGCTAGCCTTTACATTCTTTGGCAATTCATCCGTAAAATGAATAATTAATTTATTCTCCTTTTTTGTATCAACAATTACAACACTTTCGTTTGCATTTTCAATCACACCAGTATCTCCAACTTGCCCACCTCCTTCTGGATAAAATGGCGTTAAATTAAAAACTACCTGAAATTGCTCTCCATCCTTTGTTTTTACTTTTCGGTAACGGGTGATTTTTACCTCAGTTTCCAGATTAGTATATCCTACAAACTCTTCTTTTTCATCTATCAATAATACTTCCCAATCTCCCTTCTCAACCTTTCCTGCTTGTTTGGATCTATCTTTTTGCTCTTGCATTGCTGTATCAAAATCAGCTTGACTGAAACCTAACCCTTTCTCATTTAAAATAAGAGCTGTCAAATCAGCAGGAAAACCATAGGTATCATACAACTCAAATACTTCTTTTCCTGAAATGTTATCAGCCGATTTTTTTACCAATTGCTCGATACGCTTTAAGCCATCTTCCAAAGTTCTCAGGAAAGATTCCTCCTCTTCCTTTACTACTTTTTGAATCAAGTCCTTTTGGGCCTCTAATTCCGTAAATTGCTGACCTAGTTGACCAGCCAACACCTCAACTAACTCATGCATAAAAGCAGTTTTTAAATTCAAAAAAGTATAGGCATAACGTACTGCTCTCCTTAAAATCCTACGGATAACATAACCTGCCTTTACATTGGAAGGCAATTGCCCATCAGCAATAGAGAAAGAAATAGCGCGAATATGATCGGCAATAACGCGCATAGCAATATCTTGCTTTTCATTTTCGCCATATTTCAACCCTGCCTTTTTAGCAATCGTCTGGATTATTGGCTGAAAAATATCAGTATCATAATTGGACTTTTCCCCTTGCATTATCATAGCCAGCCTTTCAAATCCCATTCCTGTATCCACATGAGCATTTGGTAACGGCTTTAAACTACCATCTGCAAAACGATTGTATTGCATGAACACCAAGTTCCAAATCTCAATTACCTGAGGGTGATCTTCATTTACTAAATTAGCTCCACTTAATTTTGCTCTTTCAGCATCTGTCCTGTTGTCAAAATGGATTTCAGAACAAGGACCACAAGGACCCGTTTCACCCATTTCCCAAAAATTATCTTTTTTATTTCCGTTTAGGATTTTATCCTCTGGCAAATGCTTAGCCCAGATATTAAAGGCCTCATTATCTTTCTCCAATTTAGCCTCTTTAGCCCCTTCAAAAACGCTAACATATATCCTGTCTTTATCCAGTTTACATACCTCAGTCAAAAACTCCCAAGCCCAGTTGATTGCATCTTCTTTAAAATAATCACCAAAACTCCAAGAACCCAACATTTCGAACATGGTGTGATGGTAAGTATCATGACCCACCTCCTCTAGATCATTATGTTTACCTGATACACGCAAACATTTTTGTGAATTAGCAATACGTAAATGTTTTGGCTCAGAATCCCCTAAAAAAATATCTTTAAATTGATTCATTCCTGCATTTGTAAACATCAATGTTGGGTCATTTTTAACCACCATTGGAGCAGATGAAACAATTTTATGTTCTTTCGATTTGAAAAAATCTAAGTATAACTTTCTGAGTGCGTTGGCTTTCATTTTTAATCTTTATTTTTACAATTCACAATAAGTTGTTAGAAATCAGTAGCATTTCACATATTATCTAATGTTAAATAAGTAAATTTGCCCCAATTATTTTAACATGGCTAAAGTAAAATATTATTACGATACTAAAACACTAAATTACAAACGAATTGAACTTAGTGGATTAAATAAGTTAAAACGCTTATTTTATTTCTTAATAGGAAGTGCTTTTATTGGATTAATCATGGTTATTGTTTTCTTTCAATTTTTTGATAGCCCAAAAGAAAAAAGATTGAATAGAGAGATTGATGTTTTAACTACTCAGTACGAAATTATAGAAGATAAACTAAATCAAGTAGAGCTAGTATTGGATGATATTCAGAATCGTGATGACAATATTTATAGAGTAATTTTTGAAGCAGAACCCATTCCAAAATCAATCAGAAAAGCAGGATATGGTGGAATAAACCGCTACGAAAATTTAAGAGGATACAGCAATTCTGAGCTGATTATCAGCACAAGCGAAAAGGTAGATCAAATTTCAAAGCAATTATACATCCAATCAAAATCGTATGATGAGATTATTGAATTAGCAAAAAACAAAGCCAATATGCTAGCTTCATTACCTGCTATTCAGCCTGTATCCAACAAAAACTTAGGCCGTATGGCTAGTGGGTACGGTTATCGTATTCACCCTATTTACAAAACTAGAAAATTGCATACTGGAATGGATTTCTCAGCAAAAACAGGTACCCCAATTTATGCTACTGGTGATGGTAAAATTTCAAAAGTAAGAAAAAGCAGGAGAGGTTATGGAAATCATGTAATTATTGACCATGGATATGGTTATAAGACTCTATACGCTCATATGAAAAAATACATTGTTAGAAGAGGGCAAAAAGTAAAAAGAGGAGAGGTAATTGGCTATGTAGGAAGCTCAGGAACATCAGTAGCGCCTCACCTACACTATGAAGTACATAAAAATGGAAGAAAAATAAACCCTGTCAACTTTTACTACAATGACCTTAACCCTGAGGAATACGAAAAGATGTTAGAAATTTCTTCTCAGAATAATCAATCATTCGACTAATGCCCTACAAAGAAAGACCAACTGAAAAATTATTCTATAAAATTGGTGAAGTAGCAGAAATGTTTGGGGTTAACGTCTCTCTTATTCGTTTTTGGGAAAAGGAATTTGATATCCTAAAACCTCAAAAGAACAAAAAAGGCAACCGCATGTTTACTAAAAAGGATGTGGACAACCTAACCATTATCTACCACTTAGTAAAAGAAAGAGGGTTTACATTAGAAGGGGCTAAGCAAAAATTAAAAGAGAATAAAGGCGATACGATTGATAATATCGAAATTGTAAATCACCTAAAAGACATTAGAGGTTTCCTAGTAAAACTAAGAGAGGAGCTTTAGTAATACCTTTCTTGTAGTAGATAATTCTGTACATAATCTTGTACACCACTTTCTAAGGTTGAAAATTCTTTTGCATAGCCAACTGCATTTAGCTTTTGCATATTAGCCTCTGTAAAATACTGATACTTATCTCTGATATCCTCAGGCGTATCAATGTATGTAATAGCACTCTCTTTTCCTAAAGTACTAAAGGTAGCGTTCACTAAATCATTAAAGGTTCTTGCCTTACCGCTCCCCAAATTATACAAGCCACTTTTCTTTTTTGCTTCCATCATAAAAGTAACCACTTCCACAACATCTTTTATATATACAAAATCACGCAACTGCTCTCCATCTTTATACTCAGGATTATGCGAACGAAATAATTTCATCCCACCAGTTTCCTTTATTTGTTTTACTGCATGAAAAATCACAGAGGCCATTCTGCTTTTATGAAATTCATTGGGACCATAGACATTAAAAAACTTAAATCCTGCCCAAAAGGGAGGTTGAAGTTCTTGCTTTAAAACCCATTTATCAAAATCATTCTTTGACTCACCATAAGGATTTAAGGGACTTAATTTTTCTACAAGCGTATGACTGTCGTCAAAACCAAACTCCCCCATCCCATAAGTAGCAGCTGATGATGCGTAAATAAATGGAATTCTATTTTCAGTACAAATTTTCCATAAACTTTTAGAATAATTCAGGTTCAACTCATCAAATATCTCAACATCAAATTCTGAGGTATCGGTACGAGCACCAATATGATAAACAGCCGAAACTTCAGCAGCATTCTGATTAAACCAATCCACAAAAACACTTCTTTCTATCTTTTCTGAAAATTGTTTTCCAGCTAAGTTTTTATTTTTTTCTGTATTAGAAAAATCATCTACCAACACCAAATTATTTTTACCTAAAGTATTGAGTTTACTAACCAAGCATGAACCAATAAATCCTGCTGCACCTGTAACAATTATCATATTGCAAAAGTACATTAAAAAACTATACATTTGCCTTGATGGATGAAACACAAAAAAAAGCGATACACAAAAAACTATTGCACGAAATTGACAGTACTCAACAAAAGATAGTTGAGTACACTGAACTTTGCAAACCCATTGCTCCTGAAAATTCAATTGGAAGAATCACGCGTATGGATGCTATCAATAACAAAAGTGTAGTTGAGGCCGCTTTAAGAGAGGCAAAAAATAAAATGCAACAACTAAAAGTCATGCAAGACAAAATTGCGGATGCTGATTTTGGCACTTGTATTAAATGCAAACAACAAATACCATTGGGAAGATTAATGATTCGTCCGCACAGTAAGTTTTGTGTGAATTGTGCGCAATAAAATGTACTTTTGAACATATGAAAGCATTGCAACTCATTTTTAGATACATCAAGTATTTCTTTACTGCTAAAAGCAAACATGCCGCACAAGCACCATTCCTTTACGAACTGATTACACAGGTTATTAACACAAAAACGGATGATGTTACTTGTCAAAGTATTGAAGCGCTCAGAAAGGAACTCTGTAAATCCGAAAGAGAAATACAAATCACTGATTTTGGAGCAGGAAGCACTATCAATAATTCCAAAACCAGAAAGGTAAAAGATGTTGCTAAGAATTCTGCCAAGAATGGAAAATTTGGAAAATTACTTTACAGAATTATTCAGTTTTACAAACCCAAATATATTCTTGAACTCGGAACATCCTTAGGAATAAGCACTTCTTATTTAGCAAAAGCCAACGCTAATGCACAAGTATTTACATTTGAAGGTTGCCTAGAAACTGCCAAAATAGCTCAAGAAAATTTTGATAAACAAAACATCACAAATACTTCCATTACTTTAGGGGATTTCAACTTGACACTTTCAGAAAAACTAAAAGAAATTGGAACGATTGACTTAGCTTTTATTGATGGAAATCATCAGGAAAAACCAACAATTGCTTATTTTGAGGAATGTTTGAAATACGCAAATAACAACACTATTTTTGTGTTTGATGACATCCATTGGTCAGACGGTATGGGAAACGCTTGGAACTACATAAAAGCACACCCAAAAACTACATTGACAGTTGATTTGTTTTTTGTGGGGATTGTATTTGTTAAATCAGAATTAAGTAAAGAAGACTTTACTATTCGTTTTTAAAATATTATGAAAGTTTATACTAAAAAAGGAGACAAAGGAAAGACCCAATTATTGGGAGGTAGTATGGTTAATAAAAACCATATTAAGCTAGAATGCTATGGAACTATTGACGAGTTAAATGCCTTTATTGGTAATATTTACGATCAAGAAATTAGTGCTTTCCACAAAGAAATTTTACTTAATATTCAGAACCAACTGTTTAATTTAGGTTCTATTATTTCCTTTGACGGAAAAAAAGATAAAATAAAATTGCCCAATGTTACGGCTGAAAACATTGAAATGATGGAAAAGGCAATTGATAAAATGGAAGAATCATTGCCCATGCTAAAGAATTTTATTCTTCCTTCTGGGCATCCTACTGCTTCAACATGCCATATTGCGCGTACGGTTTGCAGGCGTGCTGAGCGTAATTTAGTCGCGCTCGGACAAGAAGAAAAAATTGATAATTTACACATACAATACCTCAACAGATTGTCTGATTATTTATTTGTTTTGGCACGCGCAATTCTAAAAGAAAATAACGCGCCAGAAATTGAGTGGCAAAAAGATTAACAAATTCACCTCCATTTCAATAAAAAATATATTTTTGCAAAACATTAAAACAGATATAAAATGTATTGGACTTTAGAATTAGCATCAAAACTAGAAGATGCACCATGGCCGGCAACAAAGGATGAGTTGATTGATTTCGCAATCCGTTCAGGAGCACCAATGGAAGTAGTAGAAAACTTGCAAGAATTAGTGGAAGAAGAAGCAGGAATGCAATGGGATACTATTGAGGATATTTGGCCCGATTACCCTACAAAAGAAGACTTCTTCTTTAATGAAGATGAGTATTAAATAAAAAGGCTGAATTTCAGCCTTTTTTTATTTTGTATACTCTTGTAATAAAAGTACATTTGTTCCCCTTATACAATTAGAATACATGGCAGGATTATTAAATATTATCAGTAAATTATTTGGCAACAAATACGACAAGGATGTAAAAGAGATTACTCCTTTAATTACACAAATTAATGCAGAATTCAGCAAGCTAAGTACCTTAACTAATGATGAGTTAAGAGCAAAAACTAGCGACTTAAAAAATCAAATAGCTGATTTTATTGCCAGTGATACAAAAGAAATAGAAGCTTTAAAAAAAGAAGCTCGTCTTTCAGAAACGCCAACAGAAAAAAAAGAGATTCTTTATAAAGAAATTGACGCCCTTGAAGAAGCAGTCATTGCTAAAACTGAAGAAGTCCTAAATCTTATTTTACCACAAGCCTTTGCTGTTGTAAAAGAAACTGCAAAACGATTTTCTGAAAATGATACAGTAACGGTTACCGCAACTGAAAACGACAAAGAACTTGCTGCCACAAAAGATTTTGTAACTATAGATGCAGAGAATGCTTCTTACAAAACAACATGGAATGCTGCCGGAACAGAAATTGTTTGGGACATGATTCATTATGATGTACAATTGATTGGTGGAGTAGTTTTACACCAAGGGAAAATTGCTGAGATGCAAACTGGGGAAGGAAAAACGTTATCAGCTACCCTACCTATCTATTTGAATGCATTAACAGGTTTAGGAGTGCACCTGGTAACAGTCAATAATTATTTAGCAAAAAGGGATGCTCAATGGATGGGGCCTTTATTTCAATTTCACGGCCTAAGTATTGATTGTATTGACAATCATCAACCTAACTCTGATGAAAGAAGAAAAGCTTATTTAGCGGATATCACTTACGGAACTAACAATGAATTTGGCTTTGATTACCTGAGAGATAATATGGCAAAAAGGCCAGGCGATTTGGTTCAAAGAAAACTCCATTATTCAATTGTGGATGAGGTGGATTCTGTATTGATTGATGATGCCCGTACTCCTTTAATTATTTCAGGACCAACACCACAAGGCGATAAACACGAATACAATGAGTTTAAGCATAAAGTTGACCAGTTAGTAGCTGCACAAAGAAAATTTGTAACTACTGTACTTTCTGATGCTAAAAAACAAATTGCAGACGGAAATAATAAAGATGGAGGATTTAATCTGCTAAGAGCTTTTAGAGGCTTACCAAGAAACAAGGCCTTAATTAAATATTTAAGTGAGGAGGGGGTAAAGATTCAGTTGCAAAAAACAGAAAATTATTACATGCAAGACCAAAATAAGGAAATGCATTTAGTAGATGAGGAACTCTATTTTGTAATTGATGAAAAATCAAATTCTATAGAGCTTACCGAAAAAGGACTAGAACTAATGACAAGCTCCACTGAAACTAAAGACTTCTTTATTCTTCCTGATGTTGGAGCTGAAATAGCAGTTCTTGAAAAATCAACTGAAAGCGAAAAAGAAAAAGCAGCTAAAAAAGAAGTGCTTTTAAGAGATTTTGGAATTAAAAGTGAAAGAATCCATACGATAAATCAATTGCTAAAAGCCTACACCTTATTCGAAAAAGATACGGAATATGTAGTGATGGACAACAAGGTAAAAATTGTTGATGAGCAAACTGGTCGTATTATGGACGGAAGAAGATATTCTGATGGATTGCACCAAGCCATTGAGGCCAAAGAAAATGTAAAGATTGAAGCTGCTACACAGACCTATGCAACCGTAACTTTACAGAACTATTTCAGAATGTATAACAAGATTTCTGGAATGACCGGTACAGCCGAAACGGAAGCTGGGGAATTCTGGGAAATCTACAAATTGGATGTTGTTGCAATACCCACTAACCGACCAACACAAAGAGATGATAAAGACGATTTTGTATTTAAAACCAATCGTGAAAAATACAATGCAGTAATTGAAGATATTGCAAAACTTACCGAGCAAGGAAGACCCGTATTAGTGGGTACTACCTCAGTTGAAATTTCAGAATTACTAGGGACAATCCTTAGAAGAAGAGGAATTAAGCACAATGTATTGAATGCAAAAATGCATCAAAAAGAAGCGGATATTGTAGCTGAAGCTGGAAAGAAAAGTGCAGTTACTATTGCCACCAATATGGCTGGTAGGGGTACCGATATTAAGCTTTCAGAAGAAGTAAAAGCTGCTGGAGGATTAGCTATTATTGGTACTGAACGTCATGATTCCCGTAGGGTTGATAGGCAGTTAAGAGGGCGTTCAGGTAGACAAGGAGATCCTGGTTCATCTCAATTTTATGTTTCACTTGAAGATAAATTAATGCGACTTTTTGGATCAGAAAGAATTGCCAAGTTGATGGACAGAATGGGGCTAGAGGAAGGGGAGGTTATCCAACACTCTATGGTAAGTAAGTCCATTGAAAGAGCACAAAAGAAAGTAGAGGAAAATAACTTTGGTGTAAGAAAAAGATTGTTGGAATATGATGATGTTATGAACCAACAAAGAGAGGTGATTTACAAAAAAAGAAGACATGCCTTGCATGGTGATCGTCTGTCATTAGATGTATCCAACATGATATACGACACTTGTGAAAGCATAGTGGAGGACTTGCATTCAGTAAAGGATTATGAGGCTTTCAAAATTGACCTTATTCGCCTCTTGGCTATTGAAAGTCCTATTTCTGAAACTGAATTCAATGACGCTTCAGTTGAAGAAATTACGGATAAAGTATATCAAAAATGTTATGCTAGTTATCAATTAAAATCAGAAGGAATTGCTCAGCAAGCTTACCCAGTAATAAAGGATGTTTTTGAAAATCAATCAGCAACTTATGAGAACATTGTTATTCCGTTTACGGATGGATTAAAGACTTTACAAGTAGTAACTAACCTGAAAGAAGCGCACGAATCAGAGGGAGGGAACATTGCAGAATCGATAGAAAAAAGTGTAACACTTGCCATTATTGATGATATCTGGAAAGAGCATTTACGCGAAATGGATGATTTAAAGCAATCGGTACAAAATGCAGTATACGAGCAAAAAGACCCGCTATTAATCTACAAATTTGAGTCATTCAATTTGTTTAAAGCACTTATTGGTAAAGTGAATAAGGATATTATTTCCTTCTTAATAAAAGCCGGATTGCCTACACAATCTTCCGTGCAGGAAGATAGGCATCAAGCAGAAACCCATCAGACTAGCCGACCGGAAGATGCAGGAAACACTCCTCAGCAAGCAGGAAAACCAAAGCCAAAAGCACAACCGGTAAGAGCAGAAGAAAAAGTAGAGCGTAATGCTCCTTGCCCTTGTGGAAGTGGTAAGAAATTCAAGAAATGTCACGGAAGGTAAAAAGATGCAATTGGCCTAAAGATGATGCTTTATACATAGAGTATCATGACAAAGAATGGGGAGTTCCTATTTATGAGGACCAAAAAATATTTGAGTTTTTATTACTTGAAACTTTCCAAGCTGGACTCAGTTGGATCACCATATTAAAAAGACGAGAAAATTTTCGCAAATCATTTGATAATTTTGATTACCAAAAAATAGCTAATTACTCGGATGAAAAACTAGCTGAATTAAAACTAGATGCTGGAATTATAAGAAATACTTTAAAGATAAAAGCATCCAAAACAAATGCAATTGCTTTTATGGAAGTGCAGAAAGAGTTTGGCACTTTTAGTAAATACCTTTGGGGATTTATTAATGGAAAACCCATACAGAATAACTTTACGAGCATGAGTGAAATGCCTGCCAATACTCCTTTATCAGATATAATAAGTAAGGACTTAAAAAGTAGAGGATTTAAGTTTGTGGGCTCAACTATTGTTTATGCCCACATGCAAGCCATGGGCATGGTAAACGACCATACCACAGACTGTTTTAGGCATAAAGGGGTTTAAGCTTTTCTACTCTTCTTCTTCATTGCATCAACTGCCAATAAACTACTTTGAATTTGCATTTGCAAGTCCCCTACATTGTCTGGGGAGTAAGGCATAAATATGGTACTTGTATTATTTTCAGAAAGCTTGGCAATCGTTTCATAATGTTGGGTCATAAAGAGCATATTCATTACATCTTGGCTCGTAACATGGTCTTCCATAGCCAACTTCACCTCAGCCACTGATTCTTTTAATCCATTTGCAATTGCAATTCTTTGTAAGGCTATTCCCTCCCCTGCTAAGCGTTTACTTTCCATATCTGCCTCAGCTGCTGCAATCACTCTAATTTTTGCTGCTTCTGCTTCTTCTCTTGCAGCATCTTTCATTCTTTTTGCAGCATTTATCTCATTCATAGATTGCTTAACCTTAGCGTCAGGGTCAATATCAGTAACTAATGCTTTTATAAAATCAAATCCGAATTGCTTCATTGTTTCTGAAAGTTCTGTTTTAACCGCAACAGCAATTTTATCTTTCTCGGAAAATACTGAATCCAATTCCATCCTTGGCACTTCCGAACGAATAGAATCAAATACATAAGATTGTATTTGGTGTTCAGGGCTATTCAATTTATAAAATGAATCCTCAATACCTTCATCAGTATCTACCACAAAAAACTGAACAGAAACCACTACCTTAACAA
>Ga0208879_1000110_pt1 | contig 85350 bp, 76 predicted proteins | sample Knorr_S15_td_Bot_FD_185605 | JGI IMG/M metagenome (GOLD analysis project Ga0208879, IMG submission 185605) | Marine microbial communities from Southern Atlantic Ocean transect - Knorr_S15_td_Bottom_ad_5009_LV_A (SPAdes) (version 2) | ecosystem: Environmental > Aquatic > Marine > Oceanic | place... | reverse complement strand
TTCTAGGCACACTACACGCTGGTGACCCAGGGCGTGGCCTCGCCGCGCACCATGGCCTTCTAGAGCGTACTTCGGGCACACGAAGTCTTTGACGAAGTCCAGGAGCCCGGTAGCCAGGCCGCGCAACGACGCCTCCACGTCCTCGTCGAGGCATAGACCCTCTTCGTTGAACGCCGCGCGCACGCCCGCCACGGAGACCGATCCAGGAACCACCATTGCGCCGGTATGCGCGCAGACGGCCCGAAGCTGTTCCAGGGACTTGATGGCTCCAATGCGACCGCCCGCGACCCCGAGCAGCGCGAGCGAATCTTCGACGCCTTCGAGCGGCTGCATACTGAAGTGGAGTTCGCGGGAACCGGGCTCGGGCTCGCGACAGCTCTACACGTCGCCCGACCTCATGGGGGAGATGTCTGGGCAGAAGGCAGCCCCGGTGACGGCGCCACGTTCTCGTTTTCGTTGTCGCTGTAGGCGCGTTTAGAACCGTAGAACGCACACTCGGCTGAGAGCTTCAGCCCCGACCGGGGGCTTGGCTTGGCGCTCCAGCCGACCCACAATGCTGAGATCCCGAACGCTTGGAGTTCCTCATGCGCAAAACCTTCGCTATCGCGCTGCTCGCCACACTTGCGTCGATACCGCTCGCCGCTCAAGACCCGGACTTCGGCGCGGCGGCTGACGAGGCCGTGGTGTTGCTGCAAAGCATGATCCGCATCAACTCGAGCTCGCCACCGGGCAATGAGACCGAAGTGTGTCAGTTCATTCGCGACGTGCTGGCGGCTGAGGGCATCGACTCCAAGATCTATGAGTTGGAGCCCGGCCGGGGGAACCTGGTGGCCCGCATCCGAGGCAATGGCTCGAAGCGGCCGATCTTGCTCATGGGTCACATCGATGTCGTAGGAGTAGAGCGCGATCAATGGTCGGTCGACCCCTTCGCGGGGCTAATCCGCGACGGCTACATCTGGGGCCGTGGTTCTCAGGACGACAAGGGCATGAGCGCGTCCGCGCTTCAAGTCTTCCTCATGATCGCGCGCTCGGGCGTGGAGCTGGACCGCGACGTCATCTATATGGCGAACGCGGGCGAGGAAGCGATGCCGCACCTCGGCATCGAGTTCATGATCGCCGAGCACTTCGACGTGATCGATGCCGAATTCGCGCTCAACGAGGGCGGCGGCATGACGATGGTCGGTGATGAGATCACGCGCGTCACCATAGCCACGACCGAGAAGGTTGCCACGCGCATGAGGCTGATCGCGCGCGGTACGTCCGGGCATGGCTCGCGTCCACGACCCGACAATCCGATCGTCGCCCTGTCGCGGGCTGTCGCCAAGTTCGGTTCCTGGCAGATGCCCATGCGTCTCAACTCGACAACGCGCGAGTACTTCCGGCGTGTCGCGGAAGTCTCGAGTCCCGAGACCGCTTTCCTGTACCGGAATCTGGAGAACCCGGCGATCAGCGACGTGGTCCAGGAACAGCTCCGGCTGACAGACATTTCGGCCAACTCGATGCTCCGGACTTCGATTTCGCCGACGATCATCGAAGGCGGCTTCCGTAGGAACGTGATCCCGGCCGAAGCCATCGCGACCCTGGATATCCGTGCGCTTCCCGCGGAGGACACACTCTGGCTCAAGGCCGAGGTCGAACGTGTCGTCGACGATGAGTCGATCGAAGTGGTACGCTTTGGGCCGCGGCGGCCGGTTTCGGAGCCGATGCCGATCGATTCCGATCTCTTCCGCGCGATCGAATCCGTGCAGGCAGAGATGTTTCCCGGTGCGATCACGGTCCCGACCATGCTCACCGGAGGCACGGACTCGGCTCAACTCAGGGCTGCCGGTGTCCTGGCATACGGGATGGGGCTGCCCTCGGATGCTGCGACGGGATCGCGGGCGCACGGGAACGACGAGCGCACTCCCGTCGCTGGCGTAGGTATTTTCGTGGAATTCTTGTACAAGACGGTGATCGAGGTCGCGGGCGGATGAGGGAGTTCCTGCTGGTCGCTGTGCTGGGGTTCACGGCGTGTGAGGCCGCGCCGGGCCCTTCCGATTTTTCCGCGGTCTTCGATGGAACCGGCGGCCACTGGGTCGACCTCACGCACTCGTTTTCCGAGTCTACGATCTATTGGCCGACCGACACCGCCGGGTTTCAGCTCGACGAGCTGTCATATGGTGTCGTAGAGGGCGGCTGGTTCTACGCCTCGAACGCGTTCTCGTCGGTGGAGCATGGAGGCACGCATCTCGACGCACCCATCCACTTTGCGGAGGGGCGGCTCACGGCGGATGAGATCCCACTGACCGGGTTGATCGGGCCGGCCGCGGTGGTGGACGTGTCGAGGCACGCGACGCGCGACTACCTGCTCACGGTTGAGGACCTGACCATGTGGGAGGCCGAGAACGGAATGCTGCCAGACGGCGGCATACTGCTCGTGCACACGGGTTGGGGAGCCCGCTGGGGCGACCGGACCGAGTACCTGGGCACCGACATGGTCGGCCCCGAAGCGGTTCCCGAGCTGCACTTTCCAGGCATCGGCGGGGAGGCGGCAAGCTGGTTGGTCGCCAACCGCGGCATCGTCGCGGTCGGAATCGATACGCCGAGTATCGACTATGGCCAATCGGCCGACTTCGAGACGCATGTGATCCTGTACGCCGAGAACATCTCGGGCTTCGAGAACGTTGCGAACCTGGAGGCGCTGCCGGAGACGGGGAGCTACGTTGTCGCGCTGCCCATGAAGATCGAGGGAGGCAGCGGGGGTCCACTGCGCATCGTCGCATTCGTGCCTCGGGAGGGATCATGACTACTCAGCCTGACCGAGACCGCGACGACCTCAGCCGCCGGGATATGCTCAAGCTTGCCGGTGGCGTCGCCGTCCTGGCGGCCGCCTCTGGCTGTGAGGAGGGTGCTACAGTGTCCAGTGCATCGGCGGCTCTGACGGGGTCGCGTCAACTGATCGATCCCCTTCACTACTCCTCGGCGAGCGCCCTCGCGGCCGGCATTCGGGAAGGAAGGATCTCTTCGTCCGAAGTCGTCGAGGCGTGCTTGGCCCGCATCGAGCAGGTCAACCCCGCGCTCAACGCTGTCGTGCAGCTGCGTGCGGAAGAGGCGCGCGCCGACGCCATACGCGCGGACGAGGCCCAAGCCAGTGGCGAGTCGTGGGGGCCGCTGCACGGTGTCCCGATGACCATCAAGGACTCGCTCGACACGGCCAACTTGATCTCGACCGGGGGCACGCTGGGTCGGGCGAACTTCGTGCCGGAACGGGATGCAACCGTTGTGCGCCGCGCGCTCGAAGCGGGCGCGATCCTGCTGGGCAAGACCAACACGCCCGAGCTGACGCTCTCGTACGAGACGAACAACCTGGTTTACGGGCGAACCAACAGTCCCTGGGACCTGGAGCGCACCCCCGGGGGCAGCAGCGGAGGCGCCGGCGCCATCGTCGCGTGCGGCGGTGCGGCATTCGACATCGGAAGCGACTACGGGGGCAGCATTCGCCTGCCCGCCCACTTCAACGGCATCGCCGGCATCAAGCCGACACACGGCCGCGTCCCGCGCACCGGGCACATCTTCCCGTTTGGCGGTACGCACGACTCGTTCCAGCAGCTCGGACCGCTGGCGCGCTACGTGGAAGACCTCGTGCTGTTGCTGCCCATCCTCGTGGGGCCGGACAACATCGACCCCGCGATCGTCCCCATGCCGCTCGGCGATCCGAGCGCGGTCGATCTTGCGTCACTTCGTGTGGGCTTCCACACGGACAACGGGATCAGCACGCCGACGACGGAGACGCAGGCGGTGGTGCGAGCCGCGGCGGAAGCGATGGCGTCGTTGGGCGCGCCCGTCAGTGAGGACCGTCCAGATGGCCTAGAGCAGACCTTCAGCATCGGGTTCAGGGTCTTCGGCGCGGATGGAAACGCCGTGGAGCGGAGGTTGTTGCGTGACGCCGGGACGGAGCAGGCGTCGATCGTGACGACTGGAGCCGCACTTGGCGCGGTAGAGCTGGACGAGCTGCTGGCGGACCTGTACTCCGTGCGCAGCCGCATGCACGCGTACTTCGAGCAGCACGACGTGATCCTGTGCCCGGTCAACGCGAAGCCGGCCATTCCGCACGGGACGACGAGCTTTCCGGACTACAGCTATACGCTCTCCTACAACGTGACTGGATGGCCGGGTGTGGTGGTGCGGGCGGGTACCTCTCCCGAGGGGTTGCCGATCGGGATCCAGGTCGTGACGGCGCCGGCTCAGGAGCATGTGGCGCTCGCGGTCGCAGCGCACCTGGAGAGGGAACTCGGGGGGTTCGAGGCCCCGCCGATCTAGTGAAGAGGCCTTAGTAAGGCCACCAGCTCGTCGACCGAGTCTTGCCTGTGTAGCGGGGGCCCACCCCGCAGGGACAGCATTCACACCGGCAGGAGGAAGGAACGGTGCGAGCGACAATCAAGGACTTGAACACCGTCCTCGCCGCGGTGGTCGTGAGCGGGGCTTCGCTGGCGAGCCAGACCGAGGCCCAGCAGGTTTTGATTCACGGTTTTGCCACCCAGGCGTATGGGTAGACCACTGATTAGGTGCAGGCCGGTCTAGCGGGCAACGGTACGGCGGACATGCGGGCTGCCGCGCTCCAGGGACGCCTCGCGTTCTTCTCGACAGGCACGCAGTTCGTGGTTCAGGGTGCGCACCGGCGTGTCGGTGGCAGCCCTCTCGCAGCCGTCATCGACGATCTCGAGCTCGACCAAGTCGTGAGGGTGATCACCACCATCGCCGAGCAAACCAACCTGTTAGCGCTCAATGCGACGATTGAAGCGGCTTGTGCCGGGGAAGCTGGAAAGGGCTTCGCTGTCGTAGCCACCGAAGTGAAGCAGCTTGCCAACGAGACTGCTAAGGCCACCGAAGAGATCGCCGACAGGATCCACGAAGTGCAACGTAGGACGTCGGATGCCGTCGCTGGGATCCGGTCGATCTCGCAGGTGATCCAGCAGATGAACGAGATCTCTCTCACGGTCGCGAGCGCGGTGGAGCAACAGAGCGTGGCCGTCGCTGAGATTGCTCGTAGCGCGTCAGAGGCGAGTCACGGCACGGACAAAGTTGTGGGCAGCATAGTGTCGGTGGCGCAGGCTGCGATTTGCACCGCGGAGGGGGCCGAGCAGCTTTGCGGCTCCACGGTCGAGCTCGCCGAGGTCGCTGGCTCGCTGGACATTCTGGTCACCGAATTCAAGCTCGAATAGCTCGGCTTGCCAGCATCGATCATCGGACGCATGCTGCCCTCCCCGGGACTCGATAACTCCGGGGTTGCGATGTGTTCTGCCTTGAGGATTCGTGCATGCGCCGTTCTACGTTCCGCCCGTTGCTCGCGGTGCTCATTCTTGGGGCTTCCGCGCCTTCCTTGCTCTCAGCGCAAGCGGACGCGCGCCTCGAGTCGCTCAAGGCGGAGGCGCTCGGCATGGTCGAGGACGACGCGAAGATGGTCCAGGAGATCGTGGACATGCTCTTCAGCTTCGGTGAGCTGGGCATGCAGGAGTTCGAGACCCAGCGTTACTTGACCGGCATCCTCGAAGAGCACGGCTTCGCGATCGAGCTCGGCGTGGCGGGTATGCCCAGTGCCTGGACGGCGCGCTGGTCGAACGGTACCGGCGAGCCAGTCATCGCACTCGGATCGGACGTCGACGGGATCCCGCAATCGAATCAGAAGCCAGGAGTCGCGTACCGGGACCCGATTCTTTCGATGGCGCCCGGCCATGGCGAAGGGCACAACTCAGGGCAGGCGGTGAATATCGTAGCCGCGCTGAACGTGAAGGAGCTCATGGAGCGAGAGAGGATCGACGGCACGCTCCTGATCTGGCCGGGCATCGCCGAAGAGCAGCTGGGCTCGAAGGCGTTCTTCGTGCGCGAAGGCGTCTTCGACGGTGTGGACGTCAACCTCTTCACGCACGTTTCCTCGAACTTTTCCATGACGTGGGGACATACCAGCGGCAACGCGCTGGTCTCGACGCAGTTCCGCTTTCGTGGCGAGACCGCACACTCGGCCGGGTCGCCCTGGCGAGGCCGCTCCGCGCTCGACGCGGTCATGCTCATGGCTCAGGCGTGGGAGTTCAAGCGCGAGCACCTGCGTCCGCCACAGCGCTCGCACTACATCATCGTCGAGGGCGGTGATCAGCCGAATGTGGTGCCGCAGACGGCCACGATCTGGTTCTTCCTGCGGGAAGTCGACTACGAGCACGTGGTCGAGATGTACGACGCCGCCAAGCTGATGGCGCAGGGTGCTGCGATGATGACCGGCACGCAGATCGATACCATCATGACCATTGGCTCCGCCTGGAGCCGCCACTTCAGCAAGCCGGTCGCGGAGGTTGCGCAGGCGAATATCGAGCTGGTGGGTCTGCCCGAGTGGAGCGACGACGACATCGCGATGGCGAATGCGCTGCAACGCGAGATGGGACAGGAGCCCCGAGGGCTCGCGACGAGTGTCCCTCCACTGCGCGGCCCGATCAACCTCGAGCAGTACGCGGGCGGCGGTTCCGACGATATCGGTGACGTCTCGTGGAATATGCCGACGGTGACGATGCGTTATCCGGCCAACATGCCTGGTGGCCCCGGCCACAACTGGGCAAATGCTATCGCGATGGCGACACCTGTGGCGCACAAAGGTGCGTTGGCCGGCGCCAAAGTGCAGGCGCTTACGCTTCTCGACCTGTTCCTGGACGGAGAGACGGTGGACGCGGCGTGGACCTACTTCAACGATGTGCAGACCACGGAGACGACCTACACGCCGTTCATCACGCCCGACGACCATCCGGCGATCTGGTTGAACGAAGACATCATGGCTCGCTGGCGGGAGCGGATGCGGCCGTACTACTACGATCCGTCCCGCTTCGATTCTTACTTGGAGCAATTGGGGATCGAATACCCGACGGTACGAACGCGGCCGATCTCACAGGACGGAGGAGCAGGCTCATGAGCACGAAAGACACGGGCGGTGGCATTGAGCGTCGCGACTTCCTAAGGGTGGCTGCAGCAGCTGCGGCCGCGGGCGCGATCGACCCGGCATCTCTCGCGGCATCCGAGCCGGCGCTCGTCGCCACGATCCTGGAGCAGCAACAGCAGGGTCCTCCTCCCGTGCCGCTGGGCCAGGGCGAACACCCCGCTGTCGTCTTCCAGGCGTATCCCGGCGGAACGGGCTCGCTCATGGAGAAGCTGTGGCGTGAGCACGGACCCGCGATGTTCGAGCGTACGCCGATCGACATTCCGGCTTGGCCCGGGCCGGTCCCGAGCAACGAAGAGGACGTAGCGTTCCTGCCCGTGCATAGGCTGTCTGCGCTGGTTAGGGATGGTCACATCACCTCGGTCGACCTCACGGAGATCTATCTCGACCGCATCAAGCGCTACGACCCGGTTCTGCTGTGCGCGGTCTCGATCCTCGAGGATCGTGCACGCGAGGAAGCGCAGCAGGCCGATGCGGACCTGCGTCAGGGCAACTGGCGCGGGCCTCTGCACGGCATTCCGTACGGCGTGAAGGATCTGTTCTCCGTCACGGGCGCACGCACCACATGGGGCTCCGCGCAGTTCCAGGACCAGGTCATCGAGGAGGATGCCGACCTCGTCGTGCGGCTGCGCGACGCCGGCGCGGTGCTTATCGCCAAGCTCGCCACGGGTGAGTTCGCGCAAGGCGATCGTTGGTACCGCGGTCGTACCAAGAACCCGTGGAATATCGAAGAGGGCTCGAGCGGCTCCTCGGCGGGCCCGGGTTCGGCGACCGCCGCCGCGTGCGTTGCGTTCGGGATCGGCACCGAGACGCGTGGCTCGATCGTTTCGCCCTCACGGCGCAACGGGCTGAGCGCACTGCGGCCGACGTTTGGTAGGATTACGCGCTACGGCGCCATGGTACTCTCGTGGAGCATGGACAAGCCGGGGCCCATGTGTCGTTCCATCGAGGACTGCGCCTTGGTCTTCAACGCGATCCACGGCGCGAGCGAAAAAGACCCGGCGACGATTACGGCGCCTTTTGTGTATGACCGCAGGGTAGACCTGAGCACGCTGCGCATAGGGTTCGACGAGGACGCGCCGGAGTCGTTCCTCGAGAAGCTTTCCGAGCTCGGCGCCAATCTCAGGGAGATGAACGAGCTGCCGAACGCCAGAATGGACCAGCTGGGCGCCGAGTCGGCCGCGGCGTTCGACTATCACATCGCCCCGGGTGGCGTGGAGCCCGAGCCCCTGCCCGAAGATCTCGAACCCGCCGATCGCCGCCGTCGCGGTCGATTCCGGCGCGGCCGAGACATGCGCGCGCTCGACTACATCAACGGCCAGCGCCGCCGGCTTATCCTCATGCAGGAGATGGCCGAGGCGATGGACGGCTTCGACATGTTCGTGAGCGGATCCGGTGCGGTCGGTCTCACGAACGATACGGGCCACCCAGCCGTAATCGTGCCTTATGGCTTCGGTGTTCGGAATCCTGACGCGGACAGCCCGACGACGATGCCGCTGACCACGACGATTGTGGGAGACCTCTTCGCCGACGACAAAATTCTCAACGTGGCGCAGGCGTTTCAGTCAACGACCGACTGGCATGTGCGTCGGCCTGCGATGGACTTCTAGCGCGGCGCGGGGCTTCGAGTTCTTGGCAGGAATCGGGCACGGGGTCCGTATCAGCCGATTCCAGCTGCGCAGGCAGCTGTAGCACTGGCAACGCCCCCTTCCGCTGCCTCCGCCGCGTGTGAAGCACCATACGGTGAATGCCGATTGCCCCCGCGGCGACGAGGCCGAGCGCCAAGTGCGCCCAAGCGAGCACTTCCAGCGTAAGAGGAGACGTGATGGCCTGGATCGAGTACCCGCTCAGCACGAGTGGCACAAAGACATACGATGCGATGCGACCGCTGTGCCGCCCGGTCGGGAGGCTGGACCTGAGACTTCGCCAGATGTGTTGGGTCGTGATCAGACCCACGGCGAAGAGCATGAGAGGGGCGCTCAGGATGTGCAGCTTGAGCGCCCAGGGCTCCAAAGGATGGTTGATCACCGCCCAAGGGTCCGAGGACTCGAAGAAGCGCTTCATCACGAAGTACGTGATGCCGCTCGCGGCGGTCGCGATGGTCGAGCCGTACAGGAACCACCGGTGGAACCGCGTCATCGTGCGCCTACACCGAATGGGTCAATGATCGAGTGCAGCGCCATCACGCGGCGCGTAGCGCGCGTCACGGCTCCCGAGGTCAACGTTGCTCCGGTGATGTTGGCGATTGCGCCCTTGAGAGAGAGCTGGTCATCGAGCACACGACCGTGGAACTGCGCGAGCCATCCCTCTGGGGCGCGGTACTCGGGCGGCTCTCTGAAGCTGACCGTCTCGACACGGACCACGCGGCCGTCGGTGCCGACCACGATCATCAGCACTTGCGGGAGAGTGCGCACCCGGTCCACATCGAAGTAGGCTACGCCGGCCGGTTCTCCCCGCCGCATCGCGACGTAGTAGGTCACCACCGTCGATTCCACGTCGACATCTGGGCCTGCGAGGCTGGAGGCTCTCGCGAGCTGTGTGTCGTCGAGGAAGGCAGTGCGCCGCTCCACTTCCGCGCCTGGAAATGCGAGAGCCAACGCTTCGTCCTGGGTCAGCGTCTGCGCGCCGACCGGACCCGCACACGCGAGCACGACGAGCGCGCCCGTCGTCATGGCTGCTCGCATCAAAAGAGCCAACCCAGCGAGGCATTGAGCTGGTTTACACCGGTATCCGCAGCCGTGGAGTGTATCTGATAGTCGAGCTTCAGGATCGCTTGGGAGATCGGTCTCCATGCCGCGCCAATCGAGGTCACCGTCAGGTCTGTGGCCGGGTTCGCAGAGAAGCCCGACGCGACCCCTCGCTGGGTGTTCACCCTCTCGTAACGCACGTAGGGGATCAGCTGATGGGGGGACCGCGAAGTGCGCAACACGTCGTAACCCGCCTGAACGTACCAGCCCAACATGTCGGTTCCGATGCCTTCCGCCCCCTCCAGGCCGATGAGCGCGTTCATGTCCGCTACGTCGCTCACCTGCGCGCCGGCGACTAGCGCGCGCAGGTCCCAACCGCGTGTCTTGTAGTCGAAGTGAGCGTCCCAGATGCGCACTCGACCGCCCACGCTTTGGCCGCCGAGCTCCTGACCCTGAGCCGTCTCCCCGCTGTAGGCCGAGAGACCGAGCAGCAACCCGGGTGTGCCCGTGTAGTCGAAGCGGCCCGCGACCCCCATGTCCTCGGCGAGCGCCTTGGAGCCCTTTTGTCGGCCGCCCCTTAGGCCCGCAGCGCTGAACTTGGCACCGTCGAAAGAGTTCATCAGGTAGAGGCGCCAGGAGAAAGCGTCTCCGCTACCGAAGAGGCCGATGCCGTTCTCCCTCCACGTCGTCGGGATGATTCGGTTCTCGGTGACCGGGCGTTCGGTGCCCAGGAAGACCGGCGGCTCGTGCAGCTCGTTGACGAGACCCAGCGGCGCGAGCAGCATTCCACCGCGCACTCCGACGTGGTCACTCAGCAGATAGTCGAGGTACGCGAACTCGAGGAAGCTTTCTTTCGCGTGCTCGATCTCGAGCTCCGAGTTGAAGATCAAGCGATCGTTGAACTTGTAGCCGACGTAGAGGATCGCTCGCAGAGCGTCGAATTTGTTGAGTGCACCCGACCTGGAGCCGTCTTGTCGCTGGGCGGCGAAATTCTGATACAGGAACTCGCCGTAGCCGCCGAGCGAGACGCCCTGGTTTACTCGGTACACCTTCGAGGCAGCCGGCCCGAGGCCCTGGATCGACGAGTCCGCCTCGACCACATCGCGGCCGAGCTGCAAGCGCTCGAGCTCGCGGGTAACTGCCTCGATCCGGCGCTCCAGCGCCGCGATGCGCGCTGTGTCGACCTGCTGTGTCGGCGCTTGTGCGGGAGCGGTCGATGGGACGGGAGCGTCGACTAACCACTGCTCCATGCCTCCAGTCCAACTAGCGGCCAACGCCCCGCTCTCCGCCTCGAGGAAGAGTGCGTCCACTTCGGGGTGCCGCGCGGCCCAGGCCCGGCCTTCCTGCGGGCCCATGACATACAAGGCTGTCGCCAGGGCATCGGCTTCCACCGGGTCGGCGCTGACTACGGTCACGCTTCCCCATGCCGGGGCTGGCTGCCCAGTGCGGGGGTCGAGGATGTGTCCCCATCGCATGCCTTCGGCCTCGATGAAGCGCTCAGACGTGCCACTGGTTGCGACCGAGACGCCGTGGACCTCGAGCCGCGCGACCCGACGTTGTCGTTGCTCCGGGTGCGCGATGTACACCGACCAGGGCTTCTGCGCGCTGCCCTGCGCCCACAGTTGGCCGCCGAGGTCGATGAGAGCCCGGTCTACGCCATCCGCTTCAAGCCTACGTGCCGCTGCCCGAAGCGCGGCGCCCTTGCCGAAGCCTCCAGTATCGATCCAGGCAGCCGGCATGTGTCGGACTACGACACCGGTGCGCTCGTCGATCGACATCGCGCCCGCACCCGTGGCATTCCGCGCCGCCAAGAGCTCGCGAGCTGCCGGTACGTCGCCGGCGCCGCGCAGGTCCCACGCGTCCACGAGCGCGCCCACACGAGCGTCGAAGGCTGCGTGCGAAGTGCGGGAGTAGCGCTCGGCCTCGGTGAGAAGCGCCGCGAGCTCCGGCGCGGGAGTGACCGGCTGCCCGACTTCCGCGGTGTTGATGGCGTGCATCTCGCTCTGTGGATCCCAGGTGCTCAACATGCGCTCGAGCCGTTCGACTTCACGGATGACGTTCTCGCTGGCCTGGCTCGCGTCGGCCAGTGACGTGGCCTCCACGATCACTGAAAGCCTCGTCCCCATGACCCACGCCTCGCGCGTGACGAGCTGCGATGAGTCGGTCGGACCGGCCTGGATGGAGGCGACGAAGGCCAGGGCCGAGAAAATGGCTGGAGCCACTACGAATCTCCACGAAAGATGCGATTGAGAGTCGTTCTCAATTGATGTCGACGGATACTACGCGATTCCTCAGAGCGGTTCAAGGGAGGCAAGCGAGGGTGGGGGAGCCCCCCGGAGCTGGGGGATTGCCCGCGGGCCGGTCAGGGGTCATCCTGCAGCCCCTGACACCGATACCGGACTCACCCACGGAGCCTTCCATGCGCCGAATGATCCCTCTCGCGCTCTTCCTACTCGTGACGACTGCCAACCCTGCTGACGTCACGGCGCAGGCCGATTCCCGACTGGCCGCGCTCAAGGACGAAGCAGAGCAGATGGTTCAGGACCGATCCGGGCTGGTGCAGAAGATCATCGATCAACTCTTCTCCTTCGGTGAGCTCGGCATGCAGGAGTTCGAGACCCAGCGATATCTGACTGAGTTGCTCGAGTCGGAGGGCTTCGACATCGAGCTAGGGGTTGCCGGCATGCCGAGCGCGTGGACCGCTCGGTGGTCGAACGGGACGGGCTCGCCCGTCATTGCGATGGGTTCAGACGTAGACGGAATCCCACAATCGAACCAGAAGCCCGGAGTTGCGTACCGCGAAGCGATCCTTCCCATGGCGCCGGGACACGGTGAGGGGCACAACTCGGGTCAGGCGGTCAACATCGTGGGCGCCATCGTCGTGAAGGAGCTGATGGAGCGGGAGAACATCGACGGCACACTGTTGCTTTGGCCGGGCGTCGCGGAAGAGTTGGTCGCCTCCAAGGCGTTCTTCGTACGCGAAGGCACCTTCGACGGCGTCGACGTGAACCTCTTCACGCACGTATCGAACGGCTTCGGCATGAGCTGGGGGCAGGCGGGAGGGAATGCGCTCTGGTCGGTCCAGTTCCGTTTCACCGGTGAAACCGCCCACTCGGCGGGGTCGCCCTGGCGGGGTCGTTCCGCGCTCGACGCCATCATGCTCATGGCGCAAGCGTGGGAGTTCAAGCGCGAGCACCTGCGGCCCGCGGCGCGGTCGCACTACATCATCGTCGAGGGTGGCGACCAGCCCAACGTCGTGCCTCAGACCGCGACGATCTGGTTCTACTTCCGGGAGCGGGACTACGAGCTCACCAAGGAGCAATACGACGCCGCGGTCCTGATGGCCCAGGGTGCCGCGCTCATGACGGGCACGCAGATCGACACCATCATGACCGTCGGATCCGCCTGGGGCCGGCACTTCAGCAAGCCGGTGGCGGAGGTCACCTACGCCAACATCGAGCGCGTCGGCATGCCGGAGTGGAGTGACGACGACCGCCGCTTCGCCGAGGCGTTCCAAGGGGAGATGGGCGTCGATATCGTCGGCCTTGCGGACACGATCGGCTCTCTTCGTGGTCCCGTCGACTTGTCGCGGTCCCTCGGCGGCGGCTCGGACGACATCGGCGATGTATCGTGGAACATGCCGACCGTGACGCTCCGTTACCCGTCAAACATGAGTGGTGGTCCCGGGCACAACTGGGCAAACGGAATTGCGATGGCGACGCCCATTGCTCATAAGGGCGGAGTCGCGGGGGCGAAGGTCCAGGCTTTGACGCTGCTCGACCTCTTCCTCGATGGCGAGACGGTCGATGCCGCATGGGACTACTTCAACGATGTGCAGAGCGAGGAGGCCGAATACATCCCCTTCATCGCGCCGACAGACCAGCCCGCGATCTGGCTGAACGAGGAGCTCATGGCGCGCTGGCGCCCCCAGATGCGCCCCTTTTACTTCGACGCCACGCGCTTCGACACCTATCTCGAGCAGCTAGGGATCGAGTATCCAACGATCCGAACCCGGCCGATCTCTGAGGATGGCTCGGCGCCGGACGCCCGCTGAATTCGCACGCCACGCGTACGTGGCTCTTGGCTGGGGCGATATGTTGGTGCCCCGGGGTCGCTAGTGCCCAAGCGATCGACGTCGTTGAACTAACCGTCGACCAGATTCAAGCAGCATACGCCGCCGGGGAATACACAGCGGTGGAGCTCACGCGGGCGTACCTCGATCGCATTGAGCTCTACGAGGAGCACTACAATGCGTTCATCTCGATGAACGCGGACGCGTTGCTCGTCGCCGCTGAGCTCGACGAGCAATACGTCGCCGCGGGGCCGGTTGGCCCACTGCACGGCGTGCCCGTCGTCATCAAGGACAACATCGACCAGGCGGGACAAGTCACCACTGCGGGCTTCGACGGTTTCAGTGGCGCGACCGGTGGTATCGACATGATCCCGGATGACAACGCCGCGGTGGTCGACCGCCTCCGCGCCGCGGGCGCGATCATCCTGGGCAAGACCAACCTGCCCGACTTCGCAGGCCACGGCACGCGCACCGAGAGCACGGTCGCTGGGGTGACGCTCAACCCGTACAACGTGGACAAGGTGCCGGGTGGGTCGAGCGGTGGCACCGCAACGGCGGTCAACGCCAGCTTCGCGGTGCTCGGGCTCGGGACCGAGACCGGTGGGTCTCTGCAAAACCCGGCTTCTGCTCAAGGACTGGTCGCCGTAAAGGTCACATACGGCCTAGCGCCCCTCGAGGGCATCGTGCCTCTGAGCGGCACCTACGTCGACGTCGTAGGCCCGCTGGCTCGCACGGTGCGCGATGCGGCCCGCACGCTTGATGTCATTTCAGGACCGACGCCCGAGGATCCCGCGACGTTTGCTGCGGTGGGTCACATGCCCGAGGGTGGTTACCTCGCTTCGCTCGAAGGGGCGACCCTGGAGGGCAAGCGCTTCGGGCTCGTGGGTCCGGGTTGGCGCAACCAGTGGCTCCCGCTCGATCCGTTGACGGAAGTCGAGTACCGGGACGCGATCGCCACGCTCGTAGGCCTCGGAGCCGAGGTCGTGGAGGACCCATTCGAGGGGAGCGGCTTCATCGAGTTGTATGGCGAGCGTCCCCGGGTCCCCTCACAGGGCGCGTACGACATGCTGCGATACATGCAGGGGCTCGGGCCGAATGCCTCGTTCCACAGCGTTCAGGAATGGGAGGCCCTGAGTGGCCGAGAGTTCCGGCGCGGACGCGGGCGAGGCGGGCGGGGTGGTCGCGGCCCCACCTCGCCGGCGCGGCCTAGCGCCACCGAGGCCGGGGATGCCTTCCAGGCGTGGCGCATGCGCATACGCCAACTGTATCGCGGCGTGTTCGAAGAGCACGACCTGGACGGACTCTTCTTCCCACAGGCGGGCGCCCCGAACCGCGACATGGTGGAAGATCCGGAGCGTCCGGACTACAAGCCGAACAACTGGCCGGAACTGCCCAGCAACATCATCAACGACTTCGGTGTGCCGGTCGTCACTGTCCCATACAGCTACTACGAGGACGGTACTCCCTTCGTGCTCGCCTTCGTCGGGGACCTATGGACCGAGGCGGAGTTGCTGGGCTACGCCTACTTGCTGGAGCAAGCAACGAAGGCGCGAGTGGCCCCTCGGTTGTCGGCGGCGCCTCGGAGTTAGCAGCCTGTGGCAGACGTCCGGCGGGCTGCTAAGTTCCGTTTCAACATAAGCACCCCGTCGCCGTGTCTCGATTGCGTCGGATGTCCCCCAACCTCCGTGAACATATAGATGCAGTTCTCTCGGAAACTCCTGTTGCTCACGTCTGTGCTTGTGTTCGCACCGCTGGTCGGGATATCGGCCCTGCAGACCAACGGCCAGTCGCGCCCGAATGTCTTTTTCGACTGCAACGGACGGAATTGCAACGACCAGTACTACCGCACCGAGATCGACTGGGTGAACTGGGTCCGAGACCGGGAGGTCGCGGACGTGCACCTCATCATGACGAGCCTGCGCACAGGCGCCGGTGGATATGAATATCGTCTCGATTTCCTGGGCCACGGTTTGCAGGATGGGTATGACGACACCCACCTCTTCCAGACGCTCTCTACGGACACGGACCGAGAGCAGCTCGACCAGATTGCGCACATGCTGGGCATCGGGTTGGCTCTGTTCGCGAACACGGCGGGGTACCGGGGGCTCGTAACGCTTACCGGACCCAATCCCGAAAGTGCGGGGCAGGGACAGCGACTCGTGTCCCGGGACGAGGTGGACGATCCGTGGAACCTATGGTCCTTCCGGATCAACGGGAGCGCCAACCTCGACGGCGAGTCGACGCGTAGCAACACACGTATCAACGGGAGTGCCTCCGCCAGCCGCGTCACGCCGACCTGGAAGATCAGCCTCTACGGAACCATCAATCACAACCGTCTCGACATCGAGCTCGAGGAGGACGACGTGCTCGATACGCGAACCGACTTCAGCGTGAATCCGCTCGTCGTCTACTCGATCGCCCCTCACTGGTCCGTCGGCTTCGAGGGACGCATGGGTCGCTCGACGCGGTCCAATCAGGTCCTGAGGGCCGAAATGACGCCGGCCGTGGAGTTCAGCGTGTTTCCGTACGACGAAGCGACGCGGCGCTCGTTCATCTTCTACTACAAGATCGGGCCCCAGCACAGCCGCTACTTCGAAACTACCTTGCTCGGCGAAGATTCTGAGACACGATTCGAGCAGTCGCTTCAGATTCAATTCTCGCAGCGTCAGACCTGGGGCGATGCCTCGGTCCGCATCTTGGGCTCACACTACCTGCACGACTTCGATCGAAACAACCTCTCGATGAGCGGCGACATCGACTTCAGGATCGTGCGCGGCTTCAGCGTGAACGCTTCGGCGAACATCGCCTGGGTCGACGACCAGATCTACCTGTCGGCGAAAGGCACGACCGATGAAGAGGCTCTGCTCAGACTTCGCCAGCGCGCGACGGATTTCGACTACGGCTTCCAGCTCGGCTTTTCGATTCAGTTCGGCTCCATATTCAACAACGTCGTGAACAATCGCTTCCGCCGAGGGAGGGGGCGCTAGCGCAGCGCATCGCGTACTCTTCACCACGGAACCGATGCACCGAATGCAGGACATGGGGAGGACTCGTGGCTGGCCATAACAAATGGTCCAAGATCAAGCGCAAGAAGGGCGTCAACGACGCAAAGCGCGGGGCCCTTTTCACCAAGCTCATCCGAGAGATCACGGTCGCTGCCCGCGACGGTGGCGGTGACCCCGAGTACAACGCGCGTCTTCGACTGGCCGTCGACACCTCGAAAGCCAACTCGATGCCTGCTGAGAACATCGAGCGTGCGATCAAGAAGGGTACGGGCGAGCTAGAGGGCGTGAACTACGAGGAGACGTCCTACGAGGGATATGGCCCGGGGGGCGTGGCGCTCTTCATCGAGTGTCTCACGGACAACACCAACCGGACGGTCGCAGACGTACGCCACGCGCTGACGAAGTTCGACGGCAGCCTCGGGACCGACGGTTCGGTTGCTTGGCAGTTCGACCGCAAGGGTGTGTTCACCATCGACGCCTCTCGCTACAGCGAAGATTCGGTATTCGAGGCAGCGATCGACGCTGGTGCGGAGGACGTCGCGGACGATGGCGATGAGTTCGTCGTCACCGCTGAGCCCGCCGACTTCATGAGCGTGCAGAAAGGCCTCAAAGAGGTCGGGATCGAGATTGCTTCGGCCGAACTCACACGCATCGCGAAGAACGAAATGGCGATAACCGGCAAGGATGCAGTGAAGTTGCTGAAGCTGCTGCACTGGCTCGACGATCTCGACGACGTGCAAAAGGTGCATTCCAACGCGGATATCGACGAGGCGGTTCTCGCTGAGGCGATGTGACGCGGGCCGAGCTCCCGCGCCAACATGTCATCATCCTCGGCATCGACCCGGGCACTGCTGCCACCGGCTTCGGCGTCGTCGCTCGCCGAAGTGGCGGCGCGGTCTCTTTGGTGGAGTGCGGCGTCATCAGGACGTCTACCAAGGCACCCCTGCCGAAGAGAATTCGGGAGATCTACGAGGGTGTTGCCGGCCTCATCGAGCGACACCAGCCGTTCGCCATGTCGGTTGAGGACGTCTTTCACGGCAAGAACGCGCAGAGCGCGCTCAAGCTCGGGCACGCGCGCGGAGTGATCCTACTTGCCGCGGCGCTACGTGAAGTCCCGATTGCCGAGTACGCGCCTCGGCAGATCAAGAAGGCGGTGGTCGGGACCGGCAACGCCTCCAAGGACCAGGTCGGATTCATGGTCAAGCAGCAGCTCCGACTCAAAGACGCGCCGACTCCTGCCGACGCGGCGGACGGCGTCGCAGCCGCGCTTTGCCACGCGCTGATGGGGAGCTTTCCCGCATGATCTCTCGCCTGAACGGGACTCTGCTCTTCCGCGACACTGACCGCATCGAGCTCGAGACCAGCGGTGGAGTGGTCTACGAAGTCGACGTGCCGCTCATCGTGCTCCAGCGGCTGCCCGCGCCCGGTGCCGAGCTGCAGCTGAGGACGCTTCAGGTGGTCACCGACACGTCGGTCACGCTGTACGGCTTCATCGAGGCGCACGAGCGCACGCTGTTCCAGCGCCTGCTAACGGCCAATGGCGTCGGAGCCAAGCTCGCGCTTGCGATGATGTCGACGTACTCCGCGGAGCGGCTGGCTCGAGCACTCGTGGAGAAGGATACCGCTGCGCTGCAGCAGATCAGTGGCATCGGCAAGAAGAAGGCCGAGAAGATCGCATTGGAGCTCTCCGATAAAGTCACCGACCTCGCGGTCGTGACTCCGAGTAAGTCCGGTGAGGCAAGTGGCGCGCAGGGGGCGGTGCAGGCGCTCGTTGCGCTCGGATACTCCTTCGCTGATGCGGATCAAGCGGTGCGCAGCGTGCTCGAGAGCGGCACCCCCGACTCGACCGAGGACTTGATCCGACAAGCGCTCGCCGGCGGCTGAGGCGTGCCGCTCAAACCTGGCGCCGCCGGGTTCCTACCACGGGCTGCCAGCCGTGACTTACATTCCCTACCATGACCGAGCGCACCCACATCACCACCCCCGAGACTCTTGCGGATGACACGCAGGCGGAGCCGACGCTTCGTCCCCGCCGACTCGACGAGTTCATCGGGCAGGCCAAAGTGCGGGAGGCGCTTTCGATCGCGATTGAGGCCGCCAAGCAGCGACGGGAGCAGCTCGACCATCTGCTCTTCCACGGCCCACCGGGACTGGGCAAGACCACGCTCGCCGCGCTCATCGCCCGCGAGATGGGCGTGAACATCAAAACGACTTCTGGGCCAGTGCTCGAGAAGCCGGCCGACCTCGTCGGCATCCTCACCAATCAGCGGGAGGGGGACGTCCTCTTCATCGACGAGATCCACCGCCTGCGTCCCGTCATCGAGGAGTTCCTCTACCCGGCGATGGAGGATTGGTACGTCGACATCCGATTGTCCGACGGGCCCAAGGCCCAGACGATGACGATGAAGATCGAGAAGTTCACGTTGGTAGGTGCGACGACCCGGTTTGGCCGGCTCACAGCACCGATGAGGGCACGTTTCGGCATCGTGCAGCGGCTCAACTACTACCCGCCAGACGAGCTCACTACCATCGTGCAGCGTAGCGCCTATATCCTTGGTATCGACGTGTCCGCCGAAGGAGCCGCCGAGCTGGCGAAACGCGCGCGCGGTACTCCTCGCGTTGCAAATCGGCTGCTGCGACGCGTCAGGGATTTCGCGCAGGTCCGGGCCGACAGCCGCATAGACCTGGACGTTGCGCAGGAGGCGCTGCGCATGCTGGACGTCGACGAGTACGGGCTCGATGAGATGGATGCCCGAGTGCTGAAGACGCTCATCGAGAAATTCGACGGAGGGCCGGTCGGGCTCAACTCGCTCGCCGTAGCGATGGGGGAAGACGCCACGACGCTCGAGGAAGTTTACGAGCCGTTCCTGATCATGGAGGGCTTCTTGATGCGCACGTCTCAGGGTAGGGTCGCGACGCCGCGTGCGTTCCGCCGCTTTGGGTACGCGGTTCCCGACGGGCACCGGGGTCCGCAGGGCACGCTCCGCCTCGAAGAATAGTTTGAGCCGCCGCCGCGACGGCTCACTCGTCTCCGACTACGAGTACGAGCTTCCCGCCGACCGGATTGCGAGTTACCCCGCCGAGCGCAGGGACGAGAGTCGGCTCCTGGTCCTCCCACCGGAACCGGCCCCCATGGAGCACGGCCTCTTCCGTAAGGTCGTCGACCTCCTCGAGCCCGGCGACGTGCTGGTCGTGAACGAGAGCAAGGTGCTACCGGCTCGCCTCCTTGGGAGGAAGCCGACCGGCGCACCGGCGGAAATCCTGTTGCTGCGCCCGGGGCCGGATGCCAGCGATCCCTACCTGTGGGAGGCGCTGGTGCGGCCTGGCCGCAAGCTCAAGCCGGGGCGTACGGTCGAGATCGCGGACGACCTGGCCGTGGTGATTGTGGATTCGGCCCCCGGTGGTGGACGCCTGGTGCGACTCATCACCTCGAGCTCTGTCGCAGAGGCGCTTCAGAGACACGGACATGTGCCGCTGCCGCCCTACATCGGGCGAGACGATGAGCCGCTGGATCTCGAACGCTACCAGACCGTTTATGCGCGCGAGCCGGGCTCGGTCGCCGCACCCACTGCGGGTCTGCACTTCACCGATGAGCTACTTGATGAGCTTGAGGCCAAGGGCGTCCGCCGGGCTGCGCTTACATTGCACGTGGGCTTTGGCACGTTTCGACCCATCGACGCGGACGATCCGGCGCTGCACGATATGCACCACGAGACCTACCGGGTTTCAGACGCCGCCGCAGCGAGCATCAATTCGGCGCGTGCCGCCGGCGGGAGGGTGTGGGCCGTGGGCACTACCGCGGTGCGCACGCTCGAGTCGGTCGTCGCGGCGGATGGCACCGTGGTGCCGGGCAGCGGGTCGACGAATCTGTTCATCCGTAGGCCCTACGCGTTCAAAGTCGTGGACTGCCTGCTTACGAACTTTCATTTGCCGCGGTCCACGTTGCTGATGCTGGTCGCCGCGCTCGGCGGATACGAGCGTACCATGGCCGCTTATGCGGAGGCGATCCAAGGCTCGTACCGCTTCTACTCCTACGGCGATGCGATGGCTGTGGTCGGTGACCGGTAGCTCGATAAAGGCCGCCAGCGCGTCGGCGACGCGTTGCGTGCGCTCGTGCGCTCGTGCGCCGTCGCGACCGCCTCCGCCGGGACATCCCTGTAAGCCCGCCACGCGACATACGCCTGGAAGGCGGCCGCGGGGATCGCGAACGCAGCGGTGAGCAGAAGGATGCGGCGCCGGAGCGTCGGCGCCTTGCGTCGTGCGTTGTTTGCTTCGTCCATGCGCGTGCAAGGGGGTGAGCGATCACCGGACGATGGCTGATTGTTACATTACGCGCCATGTTCGAATTCAGCCTGCAAGCAAACGAGGGTGCGGCCCGCTCGGCTGTATTCGAAACCCCGCATGGGGTCGTACTCACGCCCACGTTCATGCCGGTGGGCACCCAGGGCACCGTGAAGAGCCTGATCATGGAGGAGGTCGACGCGCTGGGCGCACAGGTGGTGTTGGCCAATACCTATCACCTGTACCTGAGGCCGGGGCACGATCTCGTGGCGCAGCTCGGCGGCCTCCACGACTTCATGCGCTGGCAGGGCCCGATTCTCACCGATTCCGGCGGCTACCAGGTTTTCTCTCTGGCCAAGATCCGCGATGTGCACGACGACGGCGTGGACTTTCAGAGCCACATAGACGGATCGAAGCACCGCTTCACGCCCGAGTTGGTCATGGAGATCCAGCGCACGTTAGGCGCGGACGTGATCATGGCCTTCGACGAATGCCCGCCGGGCGGAGCGAACCGCGCTACGGCCCGGGCGGCTAACGTACGCACGCTGCGTTGGCTCAAGCGGTGCAGGGATCGGTTTGCGGCCCTCGAGCACGAAGTAGCGGTGCCGCCCCAGGTGCTTTTTCCGGTGCTGCAAGGCAATGTCTTCGAAGACCTTCGACGAGAGCACGCGCGTGACTTCATGAGTGCCGGCGATTGGTCCGGATTCGGCATTGGGGGGCTCAGTGTTGGCGAGGCCAAGCAAGACATGTGGCCGGTGTTGGAGCTGTTGCACGAGGAGTTGCCTGAAGACCGTCCTCGCTACCTGATGGGTGTGGGATATCCCGACGACCTGCTCGAAGCCATCTCGCGAGGCTGCGACCTCTTCGACTGTGTGGCGCCGACCCGGAATGCGCGGCACGGGACCGTCTGGACGAGCGAAGAGGGCCAGGTGAACTTGAAAGCGGCGCGCTTTCGTGAAGATACTCGCCCGATCGATCCCGGGTGCGACTGTTATGCGTGCATGCACTACGATCGTGCGTATCTTAGGCACCTCGTCGTTTCTGCAGAGTGGTTGGCGGTGAGGTTGCTCTCGATCCACAACCTCCGCTTTCTGGTTCGCCTTGCTGAAGAGGCCCGTCGGCGGATCGCTAAGGGCTCTTTCGAGAGTTGGTCGCGCGAGTGGCTACTACGGTATCGCAACGCAAAGAACACTACGGAGAACATTCAGTGACGCTGCCCGTCTTTGCCCTACTTGCCGTTCCCCGGGTGGGGGGCGGTGGCAGCACCATCTTCATGGTCCAGATGGTGCTGATCTTCGCAATCTTCTACTTCCTCATGATTCGGCCGCAGGCGAAGGAGCGGCAGAAGCACGACGGGATGCTGAAGGGCCTCAAAAAGGGCGACGAGATCGTCACTAACGGCGGCATCATCGGAAAGGTCGTTCACGTGGACGAGAATCGCCTCACGGTGAAGACCGGCGAAAACACTCGTATCACCGTCGATCGAGGCCGAGTGGCGTCCGTGATGGACGTCAAAGGCAAGGCCAAGGAAGAGAAGAAGGAGAGCAACTCTCGCCGTCCTGCCAGAACAACCGCGGCCGAGCGACGGCCCGACGAAACCGGGGGAGATCCGCCCAGCCGGTAGGAGGGCGGAGCTGAACGATGGCGGTACGTGAGATCGTGCTGATGGGCGACCCGGTGCTCCGCGAGGAGGCCGTGGAAGTCACGGACTTCGATCGCGCCCTCAACACTCTTGTGCGGGACTTGTACCAGAGCATGTACCACGCGGAGGGCGTAGGGCTGGCGGCGCCCCAAATCGGGATCTCCAAGCGAGTCATCGTGATCGATCTGCGAAAGGACGACGAGCCCGACGTGCGTCTTGCTCTCATCAACCCGCGTGTCGTCTGGCACAGCGACGAGAAGGACAAGTCAGCTGAGGGGTGTCTGAGTATCCCGGGGCTCGAAGAGGTCGTGCAACGTCCTTCCGATGTTCATGTCGAGGGCATGGATCCGGATGGTCAACCGGTCAGGGTCGAGGCCCAGGACCTATTCGCTCGAGCGCTGCAGCACGAGATCGACCACCTCGACGGCATCCTTTTCGTGGACCGCGTCAGCGGGCTCAAGCGCCGCATGCTCATGAAAAAGTGGAAGAAGCTTCGGGCTGAGGCCGAGTCGTGAGGTGCCGACCGAGCCCCGCCTAGGGCGTGGCTATGCGCATTCTCTTTTGGGGCACTCCGGCGTTCGCGGTGCCGTCTCTTCGCGCCTTGCACGACGAAGGGATTGAAGTCGTGGGGGTCGTGACCCAGCCGGATCGCCCTGCCGGCCGCGGGCGGAGACTGCAGCCGTCGGCGCTGAAGCAGGTTGCGCTCGAGCTCGGCCTTCGGGTCCTCACGCCCGAACGCCCGCGAGGCGAGGAGTTTCTCACGTCCATCGGCGAGCTTGCTCCCGACATGTCAGCGGTTGTCGCGTACGGCCACATCCTCAAGCCCGAGGTGCTCGATCTCCCTCCGTTGGGTTCCATCAACGTGCACGCGTCTTTGCTTCCGAAACTGCGTGGGGCGGCACCCATCAATTGGGCGATCGCGAGAGGACACACAATCACCGGTGTGACGATCATGCGCATGGTCGCCGCAATGGATGCCGGCGCCATCATCCATCAAGTTGAAGAACCCATCCTCGAGCATGAGACCGCTTCGGAGCTTTCGCTGCGGCTCTCCGAGTCAGGGGCGAAGGCTCTGCTCGAGACGCTCACGCTACTGAGCGGGGGCGGCGCAACGGAGGTCGAGCAGAACCACGAAGCGGCCACCTTCGCGCCTAAGATCGACCGGGGCGTCGCGCGGGTCGATTGGACTCGGCCGGCTACGGACGTTGTGCAACACATGCGGGCGATGGACGCCGTGCCGGGAGCGTGGTCGGTGCTGGAGGGCCAAAACGTGAAGCTCTTCCGGCCGCGCTTGCAGCCGGATCTTGGTGACGTGTCGGCGCCGGAGCCGGGCACGGTGCTCGCCGTTGATCCGGCCGAGGGCGTGCTGGTCGCGACGAGGGACGGTGGTGTGCTTGTCGTCGAAGTTCAGCCGGCGGGAAGAAAGCGGATGCAGGCGCGTGATTGGATCAACGGGCGCGGGGTCGAACGAGGACAGTGCTTCGAGTGATCGCCGTGCCACGTCTCCACGTCGTCACGGACGACCTGGTGCTGGGCCGGACCGACTTCCTGCCTGTCGCGCGGGCGCTACTGGAAGCAGGTGGCGACGCGTTGGCTCTCCACGTGCGCGGCCCTAGGACGGATGGTCGAACGATCTACGAATTGGTTCATGAGCTGGTCACGCGCGAACAGTCCGGCGGGCACGTCTTCGTCAACGACCGTGTCGACGTGGCGCTCACCGCCGGAGCGGCTGGCATACATCTCGGCCAGCGTTCACTTTCCGTGGCGGGGACTCGGGCGCTGGTCGGCTCAACTGCCTGCGTCGGGATCTCGGTGCACGACGCAAGGGAAGCGAGGGCCGCCAGCCAAGACGGCGCGGATTACGCCTTCGTGGGTACACTGCATGCGACACCGAGTCATGAGGGGCACGGCGGGCGCGGCCCCGAATTGCTGACCGAAGTGGCGGAGCTCGCCAACGGGTTACTGCTCTTGGGCATTGGGGGTGTGACTCCGGAGCGCGTACCGCCAGTTCTGCGGGCGGGGGGGCACGGTGTAGCGGTGATCCGAGGCGTTTGGGGCGCATCAGATCCTGTCCGGGCGGTTGGCGAGTATCTTTCCGTTCTGGAAGGCCGCCCAAGCAGTACAGGAGATTCGAATTGAGCGTGACCGACACGATTCAAGTGCGATTGAACGGCAAGGACCGCGATATCGAGCCAGGCCAAACCGTCCACGCCCTGCTGGAATCACTCGAGCTACACCCCGGCATGGTAGTAGTGGAGCTCAACAAGCAGATCCTCCCGCGCGACACCTACCAAGAACACCAGGTCCACTCAGGTGACACCATCGAACTAGTCCATTTCGTCGGTGGCGGTTAGAAAGCCCTCCGATCGCTCCTCCACAAAGCCCACATGACAGAACAAGCAGTAGCCACAAGAGCCGACGACGTCCCCCTAAGCATCGGCGGCGTAGAGTTCACGTCCCGGCTCATCGTAGGCACCGGCAAGTACGCCAACAACGAAGTCATGGTGGACGCCATCAGAGCGAGCGGCGCCGAGATGGTGACGGTCGCGGTACGCCGGGTCGATCTCGATCGCACCAAGGAAGAGGCCATCCTACACCACCTCGACCCCGACGAGTTCTTCCTGCTCGCCAACACCGCCGGATGTTACACCGCGGAAGATGCCATTCGATACGCTCGACTCGCCCGTGCAGCGGGCTTCAACGAGTTCGTAAAGCTCGAAGTGATTGGGGACGAGGCGACGTTGCTCCCCGATGTGCAGGCAACGATCGAGGCCGCAAAGATCCTCGCGGACGAGGGGTTCAAGGTGATGGCCTATACGAACGATGACCTCATCACGGCGCTTCGCCTCGAGGACGCCGGCTGTGTCGCGGTCATGCCACTCGCCAGCCCGATCGGAAGCGGCCTGGGTGTTGTGAACCCCTACTTCATCCGCGAAATCAAGCGCCGGCTCGAGGCACCCGTAATCGTCGATGCGGGCGTCGGCACCGCGTCGGACGCTTGCGTCACTATGGAGCAGGGCGTCGACGGTGTGCTCATGAACACCGCGCTGGCCGCTGCGGACGATCCCGTGCGCATGTCTCACGCGATGAGGCACGCGGTTGTTGCTGGTCGTTTGGCGTTTTTGGCCGGCCGCATGCCCTCCCGGGAGATCGCCGTTCCGTCGTCGCCCACGAGGGGGATGCTCGACTGACCTCTCTCGGTCCCGGACGCCTCGCGGCGTTCCGAATCAGAGAATTGGTCGAGCGCGGGCGCCGCCTCGACGTTGCGCTTGCCGAGGAGGTTGCCGATCTCGAGTCCAGGGACCGCGCTTTCGCGCATGAACTCTCCTACGGGGTTACGCGACTGCGTGGCAGGATCGATCGGCTGTTGGCGTCATGTGTGCATCGCAGCCTCGAGTCGCTCGACGCAAAGGTGCTCGAGGTGCTGCGTCTCGGGGCCTATCAAATCCTCTACATGGGATCGGTACCGACGTACGCGGCGGTGTCGGAGTCGGTGGATCACGCCGGCGAGCTCGCGGGAAAAGGGGCGAGCGGCCTGGTTAACGCCGTATTGCGCTGCGTGGCTGACGCCGGCGAGGGGACCGACCTTTTTCCGGATCGAGGATCTGCGCTCGCCGACTACCTCGCGGCCTGGGGCTCCCATCCCCGCTGGCTCATCGATCGCTGGCTCGCCCGATGGCCGGCTGACGAGGTCGAGGCCCTCGTCGCGGCCAACAATGCCAGGCCCGGGCTCTACTTGGTGCCGCTGGAGAATTCCGTGTCGGAAGCGTTGGCGCACCTCGCCGAAGTCGGGATCGGGGGCAGGGAAGTGGGTCTTGGCACCGACTGTGTGGAGCTCGAACCCGGTTCGAGCCCAGTGGCGGCGCTGCGGGCGCTGCCCCAGTCGATCATACAGGACCCTGCGGCGCATCTGGTGAGCAAGTACGCCGATGTACCCGCGGGCACGAAGGTTGCAGATCTTTGTGCTGCCCCCGGCGGCAAGGCGCTCGCGGTTGCTGGGCGGGCCTCTTTCACAATAGCTGCCGACCGCTCGGAATCGCGTATGCGTATGATTCAGGAGAACATGGACCGGACAGGACGCCGCCTGGCATGCGTGGTCGCGGATGCCCGACGGCCGCCCATCACAGGGGCCGACGTAGTGCTTCTCGACGTGCCGTGCACCGGTACGGGGACCTTCGCGAGGCACCCCGACGCCCGTTGGCGTTTGAGGCCATCCGCACTGCTGGAGCTTGCCGGTTTGCAGGAGGAGCTGCTCACGGCGGCTGGCCGGATCGTCCCTCCGGGCGGACTCCTGGTATACTCGACGTGTGCACTCGAACCGGAAGAGAACGAAGAACGAATCGATGCCTTTCTGGCACAAAACGATGAGTTCCATGTCGAGGCTACAGGAGCCGTGCAAGCCCGCTTCGTCGATGATCGAGGGATGCTGGTCGTGAACCCGCAGGAGACCGGTTTCGACGGGGCCTTCGCTGCCCGCCTGCGGAGGAACGCATGAGGCTCGGCGGCTCCCTCGCGCGGCGGCGCGGTGGGCGAGGCAAACGACCTTCGCGGACTGTCGCGAAGTCGAAGAAGAGCGGCGCGCGCGTCGCCGGGGCAGGTACACGTCTGTTCGCGGCGCTTGTGGGTGTGGCGATTGTTGCTTGGCTGGGCGGATATGCCATCTCTACTCAGTTGCTCTTTCCGGCGCCCCCCCCGACGGGCGACCTGTTCGAGGTCCCCAGTGTTCGTGGCCTCGGGCTGGCAAGCGCCCGCGAGCGGCTTGCGGGCGCAGGGCTGCAGTTGGGCGTGATCGACTCTCTGTTGCACCCATCCGTCCCACAGTCACTGATCGTCGGCCAGTCACCTCTGCCAGGGCAGGTCGCGACACCCAACAGCCCGGTGCGTGTCACACTCAGCCTGGGCCCCCAGATGCGCTCGGTGCCGGATGTCACGACGCTCGACGAAGACCGCGCCCGCATCCTCTTAGAGAGCAGTGGTTTCGTGGTTTCGATCGATACTGCGCATGCGCAAGTGCCGCGCGGACGCGTCGTGGAAATTTTTCCACCCCCCGATACCATCGTGGCGCTTCCGGCCGGAATCCGCATGGTCATCAGCTTGGGTCCCCCCATGGTTCCGATGCCTTCGGTGCTCGGGCTGGCGGAGGAAGAAGCCGTGCAATTGCTCGATTCCCTCGGGCTCGTGGTGTCCGATGTGCAGGAGGTCTTCCGGTTCGGCCGTGACCAAGGCATTGTGGTCGAGCAGGAACCTGCGGCGTACAGTGAATTAGAGCGTGGATCGGAAGTTCAACTGTCCGTTGGACGGCGGGGGAGGCCGAAGGAACATTGACCTCCTTGGACCGTAGCATTCCAGGTTCCGTGAGGGGCCCTGAACCGTTGTCCCACAAGGCTTTCCGAGGCATCCGATGAAGCGAAGTTTTGCCCGCTCGCCCTATCTCTGGGCCATGCTCGGCGTCGCCGCCGTTGTGACCGCGGCTTGGGTGGGTCGAGAGAATTACCAGCCCGTGCTGCCCGGCTCGCTGGCGCCGGACTTTGTGGTGACGGCAATGGATGGCTCGCTTGCGACGGTTGAGCAGTACCGGGGCAAGGTCGTGCTGTTGAATGTGTGGGCAACTTGGTGCGCTCCCTGCCTGCAGGAGATGCCGTCGATGCAGCGTCTCTACGAGGCCCTGGAGGGCACGGACTTCGAGATTCTGGCGGTGAGTATCGATGTTCCGGTTGGCCAGACGGATCTTGGGGGGATGCCCGGAGGAGATCTGGAGGTCTTCGCCGCAGACTTTGCGCTCACCTTCCCCATCTTCCGAAACCCTACGGGTGACATCCAGCGCGTCTATCAGACCACGGGTGTGCCCGAGAGCTTCGTGATCGACAGGGAGGGCATCATCGTCAAGAAGATCGCGGGGCCGACCGAGTGGGATGCACCTGAGAACGAGGAGCTCATTCGTCGGCTCCTCGGCAGCTAGCCGCCGGGGATGGCTAGCGCAGCCGGTGCCCTGCTGCACAACTGGCGCCTGAAGCTGTCCGCTCTTGGACTCGCGATTTTCTTGTGGGGGCTGGTGCAGACCGAGCCTCGCAACAGTGAGACGATTTCGTCGATCCCGATTCTGGTCGAGGTCGCTGATACCGCGTGGACCCTGTCCGGCGCGCCGACCCCTGCGGTGGCGGAGCTGCGACTAGGGGGACCTGCTCGCGAGATCGTACGACTCGCTCGGGCTGGTACCACCATTCGCGTGCCTCTCGAGTCGGTGGGGTCCGCCGATACGTTGATTTCGCTGCGCCGCGAGTGGGTCGAGCTCCCGGAGGGAACCGGACTCACGGTGGTGTCGGTCTCGCCGGCCAGCATCAGGGTATCCTTCGAGCGGGCCATCACGGTGACGCTTCCCCTGGCGCTTCGAGTGCAGGGCGAAGTGCCAAGCCACCTCGCCCTAGCGTCTGCACCCGTATTGAGCCCGGACTCTGTGCGTGTCTGGGGACCGGCTAGCCGCTTGGCGGGGCTGGGCTCGATACCGCTGCTTCCGTTCGACCTGCGCTCCGTGGCGTTGTCCGGAACCTTCAACCTACAGGTCGATACCACCGGCTTGGTGGGTGCGATCGTGTTCCCGGTGACGCCCGTGCTCGAGGTTCACGTGGAAGACCAGGTGGTACGGACGCTCCCGGGGCTGCGAGTGCGGGTAAACTCGGAAGGGGTCGGGACCGAGGTGGTCGTCGATCCGGTAGCCGTCAGCGTCCAGCTCACGGGAGCGCGAACCCTGGTCACCGCTCTCGACCCCGATCTCGTGCGCATTTGGGTACAACCAGACCAGTTGCAGGGCATGGTCGAAGGCGAAGAAAGGCAGGTGCGGGTGCGCCTCGAGGGCGTGCCGGAACTCGTTACTGCTGTGCCGGAGCCCGACGTCGTCACCGTACGTAGAGCGGCAGGCCAAGATTTGGGCGGCACGTGAGCGAGCCACGAGGGCCGTATGTACTCGGGTTGGAGACCTCGTGTGACGAGACCGCCGCCGCGGTGCTCGACGGCGACAACCGCATTCTCGGCCACGTCATTCTGTCGCAAGACGATCACGAAATCTATGGCGGCGTGATCCCGGAGCTCGCGGCCCGAGCCCACCTGCAGAAGATCGACTCCGTGGTGGACGAGACGCTCTCGCGGGCGGGGCTGACGCTGGACCGAATCGACGTTGTTGGGGTGACGGCTGGCCCGGGATTGATCGGCGCGCTGTTGGTCGGGGTCTGCTGGGCGAAGGCCGTTGCGTTCGCGTTGGATCGCCCCTTCGTCGCGGTTCACCACATGGAGGCGCACCTCTTTGCTCCCTCCCTCGAGAACCCGGACGCGGAGCCCCCGTTCATCGCGCTTCTGGTCTCGGGTGGACATACGATGCTGCTCCATGTCCTGGCCTGGGGGGAGTACGTCCTGCTGGGCGAGACCCGCGACGACGCAGCCGGCGAGGCGTTCGACAAAGTCGCGAAACTGCTCGATCTCCCCTATCCCGGTGGCCCGGAGATCCAGCGCCTGGCTGAAGCAGGCGAGCGCACTCGGCACAGACTGCCGAGGCCGATGCTGCGCCGGAACCAGCGACCTGGCGACCCCGGTTATTACGATTTCTCGTTCAGTGGTCTGAAGACTGCCACCGTCGAGCTTGTCCGTGGATTGAAGGCCGACGGGGTGCTCGCGCCCCAAAGACCGAACGTCGCGGCGGCTTTTCAGGAGGCGGCAATCGATGTGCTCGCCACGAAGACATTGCGCGCGGTCGCGGACACCGGTTGCCGTCGTGTGCTGATCGGCGGTGGGGTGAGCGCCAATCAGCGCCTTCGCGACGAACTCGAACTTAGGCTCAAGGGAGAGGGAACGCTCTTCTTCTCGTCTCCAAGACTCGCGGCGGACAATGGCGCCATGGTAGCCCGCGCCGCTCGCTTCCGTTTCGACGAGGGTGGTGCGACACCCCCAGATCTGTCGGCTTCGGCTGGCTTCGTCTTCCCCGGCCTCGTGCGGGGTGTCGCGTGAGCGGCTCTGCGTGGCTAGCCTTTGCCGGTCGGCACCCTTTTTTGCCCAGTTAGGCACATGTATCCCGTCATTTTCAATCTTCCGGACTGGTTCCCGCTGCTTGGGGGCGAAGCGATCACCTCGTTCGGGGTCTTCATGCTTTTCGCCTTCCTCACCGGTGGCTACGTCATCCGTGCGGGCATGCGCCGCATAGGTGAGGATCCGGACAAGGCATGGGACTTGGTGTTCATGGGCGTCATTGGGGGCATCGCGGGCGCCAAGCTCTACTACATATTGCTCAACTACGAGCGGCTCACTACCGATCCGGGCGCCTTGATCCTGTCGCGCGGCGGCCTCGTTTGGTACGGCGGCTTCTTGCTCGCGACTGCGTTGGTCGTGTGGGAAATCAGGCGCCAGAAGATGTCCTTGCCCAAGATGGCGGACATTATTGCGCCCGCACTCGCGCTCGCGTATGCCGTCGGGCGCATGGGATGCTTCCTCGTCGGCGACGACTGGGGCCGTCCCACCGACTCTTGGCTCGGCATCGCGTTCCCGCGGGGGACTCCGGCGACCAGCGTGATCAACATCGAGCGTCTCGGCATCGCGGTGGATCCCGAGCTTATCGAAAAGTACGGTCAGATCGTGCCCGTGCACCCGACGCAGCTGTACGAGGTTGGTCTGAGCACGCTGATCTTTTTCTTCCTCTGGAAGATGCGCGGCGACGCGCGCGCCAGCGGATGGATTTTCATGCTCTGGTTGGCGCTCGCGGGCGCCGAGCGCTTCGCAGTCGAGTTCTTGAGGGCGAAGGACGATCGCTTCTTCGGAGTCCTCACACTTGCGCAGGTCATCAGCCTCGCCATTGTAGCGGCCGGGGTCATCGGTATGACTCGCGTGAGCCGTGAGCCAGTGGCGGCTTCTGCTGCATGAGAACCAGCACGCTGAAGATCCTGCACGGTTCGGACCTGCAGGTAGGGAAACCGTTCCGGCCCAGGGCGGCCGAGGCGTTTCGGCGACTTGCCTTCGAGGTGGAGCCGCACCTCATCGTCGTATCCGGAGACCTGACGCAACGCGCCAAGCAACGCGAGTTTCGCGCTGCCTGGGAGTTCCTACAGCGCTTGCCCACCGTGCCCCTCGTGGTGACGCTCGGCAACCACGACGTGCCCCTGTACCGCGTCTGGGAGCGCGTACTCCTGCCCTATTGGCATTGGAGCCGTGAGATCCCGCGCGATCGAGACTCGGTGGCACGTGTCGCGGGTGCGATGATTATCGGACTGAACTCTGCGTCTCCGCTTCGCGCTGTTGTGAACGGCCGTATCACGACGAGGCAACTCGCGTTTGCTAGGAAGAACTTCGAGGAGGCTGCGCCCGGCGGGGTGCGCGTGCTGGTCATCCACCACCCTCTGATCGTCCCTCCGGGCGGGGAATTCGGAGCTCCGTTGCCGGGTGCCAGGCGCATATTGCAGCAGATCGAGGACATGGAGGTGGACCTGGTCTTGGGCGGACATATGCACGTGACGCACCTCGCGATGTCGCGGCACTTGATCGAGGGAGAGGGAGCCGGCGTCCCATTGATCACCGCGGGTACCACGACCTCGCGCCGGGGCAGAGGGCAAGAGACACGGCGTAATAGCACGAACGTCATTGAAGTGCTCGACGACTACGTCAACGTAACCCCCTATTACTTCGAGTCGCGGGGCACTGCGTTCGAACCAAGCGAGACGATTTCGCTCGCTCGGCCCGGCATGCCCGCCCTGGAGCCACCCATGGGACTGGGCGGGACCTAGGCGTGCGTTACCTACGGAATCGCCCCGATCGTGGAGAAGACATGCGTGCGCTTGTCATTTCTTCCGCGGTGGCGGCGAGCATCGGTATCGTCACGTTCTACTTCACTCGGCTTCTGCTCGCGCGAGAGGCACTAGCCACGGAGGTCGACGGGCGATCGGGCGAGCAGCAAGGAGACACGTAGACGTGCGCCGGTGCGCCCTAGCCTGGGCCCTCATCGCGGCGTCTCTCGTACCTTCTCTCGCCTCAGCGCAGGTGGGGCGCACCGAGATCGCCTCCGTCAGCTTCCATGGAAACGAGTTGTTCCCAGACGACTCTTTGGCCCGTGCCATCGTGACCAGGGAGAGCGAGTGCCGATCGTCGGTACTCAGCCCCTTTTGTCTCTTCGGCGCAGGCTTCTCCCTACAGCGTTTCTACCTGAACGACACCCAGATTCCGATTGACAGGATTCGTCTAATCGCATGGTATCGCGTTCGCGGATTTCGTGCGGTGAATGTCGAGCCTCCAGTCGTGGACACGCTGGACGGACGAGGGCATGTGTCGTTCACGATCGTCGAGGGTCAACCGATCGTGGTGGGTAGTATCGAAATATTGGGCGTCGAGGGTCTGGAGGAGGCAGGTCTTCTGGAGGACCTGCCGCTCGCGGTTGGTGACCGAATGAGCTCCTACGCGCTCAATGCAACCCGCAACGCTATCGCGCGACGACTTCAGAATCGTGGATACGCGTACGCGGAGGTGTTGATACGATCCATGCTGCCTGCGGACACCCCGTACCGCTCAGCGGTGACGTTCGACGTCGAGGCCGGGCCGCTCTCCGAGTACGGCGTGATCGAGGTCGCGGGCCGACAGGACCTCAGCGAGTCGACGATACTGCGGACCGCGCAGATCCAGACCGGTCGCCTCTTCCGCAGGGACCAACTCGTGGAGTCGCAGACCCGCTTGTTCGGTCTCGACATCGTGAGCAGTGCGCGCGTCGAAGCGTTCGAGATTCCGATCGCCGAATGGGAGCTCAGGCGTCAGGAGATCTCCGCCCCCGATTCGGTTATCCCAATGACGCTGCGCGTTCAGGAGGGGGACAAGTACCGGCTCCGCTCCGGAGCCGGGTGGAGCACGGCGGAGTGTTTCGACTTGGAGGCACGCGGCACGGCCCGCAACTTCATGGGCGGCGGTCGTATTCTGCAGCTGCGGGGTCGGGTCGCGAACCTGCTCGCCGCGGACTTCCACGACATCCTCTGTCCTTCCAGCGGAAGCGGATCATTTGCCAAGTTGAACTGGCTGGTCGCGCTCGACTTTGCTCAGCCCTGGATCTTCTCGACGCGCAACGCGCTCGTAGCTTCGGTGTTCAGTGAGCGGCAGAGTCTGCCCGATGTCTTTGTACGGCGCGCCGTTGGTCTCGACCTCGCTCTGACCCGCCACATCGGGCCGCAGACGCCGCTGACGGTCTCCTACCGACCTGAGTTATCGCGTCTCGACGCCGCGGACGTGCTGTTCTGTACGGGATTCCTAGTATGTACGCCAGACGACATCGAGATTCTGGAGAGTTCCAATCGGCTCGCTCCTTTGGGCATCAACTTCTCCCGTCTTCTCGCGAATAATCCGCTTAATCCGACGCGTGGCTATAACCTTGTCGTGGACATCGAGCATGCGGCTTTTTGGACGGGCTCCAATTTCCGCTACGATCGCGTCGTCGCCGAAGGCACTTGGTATTCGAGCCAAGGGTCGAGCGTGCTAGCGACTCGACTGCGAGGCGGGTGGGTCGGAGCTGGCCCGTTCAGCGAGCTCGTCGGCGCGGGCGCGGGCGTCGACGTGGTGCATCCCCAAAAGCGGTTTTACGCGGGCGGTGCAAACTCGGTACGCGGATTCGCTCAAAGCCGCCTAGGGCCGAGGGTCCTGCAGGTCGATCCGGAGGAACTGCTGGAGCGGAGAAGCAGCTGGAGCGCGTGCAGGCCTGAACAGGTGATCGACCTCAGCTGCGACGCGCGTGGGCTGCCAGAGGGACGCTTCTTGTCCCGCCCGACCGGCGGTACAAGGGTGCTCGAGGCCAACCTCGAGCTCCGGTTCAGGCTTGGCTCTAGCCTGCAAGGTGTCGCGTTCGTCGACGCAGGACAGCTTTGGGGGGCGACCCAATCGGTCGACCTCGGCGAGCTCGAGGTCACCCCCGGCACTGGAATTCGTTTCCTGAGCCCGATCGGACCGCTTCGGGTGGATGTCGCCTATCGCTTCAGAGGCGGGCAGGCGCTATCGGTCGTTACCTCGCAGTTGCGGCCGTTTGTGGACGGGGAGGACGACCCTAATGATCGAATCCTAGTTGGTGTTGAGCGCATTCCATTCGTTGAGTCCAACGAACTTGCCGTGCTTGCCCCGACCGTCTTGTTTGGGGAGTCGTCCGCGCTGTCATGGCGTCGTTTCCAACTCCACATCTCGATCGGCCAGGCGTTCTGATGAGCGATTGGATCCGGCTATCGACCCAACCCGCGTCAGGCGAATCGCCCGCGGACCCAGCTCCGCGGAGGAAGTGGGGCCGGCTCCTCTTCGGATTTGCGCTGGCGTTGGTTCTCGCTTTGGCCGGCGTCTCGGCGGCGCTCGTGAAAACGGGTCGTGGCCACCGCGTCGTGCTGAACCAGATGCTGGGCCGCATCAGCGAGTCGCTCGCCGGCGACCTTGTAGTAGACGGAATCCGAAGTGGGAACTTGTTGACCCACGCCACACTGACGGGCCTTCGGCTCGACGCCGAAGGCGGTCGACCCTTCCTGCGCGCTGACTCGGTCCAGCTTCGATTCTCGCTGCTCGACGTTTTCGACCGTGAGTTGCGACGCATCGTTTCGGTCACCGTTTGGGGCCTCGATCTGGAAATCTCCCAATATCCTTCGCAGCAGTTCACGAACTTGCAGGGTGTGATCCAGACGCGCGTCGATCCGGTCATGGCGGAGGGATCGGACGCCAAGGAGCCGCTCGCTCTGCTCAGGGTGGACCACCTCGAGGTGCGCGGCGGGACCGTCCAATTGCTTATACCGGCCGGAAACGACAATACCTACGCCAGCGTGCCGTCTCCCGACGGACAAGGGCGTCTGAGGCGGTTCGCTTTCGAGCAGATCGACCTCGAGCTCGAAGACGGCGTCCTCGATTCGTCCGACCCTGCTCGGATATTCGTAGGCCGGCTGTCGTCGCTATCCACGGACGCCTTCGTCCTGGTGGAGCCGGTCAGCGTCGCAGAGGCGTCGGGAGAGATCGTGGTCGGTTCAGCGGGCATCGCCGTTTCCGAGCTTCGCTTGCGTCTGCCGGGCTCAGCGCTGCGAGGCGAGATGTCAGCGGGTCCAAGCGAGCCGGATGGTCCCTGGTCGCTCACTGCCACGCTGAGTACCGAAGGGGACGGCGAGCTCGAGGACCTGAGGTGGCTGGACGACCGCATCCCGTCCGGCTCGTTCCGAGGCAGTGTTCGGATCTCGGTGGCGGAGTCGACCGAGGTCGTTCTGCAGGACGTGGACATCGACTTGGAGGCGAGCAGCATCGCGGTGGCAGGGCGGGTCGTGTTCGGTGAACAGATCTCGTTTGATGCCATCGATGTGACCACCAACCCGCTTGCGCTCTATCGTCTCGAGCCCTGGCTAGGTCGGGATCTTCCGCTCGACGGTTGGCTCAGCGGGCAAGTGCGCCTGTCCGGGACGCTGACCGATGTGGTGTCGAGCGGTCGCATGACGTTCGTGCCGACTGGGTATGGCGGAGCTCAGACCACCGCGGACTTCAGCGGAACCTTGCACGGAGGGCCGAACCCTGGTGCGACGACCTTCGTAGCGCGCTTGGAGCCGCTGAACTATCAGCTGCTAGGCATCATTGCCCCGAATTCCCCCCTGGATGGAACGGGTTGGCTCGCGTTCGAGGTTTCTGGCCGGGCGGACGACGGACTGCGATTCCTGGCCGACGTGTCCCACGAAGGAGACTCGTTGCGATTGAGCGGCTCTTTGACGCGAACGGAGGCGGGCCCGTGGACCGCGGACGTGGATGCGGACCTGGCGCCGCTGTCGCTGCGAACCTTGGGCCGGTTACAGCCGGATCTCCAGCTGGTCGGGGAGGTCACGGGCAGTGTGCGCGGTGTCGGTCGCTTGCGCGACTTTCAGCTGTCGGCTGAGTTCGATGCCGGTGGCGGAACCGTCACCCTGGACGGCGTGGCGGACATGCGACGCCTCGGATCGTTCTATCGATTCGACGTTTCCTTCGAATCCGTCCCGCTCGATCAGTTCAGCGCCCGCTTGCCGCCTCGTTCCGTCTGGAACGGCTCGCTCTCGGTGGAGGGTCGCGGTGTCCGCCTCGATTCCATGGATGCGGCCGCGACGCTGTTCGTATCCAGGTCCCGCATCGGGGGCCTGCACGTCGACACTGTGACGGCTCATCTGAGGGCCTCGGCGGGAATCTTGACGGTCGACAGCATCGATGCCGTGCTCGGAGGCGTTGTGGTTGCGGGCAACGGGCGCCTCGGCATGGCCGCACCGCTCGACGGGGAAGCTCGGCTCACGTTCTCCACGGACTCGCTCGGGGGCCTGCGTCCGCTCTTGCTCGGCGACACGGTCATCGCCAAGGACACCCTCAGCGCTATGGAGTCTGGGCGCCTGACGTTCGAGGGCGTCGATGTCGCGTCTTTGCCCGATACCGCCGACGTACGTATGCACGGGTCGGTGGACGGCACCATACGCCTGGTAGGGTCCGTCGACGCGCTCAATATCCAGCTCGACATGGACGTGCGCGGGGCCGTGTATGGTCACAACCGGGTCGACAGCGCCAGCGTGCAACTGACCGCGGACGAGCTTCCCGATTTCTCGGGAGACTGGGACGTGTTGCTGGACGCGTTCGGCGTGCAGTATCAAGGCCGCTCGTTCGAGAGAGCTCACCTGGACGCCGACATGACTCGGCGGCAGGGACGCGCTGTGCTCGAAATCGAACGGGGCCTCGGCGAGCGGATCGACACCAGGGTCCAGTTCGCCTTCGACTCGTTGGGGGGCTCGGTCCGGCTGGAAGAAGCGACGGCCACACTGGACTCCCTCGTATATTCGCTCGCGCACCCGAGCCGAGTTTCTTGGGACCAGCGATCGGTCTCCATCGAGGGTCTCGAGATTCGCCGTGACGACCACGACCACATGCGGATCACCGCCGACGGCACGCTTTCGCGCTCGGACGTCTCGGACTTCGACCTGGACATCGAAGGCCTGCACTTGGAGCGTGTGGCACGCGTTGTCGAGTTCGATGACGTAGCCGTGAGCGGGCACCTCGACCTCACGCTGTCTGTGGAAGGGCCGGCCGCGAACCCCGTCATCGAAGGACACTTCGAACTCGAGGATCCTAGCCTCGCGGACGTACTGCTCACGCGCGTCGAGGGCGAGCTGGCGTATCGGGCCAAGGAAGCGGATGCGAGCCTCGAGGCTTGGCAGGGTGATCGACAGGTGCTGAGCGCCATCGGTTCAGTACCCATCGATCTGTCTCTGGCCGAGGTCCAACGTCGGCAGGTCGCGCGGCCGATGGACCTGCGTCTGGTGGCGGATTCCCTCGATGCCGCGGTAGCGCTCGCATACTTCGGGACGCTCGAGGACGTGGTCGGTACTGTGTCCGGGCAAGTACGGGTTGGTGGCACCTCCGAATCGCCGGAGCCGGATGGGATTGTCGAGCTTTCCGCCGCGGGCTGGTTGATCGACGTGCTCGGAGTCCGCCACGAGGACGTCGAGGGTACCGTGACCCTCAAGCCCGACCGAACCGCCGAGCTCGACCTGTCGTTGAGCGCGACAGGCCGTGCGGTGGTCACGGGCACGGTGACGCTGGATTCCATCTCAGACCCGGGCTTGGACCTACAGTTCGAGCTGGACGGCTTCCAAGCCGTGCAACGGACGGACATAGAGAGCCGGGTCAGCGGAGCGCTGACGCTGACCGGCCGCTACGCCCGCCCGTTCGTACAAGGTGAGCTCACCGTGGATGAGGCCGCGATCTTCGTAGACGAGTTCGTGAGGAATGCGGGGATCGTAGATCTCTCCAACCTGGGCCTGTTCGATGCGGACACTTTGGTCTTTTTGACCCAGCCTTTGGTTCGCGACCTCCCCTTTCTCGACTATTTGCGAGCCGAAGTGACGCTCGCGGTTCCGAGGGCCACCTGGCTTCGCTCCAGCGATATGGACGTGGAGATCGGCGGGGAGCTCCAGGTGCGATACTCGCGGCGCGACAGGGACCTCGTCATGATCGGAGAGCTGCAAGCCTTACGCGGCTCGTATTCGGTGATGGGGCGTCGCTTTCAGGTGGCCGGCGGCACCGTTGGCTTCTCCGGGACCCCGGGCATGAACCCGACGCTCGACCTTCAGGCGGTGAGCCGGATTCGCCGCATCGACGGTGACCCTCTGGAGATCAATGCCAACGTCGGAGGAACGCTCACGGTCCCCCGGGTGACGCTTTCGACGGAGGAGGCGGGGCTCGTACAGTCCGACCTGGTGAGCTACTTGGTCTTCGGGCGCTCCAGCGCGGAGCTGGCCACGGGCCAGACCGCCTTCCTCGAGGGGGCCGCGGGCTCCGTCGTGACACTCTTTTCTGGAGCGGTCGCGTCCCAGATCGGGGCTGCACTCGCTCAAGGCATCGGTGTCGACTACCTGTCGATCACACAGGCCGGCGACTTCGCCTTCGCCACGGGCCTCACGAGTTCGCTCGCCAATACGCAAGTGGAGATCGGCCAGTACGTGGGACCGAACACGTTTATCGTGATCGTCTTCCGGCCCCTGTTCGGGCAGGCGGCGGGAGGCAGTTTCCTGGGAGGAGCTCGGATCGAGTGGGCGCTCTCCGACGACTACACTGTCGAGGGATTCTTCGAGGACCGGTTCTTGCGCGGCGGCGGCGGAGGTTTCGCGCGTTTCGGGGTGCCACCACCGAAGGTCGTGGGCGTGTTCATCTTCCGAGAGTGGGGCCGCTGACGGCGAGTTCAGCCGCCCCGTTTTCGTCTCGCGGCGCGCGTCTTTGCGCCGCACCCCCAGGGTTGAGCGCGACTTGTGCGCGCGGTTAGGTTTTCGGGCTATGGTACGATCTAAGTCCGCCGAGCCGCGCAGCCACGAGAAGCTCATTGTCCGCGGCGCGCGCGAGCACAACTTGAGGAACATCAACGTTGAGCTGCCGAGGGAGCGGCTCATCGTGATCACCGGGCTCTCGGGTTCGGGGAAGTCCTCGCTCGCGTTCGATACGATCTACGCCGAGGGGCAACGTCGGTACGTCGAGTCGCTGTCCGCTTATGCGCGTCAGTTCTTGGGATTGATGGAAAAGCCTGACGTCGATTCCATCGAGGGGCTTTCGCCGGCGATTTCCATCGAGCAGAGGACGGTGAGCCAGAATCCGCGCTCCACTGTCGGCACAGTCACTGAGATTTACGACTACTTGCGCCTGCTCTGGGCCCGAGTGGGCACGCCGCACTGTCCGACTTGCGGCGAACCGGTGGTGCGACAGTCGGCCAGTCAAATCGTCGACGCTCTGCTCAGGATGAAGGAGGGCACGCGTGTCGAAGTGTTGGCACCGCTGGTGCGCGGCAGGAAGGGGGAATTCGCCGCTCTTTTCGAGCGCGCCCGCAGGGACGGGTTCGTTCGCGTCCGGGTGAACGGAGAAACGCACGACCTACGCGAGCCTCCCTCGCTCAATCGGTACGAAAACCATGACATCGCGGTGGTGGTCGATCGCCTGGTGATCCGCGAGCAGGACCGCGATCGGTTGGCCGACTCGGTGGAAACCGCGCTGGGCACGGGCGACGGCATCCTCGAGGTCATTCAGCACCGGAAAAAGAGCGAAGCAGTCAAACATGTGTTCAGCGAGCACTACGCGTGCGGAAACTGCGGCACCAACCTGGCAGAGCTCGAGCCCAGGCAGTTCTCCTTCAACTCCCCGTATGGCGCCTGCGAGGAGTGCGGCGGCCTCGGTACCCGGAAGGAGGTGAACGCAGACCTACTGCTCGCGGATCCGAGCGTCTCGATCCTCGAAGGGGTTATCCTGCCGTGGGGTGATCCATCGGGGCACTTGCGGCGCTCCGTGATCCCGGGGTTGGCCGAAGCGTACGAATTCGATGCCAACACGCCGTGGGGAGAGCTCGACGAGTCGGTCCGCCACGCTGTAATCCATGGTTCGGGCACGATGAAGATCCGCTTTCCGTACAAGTCCGGCAGCGGGAAATTCAAAGGCCACTACGAGGATCGCTGGGAAGGCATCGTCACCAATATCGAGCGCAGATACCGGGAAACCACCTCAGAGACGATTCGCAACCAGCTCGACGACTATATGTCGACGCTACCGTGCGGGGTATGTGGCGGGAGTCGCTTGAAGCCCGCATCGCGGTCGGTCACGGTCGGTGGACGCTCGCTGGGCGACATCGTGGATCTTCCCATTGCGGAAGCTGTGGCCTTCATCGATTCCTTGCCCGTGCAGGGCCGACAGAGCAGCAGCAACGGGAAAGTAGCTCCCGGCCCGCCGCTTTCTGCGGAGATCGCGGGACCGATCCTGAAGGAAGTGGGCGAACGCCTACGTTTCCTCAGCGACGTAGGGCTCGACTACCTCACGATAGGCCGAGCGTCCGGCTCGCTCTCCGGCGGCGAGGCCCAAAGGATCCGACTCGCCACCCAGATCGGGAGTCAGCTCGTGGGTGTCCTATACATCCTCGACGAGCCATCGATCGGCCTTCACCAGCGGGACAACGCGCGTCTGCTGGGCACGCTCGAACACCTACGCGACTTGGGCAATACAGTTCTCGTTGTCGAGCACGACGAGGAGACGATTCGCCACGCTGACTACGTCGTCGACCTGGGGCCGGGAGCAGGGCGCCACGGCGGGGAGGTCGTCGCCAGCGGTCCGATCGAGGCTCTACTGGCGGAAGAGCGGTCGCTCACGGGCGCTTATCTGCGCGGGGAGCGTCGCATCGAGATTCCAGAAGAGCGCCGACCGATCGACACTGCACGCACCCTCACGGTGAAGGGCGCCCGCGGCCATAACTTGCAGAAGCTCGACGTGAGCTTCCCGCTGGGTGTGTTCACCTGCGTGACCGGCGTGAGCGGCTCCGGAAAATCCACGCTCGTCAACGAGACGCTCTACCACGTGCTGGCTCGCCATCTGTACCGGAGCAAGCTGGTGCCGGCGAGCCACGATTCCATTGAGGGTCTCGAGTTGATCGACAAGGTCATCGACGTCGACCAATCGCCGATCGGGCGAACGCCGCGCTCGAACCCCGCGACGTACGCAGGTCTGTTTACCCCTATTCGGGAGCTCTTCGCCAACCTGCCCGAGTCGCAAATGCGGGGGTACGGGCCTGGGCGATTCTCGTTCAACGTGAAGGGGGGACGTTGCGAGTCTTGCCAGGGCGACGGACTCGTGAAAATCGAGATGCATTTTCTGCCAGACGTTTACGTCCCGTGCGACGTCTGCCGTGGCCGGCGCTACAACCGGGAGACGCTGGACGTCTTTTACAAGGGCAACAACATCGCCGACGTCCTGGAGATGACCGTCGAAGACGCGCTCGACTTCTTCGGCGCCGTGCCTCGCATCAAGGTGAAGCTGGAGACGTTGTTCGAGGTGGGTTTGGGCTACGTGCATCTTGGACAGTCGGCCACGACCCTGTCGGGCGGCGAAGCGCAGCGCGTGAAGCTCGCGACGGAGCTTTCCAAGCGCGCGACCGGCCAGACGCTCTACATCCTCGATGAGCCGACGACTGGCCTGCACTTCGAGGACGTACGCGTTCTCCTGGGGGTCCTACACCGGCTGGTAGAGCTTGGTAACACGGTGATCGTGATCGAACACAACCTTCACGTCGTGAAGACCGCCGACTGGATCATCGACCTTGGTCCGGAAGGTGGATCGGGCGGCGGTCGTATCATCGTAGAGGGCACACCCGAAGAGGTGGCGGCGACGAAGGCCTCCTACACGGGGCAGTACCTGGCGCCAATGCTCGGGAGTTGAGGTAAGCCCCTGCACCCGTGGCGCATACGCTTTACCTTTGGGGCCCGGTTACAGCCGGGGGGAGCCCGGGGAGAAACCGGGCTCGCGCAGGGTCGTAGGGTCGACTTCAGGTTAGAAAGCCCAACCTCCGCCCAGCGGAGACTCAGATAACGGAGACGGTCATGGTAACCCGAGAGGATCTCGAGAGCTTCTTGATTCGAATGGATCTCGAGTACGATGAGGTCGATGAGGGCATGTACCTCGTCCAGGGCCGTAACAGCGGTCTTCCGGTCGTGGTGCATCACGCAGACGCTCTTCTCCTGATTCGCATGAAGGTCATGGACCTTCCCGAGTCGATGGACGACGAACTCGCGTTCTATCGCGCCCTCCTGGAGTTGAACGCCACTGATGTGGTCCATGGGGCCTACGGTCTCGAGAACGGTGAGCTGATCATCAGCGACACTCTCGAGCTGGAGACGCTCGACTTCCACGAGCTTCGGGCCTCGACGGAATCGATTGAACTAGCCGCTACCAGTCATATGGAGCGGATCCGCGCCCTGGCCGGCGTCGCCCAAGAGGGTGTCGCCGACGATACGGGTGCGGAAGAGGCGGAGGGCTGACGAGAATGGGCATGTTTACGAAGTTGTCGACACTCATCAAATCCAACATCAACGATCTCATCTCGAGGGCTGAAGACCCCGAGAAGATGTTGAACCAGATCATCATCGACATGCGCGACCAGTTTGCGAAAGCCAAGCGCGAGGTGGCGGCGGCGATCGCGGACGAGCGGAAGCTGAAGTCACAGCTCGATGACGAGGTCAAGCAGGCACACGACTGGGAGCATCGGGCGATGCTAGCGGTCAAGGAAGGTCGCGACGACCTTGCGAAGCAGGCGCTGATCCGCCAACAGGAGCACGCGGAGCGAGCCCGGGTGATCCAGCAGACCTGGCACGAGCAGTCCGCTGAGACGGAGAAGCTCAAGGGCTCCCTACGTCAGCTCAACGACAAGATCGAAGAGGCGAAGCGCAAGCGGAATCTGCTCATCGCCAAGCAGAAGCGGGCACAGGCGCAGCGACGCATCCACGAGACGATGTCCGGTCTCAGCGACAGCTCGGCGTTCGAGGCGTTCAACCGGATGGCCGAGAAGATCGAGGAGCAGGAGCGCCAGAGTATCGCGCAAGCTGAGGTCAGCGAGGCGCTCGGGGGCGACTCGCTCGAGCAGGACTTCGTTCGTCTCGAGGAGGCCGGCGGCCCGGGCGGTGCTGACGTGGAGGACAAGCTTCTCGCGCTCAAGAGCCAGATGGGCCTACTGGGCGATGGCAGCGAGGAACCGAAGCAGCTCGAAGCGGGCGACGAACCGGCAGCTCCGGCTGCGGCAGCGCCCGCGGCTCCCGCTCCTGTGGTTAAGGATGCCGTGGTCGAGGAGGTTTCCGAAGCCGAAGCTGACTCGATTCCAGAAGCGCAGTTGCTCTCCGAGTTCGAAGAGCTTGAGGAGAAGCAGGCAGAGGCACAAGAAGTGCCGTTGGACGAAGGTGGTTCCTGAGACTGCCTGATTCCTAGGGTCCGGTAGGCCGGCAGGGGGAGCGCTCTCAGGGCGCTCCCCCTGTTGTTTTGGTGTCGCCGGCTCATCTTTGGGCAGATCTTCGAGACCAAGCCGTTGGAGCCCACATGAGCATCGTCTATTTGAACGGCCAGTTCCTCCCCAAGGACGAAGCGAAGATCTCTCCAGACGACCGCGGCTTCCTGCTCGCGGACGGAGTCTACGAAGTGACGCCTTTCTACGAGGGCGCTCCGTTCTGCCTCGACCGCCACCTCACCCGTCTCGAGCAGGGTCTCAGTTGGATGCGGATTCAGCAGCCGGTCGACGGGCTGGAAGACGTGCAACGCCGGCTCATCCTGGAAAACGGTCTAGAGAGCGCGGCAACGTCGCTCACCTACATTCAGATCACGCGCGGCGCCGCGCCACGCACGCACTATTTCCCGGTGGACCCCGTAGAGGCGACGGTGTACGCGTATGCGAAGGCGTGGGACCGTCCCTCCCCCGAGCGCTGGTCGAAGGGCTTCACCGTGGCGACCGTGCCCGACCAGCGGTGGAGCCGCGTCGACGTGAAGACCATCTGCCTGCTTCCCAACGTACTTGCGTTTCAGGACGCCATCGAAGCCGGCGCCGACGACGCCCTGCTGGTTCGCGACGGCGTCGCGATCGAAGGTGCGCACATGAACTTCTGGGGCGTCTTCGACGGCGTGCTCGTCACGCATCCGACGACCAACCAAATACTTCCCGGTATCACGCGCGGTGTCGTCCTGGACTTAGCCGCTGCGGACGGCATCCCCGTGGAGCAACGACCCATCCAGGTCGAGGAGCTCGGTGCGGCCGAAGAGCTCTTCTTCACGGGTACGACCGGCGAGGTGAGGCCTTGCGTGGGGGTGGACGGCACTCCCGTGGGCGACGGGCGTGTCGGGACCATCACCAAACGGCTCTCGCAGCTCTTCCGGGCCGAGGTCGAGGCTGCGAAGGAGGCAGCGGCCGGCACGCCGGTCGCCTGACGTGCTCAGGGCTCGGCGGCTGATATGCGCTGGGGCCACCGCGATCTCGCTCGCGGGGTGCCTCGCTGGCGCGGTAGGACCCGGCACGACGACCAACGTCGATCTGACGGCCCCGGGGGATGTCGACGTCGTTCGTTTCGTCTATTTGGGCAGTGGTGGTTGGATCATCGAACGCGGGGAAGATCAGGTGTTGGCCGCGCCGCTCTTCTCGAACCCGGGCCTGTTGGGCCCGCTAGCGGTGACCCGCCGCACACCACCAGAGCGAGCAGCGGCGCGAACACAAGAATGGGCTGACGTTGCATTGCGGATCCGAGCGCCTTAGTCAGTAGATGAGGTAGGGGCGCCGCAGCTGCTCGAACGCTCTCACGCTTTCGTCCCACGCTGCCGTCAGCGCGGCGAAGTCTTGGCCCGCTTCGATACCCAGGCGCAGGGCGTCTGTCCCCGCCAGACGATCGAAGTGGGCTTCGCGCCATGACCAGTTGTCGCCCGACATGCTATGGGCCTCGAGCAGCATCGCGACCGCAGTTTTCGGCGCGTCGTAGTTGGTGGCTTCGTGGATCAGCCGAACGCCCTGGATCTCCTGGCCGTCGAACTTGCCGTCGCCGGGGTTGAATGGTGTGAAGGTCACAGCCTCGAAGCGCACGCCCTGTAGGCCGTGAGCGTTCAGAGACTCGGCCAGCCCAGGCCCGTCCAGCCATGGCGCGCCAACCCACTGAAAAGCACGGTCGGTGCCTCGGCCCACGGAAAGCGGCGTGCCCTCGAACAAGCACGTGCCGGGATATGCGAGCGCGCTCTCGAGCGTCGGCATGTTCGGGGACGGAGCCACCCACGGTAGCCCGGTATCGGGGAAGGTCATGTCGCGCCGCCACCCGTCCATGGGCACGACGTGCAGCTCGACATCGATGCCGAACTCGCCCACGTACAAACGAGCCAGCTCGCCCACGGTCATACCATGACGCATGGGCACGGGATAGAGCCCGACGAAGGTGGAGTACTCCGGGTCGAGTACGTTTCCGTGCACGGCATCGCCACGGATCGGGTTCGGACGGTCGAGCACGACGAACGGAATTCCGTGCTCTTCGGCGGCTTCCATCGCGTACGCCATCGTGGAAACATAGGTGTAGTACCGTGCTCCAATGTCCTGCATGTCGAAGAGGAGAACCTCCACGCCCTCGAGCATCTCCGGCGTCGGTCGCAGGGTCCGGCCATAGAGCGAGTGAATCGGTATTCCGGTCTGCTCGTCGACTCCTCCCTCGACCCGTGCACCCGCTTCCGCCTCTCCGCGAATCCCGTGCTCGGGGCTGAAGAGCGCGACCAGCTCGACCTCGCGTGCTTCGTGCAGCGCGTCGATCGTGCTGCCGACCTCCCGGGAGGCTCCCGCCTCCTGGCCCACCGCCCGCCAGTAGATGCCCGTGTGGTTTGTTACGAGGCCAACACGCTTCCCCCGCACGAGGTGCATAGAGTCGGAAAGAAGCACCTCGACTCCCGCGCGCACCGTCGCCGGCGTCTGCGCGCCGGCACCGACGGAGGCGTCGCCGTCAGGAACGCCGCAGGCGTAGAGGGTAACACCCAGGAACAGGGTGGGAATACAGGATTGTGACGTTTTCCAGGAGCCGGTACCTTCCCGTCCATCAGAGCTTCGGTGGAGGGGGTGCCCTCGTCTTGTCCGTGTCATGTGGCAAGCTTCGGGGTCGCGCCTGACGCCGTCAACGACCCCTGACCAAGTCCGCCCTACTTGATGCCGCCAGCCGCCGCCAGACCCCGCACCGTGGCTCGGGCCCTGGCGACACCGCTACTCGCCAAGCTCGAGCCGCGAGGGGTGACTAGGTCCCTGCCTGCGCTCGTCGTCATGGCGGCGCTGGTCGCCTGTGGCTCTCCCGCCGCCGTGACGCCTCCCCCGCCGGTTCGCGACTCCACGGCCCAGGTGAGGGACAACCTCGAGGGAGGCCGACCGCGAACCCCACCGGCTGAGCCGGAGATTCATCCGGAGGCGCCCAGGGAGGAATCGCCGCTGACGCTACCGTGGTCGGAGAGCACGCTCGAAGGCATGACGCTACGTCAGAAGGTCGGGCAACTCATCATGCCGTGGGTGCTCGGCGACTTCGCGCCGGACGGGACCGCCAGCCACGAGCGCATGCTCGGCTACATCCGCGACCAGCAGATCGGTGGCGTGATCATGTCGGTGGGCTCCCCGACCGAAGTAGCGGCGAAACTGAACGACTTCCAGGAGCACTCGCAGTGGCCGCTACTGGTCGCTGCCGACCTCGAGACCGGCGCCGGTTTTCGAATGCGTGGAGCGGTCCAGATGCCAGGCACGATCGAGCTGGGCGGTGCCACGGACTTCCCCTCCTTGATGGCGCTCGGCGCTTCCGGAGATACCCGGCTGGCCTACGAGATGGGTCGGGTCACGGCGGTGGAGGCGCGCGCGGTCGGCATCCATGTGCCGTTCGCGCCGGTGCTGGACGTGAACAACAATCCCGACAACCCGATCATCAACGTGCGTTCCTTCGGGGCGGATCCGGAGCAGGTCGCTCGGCTTGGCGCCGCTTTCGTTCGAGGCATTCAGGAAAACGGCGGCATCGCCACAGGAAAGCATTTTCCAGGTCACGGCGATACCGGGACGGACTCACACCTGGCGTTGCCTTTGATCCCCTACGATCGGGCCCGCATGGACTCCGTCGAGTTGAGGCCGTTCCAGGCGGCGATCGAAGCGGGCATGGGCGCGGTGATGACCGCGCACATCTCGGTGCCCGGCATCTCGAACGGCGACCGCGCCCCCTCCACGCTGAATGCCGCGATTTTGACCGAGCTGCTTCGTGAGGCCATGGGGTTCGACGGTCTGCTCTTCACCGACGCGATGGATATGAGCGCGATCGTGCGGCTACACAGCGCCGAAGAAGCTGCGGTTCTCGCGGTGGAAGCTGGGGCCGACGTGATCCTCATGCCGCCTTCCCCCAAGCGAGCGGTCGACGGCATTGTGGCCGCGGTCGAGTCCGGGCGCATCTCCGAGGCACGCATCGATGTGTCCGTGCGCCGCCTGCTCGAGACCAAGCAGGCGATCGGGCTGCATCAGAACCGAAAGGTCAGCCTCGAAGACCTGCAAGGATCGGTCGGCATCCCGAGCCACACCGACGTTGCTGCCGAAGTCGCCGAGCGCTCGATCACCGTGCTGAGGAATGGCCGCAATCTGCTGCCCCTGCTCGGGACCCGCAGTGCCCGCGTCCTATCGGTATCGTTCCGTCGCTCGTCGGACGTGCTCGCCGGGCGGTACTTCAACCGGCGGCTGCGAGCGACGTACCCTCGGCTGTCGACCGCGGAGCTCGATCGTGACGTGAGTCCTTCCGTATACGAGGGCTTGCTGCGCACCGCCCGCCGACAGGCGCTCGTCATCGTGAGCACTTATGTGACTGCGGTCTCGTACCAGGGCTCACTTGCGTTGCCCGAAGAGGTGGTTGACTTCATCGAAGGTCTGGACCGGATTGGTGTCCCGCACCTTCTGGTCTCGTTCGGTAATCCCTACTTGATCACGTCTTTCCCGGACGTGCAGGCGTACATGCTGGCCTGGAGCGGCTCCGAGGCGAGCCAATCGGCGGCCGCACGAGCGCTCTTCGGAGAGTTCGACATCACAGGGCGCACTCCGGCGAGCATTCCGCCGCTCTTCGACATCGGTGCTGGCATGACGATTCCGGGGAGGGGAAGCGCCAGTGGCCGTCGTTGACGGGGAGCCGATCGGGGAGAGGAACGCCCCGATGGGCCCGCGGCGGACTGCTGTCGTTTTGCGGCGTGTAGCGACGATCGCGGCCCTCGCGCTCATCACCGCGTGCGGCGCTCCGCCGCCGGCTGCCGTGCCGGCGCCGTTCGGTCGCGTGCTCGGACTGGAAGCCGAAGCCCGCCTGTGGGTCGAGCAGACGCTCGAGAGTCTCACGCTGGAGGAACTCGTAGGTCAGCTCGTCATCGAGTGGATCCCGGGCGGGTACGTATCGCCCAGCAGCCCCGACTTCGAGCCGCTCGAGCGTTGGGTCGTGGAGGACAAGATTGGTGGCGTATCTCCCTCGATCGGCACTCCTCATGCCTATGTGGCCAAGCTAAACGCGCTACAGGCTAGGGCCGAGATTCCGCTGCTGGTGACCGCCGACTTCGAGAACGGCGGCCCGGGCATGCGCATCAACGGCTCCTACGCGTTGCCGTCCATGCTGCCGCAGGGCGGTGGCACCACTTTTCCGCCTACGATGGCGTTCGGTGCGATCGGTGATGAGCGCTTCGCGTACGAATACGGGCGTATCACAGCGGTCGAGGCGCGAGCGAGCGGCGTGCACCTGCTCTTCGCGCCCGTGCTCGACGTGAACAACAACGCCGACAACCCGGTCATCGCGAGCCGGTCCTTCGGCGCAGATCCCGAGCTGGTCGCTCGCTTGGGCGCCGCTTTCATTCGTGGCGCCAAGGAGGGCGGAGCATATACCACTGGCAAGCACTTCCCCGGCCACGGGGACACGTCGGTCGATTCTCACATCGGCCTTCCTGTGATCCTCGCGGACCGCGCGCGCCTGGACTCCCTCGAGTTGATTCCCTTCGACCGGGCGATCCAGGAAGGCGTCGATGCGATCATGACGGCGCATGTCGCGCTTCCCAACCTGCTCGGTGCCGCCGGACCACCCGCGACACTCTCGTCAGAGATCCTCACGGGATTGCTGAGGGCGGACCTGGCGTTCGACGGCGTGCTCTTCACCGACGCGCTCACCATGCGTGCGATCACCGACGCCTACGGGATCGGCGAGGCCTCTGTGCGCGCTGTCGAGGCTGGCGCCGACGTGATCCTGTCGCCCAAGGACGTAAGCGCGGCGATCAGCGCGGTCGTGCAGGCCACGCGCGACGGCCGACTCACGCGTACGCGTCTCGAGAACTCGGTACGTCGGCTGCTGGAGATGAAAGCCGAGCTCGGTCTCCATCGGAATCGCTTCGTATCGCTCGACGCAGTCGATGCGGTGGTTGGGTCTGGAGCCCATCTCGCGCTCGCCGACTCGGCCGCGGTGCGCTCCATCACACTCGTAGGCGATGCTGGCGGTCTGGTCCCGATGCGTGCGGAGGCTCCGGTTGAGACTGTTCACTTGCTCTATGCGCGCTCGAGCTGGTTGTGGGCGAGCCGGGCCTTCTCGCAGGGCCTCCTGGCGCGCGTGCCCGGAGCGCGCGAGGTGCGCCTGGACGAGCGCAGCGACGCTGCGGCATACGCATCGGCGGCCGAGGCGGTGGCGAGCGCCGGCCGGGTCATCGTGAGTGTGTACGTGCCGCCTTCCGTCGGCTCTGGCGAGGAGGCGCTGCCTGAGCCCTTGCGAGCGCTGGTGAACCAAGCCGCGACCGAAAAGCCGACTGTACTGCTCTCGTTCGCGAGCCCGTACTTGGTGAGAGCGTTGCCCGACGTGAGCAGCTACCTGGTGGCGTGGGGCGACCGTGAGGTCTCCCAGCGTGCCGCGCTCGGTGCGCTGTTCGGCGAGCAAGCGATCACGGGCCGGCTTCCGATCCCGATTCCGCCGCTGGCTGCGATCGGAGACGGACTCGACCGGGCCCAGGTTACGACACGAATCGATACGCGCACGGTCGATGACCCGCTGGTCGCGGCCGGGATCGTCGACCGAGCAGGTCGCCGTGTGTTCGGGCAGGATCAATCCGTGGCCGACCCCGCGTCTGTGGGCATGTCCGCCGAAGGCCTAGCGCGGGTCGACTCGATCATTGAGGCTGCACTCACCGACTCGGCGGCTTCAGGGGCCGCGTTGGCGATCGGACGGCGCGGCCAGCTCGTATCGCTCAAAGCGTTCGGCGAGCTCGCGTACGGAAGCGGCCGGCCGGTCACCCCCACGTCGATCTGGGACATGGCGTCGGTCTCCAAGGTCGTGGGCACGACTACCGCGGCTATGATGCTTGTCGGGGATGGCCTGCTCGACCTGGACGCACCTGTGGTGTCCTACCTGCCGTATTGGTCGAGAGGAGACGATCGCAAGAGCCGAGTCACCGTGCGTCAGCTCCTGCTTCATCGCACCGGCCTGCCACCGTTCCGGCGCTGGTTTTTCGATATCGCGGGTCTCGAGGCATATAAGGCCGCTGCCGCCGATGAACCGCTCGATCTCGAGCCCGGCGTCGAAACGGTGTACTCCGACATCGGCATCATGACGCTGGCCTGGGTCATCGAAGAGGTCGCGCAGCAATCACTGGACAGCTTCCTGAATGATCGGCTATGGCAGCCGCTGGGAATGCTCGAGTCGCGATATCGGCCCAGCGCGACGCTGCGACCCCGCATCGCGGCGACCGAGATGGATACGACGTGGCGGCACGAGCTGGTTTGGGGACGTGTGCACGACGAGAACGCCGACGCCATGGGCGGGGTCGCGGGGCACGCCGGGCTCTTCAGTACCGCGGTCGACCTCTCCGTCTTCGCGCGTATGATGCTCAATGGTGGCGTCTCTCCGGCGTGCCGACCGGAGGAGGTTGCAGGTGAGCCCTGCCCGGTCGCCAGGGCCAGCGCGCAGCGCTTGGTGGAGCAGGACGTGCTCGAGATGTTCACGACGCGCTTCGACGAGTCCTCCTCGCGGGCGCTCGGCTGGGACACGCCGTCGGCGCGCTCATCCGGTGGCGATTACGTGACGTCTGATGCGTACGGTCACACCGGCTACACCGGCACATCGATCTGGCTCGACCCCGAGCTGGACCTTTGGGTGGTCTTACTCACGAACCGCGTCCACCCGACGCGTGAGAATCAAAAGCACATCCCCATGAGACGAGCCGTGCACGACGCCGCGGTGCTCGCCATCACCGACCAGCCCATCAGAAAGCGAGCTCCGTGACGCTCCTCGACTGGGCGATCATCGCACTCTACTTCGTATTCGCCACCGCGATCGGAATCGCCTCCTCCTACTCTTCGTCGCCGCCGTTTGCTTTTGGTGGATCGGCATGAACCTGCGACCGTCGCGGACCTCCATGGGTCAGGTCCCGGGAGTAGCGTCGTGACCGCTTTCACCACGCTCGACGTGCTGGTCCTCGTCGCCTACCTCGTCGGTATCACGGTCTGGGGCGCATGGCTCGGACGAGGTCAGAAAGGCGCCACTGACTACTTCCTGGGTAGTCGCTCGCTTCCGTGGGTCGCAGTGATGCTCTCGGTCGTCGCCACCGAGACGAGCACGCTCACGTTCTTGAGCGTCCCTGGCGTGTCCTACGCGGGCAGCCTCGTCTTCCTGCAGCTCACTCTTGGATACCTGGTGGGCCGAATCGCCGTGTCGGCGATCTTCCTGCCGGCCTACTACCGCGGCGAACTGTCTACCGCGTATGCGCTGCTCGAGGACCGCTTCGGCCTGGGCGCCCGGCGAGCGACTTCGGCGATCTTCATGGTCACGCGGCTGCTCGCCGACTCGGTGCGTCTCTTCGCCACGGCGATCCCGCTGGCACTGATCACGGGGTGGCCGTACCCGGCCTCGATTGCGGTGATCGGCGTGCTCACTGTCACCTACACCTACTTCGGCGGCATCAAGGCGGTCGTCTGGGTCGACGTGGTGCAGATGGGTCTTTACCTGCTCGGCGCCGTAGTCGCGATCGTCGCGCTCCAGCTCGCGCTGCCGGACGGCTGGTCCGGTGTCTTCTCGAGCGCCGGCGCGGCCGGCAAAATGCAGGTCGTCGACTTCACTTGGAACCTGACGACTACGTACACCATCTGGGCGGGGGTCATCGGTGGCGCGGTCTTCACGATGGCGTCGCACGGCACCGATCAGCTCATCGTGCAGCGACTGCTGACCTGCACCGATCAGCGCGCTGCACAGAAGGCCCTCGTGGGAAGCGGCATAGCGGTCATCTTCCAGTTCCTGCTCTTTTTGATGGTCGGACTGGGGCTGTGGGCGTTCTACGGCGGTCGAGAATTCGACAGCACGGACGAGATTTTCGCGACCTTTATCCTGCAGGAGCTGCCGCCCGGGTTGACCGGACTCCTCATTGCCGGTGTCTTCGCGGCCGCGATGTCGTCTCTTTCGTCTTCCATCAACTCGCTCGCGTCTGCGACGGCCTACGATTTCTGGGCGCCGCTGATGGGCGCCCGAGACGACGAGTCACGCATTCTGAAGGCAGGCAAGGCCTTCACCCTTGTGTGGGCGGCACTGTTGATCGGCGGAGCCATTCTGTTCATCCCGTTGTCGGAAGGCACGTCGGCGGTCGAGGCTGCTCTTGGCATTGCAGCTCTGGTATACGGCGGCCTGCTGGGAGCGTTCGCGCTGGGTGTCTTTACGACGCGTCCGGGGCAGGGCGCGGCGATTCTGGGAATCGTCATCGGTATCGGTACCGTCATCCTCCTGAGGGATCGCATGGCGTGGCCATGGTACGTGCCGGTCGGTGCGACCGTGACGCTGGTGGCGGGCTCTCTCGCGGGCCTACTCCAAGAGCGACCCGAATGAGCGGGTACGTGGCCGGAGTCGATGGGGGCGGAACGCGCACCCGTGCCGTTATCATCGACGATACCGGAGCGGAGATCGCTCGCGCCGAGCGAGAGGGCGCGGTCGCCAATGCCGCAGCTCCGCACGAGGCCGCTGATGCGGTCACATCAGCCGTCCGAGCCGCCGCGGTGGAAGGCGGCGTCAAGCTACCAGTCCGGGCGCTGTGGGCCGGACTCGCGGGGGCGGGCAGAGAAGCGGCCCGAGACGCAGTAACCGATGCGCTCTCCCGAGTCGGCCTTGCGGAGGCGATCGAGGTCGGGACCGACGTGGAGGCGGCGTTCCATGACGCGTTCGGCAAGGGAACGGGCGTGATGCTCATCGCGGGCACCGGCTCGATCGCATGGGCCCGGGACGAACGGGGTGTCATGCACCGAGTCGGTGGATGGGGTCAAGATGTCGGAGACGAGGGCAGTGGCTACTGGCTCGTCATGGAAGCGCTTCGGTGCGTGGCCCGCGCCGAGGACGGACGGGGCGACGTCACGAAGCTGCGAGAGTTTCTGCTGGAAAGCCTCGGACTGATCGATCCGACCCAGCTGGTCACCTGGGTCGCTTCGGCGAGCAAGAGGGAGATCGCCGCGTTGGTTCCCGATGTTGTTCGCGCCGCCACTGACGGAGACGCCAGTGCCGGAGACATCCTTGAAAGCGCAGTGGAGATGCTGGCGCGCCACCTCACCACCGTTGTCGAGCGATCGGGGCCTTGGTCGCAGAAGCCCGCTCTAGCGCTTTCGGGTGGACTCATCTCGGGGGCCGGCCCTCTGCGCGGTCCTCTTTTGAAGGCGATCGCTGGTCACGATCTTCCCTTCGTCGGCGCGGAACTAGATCCTCCGATGGGTGCAGCGCGTAGGGCGCTCGCGCTCACCTTGCCGGATCGGCAGTAAGGGGCGCGTACGGAAGCCAATCTGACAGACATGTGACGTGGTAAGATCGTGTCACCGTTCAATTTGGCAGACTTTGACCTCAGCCCCCGTGGCACGCTGATTGCGTTCTAGTAGGCGTCTGCACAACACACATCAGGAGGCATCATGCCCATCACGAAATATAGGTTCCGGCCTGCGAGCTACTCCCCATGGCGCGACCTGGAAGTCGCACAGAACCGGCTCGCCGGGTTGTTCGATAGCCCGCTGGCGAGCCGGACGAGCTGGACGCCTTCCGTCAACGTCTCCGAGACCAAGGACGGGCTCGAGCTCACGGCAGATCTGCCAGGACTGTCGCAGGACGACCTCACCATAGAGCTCGAAAACAACGTGCTCACGATCTCAGGTGAGAGGACCGAGCAGGTCATGGAGGGCGAAGAGGAGCGCCGCTACCACGTATGGGAGCGCAGCAGTGGCTCGTTCCGCCGCTCGTTCTCGCTGCCGCGCACCATCAGCGGCGACGACGTCGCGGCCACGTTCGAGAACGGAGTACTGACCGTGCTGCTGCCAAAGGCTTCGGAGGCGAAGGGTCGCACCATCGAGATCGCCAACAACTAGGGCCGGCACGAACATCGCCCATATTGGAAGCGCCACGGGCTACTATGACCTTGAGCGGGCCCGGGCCGAGAGCCCGGCCCGCTTCGTTTTCAGGAGGCCTCTCCGCCTCGCGGCCCGACCGAAAACCCTTGCCGAGAGCCGCTCTCGGCCCGAGCCTCAGCCTCTAATCCGCTCTAAACGTATCCGCCGGATCGAGGCGTGTCGCCCTGATGGCTGGAATTAGATTGGCGATGAGCGCCACGCCGGCGAGCACCATCGGCACGCCGACGAACGTCAACGGATCGGTGGCGCTGATGCCGAACGCGAAGTTCTCGAGCAGTCGAGTGAATGCGAATGCGGCGAGCAAGCCGACGCCTATGCCGATCGCGAGCAGGCGGGCACCCTCGGAGACGACCATCCAGCGCACGGTGCCGACCTCGGCACCGAGTGCCATCCGCAGACCGATTTCCTTGCTGCGCTGTGAGACGGAATAGGCCATTACTCCGTAGATGCCGATGGCGGCCATCAGCAGCGCGAATATCGCGAGCATCACAAACAGCGAGAGCAGCGCGAAGTTGCTCGCCTCGCTCAGGTAGTGGGCACGCGCCATGGTTTGGATGGCGTCGATCGGTTGATTCACATCGACCTTCCAGATCGCGTCGCGGATGGGGCCGGCCAAGCTGGCGGCGTCCGCGGTTGTGTGCGTGGCCAGGAGCATCGAGCTGCGAGCATCCTGGGCGTGCGGTACGTAGACGTCCAGAGAGTTCGGATCCCCGTCGGTGGTGGCGCGGACGTCGCTGACCATGCCGACCACTTGCAGCCACTGCTCGTTGCCGACGATTTGGAAGCGGCGCCCGACGGGGTCCTCATCCGGCCAATATCGGTCCGCGATCGTTTCACTGAGAACTGCCACGGCAGCAGCAGGCCTAGCAGGCGCTCAGCGGAACGCGGTGGGCGAGGACGTCGCGGGTTCATACGAGCCCGTCGGCGTCTAACTCGAGCCCGTCCCATAGGGAATCGAGCGCCCTTCGGGACCTGTGCAGCGCGACCACGCCAGCGGGGACCAGCGTGAAGAAGCGCTTGGCTCGCCCGCCGCGTTCGGGCGTAGAATCGCCAATCGCGGAGGTGACGAAACCACGGCGCTCGAGCCGGTCTAGCGAAGCGTACACCGAGGCTACCGCCGCCTCAGCGCCGGTCCTTGCCTGGAGCTCCTCCATAATCGCCATGCCGTACGCGTCGTCGTCGAGACGCGCGACGGTGAGCAGAATCATCTGCTCGAATTCCCCCAAGTAATCGCCTCTCGGCATGGTATCATCCACGAGTGTGAGTATTTACATACTCGGTCCTACGCGGAGGTAGGGGGGAAGTTTCAGAGCAGGGAGCGCAACTCCTCCAGCAATGCTGCGGAGTTCGCTCCGACCACGGGACCCGGTGTGAAATCCAGCCTGCTTCCGTCAGGGCGGGTGAGCACGCCACCGGCCTCCTGAACCAGCGCGATGCCGGCCGCAAAGTCCCAGGGCATGAGGGTCTTTTCCCAAAACGCGTCTAGCGAGCCTTGGGCCAGGTAGGCCAGGTCGAGCGCGGCGGAACCGCCCCTACGCACGCCTGACGCCGTGCGCAATACTCGATCGAATTCCCCGAGGTAGTCCGGCAGCAACTCGAGCGCCTTGAAAGGGAAGCCTGTGCCGACCATCGCATGCGAGAGCGTGCTCACCGAGGACACCTGCATGCGTCGACCGCCCTTGAAGGCGCCCAATCCCTCAGCCGCCCACCACCGCTCCCCGGTCGACCCACTCGCCACTACACCGGCCACGACTCGGCCCTCCACGGCGACGGCCACGGAAGCGCAGTATTGAGGGTGCGAGTGCAAGAAATTCGACGTGCCATCCAAGGGGTCGACGATCCAGAGTGGGCCGCCGTCCCAACGCACGAGCTGGTCCTCGACGGTGTCGTCGCTCTCCTCCGCGAGCACGATATGGTCCGGATGACGACGCTCGATCACCGCAAGCGCGGCCTCCTGGGCATCGAGGTCGGTCTTCGAGACGTAGTCGGCTCTGGCCTTCTCCCTCGCGCTGGCGAGCCCGACTTTCCCCGCGTCCCGGCGGTGGATCCGGACGGCCGCCTCGGCCGCGTCCCGTGCAGTCTGGAGAAAAGCGTCGAGCTGGAGCTCAGCCCCCACGCTTGGTCCAAATCCCGACCATGCAGAACGAATTCGTTGCGTAGTCCGCCGGAATGCTGCTCGCGCTCGGGAATACCTCGATGACCTCGACATCGAGCGTGCTCATCGCGAGGAACTCCGACTGATCGCCGCGCGCGCTCACCATGCGGATGCCGTCGACCCAGATCTCTGGCGAACAGCCCGCCTGGAGGTTGCTCGAGCCGCGACGGAAGCTGAGCCTCCAGCTCGAGCCGCCATTCCCCGTCACTCGCGTGCTCGGCAGCCCCTGCAGCATGTTCGCTACTGGACCGTTGCCGCGCTGCAGGAAATCGTGCGTGGTCAGGAAAATGCCCCCGAGGCCGCGCTCCATGCGCTCGAACACCGGCTCGAGCTTCCTAGCCACCGCACGGGACCTCACCGAAACCTCGATGCCGTCGAGCGCGATCGCCTCTACCTCGATGGGGATCCGTGCGTCATAGGCACTGCCGGGCTGGGCTTCAATCGCCCAGGTGCGTCCGGCGTACGCCAGGTGCTCCACTCGCATCTGTTGCAGGCCGGGTTGCACATCGCCGAGCACGAAACGTCCGTCCCAACGAGAGAGAACGGTCTTTCCGCTGCCGACCAGCGTGACCAAGGCTCCCTCGACGGGATCGTTCGTGCCCGAGACGACCACGCGCCCCCGCAGGTGTGCGATGCGTTCATCGCCGAGCGTCGACTCCGCCGCTACGCCCATCGGCTGCATCTTGATCGACACGCTGACCCGGGCCAACGCGATTGGACCCACTTCGACGACCTGAGGGGCCGCGCCGTACCCGGTGCGTTCTGCGACGATGATATACTGCTCCGGCCCCCTCGCCTGGAAAGCGAAACGCCCGAGAAAGTCTGTGGTGACCGTGTCGATTGGTTGGAGGGTGATGCTCAGCAGCCGGACCATGACCCCTTGCAGTGGGGCGCTACTCTCCGCACCGAAGACGAACCCTCGCACGTTCTGCGCATGCGCGAACGTCGGGGCGAGCAGCGAGCTCCCGATCACCAGAAGCGCGACGGATAGGCGTGACTTGTTCATGCTAGCTAAGTTAGCGGGCCCTTAGGTGTGCGAAAACGGCAATTTCTTCCGCCCTCCATTACGTCTCCCATGAGTGACACCCCGAGCACCGGTGCAAAGAAGCGCATCTTCAGTGGCATGCAGCCCTCTGGAGAGGCTCATCTGGGCAATTATCTGGGGGCGCTCCGCCGTTGGGTAGGCATGCAGGACGACTACGACTGCATTTGGTGCATCGTCGACGAGCACGCAATTACCGCGGGCGCCGACCCTGCCTCGATGCCTGCGATGGTCTTCGATCTTGCGGTCTCGTATCTCGCGGTCGGGCTCGACCCTGAAAAGGCGATCATCTTCGTGCAGTCCGATGTGCCCGAGCACACCGAGCTCGCGTGGCTCTTCAACGCGGTCACGCCCGTTGGCGACCTAGAGCGCATGACTCAGTACAAGGACAAGTCGCAGAACCTGGAGTCGATTCCTGCGGGGATTTTGAATTACCCGATCTTGCAGGCAGCGGATATCCTCCTGTACAAGGCGTATGGCGTCCCGGTTGGTGCGGACCAGAAGCAGCACCTGGAGCTGACCCGCGAGATCGCGAGAAAATTCAACGCCGCGTACGGTGACACGTTCCCGGTGACCGAGCCACTCATCGGCGAGGACGTCGGTCGCATCGTCGGGCTCGACGGCAAGTCCAAGATGAGCAAGTCGCTCAACAACACCGTACCTGTCCTTTCGGAGCCAGACGACGTGTGGGCACGCGTACGCACCGCGGTCACCGACCCCCAGCGGGTCCGACGTGACGACCCCGGGCGGCCCGAGGTGTGTAACGTGTACTCGCTTCACGCCTTCTTCACCGACGATACTACGCGGACGGATATCGAGACTCGGTGTCGCGCGGGCACAATCGGATGCGTCGACTGCAAGCGCATCCTTTCCGACAATATCAGCGATGCCTTCGCACCGTACCGCGAGCGCGCGAGGCAGTACCTGGAGAATCCCGACCAGGTGCGTCGTGTGCTCAACGAGGGTGCAGAGAAGGCCCGAGTGATCGCCCGCGAAACGCTCGCCGAAACGAAGCAAAGAATGGGCCTGAACTGGCGGGAGGCGCTGAGCTAGTCGGCCCATTATCTTTGGATCGCTACGAACGTGCGAGGTGACGGAGGAACCTCATGCAGGAGCTGTTCAAAGCAGCGGTCGAGCGCGGCGCGAGTGATATCCACATCAAGGCCGGTGACTTCATCCGCGATTGCATCAAGGACCCCGATCGCATCGACGACATCTCGGATCTGATCGCGGAGGGTAGGGACCACTATGGCTCTCAGACCTTCGATCAGCACCTGATGGACCTCGTGCACACCGACGTGATCGAGTTCGAGCTCGCCATGGCCGCTGCCAACAACCCGGCGGACTTCGACCTGAAGATGCGTATGTTCAACGAGCCGGGGGCTACCAACCCGCAAGGGAAGCCGCCGGCCGACATGACCCAAATGTATGGAGGCGAGTAGCCCATCGTGGTCGACTTCAGCGGGACTTTCCTACCGGTAACGACGCCTTTCGACCCGGTGACCGGTGACGTCGACGTCATCGCGTTCCGCGCGAATCTCCGTCATTGGTTTGAGAATCCGATCCGCGGAATCTTGGTGGCTGGATCGACGGGCGAGTCGGTCTTCCTCGACGAGCAGGAGCGCGTCACGCTGCTCGAGGCGGCGCGCGACGTGGTGCCTGACGACGCCTTGATCATCGCGGGCACGGGGGGCGAGTCCACGCGCCACACGATCCGAATGACACAGCAAGCGGCGGATGCAGGCGCGGAGGCGGTGCTCGTGAGCCCGCCGGCTTTCTTCAAAGGGGCGATGTCGCCGGAAATCTTGGCGCGGCATTACAGGGCCGTCGCGGATGCCTCTCCGGTTCCAGTGCTCGTCTACCAGGTGCCACTGCGCCTGAGCACGCTCGAACTCCCCACCCGACTGGTTGCCGAGCTGTGTAAACATCCCAACATCGTCGGGATCAAGGATTCCCGCGGGCAACTCGGATTGCTCGCGGAGCTGGTCGAGGCATGTGCTGACGACTTCCAGGTGCTCGTGGGCAGTGGCGCGTTGCTATATGGTGCGTTGGAGATTGGGGCGGTCGGGGGCATTGTCGCGGTCGGGCTCATGGCCCCCGCCGAAGCCGCCGAGATCTCGGTTGCCTTCCGAGAGGGCCGCAGCTCCGACGCCGGTCGGAGGCAAGAGCAGATCGCTCCCGTTCACAACCAGATCGTGGGCGGTATGGGTGCCCCTGGCATCAAAGTCGCACTCGACATGTTGGGGCTGCGGGGCGGAGTTCCGCGCCCGCCGCTTGCTCCCTTGCCGGAAGCTCGCACGGAAGAAGCACGCAAGATTCTCGACGACGCCGGTCTCCTGACAGTCGCGGGCGTCTGAACCATGGCGGGTGTCATCCTCAGGCTTCCGAGACCTCACCCCCGAGGCAGTCCAGGATTCGTTGACACCCCCCCTGGGCGCGTCTAGCTTTTCCCAAAGGAAAGATCGGTCACGGGCTGTCCCCCGCGCGGGGGGGCCTGTTTTTTTGTGCCTGAACTCCCGCGCTCCGCCGCCTCTGCCGCGCTAGGGAAAGATGCCAACTCAGGGTTCCTGCACCGTCATCGTCGGGTGCCAGTGGGGAGATGAAGGGAAGGGGAAGATCGTGGACGTGCTCGCCGAGGGCGTCGACATCGTCGCTCGCTACCAGGGTGGAGCCAACGCCGGCCACACCGTGCATGTCGGTGAAGATGAGTTCATTCTCCACCAGATCCCGTCGGGAGTCCTGCACCCGGGCAGGCGCTGCCTTCTAGGCAATGGCGTGGTGCTCGATATCCGTCAGTTCTTCGAGGAGTATGATGAGTTGCTCGAGCGCGGTGTCGAGCTCGAGGGGCGGGTCGGCGTCAGCCGGCGCGCGCAGCTCCTGCTGCCGTACCACAAGCTGCTCGACAAGGCGGTCGAGAATGCGGCGGAGACCAAGATCGGCACGACCGGCCGCGGCATCGGGCCGGCGTATGAGGACAAGGCGGGTCGGCGCGGTCTGCGTGTCGCAGACCTGGGCAATCCGGAGCGGCTTCACAAGCGAGTCGCCGAAGCGCAAGAGCGTATCATGCGCCGTCTCGAACAACTCGGCGCGGGCGTTACCGACGAGCTCGAGGCCGCGATGGAAGAGGCGCTAGGTTTGGGTGAGCGCCTGCTCTCGATCGCTACCGACACCGGGCCGGAGATTACCGACGCTCTCAATGCCGGGAAGCGCGTGCTGCTCGAGGGTGCGCAGGGCACCGCGTTGGATCTCGACCATGGCACGTATCCGTTCGTGACGTCGTCCAACACGACGGCCGCGAGCGCGGCGACCGGCACAGGCATCGGGCCGACGTCGATCGACGCCGTGGTTGGTGTCGTGAAGGCTTATACGACCCGTGTGGGTGAGGGCCCGCTCCCTAGTGCGTTCTCGCCAGAGATGGACGAGCACGTTCGCACGTTGGGGGGCGAATTCGGTGCGACGACCGGGCGGCCTCGGCGCTGCGGTTGGTTCGATTCTGTGCTGGCGCGCCATGCCGCCCGGGTAAACGGCCTCACGGGTCTCGCGGTGACGAAGCTCGATGTGCTCGACACCCTGCCTACGCTCGAGGTCGCTACTGCCTACCGGATGCCTGATGGCAGCATCGCTGAGAACTTCCCGGCCGACACCTGGTCACTGTCCAGCGTCGAGCCGATCTACGAGTCGCTACCTGGCTGGCAGGCGCCCACGGGGGAGGTGAGGAAGCTCGAAGACCTGCCATCCAATGCGCGGGCGTATCTCGACCGAATCGAGGAGCTCTCCGGTGCGCCCGTCCGATGGGTCTCGGTGGGGACCAAGAGGAGTCAGATCATTCCGGTTGGCTGACCGAGTGCTGTGCCTCGGCCTCGCCATCAGCTTGCTCGTAGCCTAGGCCCCCGCTCCTCCAGCCCAGGAGGCTTGGCTATGGCAGCTGCCCGAGGGTGTGTCCGCGCCCAGAGTCCCTGCCGACAACCCGATGAGTCGCGCCCGCGTGGAGTTGGGTTTGCACCTCTTTTACGATCGGCGCCTCTCCGGGAACGGTCGACTTTCATGCGCAGGTTGCCACGAACAGTCGATGGCGTTCGCGGATGTTCTGGCGCGCGCGGTCGGCTCGACTCGAGAAGTCCATCCGCGTGGCAGCATGAGCCTCACCAACGTGGCGTACGTACCGGTGCTGACCTGGGCCAACCCGACCCTCGATAGGCTCGAAGATCAGGCGCTGGTCCCGATGTTCGGCCAGAATCCGTTCGAGCTTGGGCTCGCAGGGCTCGAAAACGAGTTGATTGTGCGTCCGGGTGCCGTCGGCCGATATCCAGAGCTTTTCCGAGCGGCGTTTCCGGAAGCATCCGAGCCCCTTACGATAGCGAATATCGCGCGCGCCCTGGCCGCGTTTCAGCGAACACTGGTCTCGTTCGACGCTCCCTACGATCGAGCACTCAGAGGGGAAAGCGCCGCGATGTCCGCGTCGGCCCTGCGAGGCGAAGCGCTCTTCAGCAGCGAACGATTCCAGTGCTTCCGCTGTCACGTGCCTCCGTTCTTTACCAGTGCGGTGGACCATGAGGGACTCGCGGCCCCCGACGTTCGCTTCTGTAACAATGGCCTCTACAACAGCGATGGGACGGGCGGGTATCCGCCGTCCAACGAGGGAGTCTCGGCGCATACCGGGCGGGCGAGCCGACCTGGGCCTCTTCCGGGCGCCCACGCTGCGCAACCTCGTGGTCACGGCCCCCTACATGCACGATGGCAGCGTGGAAACGCTCGAGCACGTGCTCGACCACTATGCGGCCGGCGGTCGAACCATCGAGTCGGGCCCGTTTCGGGGCATCGGTCGGCAGCATCCCAACAAGAGCCGTTTCGTGAACGGGTTCGAAGCTACTCCCGCAAAGAGGGACGATTTGATCGCGTTCTTGGAAGCGCTCACCGATTCCACGTTCCTCACAGATCCCGGTTTCGCCGATCCTTGGCTTCGCGGCGTCGGTCAAGAGTAGCCGCAGGCCGCCGCCGAACCCGTGTCGCCAGGGCTCCGCACGGGTGGGGAGCGTTGTCGATGCTGCGGCGCGGTTAGCTTGTAGGCCCTCAGGCGGTCGCGGAAGCCGCGACCTGGATTGTGGTGGTGATGGGAGGATTCCCGCTCGATGTTCGACGAACTCAGTAGGAAGCTCGATGGGGCGCTCAAGAAGCTTCGGCAGCGAGGCGTGCTTACTGAGCCCATGATCAAGGAGGGGCTCAGGGAGGTTCGGCGCGTGCTTCTCGAGGCCGACGTCAACTTCCAGGTCACCCGAGACTTCCTGGCGCGTGTGCAGGAGCGGGCTCTAGGCGAGGCGGTGCTGAAGGCTGTCTCGCCCGGGCAGCAGATCGTGAAGATCGTGCACGACGAGCTCGCCCGCCTGCTCGGTGAAGGCCGCCCGACACTCGCCACTGCTGCCGAGGGTCCGACTGTGATCCTGCTGGTCGGGCTGCAAGGCTCCGGGAAGACCACGTCTGCAGCGAAGCTGGCGTGGCGCTTGGGCAGAGAGGGCACAACGCCCATGCTGGCGGCATGCGACCTCCAGAGACCCGCGGCCATCGAGCAGCTGCGGACGCTGGGCGCGCAGATCGGAGCGCCCGTCGTGGCGGGGGAGTTCGGAGGCGACCCGGTCGCCGCCGCCGCCGCCGCGGTCGAAAAGGCACGAGAGGGTGGGCACTCGGTGCTGATCGTCGACACCGCCGGTCGTCTGCAGATCGATGACGCGCTCATGGAGGAGCTCGGCGAGATTCGAGACGCGGTCCAGCCTACCGAGATCTTGCTCGTCGCGGACGCGATGACGGGTCAGGAGGCTGTCAAGATCGCCCAGGGCTTCGACGAAGCGCTTGGCATCACCGGCATCGTGATGACCAAGATGGACGGGGACGCGCGTGGTGGGGCAGCGCTCTCCATTCGGGGCGTTACTGGACGGCCCATCAAGTTCATCGGCGTGGGCGAGGGCATGGACGACCTCGACACCGCTGATCCCGAACGGCTTGCGGGCCGAATCCTCCAGATGGGCGACGTGATCGGCTTGGTCGAAAGGGCCCAAGTCGCCTTCGATCAAGGGGAGCAGGAGAAGCTGCAGGAGCAGGTGCTGGGGCGGGGACGTTTCACGCTCGAGGACTTTCTGGTCGCAATGCGCCAGGTCCAGAAGATGGGCCCGCTCGATCAACTGATGAAGCTGATCCCCGGCGCCGCCCGCATGAAAATCCCGGCGGGGAATCTCGACCCCAAACGCTTCAAGCACGTCGAGGCGATTATCCTCTCGATGACCCCGCTGGAGCGCCGCAAGCCTGAGCTCCTCGATCGCTCGCGCCGGGCCCGCATCGCAAAGGGGAGCGGTCGACCCGTTTCAGAAGTCAACCGCCTCATGAAACAGTTCAAAGAGATGCAGAAGTTCATGAAACAAATGAAGGGCATGATGGGTGGCGGTGGAATGCCCATGCCTCCGTCCCCTTCCCATTGAGGATTGCCGCAATGCACCGACGCTGTGCGACTTCGTTCGCGCTCGTTTTCATCGCACTCACGCTGCCTGCACAACTGCGAGCGCAGGCTCCCGGTGGGTGGATGCCGTCGTCCAGGTCCATCCGGGCCGAGTATTACGCAGAGGTCTTCAACCACGTGAATGCGATCGCCGCTGACTGGGCGACCGCCTGGTCGAACGACAATGTGGATGACTTGTACGCAGACAATGCGGTCGTGATTCCGGAGGAGGGTGCGTCGTTACGCACGCGGGAGGAGACCCGCTCGTACTTCGAGGAGTATGTGAAGACCACCGGCCACGTCGAATCGTTCATGCTGGATTTCGACGCCAGCGGGGAGATCGCGATGGTGTATGGGAACTGGCGCGCGCGCATGACGAGTGGCCCTGACGCCGGGCAGGAGGTCCGGGGGCCGATGGTCACGGTCTACCTGCAGCAGGGCCGGACACGGCTCATCCGCTCCCAAATGTTCAGGCGAGGGGGATAGCCCGACCGACTCGCTGTACAGCCGCCCTAGACTCGTATATCCTTTGCGCCTGTCCATTCTGCGCCCAGTTGGGCCGATGGACGCGCTTCCGCGCCTTCGCGCGGGGCGGATTTGTCGTCAGAACCCCAGAGAAGATGCCCGCAAAGATTCGTCTCCGGCGTACGGGCCGGAAGAAACAGGCCCACTATCGCGTGGTCGTGGCCGATAGCGCCTCGCCCCGGGATGGCCGATTTGTCGAGACGCTTGGCTATTACAAACCGTTATCGCACCCGGCACGTCTCGTGCTAAATCTCGAGCGCGTCGATCATTGGTTAGCGCAAGGCGCCCAGCCTTCCGCAACGATGAAGTCTCTGATCGCCAAAGCGCGCCGGGGTGGTGACGTGAAGGTCGCGCTAGGCGAGATCGATCCTGAGGAGCGCAAGTCGAGTCGTGCGGAGAAGCTCACTGCGCGCCGCGCTGCCGAGCAAAAGGCCGAGCAAGAGGCCGCGGAGACTGAAAAGGCTGCCGCCGAGGCCGCCGCTGACGAAGCGCCTGCGGCCGAGGAAGAGGCTGCTCCCGAGGCTGAGGTTGAAGACGAGCCCGCCGCGGAGGAAGAGGCTGCTCCCGAGGCTGAGGTTGAAGACGAGCCCGCCGCGGAGGAAGAGGCTGCTCCCGAGGCTAAGGTTGAAGACGAGCCCGCCGCGGAGGAAGAGGCTGCTCCCGAGGCTGAGGTTGAAGACGAGCCCGCCGCAGAGGAAGAGGCTGCTCCTGAAGCTGATGCCGAAGAAGAGCCCGCTGCCGAGGCCGAAAGTGCTGAGCAGACGGAAGAGGAAGCTGCTGATGAGCCGGCGGCTGAGCAGGAGAGTGAGCCTGCCGCGGAGGCGGGGGCTGACGCCGACGCTGAGGAAGCCGACAATGGGGAGAAGTCCGAGTAGGCCTCGGACGGCTCTGAGTCATGGGTCGCGAAGACCCGCGCTTTCTTGTCGTGGGGCACATCAACAAGTCCCACGGCATCAAGGGTGAACTCTTCGTGTCGCCGCTAACGGACCACCCCGAGGGCGTGTACGCTCCCGGGGTGGTTCTGCGTTTGGGCGATGCAGACGCTGACGAGCCCGATCCGGACTTGCCACCGCTTCGAATCGAAGCTGCGCGTCCGCACCGCCAAGGCTACTTGGTTGCCTTCGGCGGGCTCCAGGAAAGGAGTCAGTCGGATTTGCTACGTGGCCGCTACCTCTTCCGGGAGACCGAGGCCCTCGAGCCGCTGGCGGAAGGCGAGGTCTTCTATCATCAACTGCTCGGCATGAGCGTCGAGACGAAGGGCGGGGTCTACGTCGGTGAGATCACTGAAGTGTATGAGCTCAGTCCGGCGCACATGCTCGACGTGCGAGGGCCAGACCGCGAGGTGCTGGTCCCTTTCCTGAAGGACATCATCGTCGACGTCGATACGGACGCCAGGCGCATAGTGATCGACCCTCCGGATGGTCTTTTGGACCTCTGACGGCGATGCGCATCAACATCGTGACGCTCTTTCCGGAGTTCTTCTCCGGACCGCTCGGGCTCTCGATCCCGAAGCGTGCGGCGGAGGCCGGGTTGGTCGAGTACCGGCTCGTGGATCTGCGGGACTACACTCACGACAAGCACCGCACCGTAGACGACATTCCGTACGGAGGCGGCGCGGGCATGGTCATGAAGCCGGAACCATTCTTCGAGGCCATCGACGATGTGGAACCGGAGGGACCGATCGTCTTGCTCTCCGCGCGCGGTCGCGTGTTTGGACACTCCGACGCCGTTCGCTTCAGCGTCGGGGAGGAACTCACGCTTCTTTGTGGGCACTACAAAGACGTTGACCAGCGTGTCGCCGAGCACCTCGCGACCGACGAGATCTCGGTGGGGGACTACGTGCTGTCAGGTGGTGAGATCGCTGCGCTCGCGATGACCGATGCGGTGGTTCGCCTGCTGCCGGGTGCGTTAGGCGACCACGACGCGGCCGCAACCGATTCGTTCTACGACGAGGGGCTCATCAGCGCTCCCTCCTATACCCGTCCACCCGAGTATCGCGGTCACTCGGTGCCCGAGGTGCTGAGGTCAGGGGATCACGCCAAGATCGAGCGGTGGCGGAGCGAGCAGGCGCAGCGCCTCAACACAGAGCGAGGAAGCGGCGGGTCCTAGCAGCACGCGGCTGCTTACGTCCGGTGGCTGGTGCCAGCTCCACAGCTAGTTCCAGCGCATCCCCCGCAGCTGCTCCACGTCGAGGTTCCCGCCGCTCAGTACCGCGACGACCTTGCTTCCGGGGGGCGCGTCGATCAGGTCGTGCAGCAGCGCGGCGACCGGCGCGGCAGCGGCTCCCTCAGCCACTAACTTGGCGCGCGCCATCAGCCAGAGCACGGCCTCGAAGATCTGTTCGTCGGGCAGCGTGACGATGTCGTCCACGAAGCGTGAGACCACCGAGCGCGTGTTCTCTCCGACGCGCTTCACCGTTAAGCCATCGATGACGCAGTGGACCTCGTCGAGCGTGATTCTGTGACCCGCCTCGACGCTCAACTTCATGGCTGGGGCGCCCGAGGACTCCACGCCGATGACGCGGATGTCCGGGTTGATGCTTTTGACCGCCATCGAAACCCCGGAGATCAGTCCGCCACCGCCAATGGGCACTACGATGATGTCGGCCCCGGGGAAGTCGTCCATGATCTCGAGGCCGACGGTGCCCTGGCCGGCAATGAGCCGCGGGTCGTCGAACGGGTGCACATAGGTGAGCCCCCGCTCCTCCACGAGTTCGAGCGCCCTCTCGTTGGCTTCGTCCCAGATGTTGCCGTGCAGCACGACTTGGGCTCCATACCCTTCGGTGGCAGCGATCTTGGAGGGCGTGGCGTTCTCAGCCATGCACACGACCGCTTGCACGCCGTACTGACGCGCGGCGATGGCGACTCCTTGAGAGTGATTGCCGGCCGAAGAGCAGATGACGCCACGGGATCTTTCCTCGTCGCTCAACTGAGCGATCAGGTTGGTAGGGCCACGCACTTTGTACGAGCCGCCCTTCTGGAAGAGCTCGGCTTTCAGGCGCACCTCGAATCCGGTGGCTTCGCTGAGCGAGCGCGAGGTCAGTATCGGGGTGTGGTAGGTGTGCGGAGCCACCCGCGCACGGGCTTGCTCGAAGTCTTGGCGAGTGAGCGTGAGCTCGGTCATCTTTGCGTCTCCAATGTCAGGACTTCACGGTCCCAAAAGTCGTGATTATCTTTAAGGTCTCTCAAGAATCCGCCTCCGGCCGCGCCGTGGAGTCGAAGATGTCTGACGTGATCAAAGAAATCGAGAAAGAGCAACTCCGGAAGGACGAGCTTCCCGAGTTTGCTCCTGGTGATACCATCAAGGTTCTCTATCTGGTTCGCGAAGGTACGAAGGAACGAATCCAGGTGTTCGAGGGCGTGTGCATCGCGCGCAAGCACGGTGGAGTCGATGAGACCTTCACGGTTCGCAAGATCTCGAGTGGCATCGGTGTGGAGCGTATTTTCCCGCTGAACGCCCCCACGGTTTCCGGAGTCGAGGTCATACGTCGTGGCCGCGTGCGCCGTGCGAAGCTGTACTACCTGCGTGGCCGGCGTGGTAAGGCGGCCCGTATCCCGGAGAAACGTACCGCTCGCTGAAGACAGCGCCGGCATGAAGCCGGATGACGCCGGGACCGGACTGGACCGTACGCGGCCCCAGGACCTGCTCGAATACGAGCGACGGTTTTGGGGCCGCGGTCTATCCGTCGCAGGAGTCGACGAAGCGGGCAGGGGGCCGCTCGCGGGACCTGTCTTGGCCGCAGCGGTGATTCTGCCCGAGGGTGTTTGCATCGACGGAGCGGACGACTCGAAGCAACTCAGCAGGGAGACGCGGGAGCGGCTGCACGCGGTGATCTTGAGCTCGGCGCGCGCGGTCGGAGTGGGCGCGGCGTCGGTGAGGGAAATCGACCGCCGTAACATCCTTCGCGCCACGACCGTGGCGATGCGGCGCGCGCTGGACCATCTGCACGCGGCTCCGGGGCACATAGTCATCGACGGGCTGCGTGTGAAGTACCTCGGGCGCGAGCACGACGCCGTCGTCGACGGCGACGCGCTCATCCATTCGATCGGATGCGCGTCGATCATTGCGAAGGTGATTCGCGACCGCCTCATGCGACGGCTTGCGTTGCGATATCCCGGCTACGGGTGGGAGCGAAACGTCGGCTATGGCACTTCCGAGCACCGCGCTGCCATCGACGAGTTGGGCGTGACTCCCCATCATCGCCTTACCTTCACCGGGCTTCAGTTCTCGCTCGACCTCTGATCGAGTCCCGAACAGCAACGAGGACGACCGTATGCAGACGCTCCGTCGATTCGTGTTGGGTTCTGTCGTGTCCGCGCTGGGCTGCGTTCCGCTCTCCGCTCAGCTGGGTCCCGAGCAGATTCGCTCGCTTGTGGAGGCCGAAGCTGTGCCCTCGATCGAGTTGTTTCGCGAGTACCTCGGTCTCCCCAACGACGCGCACTTCCCGGAGGACATCGACCGGCTCATCAGCTGGCTCGACGCGGCGTTCACCGACCGGGGCTTCACGACTGAAAGGCTGGCTACGAGCCGCAACGACCTGCTGTTCGCGGAGCGCCATGTCGCCAATCCAGCCGCCACCGTGCTCGTATATCTGCAGGCGGACGGCCAACCCGTAGATCTCTCTGCGTGGCAACAAGAGAGTCCGTACCGGGCGGAGCTCAAGCAGGACGACGGGACCGGCACGTTTCGCGCGATTTCGTGGTCGAGTCTTCAGGACGAGCTGGATCACGACTGGCGGATCTACGCGCGCTCGGCCTCGGACTCAAAGGGGCCGAACATCCAGTTCCTTCGCGCGCTCGACCTCATGGCGCAAGCCGGCGCTGTGCCGGACTACAACCTGAAGGTCATTATCGACACCATGGAGGAGATGGGGTCGCCGGTACTGCCCGCCGCTATCGAGCAGTATTCGGAAAAGCTCTCGGCTGACATGCTGATCATCTTCGACGGCCCTCCTCACTACTCAGGGAGGCCCTCGCTCAAGTTCGGTGCGCGCGGCTTCGCGAGCTTCACGCTCACTACGTTCGGCCCGCGCGTGCCTCAGCACAGCGGCCACTACGGCAACTATGCACCCAACCCGGGCATTCGCCTTGCGCAGATTCTCGCGTCGATGAAAGACGAGAGCGGTCGCGTTACGATTCCCGGTTTCTACGATGGCATCGAGATCGACGACGCAACGCAGAGAATCCTCGACGCGGTGCCCGACGACGAAGTCGAGGTCATGCGGAGGCTCGGCATCGCCGCGACTGACGGCGTGGCGGGTAGCTTGCAGGAGGCCGTGCAGTGGCCGTCGCTCAACGTGCGCGGGCTGGAGTCGGGCTGGGTGGGCGACGAAGCGAGAACCATCGTACCCGCGACCGCCGTCGCAGAGGTGGACGTCCGACTCGTCCCTGAAACCGACGGTTGGCGACTACTAGGGATGATTCGCGACCATATCGAGGGTCTCGGCTATCACGTTCTGGATGACCGAGATCCCACCGAAGACGAGCGCTTGACCTATGACCGTCTGGCGCGCTTCGACGCCCGTGTCGACTACGCGGCGTTCAGGACTGCCTTCGACTCCGAGCCCGGCCTCTGGCTCAGCGCCGGGTTCGTCAACCTGTTCGGCGAAGAGCCGGTGAAGATCCGTACCAGCGGCGGCTCGATTCCGATCTCTCCGTTCGTCTCGACGCTCGGCATTCCCGCTGTAACGGTGCCGACGGTGAACCCCGACAACAATCAGCATAGCCCCAACGAGAACCTTCGCGTGGGGAGCTTCCTGGAAGGCATCGCGATCGCGGCGGCGGTCCTCAGTCAGCCGCTACGGCCGTTCGTCACGATCCACTAGGATGTCGGCATTTCGGCAGCCCGCGACGGCCTCCAGCGTCGTTTCCAGTGCACGGTGCCGATGATGGTCAGAAAGACGAGGTACAGCGTGGGGTCGAACCAGCCCAAGTCAGTCTCGGTGGTGAGTACGGCCTCGAGCGCGCCGAACATGATCACGGCGAGCATCATCGTTGCATAGGGAGCCAGGAGGGGAATGAGTAACAGCCCCGCTCCGGCGAATTCGAGCGCGCCGACGACCAGCGACATCTGGGGCGGATAGCCGAAGCGCGCGAACCAGTACAGCCACCCGTCCAGGTTCTGGAACTTGCCGAGCCCCGCGTCGCCCATGGCCGAGACCTCGAGCAGCATCACGACTGCGAACAGGCTCCAGCCGGTTCCGCGCACCACCCGGCGAAGCACTCCGGATCCGGCCGGGGCCGCATCGACCGCCAGATCATTCGGGAGCGGCACTACAAGCTCACCGCCGAGGGATCACGGGCGTGGGACGGATCACGCGACTTCTACCTCGACACCATCCGTGGCTTCGAGGGCAGGGAGGGCTTGGCCGGTGCCTGATCGCGCCACGGGTGTCGAGCGCTGGTGGGCTCTCGGCAGACTGCTTCCGAGGGACGTGCGCGAGCGGATCTTCAAACCGGCGTTTGGTGACCTGACCTACCATTGGATAACGTCGGATGGCGGTCGTCGTGTGCCCTTCGACGTGCGCGCGCTGAGCACTTTCCTAGGCTGTTTCCCGGTCGCCATACCGCGCCTTTTCGTGAAAGGCGGGCGCTTGACCGGCCTCGGTCGTGCTTCCGTCTGGGCGGTCGCGGTACTTGCCACCGTCATGCTCGTGATCGCCAACTTTTCCGAGACCTACACCTCCTACGCACCGTAGGCACAGCGGCGCTTCACCTTTGCGCGGGTCGCCGTATCTTGTTGGCAGACCCGGTAGCTCAGCTGGCAGAGCAACGGACTTTTAATCCGTAGGTCGTGGGTTCGAGACCCACCCGGGTCACTGGCAACAAGCCAATCCCTGCAACGCTTTTCTAGGTTGTGGGGTTTTTGCTTTTTGGGAACTGGGTGCTTGCGGTACTCACAACGGTACTCACTTGTGGCTCAACATCGGGGTCAATCGCCGGTCCACTGCCCCCCCCTCATTGGTGGGCACGGGGCGGTGCTAGTGCAGGTCCGCACACATCGCCGCCACTGAAATACCGTTCCCCGAAAAATATTTGGTAGCTCGGGCGGGTCCATTTTGCCGACAGGCGCGACCCCAGTACCCCCGCCCCCCCCTATTCCACCGCCACTGACGCCGAACTACTAAAGACTGTTCTGCGCGTCCTGAGTTGCGGGTATGAGTGGGGCGGGGCAGAATCAGGGAAGCACTGTTGAGCTATAAAAGGAAGGCGAAGGATTATCTATGAGTGAAGAGAACGAAGGAAAGGTATCTAAGAATTATATAAGGGCTGTTGGGGCGAAGGGGACAGGTACATGATCTCACTTCGGACGGGGAGTAAGGGATGCCTCGACTGACGGCGCGCGCGTCTTATTCGCGGATCTTATGGGCACTCCTCGCCCTCTTCTGCGCGCGGGTACTGGGTCAACTACTCGTCGCCACGTCGGGAGTATCCTTTCTGCCGCCGATGGAGGAGTGGTTCTCGGGCCTGATTCCCTACACGCGGCTCCTCGCCTCACAGTTGGTCATCATCGTGCTCCTCGGATGGGTGGCGACCCAGTTTAGCCGAGGCCGAGGGTGGGTCACCCGTCCGAACTTAGGTCTGGGTCGAGGCCTCGCGATTGTCGGTACGCTCTACCTCGGCGTGATGGTCATCCGATACGTGATCCGGATGTCGCTCTATCCGCCCGAGCGCTGGACGGGCGGCTCGATCCCGATCTTCTTCCACTGGGTGCTGGCCGGCTTCGTGCTGACGGTCGCGTTATTTCACCTGCGCACGGCAGAGCGTTCGCCGCTCGGTCGCAAGAGTAGGGCCCTGTTGGCCGGCGGTGGGCTGGCGGTGGTCGTGACGATCTCGACGTGGGTCGCGTATTTGCTTGCACCTGCCTATTTCGCCGGACAAATCGGCGTCGGGAGGCCTCAGCACGCGGTTCGGATATTTCGGAGCCAGTCGTTCGAGACGAGTGATCGCACGCGGCTCGTTGCGGATCTCTTCCGCCCCCGACGCGCCGATCCGGCCCCGACGATTCTGGTGCGGCTTCCGTACGCCCGCACGTGGACAAACCGGGTGTTCGCAACCATCATCGGGCGCATGTGGGCCGAACACGGGTACAACGTGGTGCTTCAGGGAACGCGGGGGCGCTATGAGTCGGGCGGGGAGCATTACCCGCTCATGCACGAACGCGACGACGGCGTCGAGACGTTGGCCTGGATCGATCGGCAGCCCTGGTTCGATGGCCGCGTGGGAATGTGGGGTTCGTCGTACTTCGGCTACACCCAGTGGGTGCTTACGGACGATGCTGAGCCGGCCCCCATGACCTTCATGATCCAGCTCGCAAGCACCGACCACTACGGCATGTTCTATCACGGAGGCGCGTTCTCGCTGGAATCAGCTCTGTACTGGGGAATCCGCAGCAGCCACACGGATGACAGCCCCCCCGATACCCTGTTGATGGATCGCGCGTTCGGGACGCTTCCGCTGGTCGAGTTGGACGACCGGGTCGAGGCGGATGTGAGCTACTACAACGATTGGGCCTTGCACACCCGACGGGACGAATACTGGAGTGCGATTGACGGGGAGGATCGAGCTGCCCGTGTCACGGCACCGATTCACTTCATGGCCGGATGGTTCGACCCGTATCTTCCGACTCAGCTGCGGGATTACGCGACGATCCTGCAGTCCGCGGACCCACGAGTAGCAGAGAGCACACATCTGACTATCGGTCCGTGGGGACACGCGTTCGAGCCGCCGCTCGTGGACGGGTCGCTGCCCGACAACTACCGCCGGTCGTCGATCGCTCCTTCGGTGGCCTGGTTCGATCGCTACCTGAAGGGCGACTCGGCCGTCCCCGCGCCTCCTCCCGTGCGGATCTTCGTGCTCGGTGCGAACCAGTGGCGCGACGAGGAAGCGTGGCCCTTGGTCCGCGCTGAGCCGACGGCCTTCTACCTGAATGGGGACGGACGCTCTCTTTCGGTCGGGAGTCCTCCGCCCGGCTCGGGCACACTGGAGTACGTGTTCGATCCGACGGACCCGGTGCCGACCCGGGGCGGTGCGATGCTCGGTGCCCGCTCCGGAATGAGACTTCAGTCGAACGTTGAGCGGGACGACGTGCTCACATTCACGACAGACCCGCTTTCGGAGCCACTAGAGATAACGGGGCCGGTGTCAGCGGTGCTGTACGTTGAAACGTCCGCACCGAACACGGATTTCACGGCCCAACTGCTCTACGTCGAACCGGACGGCCGGACCTTTAATATCACCGAAGGGATCGTTCGCCGTGAGTTCCGGCAGGACTCGGAGCCTCAGCGCATCTCCATCGAGCTGTGGCCGACGAGCATCGTCCTGGAGGCGGGGCGTCGCCTACGTCTCGACATCGCCAGTAGCAACTACCCGCGCTGGGACGCCAACCCAAACACCGGCCGGGATCCTGCGAGGGAAACGGCACCGGTCTCGGCGACGCAACGGATTTTCTGGGGCGGTGCGACCCCGTCCTACATCACGCTTCCGCTCATTCCCACGTCCCCGCCCCTCACGGAGGAGACGCCACGATGACCCTGAAAGGCCACGTTCTGCCATGGATCGCGTACCCGGGTACGATGGTCGCGTCCTTCACCATCTACGCGCTACTCGACGCGCAGAGCGTTCCCGTCATGGTCAGCGCGTACATTGCGGTCGTGTTCTGTGCGGCTGCCGTGACCTTGCTGGAGTTCGTCATCCCGTACGATCGGACCTGGCAACCCGATCGCGGAGACGTGAAGAGCGATCTGCTCTTCATGGTCACGGTTCAGATGGCGTTGCCACCGCTGCTGGGACTTCTCGTAGCTGACAGCCTCGTCAGGTACCTCGCTGCGAGGGAGTGGCCTATCACGCTGTGGCCGGAGCAGCTGCCGTTAGCGGTCCAGGTCGCTCTCATGCTGCTGATAGCGGAGTTCTTCCGTTACTGGCTCCACATCGCGGCCCACAATATCAAGCTGTTGTGGCGTTTCCACGCCGTGCACCACTCCCCTCACAAGCTCTACTGGCTCAACGTGGGACGCTTTCATCCGCTCGAGAAGGCGGTCCAGTACATGCTGGACATGCTGCCCTTCATTCTCGTGGGGGTTACCCAGCCGGTAATCGCCCTTTACTTCGTCTTCTACGCCGTAAACGGCTTCTTCCAGCACTCGAATGTCGACGCGAGATACGGGGTGCTGAACTATGTGGTGAGTGGCGCGGAGCTGCACCGCTGGCACCACTCGAAGCTCATCGAGGAGTCCAACCGAAACTATGGCAACAACCTGATCGTGTGGGATCTGCTTTTTGGGAGCTGGTTTCTCCCCAAGGACCGCCGAGTGGGGGACCTGGGGCTGATCAACAGAAACTATCCGCTCGATTTCGCGTCCCAGATGAAGACCCCGTTCATCTCAGGCCTGGACAAGGAGAACTCCTCCGACTCATGAGCCGCCCGCTGAACGCGCTCCTCTGGAGCCGGATGCAGCTTCTCAGATGGACCAATTGGAGGCAGTTGGTTGCGGCCGCCCGGCATCCGGGGCGAACGCAGAGCCGGTGGCTTCGGCGTCACCTCACCCACAACGCGGACACACGTTTCGGCCGTGAATACGACTTCCGGACGATCACGTCCTACGAGGAGTTTGGCGCACGCGTGCCGATCCAGACGTACGAGACTCTGCGACCCTACATCGAAGCGCAGGAACAGCACGGTGAGCCAACGCTCACGGCCGATCCGCCTGTCATTTACGCCCAAACGAGCGGAACCTCGGGGAAGCCGAAGCTCATACCGATCCTCCAGTCTTCGTTGGCGAATCACCGCCGGAGTCAGGGGAGTCAGGCCTTCATCCAGTTCTCGTCCGTTCCGGGTGCCTATTCCGGCAGGCTTCTGCCCATCGTCAGTCCGGCCGTAGAAGGAACGCTTCCGTCGGGCGCCGCCTACGGCTCCGCATCGGGACACGTGTACAAGAACATGCCCACGCTCGCTCGAGCCAAGTACGTTGTGCCGCACGAGGTCTTCGAAATCGAAGACTACGACCTCAAGTATCTCACGATTCTGCGATTGGCCGTGCCGGCTCGAGACATCACCTTCATGGCGAGCGCCAACCCCTCGACGTTCCTGCGTCTTTTGGACCTACTAGCTGAGCGGCGGTTGGAGCTCCTCGAGGACATCACTTCGCAACACTTCCGTCACCTCGACGAGCTTCCCAACTCGATCGCCGACGTCGTGCTCCCCCGGCTTCGGACACCGGAGGCTCGCGTCGCCGAGCTCGATTCGGTTCTCCGCCTTCCGGCCCCCGCCTTCAAGCACGTGTGGCCCGAGCTACGACTCCTGACGACATGGACTGGGGGCAGCTGTCGTATCGCGCTGAGCAGGGTCGTCGAGACGGTCCCCGAGTTCACCCGCATCAGCGAGTTGGGCTACCTCTCCAGCGAGTTCCGCGGGACGATTACTATCGATATCGAGCGCAACCTCGGCATGCCGACGATCCACGAAAACTTCCTGGAGTTCGTGGAGCGCGATGATTGGGACTCGGGAGATCGTCGTGCCGTAACGGTCGAGCATATCGAGCTGGGTCGCGAATATTATGTGATAGTCACCACCGACTCGGGCCTCTACCGCTACTTCATGAATGATCTGGTCGAAGTAACCGGGCGATTCCACGCAACCCCCACCATCAAGTTCGTGCGAAAGGGAAGGGGTGTCACGAGCATCACGGGCGAGAAGCTCTGTGAGAACCAGGTCATCGAAGCGGTGCAGGCCACCGGAGACGAGCTCGGCCAGCCCACGGACTTTCTGCTCATGTTGGCCGATCCCGAAGAGTCTTGTTACCGCCTGGTGATCGAGCTGGACCTGGATCGAACTGCCGCAGATCAGTGGGGTCGCTCTGTGGAGAGGGCGCTGGGCGAGCGGAATTTCGAGTACGCTCAGAAGCGCAAAAGTGGCCGCCTCCGGGCTCTACAGATCACCCCAGTGGTCACCGGCACCGGGGAGATCTACAAGCGCCACATGCTGGCGAAGGGGCAGCGAGAGGGCCAATTCAAGCTCGTCGCTCTTCAATATGCGGCCGACTGCACCTTCGACTTCACACGGGCGAGCTCGACACAGACCTCGGTCGACCCACAATGAGCTCGTTGTCCTTTTATCGTGTAGCCATACCCTTCCGGCAGGGCTTCAAGCACGGCTCGGCGGAGCGTACGCAGACGCAGGCCGTTTGGGTCGAGGCCAGTCGGGACGGAGTGACCGGCGTCGGTGAAGGCTGTCCGCGCGAGTACGTCACGGGGGAGAGTCTCGAAACTGCGGAGCGCTTCCTGACGGCCCACCGGCCTATGTGGGAGAGGGGCTTCGAGAAACTGGACGATATGACGCGGTGGCTCCACGAGAACGAGGACATCGTGGACCAAAACCCGGCGGCGTGGTGCGCCGTCGAACTCGCATACCTCGACCTGTTCGGCAGGGAGCGTGCGCAGTCCGTCGAGGAACTCACGGGCGCCCCTCCGGTGCGGGGTTCTTTTCGTTACACGGCAGTCGTGGGGGACAGCGACGCTGACACCTTTGATGCGACCGTGGGCCGATACCGGCGAGTGGGCTTTTCTGACTTCAAGCTCAAGCTCTGCGGCGAACTGGACCGGGACCGAGAGAAGCTGGCCCTCCTGCGCAAGTACGAAGTGCCCGAGAACCAAGTACGGGTGGACGCCAACAACCTCTGGGACGATACCGGGGAAGCGATTCGGCATCTGACAGCGCTCGACTTCGCGTTCTTCGGCATTGAGGAGCCCGTGGCAGCCGACCAGTTGGACGCGCTACGCGAGATCAGCAGAGCGATCGGTTGCCGGATCATCCTCGACGAGAGTCTCGTGCGCATTCGTCAGCTCGAGCTGCTCCTGCCGGACCCGGAGACTTGGATCTTGAACGTGCGGGTGTCGAAGATGGGCGGGATCGTTCGGTGTCTCGACCTGCTCGACCGCAGCAACGAGATGGGGCTCCCCGTGATCGTAGGCGCACAGGTTGGTGAAACAAGCCTACTCACACGCGCTGGGCTCCTGGTGGCCGCCGTTGCTGGCGACTCCCTCCTGGGCCAGGAAGGAGCCTTCGGGACTTTCCTGCTGGAGCAGGACGTCTGCGAACCGCCCCTTATGTTCGGCGCGGGAGGAACGCTCGATGCCGACGCCTTGGGCCTCGCCTCACGGCCAGGGCTCGGGATCGAAGTCACGACCGCTGAGTCGATCTTCCAACCGCTGTGACTCGCGTAGGGCTGCGCTCGATGACGCTTGTGACCAGCAACCTGCTGGGTGACGGGCCTGCCTGGTCGCCAGTTCCGCCTTCGAGGAACTGAAGGAGCCGGTACCCAATTGAAGGCTCAGATCCCCTGGTTTTGCGTCTTCGTGGAAGGCGTGGTGATCGTCGGCAAGCTGAAGCACTAGGGGCCTTCGCGGATGTAATGTGCACGCGGCATCTGGCCACCAGGTCAGCGAGCCCCCAGTACCCCTAGCCCCTCTGTGGCACCCAGCCACACCCAGCTATCCAGCAGTGTTTCACTCGTCCTGGGTTGCGGGTCTGAGTGGGGCGGGGCAGGATCAGGGCATGAGCGACTATGCCGTAGTATCCGAACCGACCCGAAGACCTGAACAACAACGTTTCTCCGCTACCTCAGTGGTGGCGGAGAAAGGGATGGCCTGGTTGTAGTTTTCAGGAGGATGTGATGCTGCAATCAGCGAGGCTCACCCTTTCTATCGCCGATACCCATGATCGTCGGTCGATATACACGTCGCGGCACCGGGTGTACACCGAGGAACTAGGCCAGCATCCTGAGAACCACGAAGGCGTGCTCACCGACCGCCTCGACGAGGTCAATACGTATCTGGTTGCCAAGCGCGACAACACCGTCGTGGGCTTTGTGGCAATCACGCCGCCAAACCCCCACGGTTATTCGATCGACAAGTACTTCTCCCGTGCTGAGACGCCGGTAGTGTATGACGATGGCCTCTACGAAGTGCGGTTACTCACGGTCGTGGAATCCAGTCGACACACCCTGCTCGCGGCGCTGCTTATGTACGGTGCCCTGCGGTACGCCCAGTCTCAGGGTGCACGAGTCATAGTGGCCATCGGTCGCCGAGAGGTTATGAATTTGTACGAGCGAGTGGGCCTTCAGTCACACGGTCTTCACGCACAAGCTGGTGACGTTACCTATGAGCTTATGTCTGCTGAGGTTGAGAGCCTCTGTAGCCATTTGAGCAAGTTCAGCCGGCTTATCCAGCGTTTCGAGCGGTCAGTTGATATTGCAGGGATACCCGGCATGCCACACGAGTCTGAGAGCGCGTGTTTCCACGGTGGAGCGTTCTGGGAGGTGATCGGTGACACATTTGAGACGCTAGAGCGAAGGGAGTCGATCATTAGTGCGGATGTCCTTGATGCGTGGTTCGAGCCAGCACCTGCTGTGGTGCAGGCGCTGGAGCGATGTCTTTCTTTCGCGCTCAAGACCTCACCGCCCACCGCTGGGGAAGGGATGCGCCATGTTATTGCCCGCGCCCGCGGCGTGTCCAAGAACAGCATTCTGACAGGTGCAGGTTCCTCCAATCTAATTTTCACAGCCCTCCGTGGGTGGGTCACGCCGTCATCCCGCGTGCTCATTCTCGACCCTATGTATGATGAATACGCACACGTGCTGGAACAGGTCATCGGCGCAAGAGTGGACAGACTGAGACTTTCTCGAACACACGGCTACCAGATTGACCGCCAGCAGCTGAGGGACTCCTTCTCCCGTGGGTACGACTGGGTGATCCTCGTCAACCCCAATAGCCCAACCGGCAGACACCTGCCTCGGCACCAGTTAGAACACCTTATGGCTGAGGCTCCGAAGGCCACCAGATTTTGGATCGATGAAACCTACGTCGATTACGTGAGTGAGGAGCAGTCGCTCGAAGTGCATGCCGCCACTTCTTCCAATGTGGTGGTCGTCAAATCGATGTCGAAAGCGTATGCGCTGTCTGGTGTGCGGGCTGCGTACCTGTGTGCGTCGCCCGGCCTTGTTCGTGAAACGCTACGCTGGTCCCCACCGTGGGCGGTGAGTCTGCCCGGACAAATAGCGGCGTGTAAGGCATTCGCCAGCCTTGACTACTACCGAGCTAGGTGGCGAGAAACCGCGATCCTCCGGGGAGAGTTACAAGCGGGGCTTGAAGCCCAAGGATGGGACGTTGTTCCGGGCTGTGCGAACTTCCTACTGTGTCATTTGCCGCGTTCTGCTCCAGACGCGGAGGAATCAGTGGCTAAGGTTCGCGCGAGAGGACTCTTCATCAGGGACGTTACTAGCATGGGCACCGGCCTTGGCAAGCGCGCAGTCAGGATTGCGGTCAAGGACCGTGCGACAAACCAGCAAGTCCTGGACATCCTCTCCTCGGCTCTCGGTTTAGGGTGAGAAGTGTGGTAAGTGGATTGAGTTTGCCCGGACCGTGACCTACCCCCCCCTGTCCCCCCGGCCTAGAAGACGGCAACTAGCCCCCTAGTACCCCGGCCCCCCCCTTTCTTGGGTGCCCCACCCGCGCTGGACTATAAACACTGTTCTGCGCGTCCTGAGTTGCGGGTCTGAGTGGGGCGGGACAGGGTAAAGGCATGAAACGAACCCGGAAGTGCCAGAGACATGATGGGAGTTTTGTGAAGCGGACCTCTTGGATTGTGGTGATGACCGCTGTTACTCCGTTCATATGTTCCGCACAATCCTTCGAGTGGTCCGTTTCCCCCATGGCCTTTCTAGATTCTGAGTTCCGTCACGGTACCGAGGTCGGTCCTGGTGTCTCGCTCGGAGCCGCTCTGTCGCCGGGCGGATCCGTCGCCTATGGGTTGTTTCTGAATTTGGCGAGAACGGATTTTCCGGTAGCCTCGGATGACTTCCATCGTAACTTCGCGTCAGCGGGTGTCGGCCTCCGGCTGATGACGGGTGGGGATGGAGGAACGATTGGCATATCCCTGGGTGCCGGTGTTTTCGTTGAGGATGATGTCAATGAAACCGAGCGGAGGAAGGAGGAAACGTGCGTTTCGTCATCCACCGTGATATGCCCAAAGTGGACGAGCAGCGCGAATGGGGAGGAAATAGTCATGCTGGGCGTGGAGGCCCAATTCCCAGTGACTGCATCTTGGGGCGTGACCATCTTCGCTAGAGACCAAGTGGGTGGATGGTGGTATGGCTTGCTGACTTCTGATGATGAGTATGGTTTTAGCCATCGGTTTCTACTTGGAGCGGGGGTCTACTTTCGATAGGCAGCCCCACCGCCCCTCTACCGGGGCGGCACTCCTAGCGCACCCAGCTATCCAGCAGTGTTCTGCGCGTCCTGAGTTGCGGGCCTGAGTGGGGCGGGGCAGAATGAAGGCATGACACGCTACCGCGCCCGCGCCGTTCTACTGCTGTTCGGAGTGCTATACCTGACCGCCTGTAGTAGTTGGCAATCCATAGGTCCTGTAAGCCCGAGTCGGTTCATTGAGCTAGACCAACCTGAGCGTGTCCGCGTGTACATGCGGGGCGGGGATCAGGTGGACCTAGAGAGACCAGCGGTCGACGGTGATGAACTCGTGGCTCCTGGTCGTTTATATATGGCCGGTGACGGTCGGATTCGTGAAGCGCCTCCACTCTCAATGCCCTTGGCAGATGTTCTCATGTTGGAGGTTCAGAGATTCGACGTAGCACGCACTATCTTGCGGGTTGGGGGTGCGGTTACTGTGGCCTTTGTCGTTTATGCGGGTCTTTTTTGGCCGGTTAATTGAATCCCCCGGGGGTCCCATCTGCTGATTGGTAGGGGACTGTGAGGACAACGTGCTTGCCTATATGTGGTCCAATCTTGCGGCAGCCCAAGGAGATGTGGGTGCACAGCAGCACAAAGACTTCGTCGAACGGCGGATGACTCGCGAACAAATAGCCGAAGCCCAGCGGCTGTCCCGCGAGTGGATAGAGGCGCATCCCCCCGGCGGCAACTAGCCCCTAGTCCCCTTCAAGGCAGTCGAGAACCCCGTCCACACTCACGACCTGCACGCCACGGTCCTCTACCTCATGGGGATCGACCACGAAAAGCTCACCTACAAGTACAGCGGCCGGGACTTCCGCCTCACGGACGTGGCCGGGAGCGTCATCCACGACATCATCGCGTAGGCGGTCCGAGGTCGCCGAGACGATGATCGTCCGTGCTGGTCACCTTCCTGGCCGCTCGCGCTTCCTTCATCGACCGTCAGGAGTGCCGTACGGATAGAGGCTCGAGAGGTCGACGTTTTCATAGGGTAGCGCGTCCAGGAACGTCGTCCCAATGAAGGGGCCCGTCGCCTCCACGATGATGATCGTCTTCGCGAAACCCGTCTCGTCGAAGCCGCGACGGAAATGCGCCCTCGACTTGACCACGAAGACCTCGTAGTCGGCCGGGTCGATGTCTCCGATCGCGAAGCGGTCCGGGTACATGATCTGCGTATACGCTGGCACGATGAAGACCAAGTTGCCGTCGCCGTACGCCACGGCGGCCGTGTACTGATACCCCGCCCACGGCCCGACGTAGGCGATGGTGCCTCGGATCCGGTACGGATCCCCGCCCGACGCCGTGTAGCCACCAATCTCGCCATCGAATTCGTCCCCCGCCGCAGCGCCTGCGGCCTGAAGTGCGTCGAGCGTCGCGGGGGAACTGATCGCCCCATAGAGCACGTTGGAGATGCCGGCCGCGTCGAAGGCACGCGTGATGTGCGTGGCATCGCCTGGACGGTCGGAGTAGTCCCCGATCGCCACCGGGACCTGCCCCGCCGCGATCGCGTCTCGAACCGTGCGTGCGGCGGCGTCCGGTCGCGAGAAGCCGCCGTTGGCGAACGGTTCCCTGACCCGCCACATGTAGTCGTTCATGTCATCGGCGATGGCGTCGGCCAGCGCCTGGTCATCGTTGGTCATGACGTGGACGGTGGCTCCGACGTCCGGCACGTCGGACCATGGGAAGCCGAAAAAGACACTCACGAAGACGTCCGTTTCGCGGACTTCCCAGCGACGTGCCCGTTCCATGATCTCGCTGGCGGGGGCTGCCCCGGTCCATTGCAGCACGGTCGGCGTGATGATCCCCGGCTTTCGCGTTGCGGTGGTGGATCGGTACGTACCGGTCATGGCGCGATGGAGCGCACGCGCGGCGCGCGCGCCCTGCAACCCATCGTCATAGTGCGGGAAGCGCTTCGTGACGAAAGCAAAATCGGCGTGTTCGAGGAACTGCTCGTCCTCATTGCCGTGGAGGTCGAAAGTGCCCGCGATGGGCACGTCGGGGCCGACGACCTCGCGAAAGCGACGTGCGATTTCAGCTTCGGGCCGGGGGACCCCGCGGACCGCGAGCGCTCCGTGCAGCGCTAGATATACGCCATCGACCGGAAGCGCCTCCTCCAGGTCAGCGAGCATCCCGCTCAGGAAGACCTCGAACGATTCTTGTGTGCTCCAAGAGCGCGAGGATCCGCCAAAGAGATTGTCCGGCGATGTGAGCCCAATCAGCTCCATGTCGGCGTAATCTTCCGCTTGCTCGACGAATCCGTCGATATACCCCCCGCCCTCCGTGAGCACCTGGTCTGCCACCAAGAGTGGACCGAGGCGCGTCCAGTCCTCCGTCGGCGCATCTCCTCCAGGGCAGAAGGTGCACGTTTCCTGCTGGAATTTGATCACGGCGACGCGGTAGTCGTCTCCACGCGCCCCGGTGCATCCCGGCAGCGCGATGGAAAGCGTCAGTAGTGCAAGCCGACGAAGCGGCATTGGGCCTCCTGGAAGTGGTGCTGAACCTCGCAGTGTGCGCTCGGTGGCTCGCCCACCGCAATGGATGGAAAAGGAAATCCTACAGGCCCTATCGCTACCTCTGAACCTTCAGGACAATCAGGCCCATCCATTTTGGGCTGAGTTGAGCGACCTCCGAAAGGAAGCGAAACGAAGCGCGAGGGAGGAGCCGATTGCAGATGAAAGGGAGTTCTCCCGGCGGCAACTAGCCCCCCCCCAGTACCCCGGACCACCCCCTTTCCGGGCATCGCTGACGGGAAACCATAAACAGTGTTTTGCACGTTCAGAGATCCCGCTTCGGGAATTTCCTCCCTAGGTATCCTAGGGCAGTTTTGCGCAGGGGATTTTCTAATTTCAAATTGAGTAGGAGTCCCAGCCCCCCAAAAAATTTCTGCAAAAAATTGGTGCCCAAAAAGACGGGGTTTGGGCAGGGGGTACTACCCTGTATCGGACGGCAAAGTGATAGCAGTGCTGTTTGAGGTGATCTGGATACCAGATGGAGGTGTCTGGGTAGGCGAAACCGGGATCTGACATACCACTCGCTACCCCTATTTTCCGGGTCGAACGACGGCAAGATTTTCAGCAGGATAGGGGTAGGTTCAAGGAACCCAGCTTTTGCAGGAGTTCCTGTTCGATCTCGCCGGGGCTTCGGTGCATCTCGACGTGCTTAACGTCGGTGAACATCCCCTGCGTTCGTGCCAAGATTTCCAAAGCTCGAACTCTGGCACTAGCCGGATTCTTGGGTCTAATCGCTTCGTCCTGAAGCCGTTGTAAGATCCAGTCGTTACGAAGGCGATCCGTGCTGTGACGGATCGCTGAGTCCTCTTCTTCCAAACTGGCGCTCCTTCAGTAGTCAGTTCGGCAGCGGTAGGTTCGTCTCGGCGTGCATGGCCCGGAACTCGGGGTGATTCCAGAGCGGACGGAAGAGAAAGGTGCCCCCCCTGGAGGCAGTGCTGCCACGTTGGAGCAGGAGCTCGCGGAACGACTCGATCGCGCGTTCCGTTTCACCCAGATGGGCGAGCAGAGAGGCCAGGTTCGTCCGGCCGCGCCCGGAGTAGTCGAAGAACGCCTCAGCCCTTCTGATGGCCTCGGGAAGTACCGCCGGATCCGCAAGCGCCTCGCCGATGATGGTGAGACCTTCGGCTTCGGGATACCCGACGGCAGCACCCCACTCTGCGAAGACTCCGCCTGCTTGCTCACCCCTGCCGTCGCCCAGGTACAGAATGGCAAGTTCGTAGTAGGCGTTCAGGAACGACGGCTCGAGTTCGAGTGCTCGACGAAAGGCCGTGGCCGCTTCCTCGATTCGGCCCATGCTGCTGAGAGTAAGCGCGAGGATTTCGTGGCTGAGCGCGGTCAGTGGATCTAGCACAATGGCTGCGTCGATCTCTCGCAGCGCTTCATCAAGGAGCCCCCGCCGCCACTTCATGACCGACAGCCAGAGGTGTGGCCACGGAGAACTCGGTGCCAGATCGATGGCTCGCCGGAGCAGTCGCTCCCCCTCGTCCCATTCCCAGTCGTACTCCGACACGATGAACCCTCCGATGGCCACGGCCTCCGGGAGATCCGGCG
>Ga0208879_1000109_pt1 | contig 85816 bp, 78 predicted proteins | sample Knorr_S15_td_Bot_FD_185605 | JGI IMG/M metagenome (GOLD analysis project Ga0208879, IMG submission 185605) | Marine microbial communities from Southern Atlantic Ocean transect - Knorr_S15_td_Bottom_ad_5009_LV_A (SPAdes) (version 2) | ecosystem: Environmental > Aquatic > Marine > Oceanic | place... | reverse complement strand
TTTTGTTAATACGGAGGCACGAATTGCTATTAGTCCAATTATTCCAAACTGGGCAATAGATATGCCAACAGAAATGCATCCAAACGATATTAGAACTTTAGTTAGAGTCGTAAACATGCTCGGACAAAAAGTAGAATTGAATAACACTCCATTAGGAACAACGCTATTGTACTTATATAATGATGGAACTGTAGAAAAGAAAATACATTAATATCCCCCAGGGTATTTTGTATTTATAAGGCTCTCTTCGGAGAGCCTTTTTTTACCAATACATTAGTAAAACTCCTCAGAATCAATATCTTTACGATTAAATTTACTCACACAATTATGCGAAATATCCTTACTCTCACTTTATTCGTACTAACTATTGTTCAAGCTTTAGCACAAACGCATCCATGTGGATTTAACAATTATATGGAGCAGCGTTATGAAGAAGAACCTGATTTGTTGGAAATGAGAGAACAATATGAAGTGGAGATTCAATCGATAATAAATTCTAGATCTTACTTTTCTCAAAAAGTTATACCTGTAGTAATTCATATTATCTATAACGACTCGTATTCAAACATCTCTAATTCTCAGGTCTATAGCGCTCTTACAGCTTTAAATGAAGATTTTAATGCCTCTAATTCAGATTATAGTAGTGTTGTGTCTTCTTTTAGTGGAGTGAAATCTGATGTCGAAATAACCTTCACTCTTGCTAATATAGACCCTAGTGGGAATGCCACTAGTGGAATAACAAGAACTCAATCAGATTTAACCGATAGTGCAGGAGAAAATGTGAAAAGTTTAGTTCTGTGGGATACCGACATGTATCTTAATATATGGGTGGTAGATAATATCGACAGTGGTGCAGGAGCCTATGCCTATTATCCCGGAACTGCACCTTCAGGAGCAGAGGGAATAGTGTGTACACACGGTCAATTTGGGACTACTGGAACTTCGAGTAGCTCTAATTTCGCTGCAACTACTTTAACGCATGAAGTTGGTCATTACCTAAATTTATCGCACACTTGGGGCGATTCTAACGATCCTGAAGTAGCATCCAATTGTGATGACGATGATAACGTTGATGATACCCCAAATACGATTGGAACTCTGTATGGCTGTAACACAAGTCAGTCCACTTGTGGCTCGCTAGATAATGTGCAGAATTATATGGATTACACCAGTTGTACGAATATGTTTACCGAAGGGCAGCGTTCTCGCCTTCATGCCGCATTGCATTCTGCCCAAGGTGGTAGAGTGAATTTATGGCAATATGAAAATCTAGTAGCCACCGGATTGCTAGATGAGTCTGACTGTGATGAAGAGCTGATTGCTATACAGATTCATACGGGTACTTACTCCAATGAGGTTTCGTGGGTTATTTTAGATTCGGATGGAGAAGGGATTGCTGGAGGTGGAGGTACTTACAGTAATAATTCTAATTATTACACTTCTGTTTGCTTAGCAGTTGGGAATTATACTTTTCAATCGATTGACTCTTATGGAGACGGTTGGAATGGTGGTTATTACTATGTTCGCGATTGCGATAATGTCATAATTGCCAACGATTCCAACCCTTCTGGATACGGAGAGACCGAAAGTTTTGTGGTTACTTCATGTAGTGAGATTCCAGGTTGTACAAATCCTTCTGCCTCTAATTATAATTCAGAGGCTACCGAGGATGATGGAACATGTATAATGCCTGGTTGTATGGATGTTATTGCCGATAATTATGACTCTAATGCGAATACTGAGGATGGTTCTTGTGAATATACCGTTATAGTTCCTGAGTTATTCAATTATGAGCTAACTGGAGTCAACCATACCATTGTGATTCCTTCTGATGTGGCATTTAATTTAGTGGATGATGTGATTTCAAATACGGATATTATTGGGGTGTTTTATGAGGATGAAAATGGTGTTGAACACTGTGGGGGCTATATAGTTTGGCAAGGTTCAACAAATTCTATTGCCGCCCAAGGGAATGATTCTACCACAGATCAAATTGATGGTTTTGAAGAAGGTTCAGAATTTAATTTTAAGATTTACGATTCTTCCGAAGGCCAGTTGTTTAACTGTGTTGTGAATTACAATACGGCCATGCCGAGCCAAGAGTTGTTTACTGGGAATGGGATTTCGGCAATTATTGGAGGTCATTCAATACCTCCTGTTACCGATCAAGAAATTTACTTCCCGCTAGGTTGGAGTATTTTCTCTACCTATATAACATTAGAGTCTATGGATGTTGGCGAGGTTTTAAGCCCTATTTTTGAGAATATTGTAATTGTTAAAGATTTTCAAGGCTTAGCTTATTTGCCAGCATGGGATTATAATGGCATTGGCGACATGATTTTAGGTAGTGCTTATCAAATAAAAGTTCTTATGGAGTCTAATTTAACTTTAGAAGGTGATTATCAACTCCCAGAAGAGGTGCAAATCTATCTCCCAGAAGGTTGGAGTTTATTTGGACACCTCAGAACAGAACCAGCATTTTGTTCGGATGTGTTGGCTGAAATACAATCGGAAGTAATTATTGCAAAAGATTATTTAGGAAATGCATACCTGCCAACATGGGGCTTTAATGGTATTGGGAATCTGAATCCAGGACAGGGCTATCAAATAAAAATGAACAGCCCTCAGATATTGCAATATATATCGAATTCAGAATCTTACTAGTAAGTTTGCTCTTCACTTGTGGGAGCTCTCTGTGTCTCCTAGCATACAATTGTCTCCTTCGAGAAACCTCAGAATAACAGTTGGTTTTGTTTGTTTGTCTGGCTGATTTATCTACCGAATGTAAAGGCACTCGAAGCCTACTTTGCAAAAAGTGTATAAATCGACCGAGAGACTCTTTGACTATTATGCACCCTTTTGACCACCTTCAACATAATGTTCCATTGAGCCTATCGAAATGCAACTCACACAAGTCTATCGTCTAGATACCAGATACCAGCGACTACTTTTTAACTACTTTAAATTCATAACTTCAATAATTTTTTTTTCAACTTTAAACAATCGCCTTTCTAACCCTCACTAACTTAGTCAACAAATCTTCTAATTGATCAAGTGGAAGCATGTTAGCTCCATCAGATTTAGCCTCAGAAGGATTTGGGTGCGTTTCTAAGAAGATACCATCGGCACCAGCAGCAATACCTGCTTTAGCAATAGTTTCAATTAATTGCGGCTTCCCACCGGTAACACCAGAGCTTTGGTTAGGTGTTTGAAGAGAGTGGGTAATGTCGAGCACTACGGGAAGTCCTAAATTTTGTACTGCAGGAATCACACGCATATCAACTATTAAATCTTGGTATCCGAACATAGTACCTCTATCTGTAATTGCAACATTAGGGTTTCCAGAGTCGATTACTTTTTGGGCTGCAAACTGCATGGATTCTGCCGAAAGAAATTGCCCTTTTTTAATATTTATCGCTTTTCCTGTTTTTGCTGCAGCCACCAATAAATCTGTTTGTCTACATAGGAAAGCCGGTATTTGTAATACATCTACGTATTTGGCAGCCATTGCAGCTTCTTCTGCAGAATGTATGTCGGTAACCGTAGGGATATTAAAGTGTTCTCCTACTTTTTTCAATATTTTTAAGGCCTTCTCATCACCAATTCCTGTAAAAGAATCTAAGCGAGAACGATTTGCTTTTCGGTAAGAACCTTTAAAGATGAAAGGGATCTTAAGCTTGTCAGTAACTTCTTTAATCTTTGCAGCAATCTCAAAAGCCATTTCTTCACCTTCTATGGCACAAGGACCCGCTAAAAGGTAAAAGTTGTTTGAGTCTGTATGTTTTAAGTTGCTTAGTGCATTTAGCATAACTATGATTTTAAAAAGTCAATAATGGTTTGAGAAACGTCTTTGTTCTTCAATATTCGTCGGTGTCCCAATTTATTGGTGAGCACTAATTTACTGTTTTTCCAGTTTTCATGAATCTGATGCGCACTTTCTACTGGAGCGTCTACATCGTCCTCACAATGAATGATTAAGCCATCTGTATCAATACTCTTCACCATATTACTAATGCTCAAATCGTCGAATTGTTTCTGGAATTTAGCTTCTAAACGGTCTTTTATTAAATCCCCAACCTTTGAGCTTACATTCATTGTCTCACAAAAAGCTTTTAAAATCCATTTGGTACTCGATGGAGCGCCAATGATAACACATTTTTCAGTTACAAATCCTTTTGTAATTGCATATACACAGGCAGCACCTCCCATCGAATGTCCGATGATGGATTCAATTTCTGGGTGCAGTTCTTTAATTCTGAAAATCAAATCAGAAAATTCCATTACGTGAGTATGTCTTCCGTTTGAATTACCGTGTGCTGGTGCATCAAAACTGTATACTTTATAGCCTGATTCCATTAATGGTGTCGCTAAATGCGCTACTTGTGTAGCTCTACCTGCCCAACCGTGAACCAATAGAATGGCTTTTTTAGCCTTTCCCCATTCGTACACCTGAACTTTATTGTTCTTGAATTTTATCGTTTTAGTTTTCGCATTACGAGAAAACTCTAGCTCTCGCTTTGGTGCTTTAAATCGTATAGGTGTAAAGAACAGTACTGATGCCAGTCTAGCTGTAAGATAGGGTGATAAAAACTCAAACACAGCAAAAGTTTGCCTCATCCAGTTAGGTGCTCTTAATGCAGGTTTTTGTTCTTTTTTATGAGGCATTGGTTTAAGTTGCTTTGTAGGTTGGTGTTTTTGTGTTTACTGCAAGCAATGTATTACTGGTGTCTGTCAGTCTGAGTTTATCGAAGACTCTTTCTCAGGTCATCATTTTCTCGTGGTGAGAACATTTCGACAAGCTTAATGTGACAAGTCGTTAAAGGATGGTCTTCATTATCTCATCTTCAAATTAAATTAAACACCCCTGTGGTCCCCTTAAGGGGACAATTTACCTTCCGATAACTATCGGGATTATTGAAGACTACCACTTACCATTTACGTTTTCCGTCTTACGTTTAGTCTACTTACAAATCACCATTTGTCCATTATTCACAATGGCTAGTGCTTTTCCTGTAAAGGACTTTCCGGTAAGTGCAGAGTTTTTCGATTTAGAAACAATGTCTTTCGTGTTATAAGTCCATTGTAATTCTGGATTAAAGAGTGTGATGTCGGCCAGACTTCCTTCTTCCAAAGCTTGACTATCGATGCCTAAAATAGATTTAGGTATGCTGGTAAGTTTTGCGACAATCTCTTCTGTGCTAAGCATTTCTTTCAAAGCCGTATTTGCTGTGGCAAAAGAAGTTTCGAGATTTATCATTCCAAAAGCAGCGATATCGAACTCACATTTTTTGTTTTCTATATTCTGAGGATAATGATCTGAACAAATTGCGTCTAGAGTCCCGTCTTTTAAGCCCCTTTTAAGTGCCTCAATGTCTTTTGTTGAGCGTAGTGGTGGATTGACTTTTAGGTTGCTGTTGAAGCTTTCTAATTCGGTGTCATTAAGTAGTAGGTGATATGAGCTCGTGTCGGCAGTAACTTTTAAACCTTTCGCTTTTGCTTCTCTAATGAGCTTTACAGATTCTGCAGTCGTAATCGTAGAGAAGTGAATTCTAGCATCGGTGTATTCACACAATTGCAAATCTCTTGCTAGTTGTAGTTCTTCAGCTAGAGCAGGCATTCCTTTTAAGCCTAAACTTGTACTTGTAAGTCCTTCGTTCATCTGACCTTTGTGAGACGTCTTTTCTTCTGCAGAAAAACTCATAATGAGCCCGCCAAAGTTTTTAGCGTAGAGCATGGCAATCTTCATCAAGCTCGCATTGGCAATAGAGCGTTTGTCATCGCTAAAAGCGATAGCGCCAGCTAGATGCATGTCGTACATCTCTGTGATTTGCTCTCCCTTACGATTTTCGGTTAAAGCGCCTATAGGATGAATGTCGACTATATTGTGTGAAGTTTGATTCACTAAGTAGCTAACATCGGATTTGCGTTGGATGCAAGGCTCAGTAGAAGGCATAAGAGCTACGTGGGTAAATCCACCCTGTGCAGCAGCTTTCATCCCACTATTTAAATCTTCCTTATACTCATGCCCCGGTTCTCCAAATCGAGCGTTTAAATCCGTCCAGCCCTGAGAAATATGTAAGTTTTCCGCTTCGAAGATTTCAGCAGTAGTATCTTCAATAGAGTCAGAAATGTGAATAATAACACCATTTTCGATAAGCAAATCTTTTGTTTGCTTATGATGTTTAGAGCTAGCGTCTAAAATGGTTGCTTTTTTAATGAGGATTTTCATATGAAGCCTATTAGTTCTCTAGTTTAATTTGAGCCTTTTTATTCCAGTTTTTCAACAGTAAGCTTTCTGCAATTAGCAATGCTAAAGCTAAAAGAATAAAAGAATACCACAGCGAAGTACCGCTGCGATTTTCTTTTAAGGAATCCTCTAACTGGAGTCCTTCTTTTTGCCAAAGATTTATATGTGCGTATTGTTTACTTATATCTTGTAATTCTTCAATATCCCAAGAGCTTAAGTTGCTCTCTTGTCGGTCGTAATTGAAAGATAGGGTCTTTTGTTGTTCTTGATTCGTTAAGGTGTAGAAACCATCTTCCTGAATAATGTTCTGTATGTTAATCTGTATTCTTTGATCCACGGTTCTAACTTCTGGTAGAATATCAATATACTCACCTTTTTTTATTCTAAACTGTTCGGACTTACTCTTTTGGTTAAGGATAATTACCCGGTCTTTACCTAGGGTATAATAGATGTTTTCTGCTCTAGAACTCTGTATAGCCATATTGAAGAGTAGAGGTACAAATAAAGCGTGTTTCTCTAGGTTGCTTGCTTCAGTATTTAAAGGTGAGCACATTAAGTAGATTGAACCTAAGCCTTTAGTATAAGAATTGATGAAAGGCTCTTTCGTGTTTAAGAGCATTATATTTTCTTCTGAACTAGAGTAGGTGTTCGCTATACTATAATATTGGTTGATTGAAGGGAATTCGGTCTGTTTGGCTTGTTTCTCAAATACATCTTTAAAGAGTTTATGTTTCTTGTTTAAACTTGAAACTTTAACTCGTTTTGAATTCAACTTTGTGTAGGCCGGAATGTTTAAGCTATTCGCTAGAGTCTGGTAAGAATTCGTATTCATTCTATTTGATGGAATGATTAAAAGATTTCCACCATTTTCTGTGTACACTTTTAAGCGGTTAATTAATCCGCTTGTAGGATTGCTAACATTTTCAAGAATAATTAAGTTCTGTTGACTTAGTTTATTCAAGTTGAGCTTTCCTACTTCTAGTGTTTGATAGTCGAAAATAGCATCATTAAATAAAGCGCTTAGTGCAGTGCTTGAAGCATTTTCGTAAATGCAAAGTACTTTATTCGCTTCGGTAACATTAAAGCTAAAGTACAATCTATTGTCAAAAAGAATGGTAGCATCTGTTAATTCGATTGATGCCTTTTGTGTTCCAGTAGTATGATTGCTGAAGTTTAGTTTGGCACTGCTGCTAGAATTCGCTTTTACTTTAAGAGTCGTTAACGCTTTTTGTTTTCCGTTGACGATGAGTTTTACAGTAAGATTTTCTAGATCTTCGTTAGATGCATTCGAAACTTCAAAATACAACCATTCTTGTTGACCTAAGCTATGGTTAGGAGACTCAAGATAACAAGTGTCTATAGAGAGGTTTGTTTGAGGATACGAACTTATAGGAAGTAGGTGAGTAGTGAAGCTTGTATCTTGGTAGTGGAATCCCTTAGGGAAGCTTGTTTTTTGGAAGTCACTGATTATATAAAGCTCAGCTTCTGTATTGATTTCGTTTTGTTTTAAGGCATTCCAACGATCGATAACCGATTTCACATTGAGTACCGGAGCAGCTATATTTGTTTGATCAATAGCTTCTAGGCAGTCATTGTAGTCTATAATACGTTGGTGCTTACCCTGTAGCTCATTGCTGATGAAAATGAATTCATCTTTTCCTTTATGAGCGTTTAATATGCTACGCGCATTGTTTTTAGCTTGCTCAATCAATACTCCCTTATTGTTATTCGCATTCATGCTAAAAGAATTGTCAAGATAAATACCAACGATTTGCTTATCGCTAATAGACTCTTCGTTGTCGCTGAGGTAAGGTTCGCTAAAAGCGAGTATTAGAGCGGAAATGAGTAATAATCTTATAAGTAGGAGTAAGAGTTTCTGAAGCTTGGTAATATTGCTTTTTTTCTGATTGATTTGTTTCAGAATGGCAACGTTACTGAAGTAAACAGTTTTGTGTTTCTGTAAGGAAAATAAGTGAATAAGGATAGGTATGGCTAAAGCCAGAAACGCGTAAAGGAAGTATGGTTCCAATAATCTCATTAAAAGGCAAAGTTAAAGTTTTTCCATAACTGTGAAAGTAGAGCGGCTAAAACTTCTCATATACTCCTAACCCAAATAGTGCAAAGTCATATTTCGCAGGGTCTTCAGGGCAAAAATGCCTTAAAGAAACATCCAATTCTTTAACAGTTTTCCAATCGTTAGATTTACGAGTAATAAGCCCTAGTTTACGACCTACATTTGCGGTGTGTACATCTAAGGGACATGAGAGCTGACTTGGGTTTAAGCTTTTCCAAATCCCGAAATCAACACCCTGTTTATTGCTGCGTACCATCCATCGCAAAAACATAATCAGTCGTTTAGAAGCTGAGCCTTTCATAGGGTCAGAGATGTGTTTTTCGCTTCGTAGTGGATGCTCTAAGCTGAAGAAAGTCTTTTTAAACTGCGAAATACCCTCACACATATCATCCTTTTCAGTATAAAAGCAAGCTTCTAATCCATTATGGTTTTGGTAAATATTTCGGAGTGCGTATATAAATGTGTGTAAATCTATTCCTTGAAAAGTGCGATGGCAGAAATTGAGGCTGTTTTGAATTTCTTTCTCGCTAGCGTTTACAATGAAGTCATAAGGATTATTGTCCATTATTTGCATCATATGTCGAGCATTCTTCATAATCATTGCCCTGCGTCCCCAAGCAATAGTGGCGCTTAAGAATGCTGAGATCTCAATATCTTCTTTTCTGCCAAATTGATGTGGAATACTTATAGGGTCATCGCCCACAAAATTAGGTCGAAGGTAAAGCTCCACCTTCTCGTCTAAAAATTCTTTGAGTTCGGAATGTGTCATTTGAAGTGAAATTGGTTTTGGTAATCATTGTTCAAACACTTCGACAAGCTCAGTGTGACGGAGTTGTGGTTTATTTTTGCTGCTGCACCAATAACTAACAACCATCAACCATTTACTATAATACCATCTTTCATTTCCAGCATCCTATCGCTCATTTCGGCTAATTCACGGTTATGAGTAACGATCACAAAGGTTTGCTTGTATTGATCTCGCAGTTCAAAGAACAGTTCGTGTAGTGCTTTTGCATTGGTGGTGTCGAGGTTACCTGAAGGTTCGTCTGCAAAAACCACCGATGGATTATTGATTAAAGCTCGTGCTACCGCCACGCGTTGTTGTTCTCCACCCGAAAGCTCCATGGGTTTGTGGAGGAGTCTGTCTGCTAATCCTAAGTTGCTCAGTAACTCCCTTGCTTTTGATTCGGCTTCTGATTTAGAAACCCCTTTTATCCAACTGGGCATACATACATTCTCTAGTGCCGTAAATTCTGGAAGTAGGTGATGAGCTTGAAAAATAAAGCCAATTTCCCTATTTCTAAAAGTAGATAATTGACTGGAGTTTAGTTGGTCAATTGTTTTGCCATTAATCTCTAAAGAACCCTGGTCAGATTGAGCTAGGGTGCCTAGGATTTGAAGTAAAGTACTTTTCCCAGCTCCTGAAGACCCCACGATACTTACGATTTCACCTTCTTTGATGTTTAGTGAAACTCCTCGTAGTACGTCAAGCCCTTCGTAACTCTTATGTATGTTTTCTGCTTTTATCATTTACCAATTGTATTATAGTAGATTGGTGTTTTACAATTTACGACTCACGACTTCCGTCTTACTGCTTCAAATACTGATAATCCAGGTAATACACCAGTTTCAAAGATAGGCTGTTTCCTTGAGACTCCTCAAATAGACGATTTAAATTCTGTTCGGCATTTAAGCTCGCGTCACTAATAAGATTACTAATTGAATTCTTCCATTGGAAGTTCAATTCACTACCCGGAGCAAATCGCCATATGCAGTTAAAGTCAACATTCCATGAGTTATAGTTGATGTCGTAGAGCGGGACATTATGTTCATCGGTAAGTGCAAAGTCATTATCCTTTAGTTTTCCATCTTCCAGTCCATAGAAAGTGTTGTGTTGCAGCGTAGACCAATAGTGCCGTAGTTTTAAATTAAATGAAACCTTGTTGTTCATCACATAAGAAAGCTTGTACACATTGGTAATTGTTTTTCTATCACGCCTACTAAATAATAAATTACCTTCTTCATCTTCAAGGTTCGTGTAATTCGAATCAAAAGCTCTACCTACATTATCTTTTTCTGTTTTATGAGAGATCACATAGCTCATAAAAACATGATCGTTAACTCGATATCTAGGCGACCATCTAACATGATAAGTTTTACTGTCGAATTCAGGGGTAGCACTATATCCCAAGCTTAAATCCCCGGCAAATTTCTTGCGGTAATCTGTAGAATTCCACCAGAACATTTCAAGGGATGGGCCGTAAATAAATACATGATCCAGATCATCGGTTCTGGCTTCGAAATAATCGTAAGTATCTCCAAGGGTATATCCAAAAGAAATACCGCTGGAGAAGAAATTGGTTGAATGAAGATCCAGATCGACTTCAACAGACCTGCTGTTAAACAGATTTGGAGAATAAAGCATTTGGTTGTTGTAGCCTAATACGAAATTTGCTCTACGCAATTTACCGATGGGCTTGAAAATGTGATAGGCTAACTCTGCGCGATGGTTTAGCTTATTATTGTTGTAAAGGAAACCTAAGTCGTTAATGTCGTAAGTATCACTTTCAATAATTTGTACAGCTTTAAAACGGAAGTTACCACTCGATTTCTCAAAGAGTAAAAAGGATGCAAAACCCGTGGTCTTATTTTGATCTTCCTGAATATGGCTAAAGGCCAAATCTCCATAAAAGGTGTAGCTATTCTCTTTCGTTCCTATTTGTACCTGGAGTTTCTCTACATTGGCATTTCTTGTAGTTCCCTGTTTGCTGACATTGGTGTTGGTAAATGTGATGTAAGAGTTGTTTTTTAAAACCTGGTCTAATACCAGAACATTGTAGTTAGACAAAGGTTCTATAAGTTCTTCTCTGGTTTCGCCGGAAAGTGTATCTTCAATAGTTGCATAGGTTTTTTCTGTAATAGCATTGAAAAACCCTATCCCTAAACCTTTAGCTGTTCTTCCGGAAATCTTGGAAGCATTTAGTAGTTGAACGCTTGCAGGTGTTTCGGTTACAATTTCGTTTTCGTTTGTATCGGGTGAAAGTGAAGGACTAGCTCCAATTCTACGTGAGTAGAATAAGCGACTCTTATTAAAGAGTTCCGTACCTTCAGTAAAGAAGCTTCTGTTTTCATTAAAACGAACTTCAAAAGGACTTACGTTCAATATTTGATCATCAAATATCGTTTGACCAAAATCCGGTACCAAGGTCATGTCTAAAGTGAAGCTTTCATTGATTCCGTATTTTAAGTCCAATCCACCATTGATATGCCTGGTGCTTTCCGATTCATAAAAATCAAAATAACTAGAAATATAAGGCATCAGAGAAAGGCGTAGAGGTGTTTCTATGTTTTTAATTCCTGTAAGCACACCTGCTTGAGCTCCGTAATTAGAGTTACTGATGTCTATAGGGTTCCAGGTGTAATTTTCGCGAGTTCGTCTTATTTCTCTACCGATATTAATGCCCCATTCTTGCACCTCAGTATTTGGCATCCTGAGAGCCGAATAGGGAATTTCTAATTCAGCCGACCAGCCATGCTCATGTATTTGCACCGCGCTTTTCCAAACGGCATCCCAATTTCCGTCCGAGCCATTCGAAGATGATCTAGAGTCCATTTGGACGCCGGCTGCTGTAAGGGCAAACATAAAATCGTTTTGAGCATCGTTGTAAGGTGAGATCCAAACGCCAAACCAGTCACAGTTTTTATTCCATTCATCTCTTTTACTAAATTCTGTAAGAATACTGTCTGGGGCATTATCGTAAAACATTGCACCAATATAAAGTGCTTTGTGGGTGTAAATAAATTGAACTTCTGATTTTTGATTGCTTCGCTCTAACTCTCCATTTCGGGGTTCCATCTGTGTCCAGTCAGTTGCTTTTGGAGCATTGCCCCATATTTCTGACTCGATAAAACCGTCTATTTTAGGGGCTATATCAGTTTTTATTGCTTGAATATTTTTGTGGATCCCTTGAGCGAAACTACTAGAGTTTAGTAAGAAAATGAAGATCGTAAGAATCTGTTTCATGAAGATTAATTTGACACAGCTAATTTAATTTATTTGTGAACGATTATTTAATCATTGTTGTAGAATTAACAATGTTTATGTGAAACGGAAATAGTTAGTAGTTTATAAATTGGAAATTTGTAGATGAAGAAAAACCAATTTAGAGTTAGTACTACGCCTCTTCGGGGAAGAATTTCTTTAGAATATCTCCCTGAGCATTCATGTCTAATTCATGAAAATGTTTGTAGAGCTCCTCGAATTTTTTGAGTCGCTCAATTTCTTCTTGATTTAAATCTCCCTTAAAAGCGACGCCAGACTTGGATGTGGTGCAAACGAAAAAATCAAATCCTTCTATATTTTTAAGGATTCCAAACTCTTTAGTTTCTAGGAGGTAGTTATACCAATTCTCTTGAACAGTAAGAAGCATGTCCATACTCGCTATAACTTTAAAAGAGTCTAGTTTAAAGCAATTGAGTACTTCTTCGAAAAATTGTTCTGCCTTTGCTGTTTCATCCATTGGTGTAGGGTTTGTGCAAAGAAAAGGAAAATATGTAATTTGAAGATGTCTTTGTTCCTTTAGATATTGGAAAGAAGATTTTATTTTCAACTTTCAACTGCTTTCAACTGCTTTCAAACTCTTCAATCAACTCTGCAACCACTTGCTTTACCGACCGAATCGATTTAACGCCTTCAATAGAGGGTCCCGCACACCATACTGTGTCGTATGTAGTGTTGAAAGCAGATTTTTCTAAAGCTTTGGTTCCTTTGTAGAAAGTGAGCATTTTCATAAACTTTTTAAGTTTTTTGTTTTTACTTAAAAGTGCTTCTATGAAATTCCTTTTAGTTCCAATCTTCTGAACATAAGGAGTGTTTATAACTGTGCAGGGCGAGCCAGAGAGTTTTTCAGTTAAGACAATGTCTTTTGCGCCATAATCTACTATGGCCTGTTTGTAGGCTTGAGTAACTCCCGCTTCGTTTGTCGCTATAAAAGGGCTTCCCATTGAGATTCCACAAGCGCCAAGCGCAAGTATTTCTTTCATTTGTTTGCCATCAGAAATGCCTCCTGCAGATATGATAGGAATGTTACATTGTGCTACCAGTTCTGGGATGAGTATGCTTGCTGAGGTAGGACCGCAATGTCCACCGGCATCCTTGTTCACAGCAATTACAGCATCACAGCCTAAAGCCTCAACCTTCTTTGCGTATTTAGCATCCACTACATCACAGAATACTTTAATACCATGTGGCTTGCAAGCAGTTATAGTTTTTTCGGGACTACCTAATGAGGTGATGATATAGTCTACTTTAAGGTCAATACAAGTTTTAAGTTGCTGTTTGAACTTTATATTAGACTTATTTACAATCAGATTAATTCCAATAACTCCATCAGATCGTTCTCGAATGGAATTAATTGCTTCTCTAAATTGATCATCTGTGCGATAATTTAATGCAGGAACACATCCTGTTATTCCTGAATTAATTGCTTCAACGAGCATGTCTGCATTTGAAACCAAAAACATTGGTGCCATAATTACAGGATATTTAATGTTTAAAACATCGCAAAGCGAAGTGTTTTTTTTAACTGTAGTTGTCATAAAATGAATTGTTAAGCGCGCATACTAAATTACAATTTTTTACTGAAAAACAAGTGCTTGAACTTGTGCCCAGGTGGTAGGCTTTGAATACTGATTATTTGCACTTCATTTGGTTGCGTTTTTCACTCGATTTTTATTCAGTATTAAGTCGTTTGTAGATTCATTTTTCGTTATTTAAATGAGGTATTATTCAATAATACCTGTTTGTTGTGAGCCTAAGTGCTTTGTTTTTGTTAAATCAATAATCTTAAACTAATAATTCATGTAATCTTGATTAACTATCTGAATAAGTAGTTTTTATGAAGAGAGTATGACACCATGTCATGCGCTGATTAATGCTTGTTTTAAGCTTTGCTTCTTATGTTGTTTTCATTTTTGATTGTTTTGAGGTGTCGTGAAAATAATATGTATTTTTGCCTTATGAGAATTGATATTATTACCTTGCATCCTGAGCTTCTGGAAAGTCCGTTTTCGGCTTCAATTTTGAAGCGAGCTATCGACAAGAAATTGGTCGAAGTTGTCTTTCATCAGCTACGAGATTATTCCGAAGATAAACATCGTCGAGTAGATGATACTCAATTTGGAGGCGGTGCTGGAATGGTGATGACGGTGCAGCCGATATCCAAGATTATTGAGCAATTAAAATCAGAACGTACTTATGATGAAATCATTTATATGAGCCCTGATGGATTGCGTTTTAATCAGAGTATCGCAAATCAATTATCTACTTGTGGGAATATCATGATTCTTTGTGGGCATTATAAAGGTATTGATCAGCGTATTCGTGATGAGTATATAACAAAGGAGGTTTCTATAGGAGATTTTGTCCTTTCTGGCGGAGAGTTACCTGCTGCTATGGTGTGTGATGCTATTATTCGTTTGCTTCCAGGAGTTTTGGGTGATGAGACTTCTGCTTTAACAGATTCTTTTCAGGACGACTTATTGGCACCGCCTGTGTATACACGCCCTGCAGAGTGGCGTGGGCATGTCGTGCCGGAAGTGTTGCTTTCGGGGCATGCACAGAAAATTGAGGATTGGCGCCATGATCAGGCGATAAAGCGTACCCAAGAGCTTCGTCCTGATTTATTAGATGAGTCATAGGTGTAGGAGCGTCTATTGTTTATGTCTGGCTTGCGATAAGTTTTTAAGCTTACCGCTTCAATTCTAAGCTTATTTAAGATTTATTTCGTAATATTGCAGCCTTAAAATCTAACTGTTCAACCGCTGGCGTAAAATACGTGGATGTTGGGTTTAAAAAAGAAAAGAAATGGATTTAGTAAAGTTTGTACAAGACGAATTCGTGCCAAAGAATGATTTTCCAGTATTTGGTGCTGGGGATACTGTTACAGTATTCTACAAAATTAAGGAAGGCGATAAAGAGCGTACTCAGTTCTTTAAAGGTGTTGTTATACAACGTCGTGGTGCTGGAATTACAGAAACGTTTACAATTCGTAAGATTGGTGCTAACAGTATTGGTGTTGAGCGTATCTTCCCAGTTAACTCACCAATTTTAGAGAAAATTGAAGTGAACAAAAGAGGTGTTGTTCGTAGAGCACGTATCTTTTACCTTAGAGAACTTACTGGTAAGAAAGCTCGTATCAAGGAAAGAAGAATCTAGTTCATTACTACTTATAGAAAAAGGTACCAATTTGGTGCCTTTTTTTTTGCTCAAAACTTGGCATTGTATACTTTTACTTCAAATTAGTATTGATGGCAAAGATTAAAGCGTTTAGAGCGGTTCGCCCTACAAGAGATAAAGCTTATTTGGTAGCTTCTCGTTCCTATTTATCCTATTCAGAAAATATACTTCGAGAGAAGTTGTTAAATAATCCGTATACGTTTTTACATATCATCAATCCAGAATATTCTTTCAACTCACCTGTTCTAGAAGGTGCTGAGAAGTATAAGATGGTTAAGAGGAAGTACGAGGAGTTTAGAGAGGATGGCATATTTGTTGCCGATGCGAAGGCGTGTTTGTATATCTATCAGCAGGTAACTGCAGAAAAAACCTATACAGGAATAATAGCTGCTTCGAGCGTTGATGATTATGTTAATGGTGTGATAAAGATTCATGAGCAAACCATTGCTAAACGCGAAGCTATGTTTACCAATTACCTAGAAGCAACTGGTTTTAATGCTGAGCCTGTTTTGCTTTCGTACTCTAAAGTGCCACGTGTTAACGAGATTATGGGTACGTATATGCAAGGACGTCCAGAATATGAATTTACGAGTACCAATAAAGTGTTGCATAATTTATGGTTGATTGATAAAACTCAAGATATTGAAGAGATTCAAAATTTGTTTGAAGGAGTTGAAAGTATTTATATCGCAGATGGTCATCACCGTTCGGCTTCTTCTGCATTATTGTGTAAGAATCGTAGAGATAGTTTGTCTAATGCAAATGGAGACGAAGCCTTTAATTATTTCATGTCCTTTTTAATCGATGATGAGCAGATGTGTATCTACGATTTTAATCGTTTGGTGAGCGATTTAAATGGCTTGTCAGTAGATGACTATTTATCGCGTGTAAGCGAAGTTTATACATTCGTAAAGCAAGGCTTAGCGCATAAGCCAAGTATTAAAGACGAGATTAGTATGTATTTAGATGGTGCTTGGTATAGTTTAATCGCCAAAGAGCATACTTTTGATGCAGAGCATTGTGTAGAGCATTTAGATCCTGCCATTCTTTCGAAGAATATTTTAGAGCCAATTCATGGTATTAAAGACATTCGAAACGATAAGCGTATTGGTTTTATGGATGGTAAGAAAGGTATGGAAGGTTTAAAATCTGCTGTCGACAGTGGTTCGTACAGTGTAGCTTTCGCTTTAAAACCTATTACTTTTGAGCAGTTGAAACAAGTGGCAGATAATAACGAGATTATGCCTCCAAAGAGTACTTATATTGAGCCTAAACTCCGTAGTGGACTAACTATATATAACATCGATAATGACTAAAATTAGCAATAAAACAGTCTTGATTACTGGAGGAGCTTCTGGTATTGGAAAGTTAATGGGTGAGACTTGTCTTGAAAAAGGTGCTACCAAATTGATTGTTTGGGATGTAAATGAAGAAGCTTTAGAGTCTTTTACAGAGGAGTTTACGGCTAAAGGATATAAAGTATCGCCTTATTTAGTTGATGTTTCAAATTTGGAGCAAATTCAAAAAGCAGCCGAACATGTATTGCAGGAAGGTGCCGTAGATATTCTCATTAACAACGCTGGGATTGTTACAGGTAAACCATTTCACCAACAAGAAACGAATGCCATTACAAGGACATTAGCAATTAATGTGGAAGCTGTGATGCAGATTACAAGAGCCTTCTTACCTGCAATGATAGCTCAGAAATCAGGGCATATTGTAAATATTGCTTCTGCAGCAGGAATGATGGCTAATCCGAATATGTCGGTTTATGCCGGTTCTAAGTGGGCTGTGTTGGGGTGGTCGGACTCTTTAAGGATAGAGTTAGAGTCTTTAAAGCACGATTTACACGTTACCACCGTAACGCCAGGTTATATTGATACAGGTATGTTTGACGGCGTTAAATCGCCATTATTACTTCCATTGCTAAAACCTAAAACTATTGTTGCTGCCATTATAAAAGGAGTAGAGCAGAATAAGCTGTTTGTGCGTAAACCCTTTATGGTGAACTCGCTGACTTTTGTAAAAGGAATTCTTCCAACAAGAGCCTTCGATTGGTTTGTGGGATCCGTTTTAGGTGTGTATAAAAGTATGGATAATTTTAAAGGACACTAGTTCATGACTAATTAATAGTGATCAATTCTTAAATTTAATATTCAATTTTTAACTTTCAACTTATTCCCGTGATTGAAGATAGCCTAAATAAAATATTAAGCACCATTCCTTCGGAGGTTACACTGGTAGCGGTTTCTAAGACCAAACCCAATTCGGCTATTATGGAGGCTTATGAGTCTGGGCAGCGTGTTTTTGGTGAGAATAAGGTGCAAGATATGGCGGCAAAAGCCGAAACTTTACCCAAGGATATTCAGTGGCATATGATAGGTCATTTGCAAAGTAATAAGGTAAAGTATATTGCTTCCTTTGTTTCGCTTATCCACGGAATAGATTCTTTAAAACTATTAAAGGAAGTAAATAAACGTGCAGCTCAAAATGATCGAGTAATTGATTGCTTATTACAAATACACATCGCTCAAGAGGAGACTAAATTTGGTTTAGATGAATCTGAAGCTAATGCCGTCATAATAGCTGCAGAGGAGTTTAAAAACATTCGTATTGTTGGTTTAATGGGTATGGCAACGAATACTTCTGATGAGATTCAAGTTCGAAAGGAGTTTGCTGGTTTAAAAGAATTGACTCTCCAACTGCAAACTGCAAACTGTCTACTGCAAACTGTTTCTATGGGCATGAGCGGAGATTATCTTCTCGCTATTCAGGAAGGTAGTACTATGGTGCGAGTAGGTTCGGCTATATTTGGAACTAGAAATTAAGGCATAAAAAAAAGACCAACTCATAGAGTTGGTCTTTTTGTGTTTAAAAAATAAATCTTCTTAGTTCTTAGCAAGGTATTCTGCAGTACCTTCATGAGAAGGCTTCATAGCTTCTTTTCCTTTTACCCAGTTAGCAGGACAAACTTCACCATTTTCCTCAACGAAAGTTAAAGCATCAACCATACGGATAGCTTCGTCTACGTTTCTTCCTAATGGAAGGTTGTTTACCAATTGGTGTTGTACAACACCGTTTTTGTCGATCAAGAACAAACCACGGTAAGCGATTAATTCAGCGTCAGCTTCTAACTCGTCATCTTCGTTGATGAAGTAGTCACCCGTAAGAACGTCGAAGTTCTTAGAGATCGTTTTGTTAGTATCTGCAACTAATGGGTAAGTAATACCTTTAATCCCACCTTGAGCTTTTTCCATTTGTAACCATCCCCAGTGAGACATTTCTGTATCTGTAGAAACCCCTACAACAGCAGTGTTACGATCTTCGAAATCAGATAATTTCTCTTGGAAAGCGTGTAATTCTGTTGGACAAACAAAAGTGAAATCTTTTGGGTAGAAGAATAATACTACATTCTTTTTACCGATATATTGCTCTAAAGAGAAGTCTGCTTCTACAGTAGCTCCGTTTACAATTGCTTTTGCCGAAAACTGAGGTGCTTTTCTACCTACTAATACTGCCATTTTATTGAGTTTTATGTTATACAATAATGTAGCTGCAAATATATCGATTTGATTTTTAAATGGTGTATAGTAAGTGGATAATAGTGGTCTTCGATAAACTCAGACTGCCATTTTGTAGTTCTTAAGTTCTCAGTTGACAGTTTGTAGTTCACATTACCCAGCATTGATTTCAGCCATCTTCACCGTCCAATTCCCGTTCTCAGCTCGTCATTCTCTGTGTTAAATTCAACCCCAGTCCACCGACACGGTCTAGTTGGCTATTGATAGTTTTTCTTTGTGTGTCTCTGTGGAACTAAAAATAAGAAAATAGAGTAGGTAAGGGTTAGAGAAGTTAAAAGTAAGGACTAAGAATTCGATAAGGCGCTAATTACTTGAGGCTTAGTCGTTAAATTGACTGGGCGACTGTTTGGTTAGAAAAAGCTCACAGTTATTAGTGTAAAATTCAGTCATGAACAGTTTTCAGTTTTAGGAAAAGGTGAAGACCATCTCTTTGTAACTCAAAACTAATAAGTCAACACTCAACACTATTCAACCACCATGCCTATAAATTACTTTTCCCTGAAAGCTGACTGTTGACCGCTGAAAGCTATTTTAATTTTTAACTTTCAATCTTTATATTTCATCGATCAATTGTATTTTTACAAAAATTAGATTTCATGCCATTATCAAAGGTTTACGACATTGTTATAGTTGGAGGAGGAATTGTAGGATTGGCTACAGCCTATAAGCTTCAGTCAAAATACCCACACTTAACCTTAGCGGTATTGGAAAAAGAGGAGCGTTTAGCTTTTCATCAAACAGGAAGAAATTCGGGTGTAATTCACTCGGGTTTGTATTACCGTCCGGGTTCGTGCAAAGCTAATAATTGTGTTAGTGGCAGAAAACAACTTGTAGCCTTCGCAGAAGAACATAATATTGAGCACGATGTATGTGGTAAAATTGTTGTGGCAACACAGCAAGATGAGTTGCCACGATTAGAGAAAATTAGACAGAATGGTTTGGCTAATGGCTTGGTTGGTGTAGAAATTATTGATGCAGATCGCATAAAAGAAATAGAGCCTTATATCGAAGGACTCAAAGCTTTGTGGGTTCCAGAAGCAGGGATTATAGACTATAGAGCCGTAACGGATAAGTTGGCAGACTTAGTGCAAGTAATTAATCCCGAATCTGAAATCATCACTAACTGCGAAGTAAAGACTTTTGATAAAGGTGAAGTGTCAAAAGTGTACACCAACTTAGGTGTTTATAAATCTCGTTATATGATTTTCTGTGGCGGACTTCACTCCGACAGATTGGCGCGTAAAGACAAGGTGAAACTTGATATGCGAATTGTTGGGTTTCGTGGCGATTACTTCGATTTAACCGAGCTGGGGATGAAGAAAATTAAGAACCTCGTTTACCCAGTTCCAGATCCTGAGTTCCCATTTTTAGGGGTTCACTTTACCCGCATGACGGATGGTACGACAGAATGTGGGCCGAATGCTGTTTTTACTTTTAAACGCGAAGGTTATGGTAAAACGGATTTTAATTTAGTGGACACGATTGAAGCTTTACTTTATAAGGGTACTTGGAGATTATTCTTTAAGCATTGGCGATTTGGTTTAGCCGAATACAAACGCGCCTTCTCAAAGCGATTGTTTCTAAAACAGCTCCAGCGTATGTGTCCGAGTTTAACTATGGAGGATATAAAACCAGGTCGTTCGGGAGTTCGCGCTATGGCATTAGGCGATAAGGGTGATGTAATTGATGATTTTAAAATTGAGTATAAAGATAGAAGCATTCATGTTCTTAATGCACCTTCGCCAGCTGCTACTGCTTGTTTAGCTATCGGAGATGAAGTATTGGTTATGGCAGAAAAGCACTTTGGTTTAGATATCTAGGAATGAACCAATAAGTGTAGAATATCTATTTTTATTTACAATATCCGATTGTATTTCGTAATTTCAAATTTTTAATTCTAGTCTATGCGTAACTTACTATTTCTTTTGTTTTGTAGCTTTCCTTTGTTAAGTAATGCGCAAGATCATATCCCTCGTTGTAATTTCGATTCACTTTATGTAGAGCAATTAAAGTCTGTGGATTTTAGAGTCTTGCAGCTGCACGAAGAACAGGTGTTCAACGAGTTTTTAGAACTAAATAGAAACAAGGAAAGTGTAGTTTATACCATACCTGTTGTAGTTCATATTGTTAAAAACACATCGAATTTAGAGATGGATATTAGCGATGAAGAAATATACCGTCAAATTGAAATTCTGAATGAAACATATAATTTACTAAACGAAGACGTGAGTCTCACTCCAACAGATTTTGAAGCTTTTATAGGCAATCCAGAAATCGAATTTTGTTTAGCTTCAGTTGATCCAAATGGATATTCGACTAATGGTATTACCCGAAATACTACCGAAGTGACGACTTTTTCTACCGCATCAGATAATATTAAAGACTCCGATTTAGGAGGTGTTGATGCATGGGATACGGATAGTTATTTAAATATTTGGGTAGGAAAAATTACTACTGGAGTTTTAGGTTATTCTCACACACCAACTGCTAGTATACCAGATGAAGAGCATGGTTTAGTTATAGCATACCCATATTTTGGTGAAACAGATCATGTGTATTATGGAGACGGTAAAACTGCAGTACACGAAATGGGACATTATTTAAATTTAAAACATCCTTGGGGTATTGGTGGCTGCGATGCGAATAACGATTTTGTAGATGATACCCCAATGAGTGAATCGGCTTATTTTGGTAATCCAGTGCATCCTCAGTCTTCTTGTGAGTCTGTAGATATGTTTATGAATTATATGGATTATGTGAATGATTCAAGCATGGTGATGTTTACTCAGGGACAAGTTGACAGAATGCATTTCGTTTTGAGCTATTATAGAGCAACTCTACAAGAGTCTAACGGTTGTGGTACACCTTCGTTAATAGCAGAGCCACAAATCATACACGCTAGCTCAGCTTTTGATTCTGATGGTGCAATATTTTTAAATATTGCTTCAGGCATAGCTCCATATACGTATAATTGGGAAAGTGGTGAATCCGTAGATAGTCTTATAAATTTACCTATTGGAGATTATTCTGTTGTGATAACTGACTCTTTAGGGCAAGAGCTAAATTTAGAATTTACTATTTCCTTTTATGGAAATGAATTTGAATCCGATAATTTCGAGTCATATTCTGTTGATTCCTTGCTGTATTTACAGTCAGATAGATGGATTCCTTTTTGTGAAGATAGCTTTGCAGCTAATATTTCTACAATCTCGGCTCCCGAGGGTGTGCAATACCTGGAGATAAATGCAAATGATGGAGTAAATAGGTTTGCGTATGATCTTGGTGGATTAGATGAAAATGCATACGATTTATCATTTATGATGTATGTTCCTTCGGGTCGTGCTGCATCGTATACGGTTTATCATGACGCAACTTGTACGGGTCCTCTTTCGGCATACAAACTTCAATTTAATGAAGATGGGCAAGGATTTGTAAATGTGGGTGGTCAAAACATCCCTTTTACTTTCCCTCTAAGCCAATGGTTTAACCTTGATCAATTAATTGATTTAGACAGAAATATTGTTGAGATTTCTATTAATGATGAGCTTCTAGCCGATTGGGCTTTTAGTTGGACAATAACTTCTGAAATTGGCAATCCACGTTTAGGGGCGATAACATTTATGGACATTGTGGATTCATTGAGTCAAGTGCATTATTTTATTGATGATTTTAAAATGGTATTGTCTCAGAATTCTGATGTAGGTATTGAAGAAATCATCGAAAACTTAGATGTTATAGCTTACCCGAATCCAACTCAATATTATATAAGTCTTAGAGCGGGAGAGGAGTTGACAGAACTTTGTCAAGTATATATATTAAATACTTTAGGCCAGGTTTTGGAAGCTAAATCTTGGGATACTAAACTGGCTGGAGATTTAAAAATCTCTGTCGGTGATTTTCAACAAGGAATCTATTTTTTAAGAGTTCAATCGGAAAAGCAGCTTAAGGTTTTGAAATTTGTTGTAAATCGTTAAGCGGGAGTAGTTATATTCTATGGTTCTCAAGATTCAAGACATATATGGCTAAACGAGTACTTTATACTTAGGACCTTTAATTAAGTCCTATAACAATATTTCGCTCTACGGACCAAAGTCCACCAACCATCGACCAATTTTAATATCTTTGCCCCATGAGTAAAAACACCCTACACACATCCGAGATAATTGAGCTGGTAAGCAAAGGATTAGCTTTACCCGTAATGGAGCATTTCTACACCATACAAGGTGAAGGGTTTCATTCTGGAGTGCCATGTTACTTTGTACGTCTAGGTGGCTGCGATGTGGGGTGTCCTTGGTGTGATGTAAAGGAGAGTTGGGAGCAAGAAAAACACCCTATTCATACAGTTGAAGAGGTCGTAGACTGGGTGGTTTCTACAAAATCGCCTAAAGTGGTTGTAACTGGTGGAGAGCCTTTAATGCATCAGCTCGACGTACTTTGTGAATTGTTTCACGCAAAAGGAATCGATTGCCATATAGAAACTTCGGGAGCACATCCTTATAGTGGGAATTGGGATTGGTTTACTTTATCGCCTAAAAAACGAAAACTTCCAAAAGAAGAAAATTATGATAAAGCGCATGAGCTTAAAGTTGTGATTGCACGTGCCAACGATTTCCGTTTTGCCGAAGAACAAGCTTCAAAAGTAAATACAGATTGTAAATTGTATTTACAGCCCGAATGGTCCAAGGAAAGCGAAATATTACAAGAAATTATAGAATATGTAAAGGATAATCCAAAGTGGAATATTTCTTTGCAAACGCATAAATACATGGACATTCCTTAGTATGCGAATCCTATTAGCATTCTTTATATTCATTTTTAGTTCCCAAGCTATAGCTCAGGAAACCACCAAATCTCGTAGAGCAGCCAAAGCTTATCGCGAAGCTAAATCTTGTCTTGCTGTACAAGATTATAACAATGCTAAAATCTCTTTAGACGAAGCTCTTTTATTGGATGATAGATTCGTTGAAGCTTGGATTTTATTGGGTGATGTAAATATTGGTTTAGGAGATAAGAAAAATGGTATTGAGGCTTATAGAAACTCCATTCCTTTAGCGCCTCGATTTTCTTTTCCTATGTACTATCGTTTGGCTATTGTCGAACATTCTTTAGGTGATTATTCCGAAGCTTTACAGCACATCAGAAAATACCTTACTTCTAAAAATATTTCAGAGAAATACCGCAAGAAGGCGAATGTATTAAAGAAATCCTGTGAATTTTCTATTTCTGCAATGCGCAGTCCCGTTACTTTTAATCCAGATAATTTAGGAGCGAACATTAATTCTGAAGCAGACGAATACTTGCCAGCTCTTTCAGCTGATGGGAGTACTTTGATTTTTACTCGCAGTAAAAAAGTAGACGGTTTTCGTAACGAAGATTTCTATTTGTCCTATAATAATACCGATGATTGGCAATTAGCCGAGAACTTAGGAAAACCCATAAATACGCCTCAAAATGAAGGCGCGCAATGCATTACGGCTGATGGCTTAACACTATATTTTACGGCTTGTTCACGCAATGATTCGTATGGTAGATGTGATATATACGAGTCTAATTTTGTGAACGATAAATGGACGGATCCTGTAAATTTAGGTGAGAATATAAATACTGAAAATTGGGAATCTCAACCCGCTATTTCTGCCGATGGACGACAGCTGTTTTTCGTCTCGAATCGACCTGGAGGTATAGGTGGGAAAGATATTTGGGTTTCCTATAAAAATGCAATAGGTACATGGACTAAAGCGAAGAATCTGGGAAAAGACATCAATACTTCTAAAGACGATATTTCACCCTTTTTACACTGGGATAATCAAACACTTTACTTTGCTTCTAAGGGATTTTTGGGAATGGGTGGTTTTGATATTTTTCTTTCTCGTTTAGATGAATCTGGGAATTGGGGAACCGTAAAAAATATAGGGTATCCAATAAACTCTCCTTCAGACGAAAACTCACTCATTGTAGCTAAAGATGGACGTACAGCCTATTTTGCTTCCGCTTATTTTAATGATGGTAGAAGCGATTTAGATTTGTATACATTCGATTTACCACAAGAAAGTAGAGCGCGAGAAGTGGCTTATGTACAAGGTGTAATTACAGATTCTAAAACGCGTAAGCCCATAAAAGCAGAAATAGAATTGGTGGATTTACAATCGGGTAGATCTTATAAAAGTTCGCAATCGGATGCAGATGGAAATTACATGCTTTGTTTACCTTCAGATGCAGAATATGCACTTACGGTAAGCAAGAAAAACTATTTGTTTTATTCTGAGAATATTCACCTAAAACAGGAGGGGAGCATCTTGCTAAAAAACTTCAAGCTCCAAGCTTTAGAAGTAGGCGAGCAAGTGCGATTGGATAATATATTCTTCGAACTAGAAGCTTATAAGCTTAAAGACGAATCGGCAACAGAATTGAATAAGATTATTCAGTTTATGGAGTCGAATCCGTTTTTGGTGGTAGAAATTGGTGGACATACCGATAATAGTGGATCTAAGAATTATAATTTAGATTTGTCGCAACAAAGAGCCGCTTCTGTAAAGAATGCTATAATACAAAGAGGTTTGAAATCTAATCGTATTCAAATCAAAGGTTACGGTATGTCGGAACCTTTAAATTCGAATAGTTCCGAAGAAGAAAGAGCCATAAATAGAAGAACAGAATTAAAAATTATTGCTGTAGAATGATACAAGTTGTTGAGTGCCCAAGAGATGCAATGCAAGGTATAGCCGAGTTTATTCCAACAGACCTTAAGGCTGAGTATATTAATAGACTTTTAAAAGTTGGTTTTCATACTATAGACTTTGGTTCTTTTGTATCGCCTAAAGCAATACCGCAAATGCGCGATACTGCCGGGGTACTTTCTAAATTGAATTTAGAGGCTACGGATTCTAAATTATTGGCTATTGTAGCCAACAGTAGAGGTGCAGAACAAGCAGCTTCGTTCGACGAGATTCAGTATTTAGGCTATCCTTTCTCGGTTTCCGAAACCTTTCAGCAACGTAATACCAAACGATCTATTGAAGATTCTTTAGTCTTGGTAGAACAGATGCAGAATTTATGCGCTACTAAAAATAAAGACTTAGTTGTTTATCTTTCAATGGCTTTTGGGAATCCTTATGACGAAGCTTGGGATGTTGACATTGTTGCTAAATGGTCTGAAGTCCTTGCCAATATGGGTGTAAAGATTTTAGCCCTTTCTGATACTATCGGTGTTTCTACTAAAGATACCATTACGCCTTTATTCTCGCAGTTGATACCCGAATTCCAAGAGGTGACGTTTGGAGCTCATTTACATACCACTCCAGATACTTGGAAAGAGAAAATGTTGGCTGCTTATCAATCGGGTTGTACGCGTTTTGATACCGCTATACAAGGTTTTGGTGGTTGTCCGATGGCGAAAGATAACTTAACAGGAAATATGCCTACTGAGAAGGTTCTATCCTTTTTTAACGAACAAAAGGTACATACGGGTTTAAATGCGCTCGCTTTTGAATCGGCGTATAATAAAGCTAGAGAGGTGTTCCTTTAATGTTAAACGTAAGTCGGAAAGCGTAAGTGGTTAATGGTAAAACGTGAGACGATAATGATTATGGTGTTTTTTTAGCACCTTCCATCTTTTATTGGTGTATTGTGATTTTTAGTTTTGTAAAATAACTATGAATCTTGTTGGCTCCTTAACTCTTCCATATCATCTAACAAGCCTTCTAATCTTCTTAGTATGCGTCCGTAAACGATCTTTATATCAAACTGTCCTATAGCTCCTGCAAAATAGGAAACGATAGATAGAATTATTGTTAGTCCGATAATCCAAAACGTTGGCAGTCCAAATAGTAAACTTGTGTCAGGATAATTTGAAATATAGTCCTCTAGCATTTCATTTCCAGGGATGTCTCCACCATAACTACCAAACCAAAAGCCAGCGATCATTGCTAAGCATATATATGGATACATAATTCGCGATAGTTTGGTGTTAGTGTTAATCATATCCTTAGTCCAATTGTCAAATGATTTCAGGTATTCATAGCTGTTTTGATTCTTATCTATTTGCTCTAATTTTTTCTTGAACTTTATTGCAATACCAATAATTACACATAAGAGTAAAAACATAGGAACTGCCATATAAGGCATTTCTGTTGGTTGTGCTGCTAGTAAGATTATAAGAGCAAACGCCATCAATGCAATGATGTTGATCTTATACATACGTTTAAATTTATCGACAATATCTATCGATTTTTGGTCGTACAGGTTATTTAGCTTAGGTGCTAAAAGAGCATCGTTTTTCAGAAAACCTTTTTTCCAAATTGTTTCAATTGACTTTTCCATCGAGTATTTTTTTTAGTCGTTCCTTAATCCTTTTAATGCGTACACCTATATTATTGGCATTTGTTCCAATAATGTCTGCGATTTCCTGATAGCTCTTACTTTCTAAGTAGAGTAAAATTACAGCCCGATCAATTTCAGATAATTGTTTAATAGCGACATATAACTGATTTAAATCTTCATCTGAAAAGGGTTTACTGCTTTCTGTAAGCTCTTCAGGTAAACTCTCCGTAGAAGTGTATTTGTCTTTACTTTTCTTGCTTTTCAAAAGTGTCAAGCACACGTTTAAGGACAAGCGGTAAATCCATGTAGACCATTCCGACTGTTCCTTGAATTTGTCTTTACTACGCCAAATCTGCAAACATACTTCTTGATAATAATCCTCGAAATCTTCTTGAGAATTAGTGTATGCTCTGCAAATCTTGATGATTATCCCTGCATAGGGGAGAATGGAAGAAGTGTAAAAATCGCTACTCAATTTGTTTTTTATTGGTTAGTGGCTAAGGTTGTGTTTTATTACACCTCTAGTTAACTTTTTTTTATTATTTCCCACTTTTACCAGTGGGACTTAATCATTGACCGCAATATATCCGAATATTCTTTTTGTATTATAGTATATTTGCAGCGAATTAAACAGCTGTTATTTTGAAAACTTTTAAAGAATTAGGCATACAGAAAGATTTTGTACAGGCATTAGATGGTTTGAACATTACTAAACCTACAGAAATACAAAACCTAGCCATTCCTATGTTATTGAGTTCTAAGACCGATTTGGTTGCTCAAGCTCAAACAGGAACGGGTAAAACGGCTGCTTTTGGTTTACCTTTACTTCAAAGTGTAGATGCTTCTAGAAATGAGATTCAAGGTTTGATTCTTTGTCCTACTCGAGAGTTGGGGCAGCAGATTGCAAAGCAACTGTTTCGATTCACAAAATTCTCTGATCGTATTTTTACCGAGGCTGTTTATGGTGGCGAAAAGATTGATCGTCAGATTGGTTCTTTACGCAGACCTACGCATCTTGTGGTGGCTACACCAGGTAGATTAATCGATTTATTAAAGCGTAAGGCTTTGAGTTTAGATAAGGTACAGACTGTAATCTTAGACGAAGCGGATGAAATGCTGAGTATGGGTTTCAAAAAGGAATTGGATCAAATTCTAGAATTTGTCCCTCAGGATGCTAATAAATGGTTGTTCTCGGCGACTATGCCACATTCTATTAGAGAAATTATTAAGGAGCACTTAGCACCCGATGCTCCAAGAATTGAGACGAGTGGTAATTCTAAAGTCAACGAAAACATTCAGCATAAGTACTTTGTTTGCGATGAGGATGAAAAGCTTCATGTTTTAATGCAGTTTCTTAAGTCGCAACATAAAAACAGAGGAATCATATTCTGTAAAACAAAAAAGGCTACTCAGCACTTAGCAAAGCAACTCATAGCTAAGAATATTGCAGTAGATGCTATTCATGGAGATTTATTTCAAAAGGAACGCGAAAAAGTTCTTCGTGCTTTCAAAAAGGGAAACTTACAATTGATAGTCGCTACCGATATTGCCGCTAGAGGATTAGATATTGAAGCGCTTTCTTATGTAGTGCATTTTCAGTTGCCAGAAAGTGAAGAATATTATACACACCGATCGGGTAGAACGGCTCGTGCCGGTAGAGAAGGGGTGTCTATGGCTTTCGTTACTGCCTTCGAAAGAAAGACCTTGATGGAATATGAAAAATCGCTTGGAATTACGTTCGAAAGAATACGTGAGTAATTTGCGATGTAGACGGTGGTCTGTGGTTTTGGACCATGGAATTTAAGCAATGACTTGTGCCGTAACTAATTTGAGCTCTTTGGAGAGAACATTTCGATAGGCTCAATGTGACATGAAATTCAGTCTATCCCAATTACTATCTTGATTATCAAAGACCGACTTTGCTATGGAAGAAATTCTGTGGAATTAAGTTTGCAATTGACATGGTACATTTTTATTTTTCGTCTAACGTTTATTAAAAATCCAAATTCTCACTATCCACCATATCCACCCATTTTTTCATTTTCTTTTGAATGATTTTAAAGTGGTGTTGTTCTTCTGGCGTGATAAGAGAAATTGCTTGTCCTGGGTTTTCGGCTCTACCTGTTCTACCGATTCGGTGAACATAATCTTTAGGAGAGCGTGGTAGTTCGTAATTAATCACGTGTGGTAAAAATTCAATGTCAATCCCACGAGCTAGTAAATCTGTAGCTACTAACACTCTTAGGCTTCCTTCTTTAAATCTTTTTAAAGCACTTAAACGAGCCGTCTGCGATTTCTTACTGTGTATTGCAGAGGCATCAATTCCATTATTGCGAAGTTTATCAGCTACATTATCGGCTTTATAAGTAGAGGCTGTAAATACTAATACTTGTTTTAGCTCACCATCCTTAATTAAATAACGAAGTAGTGGACCTTTCTGCTCTTCGCTTACCCAATAGCCAATTTGATTAATCAATTCTATTGAATCCTTTTCAGTTTCAATCTTTATGATTAGGGGTTCTTTCAGGATGAGTTGATTTATGGCTTCAATATCCTCACTTAAAGTCGCAGAGAATAATAAATTCTGACGTCTTCGAGGAAGAAGCTTAAAGATGCGGTCTATTTCGTCTTTAAAGCCCATGCTTAACATCTTGTCAGCCTCGTCGAGCACGAGAGTCTTAACCTCTGATAAGTGTACAGCTTTTGAATCTACTAAGTCTAACAATCTACCTGGAGTAGCTACCAATACATTCACATTGTTAAGTGCTTGCATTTGTGGGTTGATAGAAACACCACCGTAAATGGCTAAGGTTTTTATTCTTTCAGGAAGACTTGAGCCAAATTGTTGAAACACATCTTTTACCTGTTCCGCAAGCTCGCGTGTAGGCACTAAAACCAACACATCTACATGACGGTTTTTAGGGATAGCCCCTTTTTGAAGCTTGTTTAATATAGGTAACACATAACTTGCCGTTTTCCCAGAACCCGTTTTTGCAATACCCAAAACATCTTTACCCTTTAATACAGCAGGAATAGCCTCCTCCTGAATTGGGCTTGGCTTAGTGAATTTTTGATCTGCTAAAACTTTTAGTAAACTAGCTGATAAACCTAAAGATGTAAACGACATATATTGTGTTAGTGTTAAAATCTATGCAAATGTAGTTGAAATCCTCGGAAGGTAGCGGGGAAAATAGTCATTCTTGTAAATGAAAAAAGGCTCCCAATTTGGAAGCCTTCTTTAGTATGTATAGTCTGAAAATCGCTTTGATCTTAGATCGCGTTTATGATCGCGTTTAAGGTAGCACTAGGTCTCATCGAATCTATAGTTTTTGCAGAGTTAGGAGAGTAGTAACCGTCTAAATTTACCGCTACACCTTGTACTGAGTTTAACTCATCAACAATTATTGATTCCTTGTTAAGCAGAGATTCCGCAATAGGCGTAAATTTAGCTTTTAAATCAGCATCAGTTGTTTGCTTAGCCAACTCTTGCGCCCAGTATAAAGCTATGTAGAAATGACTACCTCTATTATCTAACTCATTTACTTTTCTCGATGGAGACTTACCATTTTGAAGTAAAGAAACCGTAGCCTTATCCAATGTTTCAGCTAATATTTTTGCTTTAGGATTGTTGTTCGTTTCTGCTTCATGCTCAAAAGAAACAGCCAAGGCTAAAAATTCACCTAATGAATCCCATCTTAAGTGGTTTTCTTTAGTAAACTGCTGTACGTGTTTAGGAGCAGAACCACCGGCACCCGTTTCAAATAAACCACCACCATTCATCAATGGAACAATAGATAACATCTTTGCACTTGTTCCCAATTCTAGAATTGGGAATAGGTCTGTGTTGTAGTCTCTCAATACATTACCCGTTACCGAGATGGTGTCTAACCCATCTTTCATTCGCTGTAGCGAAACTTTAGTAGCCTCTATAGGAGAAAGAATTCTGATGTCTAAACCAGTCGTATCGTGATTTTGTAAGTACGTTTTTACTTTTTGAATTATCTGTGCATCGTGCGCTCTGTTCTCATCTAACCAAAAGATAGTAGGAACCCCAGTAGCTTTTGCTCTGTTAACAGCCAATTTAACCCAGTCCTGAATAGGAAGGTCTTTTACTTGACACATTCTCCAAATATCACCTTCTTCTACATTATGCTCAATAAGAACTTTACCTGAGTCATCAACGATTTGTACTTTTCCTGCACTAGGAATTTCGAATGTCTTATCGTGCGAACCATATTCTTCCGCTTTTTGAGCCATTAAGCCAACATTTGGAACTGTCCCCATTGTAGTAGGATCAAAAGCACCATTTTCTTTACAGAAATCAATTGTTGCTTGAAATATTCCAGCATAAGAACTATCGGGGATAACTGCTTTAGTATCTTGAGCTTTACCGTCTTTATTCCACATTTGACCAGAATTCCTGATCATAGCTGGCATTGAAGCATCTACGATTATATCACTTGGCACATGTAGGTTTGTAATTCCATTATCTGAATCTACCATCGCCAAGTCTGGGCCTTCGGCTAAACATTTTTGTATTTCAGCTTCAACTTCTGCTTTTACAGCAGGAGTAAGTTTGTTTAATTTACTCAATAGATTACCAAAACCATTGTTTACATTGACACCAGCTTCGTTTAATTCTTTTCCGAATTTTTCAAAAATAGACTTGAAAAATACTTTCACAGCATGACCAAATAGGATAGGGTCAGAGACCTTCATCATCGTTGCCTTCAAGTGCAGTGAAAATAGTACACCTTTGGCTTTAGCATCTACAATTTGTTCATCTAAGAATGTAAGCAATGCTTTTTTACTCAATACAGTACCGTCGATAATCTCTCCATCAAGAATAGTAACAGATTCTTTTAGGACTGTTATTCTACTAGCCTCAACTAATTGGATTTTAACGCTACCCGCTTTACGAATAGTAACTGATTTTTCGTTGGAAGCAAAATCTCCTGACTCCATAGTCGATACATGAGTAGCGGAGTCTGCAGACCATTTACCCATAAAGTGAGGGTTTTGCTTGGCATAAGCTTTTACGGGCTTAGGTGCTCTTCTGTCTGAGTTACCTTCTCTTAAGACAGGGTTTACAGCACTACCTTTTATTTTATCGTAAGTCGATTTTATGATTTTCCCCTCGTCGTCTGTAGGTGTGTCTGGATAGTTAGGTACTGTAAATCCATCAGCTTGCAACTCTTTTATAGTTGCTATTAGTTGAGGGATAGAAGCCGAGATATTCGGTAATTTTATGATGTTTGCTTCTGGCTTCTTTACTAATTCGCCCAATTCAGCCAATGCATCAGCTACTTGTTGTGCTGGATTTAGGTAAGAAGGAAAGTTCGCAAGGATTCTACTTGCAAGTGAAATATCTTTTATTTCCATTACTATTCCACATTGCTTGGCAAATGCCTGTACAATAGGAAGAAGGGATTTTGTAGCTAAAGCTGGAGCTTCGTCAGTATGAGTATAGATAATCTTAGACGACATGTGTTGTTATTTTAATAACCGCTGTACCGGTAGTAGTGAATGATAATGATTTGTTCAGGTCGGCAAATATAGCATTTTGAATGAGTCTTTTTTACTAAACTCCTTTGAATATTCTATGCTGCATTGGATTAAATAAGCTAAAAAGCCATTCATAAAAGAACAGCTTTTCAATGTGATTTTGAAATAATTTAATAGGAATTTGTGATTTCCCATTTGAGTTTTTAAGTATGGATGTGGTGTTCAGACTACTGGCGATTTAAGGATTAAGTCTTACGTTTTTTGACCTTGTGAATAAACCGTCTTCTCAAAATGCTCCGGATTGAACTCTATAGGGTATTTCCCATCCGGATAATGCGTCATTAAATTGTTTAGGATTTCTTCTTTTACACTTTCTCTTAAGGTATCTACATCGTCTAAACTTAGGGTTGTAGTTTTGAAAGGGGCAGACATATAGTTGATGCAACGCCCAGGTCTGATGCGTATTTTGTGAGGAGGAAAGAGCTCACCAGAGTTGATCATGCTAATGGCTACAATAGGCATCTTGCTCTCTATGGCAATCCTGAAGGCTCCATTACGCATTTCGTTCACCAGTTTATCGTTCATGTAAATAGCGCCTTCGGGGCAAAGAAATAAGGAGGTTTTACTTTTCGCAACCTTCAATATGTTTTGATAACTTTCTTCTCGCGCTTCTGCCGATTCTCTTTTTACAGGAATATGCCCAAGTTTATTAGCTAGATAGCCGATGAAGGGCCAATCGAACACTTCAGCCTTCCCCAAGAACTTCTTATAGTGTTTAATCCCCAGTAGGGCAATAAACACATCGAGGTAGGAGCGGTGATTGCTAACGAAAATATAAGGCTGCTTAAAGTCTAGTTCTGGATCTTTGATATACACCATTCTGATGCCCCAAAAAACAAGAATCGTTCGGGCACAAAAACGCAGGTAATAGTCGATAAAAGCATTTTCTTTATCGCCCCAAATAACGATAAACAAGACCATTAGTGGGAAGTTGATAAGCACGATTATAGCTGCTATGAAAAGACACCAGGCGGTCCAAAGTATTTCTAAAACATTTTTCAATTAGTCCTCATTTATTTAGTTATCAGTTAATAGTATTACTGAATAGTAGATTCCACAAGCTCTAAAACATCTTTGGTGCTTTTGTTTGTAGTGAAATAGCTCAGTAATTTATTTAATACTTCTTCAACCATTGTGTCTGGACACGAAGCACCGCTTGTGAGTATTATGTCAACTACAGCTTTCTTTGGGATATAATTCTCAGTACTTAACAGTTTCTTGTTTTGAAAATCAAAATGCTGAATTTTAAAATTGCTTATTATTTCTGTTGAGTTACAAATGAAATAGGTAGGTAGTTTTTCTTCGCATAATTCAACTAGATGGGAAGTGTTTGAACTATTGTACCCACCAACTACAATGGCTAAATCAGCTTTAGTCTTTAGTAATCCGTATGTGGAATCTTGATTTTCGTTAGTTGCATAACAAAGAGTATCTCTTGTATCTGCAATATGTTCTTTAGAATTCTCAACACCAAATTTCTTTTGCATTACATCTTTTAAAAATGTAGAAATTGCTTGAGTTTCTGTAGCCAACATAGTTGTTTGGTTGATAACTCCAATTCGATCAAGATCTTTTTTAGGATTAAAGCGTTCACTATACTTACCTTTAAACGCATCTTCAAATTGATGTATGTCATGTTCACCCAAAATAAATTTAGAAAGAATAATTGCTTCATTCATGTCTTTTATAATTAATGAAGGTGCATTCTTTTTACTATATGAATAGGTTGCTCTTGTTTCTTCGTGATTGTGCTTGCCGTGTATGATGATAGTGTGATTCTGTTTCCCTAATTGATCTGCACGTTTCCAAACTCTAGTTACGAAAGGGCAGGTGGTGTCGTATTTTTTAGTCGCCACACCTTTATTTTCTAGTAATTCAAGAGTTTCTAGTGTAGTTCCAAAAGCTGGAATAATGATAATGTCATCTGATTTAATCTCATCCCATTCGATAAGCTGCTTGCCCAATGTATCCATAATGAATCGAATCCCCCTATTTTGTAAGTCGTTGTTTACGTCGGGGTTGTGAATCATTTGACTCAGTAAATAAATGCGATTATTGGGATTCTCTTCAATTGCTCGGTATGAAATTTCAATCGCATTCTCAACCCCAAAGCAAAATCCGAAATGACGTGCAATATGAAACCGAACTGAGCCAAAATCCAAGACCGTAGGGCTAAAATCCTTCTTGCGTGGATCCTTATTCTGTCGTATTTCTTTGATCTTTCCGATTGTTGAAGAACGATAATAACTTGGAATGTCGAATTTTTTCATTTGCTAAATCACTTTGTGGCTAAAATAGGGAATTAATAAATCATTTACTTGCTAAAAAATAAGTCTTATTTGATGTATTCGAAGTGATTATATTCTGTATATTTGCACACATTTTCTAATAAGGGTGGCGGAAAACCTTTTTTTATATAAACTCTTTCGTCTGATTTTAAAGCTACCCGGAGGCGAAATACAAAACCCCTTTTTCCAATGTCTGAGGAGAAAGTAACTAACGTAGAGGAAGTAGCAGTAGCTACTCCTGTTATTGAAGCAACTAATGCTTCTGAAAACAAAGATTTTGACTGGGAAGCCTATGCTGAAGGTGGTGTTGCCTTATACTCAAAAGCTGAGTATACAGAGTACGAGACCATGTATGAAGCTACCCTTCCTGAGGAAACTCAAGCTGGTGTTATCGATGGTAAAGTTTTAAACTTAACTGATCGCGAAGCTATTATCGAAATCGGTGGTAAGTCTGAAGGTGTGATTTCTTTAAACGAATTCCGTTACAATCCTGACCTAACAGTTGGTGATACGGTTGAAGTTTTAATTGATCAACAAGAAGATAAAACTGGACAATTAGTATTGTCTCACCGTAAAGCACGTTCTATCCGTTCTTGGGATAGAGTTAATGCTGCTCACGATAATGAAGAAGTCGTTAACGGATTTGTTAAATGTCGTACTAAAGGTGGTATGATCGTAGATGTATTTGGAATTGAAGCATTCTTGCCTGGTTCTCAAATCGACGTGAAGCCTATCCGTGATTACGATATTTATGTAGGTAAAACTATGGAATTCAAAGTTGTGAAAATCAACCACGATTTCAAAAACGTAGTTGTATCTCACAAAGCGCTTATCGAAGCTGACATCGAGTTACAGAAGAAAGAAATTATTGGTAAATTAGAAAAAGGTCAAGTACTTGAAGGTACTGTTAAGAATATCACTTCTTACGGTGTGTTTATTGATCTTGGTGGTGTTGACGGTTTAGTTCACATTACTGACCTTTCTTGGAGCCGTATCAACCATCCAAACGAGATTGTTGAGTTAGACCAAAAGATTAACGTTGTAATCTTAGACTTCGATGAAGCGAAGACTAGAATTCAATTAGGTCTTAAGCAATTGTCTGCTCACCCTTGGGATGCTCTAGATCAAGAGTTGAAAATTGGTGATCGTGTTAAAGGTAAAGTAGTTGTTTTAGCGGACTATGGTGCATTTATCGAAATTTTACCAGGTGTTGAAGGATTGATTCATGTATCAGAAATGTCGTGGTCAACTCACTTAAGATCTGCACAAGATTTCTTAAAAGTAGGTGCTCAAGTAGAAGCTGAGATTTTGACTCTAGATAGAGAAGATCGTAAGATGTCTCTTGGTCTGAAGCAATTGACTGCTGATCCATGGTCTGATATTTCAGAGAAATATCCTGCTAAATCTAGACATACAGGTATCGTTCGTAACTTCACTAATTTTGGTGTGTTCGTTGAATTAGAAGAAGGTGTTGACGGTTTAGTTCACATCTCTGATCTTTCTTGGACTAAGAAAATTAAGCATCCATCAGATTTCACTACTATTGGTGCTGATTTAGATATCGTTGTTCTTGAATTAGATACTGAAAACAGAAGATTGTCATTAGGTCACAAGCAAGTTGAAGACAACCCTTGGGATACTTATGAAACGATCTTCGCTGAAGGTTCTGAGCATGAAGGTGAGATTTCTGAAGTACACGATAAAGGTGCTACTGTTCTTTTCAAAACTGAAGGTGTTGAAGGATTTGTTCCTGGAAGACATTCAGAAAAAGAAGATGGTTCTAAATTATCAAAAGGTGAAACTGTTAAGTTCAGAGTAATTGAATTCAACAAAGGATCTAGAAAAATCGTTTTATCTCACACAATTCTTTTCAAAGAAGCTTTAGCTAACGAAAGAAATGCGGAGAGAAAATCAACTTCTAAAAGCATGAAATCTATTCAATCTAAAGTAGAAAAATCTACATTAGGTGATATTGATGCATTAGTTGCGTTGAAAGATAAATTAGAAAAAGGTGAGTAATTCACATCTTCTATAATGTTTAAAAAGCCTTTCGAAAATCGAAAGGCTTTTTTTTTGACCTATTGTAGGGATGAGTTTAGAATAACATTAATATATTTGTTGCTATGGGTGAGAAAATATTATTCAATCAGAAAGAGTTAGACTTAAGCGTAAATCGCTTGTGTTGGCAGTTGATTGAGAATCATTGTGACTTTTCGGATACTGTACTTGTGGGGATGCAACCTCGCGGAATTAAATTAGCACAGAAAATACATTCTAAACTATTGGAATTAACATCTATTAATGAGATCTCTTTAGGGTCTTTAGATATCACATTTTTTAGAGATGATTTTAGAAGACGTGAAGAGCCAATATCTCCGAATCAAACAGATATCAACTTTTTGGTAGAAGGGAAGAAGGTTGTTTTTATAGACGACGTACTTTATACGGGTAGAAGTATTAGAGCTGGTATGGATGCAATCAACTCTTTTGGAAGACCAAAGCAAATAGAACTATTAGTCTTAATAGATCGTAGATTTAGTCGTGAATTACCAATAGAGCCTAATTATGTGGGGAAAACTGTTGATGCAATAGACTCGGAAAAAGTTGTTGTAGAGTGGGATGACACCGTGAATAATGGGCAAGTAAGCTTGATAAGAGAATAAGAAGATGAGTTTAAGTGTAGATCATTTAGTTGGAATAAAAGAGCTGACAAACGAAGATATAGAATTGATTTTTCAAACAGCTGATAACTTTAAGTCGGTAATTAACAGACCCATTAAAAAAGTTCCTTCCTTAAGAGATATAACAATCGCAAATCTGTTCTTTGAGAACTCCACGCGTACGCGACTTTCATTTGAGTTAGCCGAAAAACGTTTATCTGCTGATGTGGTAAACTTTTCTGCAGCTTCTTCTTCTGTGAAAAAAGGAGAAACTCTTATCGATACGGTAAATAATATTATAGCGATGAAAGTGGATATGGTTGTGATGCGTCACCCAAATCCAGGCGCAGCAAAGTTTCTTTCTGAAAATGTAGCTTCTAGAATTGTTAATGCGGGCGATGGAGCTCACGAACATCCAACACAGGCTTTATTAGATTCGTATTCTATTAGAGAGCGATTAGGTTCTGTTAAGGGCAAGAAAGTGGTTATAGTTGGAGATATTATTCACTCTAGAGTAGCACTTTCGAACATATTCTGTTTACAAAAACAAGGAGCAAAAGTGATGGTTTGTGGCCCTACAACCTTAATCCCAAAATATATTAAGGACTTAGGTGTAGAAGTAGAAAATGATTTACGTAAAGCCCTAGAATGGTGCGATGTTGCTAATATGCTCCGAATACAGTTGGAGCGAATGGATGTGAACTACTTCCCATCTTTAAGAGAGTATACCATGTTATATGGTTTAGACAAAGAGCTTTTGGATTCTCTTACCAAAAAAATAGTTGTTATGCATCCAGGACCTATAAATAGAGGTGTGGAAATATCTTCTGATGTTGCAGATAGTGATCAAGCAATTATATTAGACCAAGTAGAAAATGGTGTAGCTATACGAATGGCTGTTATTTATTTACTTGCGCAGAAAATTAAAAGAGAAGAATAATGCCTTGGCAACAACAAAAAGAAGAAAAATACAGTCTATATACACCTGTATCCTCATCAGGTTTGGAGTTTGAGAAGGCTCTTTTGAACCTAGTTGGTGAAGAGAATAAAATTATTGACTGTACTCTCTTAACATTGACGGATTCTGCTATTTCAATATTGGCAGATGTATACCAGCAACACTTGACAACGAATATTTCTTTTGTAGTTGTTATTTCTGCCAAAGAAGATATGAACACTCTTGTGGAATATTTTATTGTAGTTCCTACTATATCTGAGGCAATTGACTATATTTACATGGAGGAATTAGAACGAAATATTTAAAAACTACTTATGAAAAAACTTTTCACACTTTCACTATTAGCGTTATTTACTACGCAAATTTCATTCGCTCAAGATCCTGGGTTTTACCCTCCAGAGGGAAGTACCTTTAGTTCTGATAGTTCAGAAATTACTTTGCCAGACGCAATGATAGATGTGTTTTATAATGAAACGATTTCATTTTTCGCATCAGATTCAATTACGATAGATATAGCAGGTGAATCTTTTGCGCTTCCTTTTTTATCTGCAGTCATTACAAGTGTATCAACTCCACCAGGAATGGAATATTCTTGTAATATTGAAAATTGTGCTTTTACTTCTAACGCATGGGGAGAAGTAACTTTAACTGGAACTCCGGAAACTGCTGGTTTATACTCTTTAGACCTTACTGCGGTAGTTACAATTAACGCGGCTCCTTTAGGGCTTCCAATTGATGTAATATTCCCTATTCCTTACGATGGTTCGAGTGAGCTTTTAAATTTAGCTTTAGGGGGTGATTATTCTGCTATCAATAGCTTTGTACCCTCTTTCTTTTTAAATGTTAATCCATTTATTGGAGTTGAAGAAGTAGATGTTCTAAGTAATTTGGTGGTTGCACCGAATCCAGCTACTACACATGCTAACTTTAGTTTCTATAACGCTGATGCACAAGATTTAAGTCTTCAGGTATTTGATTTATTAGGGAATGTTGTTTATTCGGAATATGTAGAAGGACATAATGCTTCAGAGCAAACGATTACTCTTAATACTTCACTGTTTAACAATGGAGTCTATTTTTACACATTAACGAGTCTTAATACTAAATTAGTCGGTCGCTTGTTGATTAATAAGTAGACCACTAATTACCTTATATAAAGCTGCCTTGTGCAGCTTTATTTTTGGAATTATTTTTGCTATCATAAATGCAAATTGTTGTTATGAAAAGAATTCTATCCATCTTCCTATTTTTTACAATTGTAGTCGTAAATGCTCAGTCTAATAGCGATCCCTACGAAAATACCAGTATTATAAAATTAAAGACTTTGTCTGCAGATATAGCTCTAGGGCTTGATGTATTTGATATAATTCATTTATCGTGTAGAAATCATGCGACTAGTGAAGAAATAATTGTAAACTCTTTAGCTATAGGATGGTTAACTGAAAATAATTATGAATTTGAAGTTTTAGTAGAAGACTTAAAACAAAAAATTGACATTGAGAATACGTATATGAATTCTGTCCGATCTCAAAGAGATGGTGATGAATGGTATGCTATTTATAGGACTTATGACGAAATTCAAGTTAAATTAGCTGAAATTGCTGATAACAATGAGATTGCAAGTCTTGTTGATTTAGGTGATTCTTATGAGGGTAGAGCTATCAATGGGATTAAGTTAAGTACGGGGGCTGATGATAAGCCCGCAGTATTTTTTAATGGATGTCAGCATGCACGTGAATGGATTTCACCTATGGCGACTACATTCTTGGCCGAACAATTATCACAAAACTATTTAACGGATGATTTCACAACAACGATACTTAATTTAGTTGATGTGTATATTATACCTATTGTTAATCCTGATGGATATGTTTATTCTCATACTTCTGAGCGTTATTGGAGGAAAAATAGACAACCTAATGGTTCTTCATGTGTTGGTACAGATTTAAATAGAAATTGGGATGCCGATTGGAATGGGGGCGAAAGTACGAGTACTTCAGCTTGTTCGGATATATATGTTGGAACAGAAGCTTTCTCAGCTGTAGAAGCTATGGTTGTGAAAAATTATATGGAATCTATTCCAAATCTTGTAGGACATATTGATATTCACTCTTACTCGGCGCTAGTATTAGGTCCTTGGGGGTATTCAAACAATGAGAGTCCAGATCATGCTGAGGTAGTGAGTTTGGGGAATACTATGAATGATGCGATAACAAATACCAATAATTACCCTTTTACTTTTGGAGTTGGAGATGCTGATGGTGCTATTTATTTAGCAAGTGGTACTATGCCCGATTGGTCGTATGATGATTTGGGTGCTTTAGGCTATACATTTGAGTTAAGACCTAATTCATCTTCAGGTGGAGGATTTGAGCTCCCAGAAGCTCAAATTATGGATGCTTGTGAAGAAAATTACAACGGTGCTTTTGAAATGATAAAGTGGGCAGCTGATGTGCAAAGTGGTTGCATGGATTTCAACGCATGTAATTACGATGCTACTGCTACAGTAGATGATGGCTCTTGTACAGAGTTTGATGAATGTGGTGACTGTGGTGGTAATGGCCCAATTTCTGGGTATGATTGTGTAGGAAATTGTATTACAGGAGAATTACTAACAATTCAAATGTCAGATTCATATGGTGATGGCTGGAATGGAAATGACTTATTAATTAATGGTATGAGCTTTACAATAAATAGTGGATCTTCTAATTCTGCTGAGATGTGTTATGATTCAGAATCATGTATAATCGTTTCTTGTAATGGTGGTTCTTGGCAAGAGGAAGTGTCTTGGACGATATTAAATTCTAGTGGAAACGAGTTGTTAAGTGGTGGAGCTCCATTTGAAGGTGAATTTGGTAATTGTTATGACGAAATTTCTGGCTGTACAGACGCTCTTGCAATTAATTATAATGCTTTTGCTACCATAGATGATAATTCATGTGAGTATTCCAATACCGATGAACAAGTAATAAACTTACCCTTGGGTTGGTTTATTTTCTCGTCTTATATACAACCACAATTCCCAGATATAATGACAGTCATAAATCCAATTTCAAGCTCAACAATTATAGTAAAAGATATTGAGGGAAACGCTTATTTACCCAATTGGGAGTGGGATGCTATTGGTGATATTACTATGGGAGAGGCATATTTGATTAAGCTTTCTCAAACTGAGGATTTAACTATTTCAGGAACTAAAATTATTCCAGAAGATTTTGTGATTAATTTATCTGAAGGATGGAGTCTGTTAGGTTATTTAAGAGATTCTCCTGCTAGTTTAATAACTATGCTTACGCCTATTAACGAACATATTGTTATAGTGAAAACTTTTGATGGAACGGCTTATCTACCCGATTGGGGGTATAACGGAATTGGTGATATGACTCCAGGGATGGGCTATCAAATTAAGGTTGATTCTGACGTGAGTTTTACCTATTCGCCTAATTAGCAGATTTATTAAATAGAATTTATAGCTTCTCAGTTTTGAGAAGCTATTTTTTTACCTTTGATTCTGATTTAATAATTTTGACACATGAGTTTTGAGATAACTATTTTAGGATGTGGTTCGGCATCTCCAACTTCGTTTAGGAATCCTTCGGCGCAAATAATACAAGTGCAAGAGCGATTGTTCTTAATTGATTGCGGTGAGGGTACGCAGGTGCAAATACGTAGAAACAAAATACGTATGCAGAAAATCAATCATATCTTCATCTCTCATCTTCACGGCGATCACTATTTTGGCTTGATCGGATTACTCTCTACTTTCCATCTTTTAGGTAGGGAAAAGGATATATATATATACGGTCCAGAGGAATTGAAAAATGTGATTTATACGCAACTAAAAGCTTCTAAGACTTATCTTAAATATGAGCTCCATTTTCACGCTTTAAATTTTGATGCAAAACAGCTTCTCTTTGAAGATAAGAGGGTGGAGGTGTATTCATTTCCTATGCGACATAGTATAGAAGTTTGTGGGTTTCTAATTCAAGAAAAAGTAAAGCCTAGAAAAATAAACCGAACCGCTGTTGATGCATTTGAAATCCCGGTATACGAGTTAAATAATATTAAGGATGGAGCAGATTATACAATGGATGATGGTTCTATTGTAGATAATTCAAAATTGACTTTTGATCCGAATCCTTCAATTTCCTACGCTTATTGCTCAGACACTTCTTATTACCCTTCAATGGTTCAAAGCATACAAAATGTCGATTTACTTTATCACGAATCGACTTTTGCAAAAGATTTATTAAAATTAGCAAAGCAAACGAAACATTCTACTGCAGAGCAAGCAGCCTTAATAGCAAAGGAAGCTAATGCAAAACAGCTTTTACTTGGACATTATTCTGCTCGTTATACCCATTTAAATGTCTTGTTAGATGAAGCCAAAGAGGTTTTTGAAAATACTCTATTGGCGAGTGATGGATTGAAGATTAGCCTTTAATTTGCTCATCTAAATAAGTTATTATCTCAGCCACGTCAGAAGGATTAAAGAAAACAGTTTCAGGATCTCGTCTAAACCAAGTCATTTGCCTTTTGGCATACCTACGGGTGTTCTTTTTAATCTCCGAAATAGCAGTTTCTAAATCCCATTCTCCATCAAAATAAGCGAAGAGTTCTTTGTAGCCTACAGTTTGGAGAGCATTATTATCTTTATATTCGTATACGTTTTTTGCTTCTTCTAGTAGCCCTTCAACCATCATCATATCTACACGCTGATTGATTCTGTCGTACAGTACTTCTCTATCTCTAGATAGAATAAGCTTAATGGTTTTGAATTTTCTCGTTTTCTTTTGTTGTTTTCTAAAAGAAGAAAATGTTTTCCCTGTAGAGATACATATTTCAAGAGCACGAATAATTCTATGTGGATTCGCTTTATCTACTTCTTGGTGGTATTCTGGATCAAGCTCTATTAACTGAGCTTTTAAAGGTTCAATTCCTTCGTTAGTATAACGCAAGTTTAATTCATCTCTTAGTTCTTTAGGAACATCTGGAAAGTCATCTAAGCCTTTACAAACGGCATCAATGTATAATCCTGATCCACCAACCATCACGATTACATCTTTTTTTTGATGTAATTCTTTAATTTTTTTTAGCGCATCTAATTCAAACTTACCTACAGAATAGTTTTGTTCTATACTGAGGTTTTGAATAAAGTGATGCTTTACCTGTGCTAACTCATCGATACTAGGAACAGCAGTGCCAATAGTCATTTCTTTGTAAAACTGACGAGAATCACATGAGATAATATCTGTATTGTACTTTTTGGCAATAGAAATCGATAGATTCGTTTTCCCTATCCCTGTGGGACCAGCTATAACAATGAGATATTTTTCCATTAGCTAAGTAATTTAAATAGCTTTTTAATCAAGGGTAACTTAGAATCGTATGGAGCATACCGTGCAGGTATATCGAGCCAAGTTCCTCTTTTTACAATTCCTTTTTGGTGACTAAAACACTCAAAACTTTTAGCACCATGATAGGATCCAATTCCACTAGGTCCTACACCACCAAATGGTAAAGCCTCACTTGTAATGTGAATAAGCGTATCGTTAATGCATCCACCACCAAAGTAAAGGTCTTTTAAAAAGATATCTTTTTCCTTTTTATGCTCTCCAAAATAATAAGCTGCTAATGGCTTATCGAATTCATTAATACTTTGGATGGTTTCATCCAAATTGGTAAAAGTTAATATTGGGAGAAGAGGACCGAAAATTTCTTCCTTCATAATTCTCGAATTCCAATCTACATCGGTAATCAGAGTAGGTTCAATATATTGCTCTTTCGAATTAATGGCACCACCGAAAATCACATGCTCATTTTCAATAAGTGCTACTATACGGTCAAAATGCTTTTTGTTTACAATGCGAGCAAAGTCTTTACTGGTTTCAATATGATCACCTAAAGCAAGTTTGATTTCCGAAATTAGATGTTCCACAAAAGTGTCCTTTACATTTTCGTGAACGTAAATATAATCGGGTGCTATACAGGTTTGTCCAGCATTAAAAAGTTTACCCCAAACTATGCGTTTTGCAGCTAGTTGCAATTTAGCATCCTTATTTACAATAACGGGACTTTTACCTCCTAACTCCAGTGTAATTGGACAGAGATGTTCTGCAGCAGCTTTCATTACAATTTTACCGACAGTAGTACTACCGGTAAAAAATATATAATCCCATTTTTGAGTCAATAAGAATTTATTGACTTCCAAACCACCCTCAATGACACTTACGTGTTTACGATCGAAAACTTCAGCTATAATCGTTGTTAAAATAGCAGATGTATGTTCTGTTACTTCAGATGGTTTACACACCACACAATTCCCTGTTGCGACTGCAGCTACTAAAGGATTTATAACGAGTTGAAACGGATAGTTCCAAGGTGCCATTATTAATACTCTTCCGTAAGGATCATTGTAGATGTAGTCTGTAGAAGGGAAGTTTAGTAAAGAGCTTTTTACTCGTTTAGGCTTAGCAAGTTTTTCAATATTTTTAATGAAATAATCTAGCTCTGTAATTACTACGGCTATCTCCGAAGTGTAAGCTTCAAATTTCGGTTTTCTAAGATCTTTATATAAAGCATCAAGAATCTTATCCTCATTATCGAGAATCGCTTTTTTTAAGCGTATCAGACTCTTTTTACGAAAAGCCACAGATTGTGTTTCTTTCGTTTTAAAGAACTCGTCTTGTTGCTGAATTTGATCTAGAATTTCCTGCATTTAATTAATCATATTGTTCAAAATCGTCGAAACCATCAAATATGTCATCATCAAACAGACCATCATTAGCCTTGTAATCACTTTGGTCTTCGTGACTTTCAAATTGAATATCTTCTCTTTCTCCAGGCATTAATCCTTCACTGTAAATGAGTGCTGGATATGACTCACCTGCTTTTGGATCGTTAAGCTCCATTAACTCTACATAGAACGTCCACATATTGAGAAAGTCGAACACGTAAAGTAATTTGTCTCCTTGGGTAGAACACAATTCTTTTAATGTAAGGTCTCCCATTATGCGGGCTTTGTCATCTACAGGAAAGAGGCTGATTTCATCACCTTGATTCCAGTGTTCATCACTCTCGTAGAAAGAAGCCATTTCACCTGTATCTAAGGCAAAAGCTTGTACGATGCTATTGTGTAGATCTTCGAAAGTATCTTCGCTAGATATTTCAATGTCTCTAAAAATGTCAGCTTGTTTAAAGTCAAGAATGACACGAAAACCGTAAATGGTCATATTGATTTTTTTATAAATATACGAATCCTTTTAGTGCTTCTCCAAGCCTAGTTCTTTTGCTTTTTCAAGCATAAAGTCAAATGCTTGCTCATAATCGTTGGTGATTATACCATCGAGAATGGCTTCTCTAATATGGTTTTTAATATCTCCTACCATCTTACAAGGAGTAATGTTGAAGGTGCTCATGATTAATTCTCCCGATATAGGGGGTTGCCAATTCCTAATATGATCACGCTCTTCAATGTCTTTTAATTTTTGACGAACGATTTTAAAGTTGTTTAAAAAGCGTTTTACTTTAGTCTCATTTTTTGAAGTAATATCCGCTTCACATAAGAGCATTAAGTCGTCGATATCCTCACCGGCATCAAACAATAAGCGTCTAATTGCTGAGTCGCTAACAATGTCTTTTGATAGTACGATAGGACGTAAATGAAGGAGTACGAGTTTTTGTACATACTTCATTTTCTCATTTAAGGGGAGCTTTAAACGTTTAAATATTGTGGGAACCATTTTAGATCCTAAAAACTCGTGTCCGTGGAAAGTCCATCCATGTCCCTCTTCAAAGCGTTTTGTAGGCGGTTTGGCAATATCATGAAGTAATGCTGCCCAACGCAACCATAAATTTTCTGTGTTCACAGATAGGTTTTCTAAAACCTCTAAGGTGTGGTAGAAATTATCTTTATGTCCTTTTCCTTTTATGATTTCTACGCCATGTAAGTCTACAAACTCAGGAAAGAATTGGTGTAGAAGTTTGGTGTTGAAAAGCAGCTTAAAACCTTTTGAAGGTTTTTTAGCAAGGATGATTTTATTCAACTCATCAATGATTCTCTCATGGGAGATAATCTCTAAGCGTTCGCAATTACGTTCTAGTGCATCAAGTGATTCCTTTTCAATGGTAAAGTCGAGTTGTGTCGCAAAGCGAACAGCCCTCATCATTCTTAAAGGGTCGTCGGAGTAGGTAACATCAGGGTTTAAGGGAGTTTTAATAATCCCTGCAGCTAAATCATCCATTCCATTAAAAGGATCGACTAACTCTCCAAAGCGATCTTTGTTTAAACAAAGTGCCATTGCATTAATGGTAAAGTCTCTTCTGTTTTGATCGTCTTCTAAAGTTCCATTTTCCACGATTGGCTTTCTGGAATCTTTGCGGTACGATTCTTTTCGAGCACCCACAAATTCAAGTTCCAAATCGCCGTGAAGTACCATGGCAGTACCAAAGTTTTTAAAGACTTGTACTTGTGGTCTTCCGTGTAGCTTTTGAGCTACTTTTTTTGCGAGTTCTATACCCGAGCCAACACAAACAACATCTATATCCTTAGGTTCTTTGCGTTGTAAAATCACATCTCGTACATAACCACCTATAACGTAGGTTTCTACACCTAGTTCGTCAGCACATTCCGAAATGCATTCAAATACTTTATGTTGAAGATATTCTTTCAATTTACTTTCTAATGATGTTTATTAAACCTGAAGTGTCTAATTTGATAATCATGGAACTCTGATTTAAGTTGAGTTCCTCTTGGCGCAAATTTACAATATGATCTACAGAATTCTTAATTTCCTCGCTAATCTCTGAGAAGCAATTTGCTTGACGTTCACCAGAAATATTTGCCGAAGTAGAGATGATTGGTTTATTAAGAGCTCTAATGACCTCTTTACAGAACTTATCTTTTACGATGCGCACACCCAAACTATTGTCTTTGTTTACAGCATTAGGAGCGACTCCAATTGGTTTGTCGTATATAATGGTAACAGGTTTTTCGCTAAATTCTATAAGATCCCATGCTACTTCAGGGACTTCTTCAATAGTTCTTTCTAAACGTACATCACTATCGACTAAAGCGATTAAGCTTTTAGCTTCTCTACGTTTTTTAATCTCGTAAACTTTCTTCACGGCATCAGAATTACTAGCATCACAACCAATACCCCAAATAGTATCTGTAGGATATAAGATGATTCCACCAGCTTTAAGTACCTCTACTGCTTTTTGAATTTCTTCACGCATCATTTGTACATCTTATTGATTTTATACCTTCTAAAGAAAGATAGTTTTCTCTTTTCGGGTACTCCATTCTTATGAATATAATTTTCTACAGCTTCTACCATTCTCAAAGCGGAGTTCCCATCATGATAAGGGTGGTAGTCTGCGATAATTTGGGCTCTTTTTTCTTCAAAAGGATCAGAGTCCAAATTATACTTTACTCTTTCTGTTAGCATTTCAGCCGATTGAATGTTATCCCAAGCAGGTTTTGGACTTCTAGATTTTATTGTGATTACAGGTTTATTGAGTAATAAAAACTCGTAAACTACCGAGGAAGTATCGCTAATCAATAAATCTGAAATAAGTAAATACTTTAGGATATTTCGGTTTTCTACAAATACAATATTTTCATACTTATTTGCAAGCTCTTTATAAGCATCTATTAAGTCTCTCTGCATCAAATCGTGAAATTTGAAAAGAATCAAGTTTTCTTTATTTGAGGCTATTTGTTCAAATTCAGATTTTAAAAATGGTGCTGAGGTAAGAGAAGGTGAGAAGGTAGGCGCATAAAGTAAAATGTTTTTCGCCTTATGCATTTCAAGTAATGTCTCTTTCTCTGTATTGTATAGCTTTCTGTTTTTCCCGTAAATATCTAGCTTAGACCAGCCTGTTTCTGTTACTTCAAAGTCCTTGTGTTTTTTACTTAATGCACTAAATTTATTGGTGAAGTATGGACCTTGAGTTAGGTATAAATCAAAGTAGGATCGTATTCTGAAATGGCCTTTTTTCTCTCCAGCTAAACCATGAAAAACTTGTGTTTTAACCCCTCTTATGAAGTGTGGGACCTCGTTTCCCGGAACGAAAATCACATCAGATTTATACTCTTTTAATTCGTCAATAGAATATGTGTGATTTTCTTCTGGATATGGAAATTCATTCCTTAGATTTTCAGAAATATACCATAGTACATCATTGCCTTTTTCTTCTAGTACATCTCTGATAGGTGCCAAAATTCCAAAAGCATAGGGGTTTTCACAAAAGAGAATAAACTTCATAGGTATTAATCAAAAAGAATGTTAGCGTTTTCTAAATCTTCTTTAAAATCTACTTCAATACAATCGTATTTAGAGATGTCGAGAGCTTTGATTTTTATGTTGTTATCGCGAATGGCAAGCTCCAATCCTCTTTCAAAGTAGTCTTGTTGTCCACATTCTTCCAATTTAGCCACAAAAGCATTAATATCATTCGATGAGATGAAATTAATCCCTACAGCTTCACCCAAACCGTTTTTAACTTCTTTAGAAAGCTCGTCTACAAAACCATCTTTCAAAGTGTATTTAACTTCTTCATCAGCTACTCTAGAAGTGTTTACTGAAATGAAAGAGTTATTCGCCTGGATATCATTTTTTAGAACATCAAAAAGTTGGTCGTCAAAAACAACATCACCATTTAGCCAAAGAACAGATTTGTTCTTGTGCTTTTTCAATGCCTTCAATAAACTCTTAGAAGTATTGGTCCTGTCGAAAAATTGATTGTAAACGTAAGAAACGTCAGGGAAACGCTCCATAATCAAATCCTTCTTAAAACCAACAACAATACTAATATCGTTAATGTCGAAATGTTTCGACAAGGCATCGATTTGTCTTTTCATAATACTCTTACCATCTTTTAAAGGAGTAAGAGGTTTTGGGAAGGGGTTTCCTAAACGTGAGCCTATACCGGCAGCTAGAATAATGATTTTCATGGGGCTTTATTTTTGCTCGTTATTAATGAGCCATAGTTTTATGTATCGTGTAAAAATAGTGTAGGCGTAAAAGCTAGCTATAAAGAATCCTTGAAAGCCATCTAAAAAACCTAGTCTTAAGATATAGTGATTTATAAATCTATAAGTAGGTTTTAGCAATAATTTAGAGATTGTAGCTTTTTTGTTTTTCGCTGCTAAGGCTTCAGCTTGAAGTCTGGCAACTTTATTTTTCTTGTTTATAAAGCTATCGAAATCTTTGTAAGTATAGTGCACTAGCTTTTCTTTTAGAAATGCCATTTTTTTGTCAGTGGTAATTTCTTCGTGTACTAGCTTGCCGTTATATCTGCAGAAGTCGCGTTCTATTAGACGTACTACTTTGTCGTTTTGCCATCCACTGTACTTAATCTCTCTTCCTAAAAGGTAGTTTCTACGGTACACCCAATAAGCGCTAGCTTTAGGTTCTGAGCTTAAGGTATCTATGATTTCGTCTCTTAAGTTGTCTCCAATTCGCTCATCAGCATCCAGTAAAACTACCCAATTATGACTTGCCAATTCTATAGCATAGTTTTTTTGATTAGAGAAATTGTCGAACTTCCTTTGGAGTATGCGCACTCCATATGTCTCTGCTATAGCAAGAGTATTATCTGTACTGTAAGAGTCTATAACAATGATTTCGTCTGCAAATAATACAGATTTAATCGCAGCTTCAATATTCACCTCCTCATTAAAAGTAGGTATGATGGCCGTTAGTTTTAACATTTGGGCTCCTGTTTGGGAATTGTGTTTCTAAAGATACCTGCAAAAATATGCATTTTTATATGGATATTAAAGAGCTGAAAATGAAATTATCGATAAGAATAAATACATAGAATGAAACTTTTTATCTGCTCTTAAAATTGTATTTTTGTCGCGATTTAACAACATCAATTTGACCCGTAATGCTTACATTAAACTTCAAAAACATTAAGAAAGCGCGTAAAGTTCTTTTTTACACCACCAACTTTTTGAATAAACATGATATTCCTTACTACCTTGAAGGGGGAACATTATTGGGTATTGTTCGCGATGGAGACCTTTTACCTTGGGATCACGACGCTGATATCTCTATAGATTATGCCGATGCAGAGAAGTTTGATAAACTTCGATGGAGGTTCTATCTCAGAGGGTATAGAGTTACGTGTCGTAGAGGAATTCAATCTTACGGCCCTATCAAACCCAATGATTATAGAATATTTAAAGTGAAACCTTTGGGGTTTTCTTTTCTACAGATGTTTTTTCCTTCGGTAGCGCAAAAGATGATTATTTTAGATGTTTTTGTCAAAACAACTGACGATACGCATACTTATTGGCAATCGATGGGGAAGATTTTACGAGTAGATAAGTCTCATTACGAAGGGCAAGAAGTAGTTGAACTTAAAGGAAGGAAGTTGACTACACCTAAAAACCACGAAGACTATCTTACTGCCAAATACGGCGATTGGTCGATTCCAGTAAAGGAGTGGCTTTGTAAGGAAGATGAAAAAGCAATAGTTAGGTAGCGGGGTTTAAACCGCTACACTATGATCTCTTAATGCATCGTTCAAGGATGTTTTCTTGTCGGTGCTTTCTTTTCTTTTTCCAATAATTAAGGCACAAGGAACTTGATAGTCGCCTGCAGGGAACGATTTGGTATAAGTTCCAGGAATCACCACTGAACGTGAAGGGACATAACCTTTGTATTCAATAGGCTCAGCCCCACTCACATCTATGATTTTTGTGGATCCAGTAAGAACAACATTGGCACCTAAAACAGCTTCTTTCTCAATACGAACACCTTCAACTACAATACATCTGGAGCCAATAAATGCATTGTCTTCAATGATTACTGGAGAAGCTTGTAAGGGTTCTAAAACACCTCCAATGCCAACACCTCCACTTAGGTGTACATTTTCTCCAATTTGAGCGCAAGACCCTACGGTTGCCCACGTATCAATCATAGTCCCCGACCCTACATGTGCGCCAATATTGATGTAAGATGGCATCATGATTACACCAGGGGCTATAAAAGCGCCATACCGAGCTACAGCATGTGGAACTACGCGAACACCTAATTCAGCATAATTTCTTTTTAATTCCATTTTATCGTGGAATTCAAAGGGACCAACTTCAATGGTTTTCATTCCTTGAATAGGGAAATACAATACAACAGCTTTCTTTACCCATTCATTTACTTTCCAGCCTTTGGTTGTAGGTTCGGCAGTACGCAAACGACCTTTGTCGATGTGTTCAATAACTTCGCGAATAGCAATTTGTGTGTCACCATTTTTTAGTAAAGATCTGTTTACCCAAGCTGTTTCTATGATGTTCTGTAAATCTTGCATATAAAAAATTAAAAATCAAAAATAAGGATTTATAGCCATGTGTGATTGACTTATTATATATTTAATAGACAAAAAAAAACTGGCAGCCGAAGCTGCCAGAAAATTTTAAGAAATTTCAATCTCCCTTTTGGAGTTCCCACTTGCATCAACTGTTTTCGGTAGCATTACTGTAAGTAAGCCATCAGTGCAAGTTGCTTTTACTTTTGTTTCAACAACAGTGCTGGGTAAGATGAAGGAACGACTACATTTGTTGTAATTGAATTCTCGCTTGGTGTAACGTTCATCGTTGTTAAGTTTAAATCTTGTGCAATTAGAATTAACCGTCAATAAATGGTCGTTGATTTCGATAGTCAAATCTTTTTTTGCCATACCTGGAATTGCCATTTCAATGGTGAATTCGTAATGCGTTTCTTTGATGTTGGCTGCAGGAGCTTTGCCATACATCCATTCGCTGGAAGTACCTTGGTTATCGCGAACTGTTGGAGACCATTGGTCGATGTCGAATAATTCCGACACTGCTGAGTAACTGACAGGATTCATGCCATTCTCACTTTTTTTTGTGGTGGTGGTGGTGTACATACCTTTTATATTTAATGGGTTAGTATTCATCTGAAGCAGATGCAATTTAATAAATTCTAAACTTAAAACCTAGAAAATAGTCATCATTAATTGATTGTTTTAGAGGTGTTTAGCATCTAGTTGTTGTTTCGAGTTTGGCTGAAAAATATTTGGAATATTTGAAGCTCTATTTACCTCTATAGCGAGTTCGCCTTCAAAATTCTCATCAATAGTTTAATGAAAGAGTTTCAACCATCACTCATAGTATTTTTGCTTTATAGATAGAGGTAAATATTTTGGAAAAGGTCTACCAGAGTAACTTTCTTCTCCAAATAATATTGAACTTCAAATAGAATAGATTGTACGCATGTGAGCTTCCCAGTCGACCTTCGGGAAATCGTTGAATATTGGACTAGGCAATTCATCTTTATTTACCTTCTCGTAGAAACTATCTACTAAGTAAATTACATCTTACTTTGGATGGGATTGTTTTCATCAAGTTCAAAAATAGTGAGAATAGGGATGTCAGAGTCGTCTTAGCTTAAAAAAATACAGCTATTTTTGTTCCATGATAATTCATCAAATAAAGGTTGAGGGTCTATTAGATAGAACTCGTATAAGTGATTATGTTTTTGAACATTTCACTTCGAATTTACCATCTAAATCTTCGATGAAAAGAGCTTTTAAGAAACAGTTGATTTTACTTAATAATAGAGTGGCTCATTCTGGAGATTACTTATCTGAGAGTGATGTAGTTACTCTACTAGAGGATGTGGTTATTCATCAAAAAGATTTCCCATTGGATCTTGAAATCCTTTTTGAAGATGAATGCATGGCTGTCATAAATAAACCCGCAGGGTTTTCAGTGAGTGGGAATTTCTTTAAAACCATTCAAAATGCTTTAGCTTATAATTTAAGTGTTTCGAATCGTACAGATGCTTTAGCTATTCCGAGACCTGTACATCGATTAGATAAGCTTACTTCTGGGATTCTTTTAGTAGCCAAAACTAGAAGAGCACAAATAAGCTTAGGGAGTCAGTTCGAGAATCAAGAGGTGTCAAAAACGTATTATGCACTAGTTAAGGGTAGCTTAGTCGGAGAGGGAGTGTTTGTTTCATCTATTGAGAGTCAGTTGGCTCATACATCATACAAAAGCCTAAGAGTTGAAAAATCATTATCTTATGAGAGGGTGAGTTTAATTGAACTCAAACCTAAAACTGGTCGCACGCATCAACTTCGTATTCATTTGGCAAAAGCAGGGCACCCTATAATTGGAGATTATGTTCACGACAACGAAAACGTATTAAAAGGAAAAGGACTCTTTTTAAGTGCTTGCAAAATATCTTTTAAACATCCAGAAACTAAAGATGTTTTGTCTTTTGAGCTTATAATTCCTAATAAATATGATTCGCTTTTTGAACGTGAACTTAGACGTTGGGAGAAGTTTAAGTCGTAATTTTATTTGATGATTTGAAAATTTGATGATTTGAAAATGGATTTCTGAATAAAACAACGCACAACAATATGTATCTTTGCAGCTATTTGCAAGATATGGCTAGATTATTGGCATTAGATTACGGAACGAAAAGAGTGGGTATAGCTGTTACCGATGAGCTTCAGATTATAGCGTCTGGACTTTGTACTGTTCGTGCACACGATTGTATGGATTTTTTAAAGGAATACCTTTTTAAAGAATCTGTAGAAGCTATAGTAATGGGAATGCCAAAAGATTTAAAAGATCACAAAACGGATGCGACTCCTTATGTGAAAGGTTTCGCGAAACAGTTAAGAAAGCAGTTTCCTGAAATGGAAATACATTTAATTGATGAACGTTTCACCTCTAAGATGGCTTTTCAAACTATGATTGATAGTGGTCTGAAAAAGAAAGCTCGACAAGACAAGGCTTTGGTTGATGAGGTTAGTGCCACACTTATTTTGCAATCGTTTATGGAACAACAAAATTTCAAGTTTTAAAATATGTTTTTACCAATTGTTGCTTACGGAGATCCAGTTTTAAAAGAAGTTGGTGAAGAAATAAGCCCAGATTATCCTAAGTTAAAGGAGCTTTTAGAGAATATGTACGAAACCATGTACACTTCTCATGGCGTAGGTTTAGCAGCACCTCAAATAGGTTTGTCTATTCGTCTGTTTATTGTCGATTGTTCTCCTTTTGAAGAGGAAGAGTCTCATTTAGCGGGTTTTAAAAAGACATTCATTAATGCTGAAATCATAGAAGAAGAAGGAGATGAATGGTTTTTTAACGAAGGTTGTTTAAGTATTCCTGAGGTAAGAGAAGATGTGGCGCGTAAGCCAAAAATCACCATCAATTATTTTGATGAGGATTTTGTAGAGCATACAGATACATACGAGGGGATGGCAGCCCGTGTAATTCAGCACGAATATGATCATACCGAAGGGATTCTGTTTACAGAATATTTGTCGCCACTACGCAAAAAAATGATCAAGCGTAGACTAAGTGATATTATGAATGGTAAAATAAGCCCTGAGTATAGAATGCGTTTTTATAAAGCTAAAAAAGGAAGAAGATGAGAAATGCTCTTTTAATTTTTGGTTTGCTTTGCCTTTTTAGTTCTTGTGTAAACGAACAGAAAAAAGCTGTAGATAAAGTTTTAGAGCTCGAAGCTAAACTTATGGAAGTACAAGATGCTTCTGCAAATGTAGATTTAGCCAAGGAAGTGTTAGTTGCTTACAGCGATTTTTTAAAGGTTTATCCTGATGCTGAGTCTAAACCGGAAATTCTTTTTAAATCTGGAGAGGTACTAAAAGGTTTAGGTCAATATTTACAATCTGCTCAGGTATTTAACCAAGTACATTCTAAATTCCCACAGTCCAATTTAGCACCCTTAGCAATGTTCCAACAAGCCGATTGTTTTGAAGCTTTGGAGCAAAGACTTACTGCTAAGAATACATACGAGGAATTTATAGAACGCTATCCGAACCACCCCTATGTGGAACAAGCTAAAGGAATGATTCAGTTGTTGTATTTTTCTGATGAGGAATTAATTAATTTATTTCAACAATAAGATGTGTCTGCGACTTCTTATCACGATGACTTTTATCGTTGGTCTTTTAAATGCACAAGAATCGCAGTTGTATACTTTACGCTTAAATCCAAATATCGAGCAGTCTACTCTAGTAGCTAAAGGAATTTTAATAAATAAAAGTCAATTTAGTCATTTCGGAAAAGATAGTTTTTTCTCATCATTTTTATCAGTTGAGGTTTCCGATGAGAAGCTATTGGATGCGCTAGTCCAATCTGGAGATGTTCTTTATTGGGAGAAAAATAGAAGTCAAGCATTACATTTTAGTCCTTCTGACCCACTATATACAAATCAGTGGTATTTAGATAAGATCAAGGCTGAACTTTCTTGGGATTTCACCCATGGAGATTCTACTTTTGTTGTTGGAGTGGTAGATTCTGGCGTAGATTATACGCACGAAGATTTACAAGAGAATCTAGCCTATAACTATGATGATCCAATTAATGGTGTAGATGATGATACCGATGGTTATATCGATAATTACTACGGTTGGGATTTTGGTTCAAATGATCATGACCCAATGGTGGATGGCTTTAGTTTTGCAGCTCACGGCTCTACCATTTGCGGTATTATAGCTGCCAGTACCGACAACGAAATAGGAACTTCTTCTTCGGCATTTAATTGTAGGTATTTACCTGTAAAGATTACCAATTCATCAGGACAGATAATTGATACAAATGCTGGAATCGCTTATGCAGCACAAATGGGTGTAAAGGTGATCAACTGCTCTTTTGGCAGTTTTGAGTTTAGTCAAGCTGAGGCAGATATTATTACCTATGTTACCGACTCGATGGATGTGTTAGTAATTGCATCAGCTGGGAACGAAGGAATGAATACCGAGATTTATCCTGCAGCTTTAGCGAATGTTATTGGTGTTTGTGCAGTAGATGAGAATGATCAAAAAATTACTATTTCGAATTATGGAGCTTCTTTTGAAATCTCTGCTCCTGGAGAATCTATTTACGGTCCTTATGTGCAAAATCAGTATTCGTTTAAAAGTGGCACTTCTGTTGCAGCAGCTGTAGTTTCTAGTGCTGCCATATTATTAAGATCTTATTTCTCTAGTGAAAATGCGGTGGAAATCAGAAATAGAATTCTTTATTCTGCTGATCCTATTAATAATTTGAACATTAATTATCAAAATTTGTTAGGTAGTGGAAGATTGAATTTACTTGCTGCATTTAAGTATAATAGCGCTAAAGCGCCTTTAATGAAGTTTGTTCCTAATCCATCTAATGGTGAATTTGTTATCAATTTCAATTTAGTAGAAAGCGGGAATTATCAAATATCTGTTTTCGATGTCTTAGGAAAGTTGTATCATCGCGAAGAATTTTTTGCCCAGAACAAAATACAACAAATAAGTTTCGACTTTGAGTCTATAAAACAAGGTTACTATACAGTTCAGCTTACCGGAAGTGAAGTGAATACTAGCTCTGGTATAATTATTGTTAAATAGCCGGCACACAAAAACTAAAAAATGAACGTAGAAGGAATTATTGCAGTTACAGGAAAACCAGGTCTTTACAAAGTAGTAGGTCAAACAAAAAATGGTGTTATTGTAGAAGGTTTATCAGACGAGAAGAAAGTCGCTATGAACTCAACTTCAAAAATGAGTGCACTTCAAGATATTGCTATGTATACCTATACGGAGGAAATCCCTTTAGTAGATGTGTTGGATAAAATCAGAGTTAAAGAAGAAGGTAAAGCTACTATCGGTCATAAATCTTCGGCTAATGTGTTAACAGAATACTTCAGAGGTGTTTTAGCCGATTTCGATGAAGATCGTGTTTATCCTTCTGATATTAAGAAAGTTGTTTCTTGGTACAATACACTTCAGAAAGCTGGTTTGGCTGTAGAAACGGTTTCCGAAACAGAGGAAGTAACTGAAGAAGTTAAGCTTGTTGAAGAAAAACCTAAAGCAAAAGCGAAACCTAAGACAAAGGCTAAAGCAAAGCCAAAAGCTAAAAAGGAATAGTCGATTATAAGATTAAAAAATACGTATTTTTGAAGGCTCCATTTGGAGCCTTTTTTATTTGAATTATCATACCTATGAGAAACTTTTTACCTGAAGATTTAACGATTACTAGTTGGGAGCAACTCCAAGCTTATTTTGAAGATTTAAAACTAAGAGAATTAAATTCTGTTGGAGATTTAAAAAAGTGGATGCAAGATAGATCAGAGCTCGAAGCTGTATTAGAAGAAGATATGGCTTGGCGTTATATAAAAATGAATATCGACACTACGGATGAAAATTTACAGAAATCATTTCAGTTTTTTGTCGATAAAATCAGTCCAAACACTGCGCCTTACGACCATGGTTTTAACGCTAAGTTTGTGGAGTCTCCTTATTTGAATGAATTAGATGCGGAAACCTACTATATTTATCTGCGTTCAGTAAAAAATGACATCAAATTGTATAGAGAGGAGAATATTCCTTTGTTTACCGACTTGACCAATAAAGCACAGCATTTTGGTGAAATCTCGGCTCAAATGATGGTGACTATAGATGGCGAAGAAAAGACCTTACAACAAGCATCGGTTTATCTGAAGAACACTGATAGAACTATACGTAAAGACGCTTTTGAAAAAGTGAATGCGCGTAGAATAGAAGATAAAGAGAATTTAGATGTTCTTTTAGACGAGCTTATTGAGAAAAGACAAGAAGTAGCTACGAATGCTGATTTCGATAATTTCCGCGATTATAAGTTCCAATCTATGGGGCGCTTTGATTATACCAAAGAAGATTGTTTCAAGTTTCATGAATCTATAGAAAAAGAGATTGTTCCGCTTATCGTGGACATTCAAAAAGAACGAAAAGCTGATTTAGGTTTAGATGTTCTAAAACCTTGGGATATGTCTGTTGATCCAAAAGGAAATGAGCCTTTAAAACCCTTTGACGGTGGTGAGGAACTTTTGGATAAGTGTATAGAATGTTTCGATAGAATTAGACCTTATTACGGTGATTGCTTGCGTAAGATGAAAGAAATGGGACACCTCGACTTGGTTTCAAGAAAAGGGAAAGCTCCAGGAGGCTTTATGTACCCACTTTACGAATCGGGCGTTCCTTTTATTTATATGAATGCGGTAGGTTTATTAAGAGATGCGGTAACAATGGTTCACGAAGGTGGTCATGCCATACATTCTTTCTATACTAAAGACATGGAGCTTACTGCTTTTAAGAGTACTCCATCCGAAGTAGCCGAATTAGCTTCTATGAGTATGGAGCTGATTTCTATGGAACATTGGGATGTTTTCTTTAGCAATAAAGAAGAGTGGAAGCGTGCTCGAAAAGAACAGTTGCAAGGTGTTTTAGAAACATTGCCATGGGTTGCTATGGTCGATGAATTTCAGCATTGGTTGTATGAAAATGGAAATCATACACATGATGAAAGACACGCTAAATGGCAATCTATTTCTAAGCGATATGGTACAGGAATGGTAGACTGGACGTCTTACGAAGAGTATCAGAAAACTGCTTGGCAGCGTCAGTTACATATCTACGAAGTTCCTTTCTATTATATAGAATACGGAATGGCTCAATTAGGCGCTATTGCGGTATGGAGGAATTATAAGAAGGATTCTGAGAAAGCTTTAGATGCTTACGACAGTGCATTGAAATTAGGATATACAAAGTCTATTGGAGATATTTATGCAGCGGCAGATATCAAATTTGATTTCTCGGCATCATACGTAAAAGAACTAGCCGATTTTGTGAAGTCAGAATTGGAAGCTTTAAATAAGTAAGAAATAAAACGTGTTTGTCACTCTGAGCTTGTCAAAGAGTAGCTAGCTGACAAATTGTTTATCCTTCGACAAGCTCAGGATGACAATTTATCGATGAACGAACATAATACATCTATGGACCAAATGAATACTAGAGAAGATAAATTACAAGCTTTCGGAAGACTCTTAGATATCATGGATGAATTGAGAGAGCAATGTCCTTGGGATAAAAAACAAACCATGGACAGCCTTCGTCATTTAACTATCGAGGAGACGTATGAGTTATGCGATGCTATACTAGAGAATGACCTAGAAGAAGTTAAGAAGGAGCTAGGTGATATTCTATTACACATGGTATTTTACGCTAAGATCGGTTCCGAGAAAAAGGCTTTCGATATAGCTGATGTTCTCAATGGAATTTGTGAGAAGTTGATTTTCCGTCATCCGCATATTTATGGAGATATAAAGGTTCAAGATGAGGAGGAGGTAAAGCGCAACTGGGAGAAATTAAAGTTGATAGAAAAAGGGGAGAAGAGTTCTGTTTTAGAAGGCGTTCCTACTTCTTTACCCGCTTTAGTGAAAGCAGTTCGCATGCAAGATAAAGTGCGTGGTGTTGGTTTCGATTTTGCAAATAAAAAGGACGTCTGGAATAAAGTAAAAGAAGAACTTGCAGAATTCGAAGTCGAACTAGAAGTGGATGACAAAACGAAGATGGAAGCTGAATTTGGCGACCTCTTATTCTCTCTGGTGAACTATTCACGTCATATAGATATTAACCCCGAAGATGCCTTAGAACGTACTAACAAAAAGTTTAGAAAGCGTTTTCAAGCCATGGAAGATTCGATTCATGCGGACGATAAAAACTTATCAGATATGAATCTTGAAGAAATGGATGTGTATTGGGAAAAGGTGAAAAAGCAATTGCAAGGCTAGAATTGAAGTTTTGAGTCTTATCCTTCGATAAACTCAGGATGACAATTACTTCACCTTTCAGACATTGTCAGTTTGAGCTAGTCGAAGACTAGCTTATCAATCATCAAATTTTCAAATCATCAAATTAAATTATTACTCATGCCTCAGTGCTTCAATAGGATCTAATTTTGAAGCTTTTATCGCAGGGTAAATCCCCGAAGCCAAACCTACAAAAAGGCATAATACAACACCAATTCCTAGCCATACCCAAGGGATTACAAATGCAGAGCCCATCATAATAGATGTAATGTTGCCTAATAGAATCCCCAAAATAATACCTAGTAAACCACCCATCTGACAAATAACTATAGCCTCCATTAAAAACTGCTGTCTAATGGCTTTTGAGGTAGCGCCAATTGCTTTTCGAGTACCAATTTCCTTGGTTCTCTCAGTAACACTTACCAGCATAATATTCATTAATGCTATAGCTGCACCTAGTAAAGTGATAAATCCTATTAGTGTAGCTGCACTGGTTACATACTTTAAATTCTCCATTAAAGACTTTGCCAAACTATCACTTTTCGTAATTGCAAAGTTTTGATTTTCTAATGGTCGTAATCGACGAATACTTCTGAAAAGTCCGGTAGCAGTACCTATTGTAGCATCAATTTCGTAATTGCTATTTGCCATAATGCTAATGGCTACTGAACGATTAGACGATACATTGTTAAGCAAATAACTTATTGGCACCATGCAGCTTCTATCGCCACCCATCCCCATGCTAGTGCCCTTTTCGGCTAGAACTCCAATAATCGTCATACGCTTATTGTTAACCGATATGATTTTACCAATTGCTTTTGATGAGGATTTGAATAGTTGCTCAAATATATCTTGCCCGATCAGAACTACATTGCTATTTAAGTTTAAGTCGTGGTGATTAATGTTTCGACCTATTTCAATTTCGTAACCCGAAACTTTGAGGTAGTTTTCATCTATTCCCAAAACGGAAACGTTGGGGTTCGTCTTTTTCGATTGATGCTTTACCGTTGCCGCACCTGTAGCACGATACGAGATGGAAGTTGTAGCTGCATAGTCGAATTTATTTTTAAATTCTACAGCTTCCTTATATTCTATTTTTGGATTGTCTTTTTTACGATCTTCTCTTGATCGTGCCCCTCTAGCCTGATCTTGAATCGTAAAGGTGTTGGCACCCATCATAGAGAAATTATCGTTGAGTGCGTAATCGATTGAGTCTATAGCAGTAAGAATACCAACCAAAGCGGCAATTCCAATAGCAATAATAGATACCGTAATACTCGTTCGCAACAAATGCCCTTTTATAGATTGTAGGGCAATTTTAATATTTTCTATGAACTGTGAAGTCATTATTTATAGTTGCTCGTTTTAGGTTGTTTGTTATTAGATTTTAATAATCTAAGTCTAAGATACAAAGTATTGTTGTCTAACCAACAACTATGAACTAGCAAGCAATATCGACCTTACCTTCTTTTAGTTCTCCAGTTTCCAGATGGTTTATTTTCAGAATGATTGCCTGAACTTCCAGAATTTCTATTTCCACCTCCGCGGTTGTCAGAATTATTAGACCTTCTATCTTTTGATCTACTATCCGATCCTCCAGACCTAGCTTGTGGTCTGCTGTGATTTTTCTGTCCTCTAGTTGGTGCTTTCTTCGTTGGAAGTTCTTCTACCTCATCAGCAAAAGGGTGTGCGGTAACCACAGGGATTTTAAAGTCAATTAACTTCTGAATATCTCTTAGGTAAGGTCTTTCTTCTATATCACAAAAAGAAATAGCAATACCTGAGTTTTTCGCTCTACCAGTTCTACCAATACGGTGAACATAAGTTTCGGGAATGTTAGGCAAATCAAAGTTGATTACTAACTCTAACAGACTTACATCAATACCACGAGCAGCAATGTCTGTAGCAATAAGAACTCTAGTTTCTCTATTCTTAAAATTCTCTAAAGCTCTCTGTCTAGCTCCTTGAGATTTGTTTCCATGTATAGCTTCCGACTTGATTTGTACTTTATCTAGCTGCTTCACAATCTTGTTGGCGCCATGTTTAGTGCGCGAGAAGACCAATACAGAATCAATTTCGTTTTGCTGAATCAGGTGAACTAACAATTTAACTTTACTCTTTTTACTGACGTAATAAAGGGCTTGTTCAACTTTATCTGCAGTAGCTTGTTCTGGTCTTATTGTTACTTTTTCGGGAGTACCTAAAATAGATTGCGAAAGTCTAACAATAGATTGTGGCATGGTAGCCGAAAAGAAAAGTGATTGCCTTTGCTTAGGTAAAGCAGCGATTACTTTTTTTATATCGTGAATGAAACCCATATCAAGCATGTGATCAGCTTCATCTAAAACGCAGTATTTAACATCACTTAAAGAGATGTAACCTTGATTCATTAGGTCTAATAAACGACCTGGTGTAGCAACTAAGATGTCAACGCCATTGCGCAGTGCTCTCGTTTGCGAGCTTTGTTTTACTCCACCAAAAATAACGGTATTGTTTACACTTGCATACTTTCCGTATTTCGTGCAGTTCTCGCCAATTTGAATTGCTAATTCGCGAGTAGGAGTAACGATTAAGGCTTTAATTTTACGTCTTCCTTTTTCGTGAACTACCTCATTGTGAATGTGCTGTATGATAGGGATGCAAAAAGCAGCGGTTTTCCCCGTTCCTGTTTGTGCACAACCCAATAAATCCTTTCCCTTAAGAAGGATAGGAATAGATTGTTCTTGAATTGGAGTTGGGTGAGTATATCCTTCAGCTTCTAAGGCTTTTAGGATGGGTTCGATGATTCCGAGATCTTTAAAAGTCATATGTTATATCTAAGTGGCAAAGGTAGAGGAATAGATTGGATAATACGTCATTGTAAAACCCTTGTGTAAATCAATGTTATAGAGCGATTTTATCCAGTCTGAAAAAGCCATAATATCAAATCCGATTAAGGTTGTTCATTTTATAAATTGTAGTAATTTTGCAGCTATGCAAGAAAAGATATTAATCCTCGACTTTGGCTCTCAATACACGCAGTTAATTGCGCGTAGAGTGAGAGAATTGAACATATATTGTGAGATTTACCCTTACAACAAGATTCCTGAATTGACTGACAATTTAAAAGGTGTAATCCTTTCAGGTTCTCCATTTTCTGTACGCGATGAAAATGCACCTATTCCAAATTTGGAAGGTATCAAAGGGGAATTACCTTTGTTAGGAGTGTGTTACGGAGCACAGCATTTGGCTCATAAATTTGGTGGCGAAGTATTGCCTTCAAAAATACGCGAGTATGGTCGTGCGAATTTATCTTTTGTTGACGATGCACATCCCTTAATGAAAGGAGTCCCTAAGGGATCTCAAGTATGGATGAGTCATGGTGATACCATTTCTACACTTCCTGAAGGATATAAAATTATTGCTTCTACGCACGATGTAGAGTGTGCAGGTTACCATATTGAAAACGAAAGTACTTATGCAATTCAGTTTCACCCAGAAGTATACCACTCTACGGATGGTGCTGCTTTATTGAAGAATTTCTTGGTAGATATCTGTGGATGTGTTCAAGACTGGACTCCTGATAATTTTGTTGAAACTACGGTAGCTTCTTTGAAAGAGAAATTAGGAACCGATAAAGTGGTTCTTGGTTTATCGGGTGGAGTAGATTCTACAGTAACGGCAGTTTTATTACATAAAGCTATTGGCGAAAACTTGCACTGTGTGTTTGTTGATAATGGTTTGCTGCGTAAGAATGAGTTTGCGAGCGTTTTAAAGCAATACGAAGGTATGGGCTTAAACGTTACTGGAGTGAATGCTAAAGACCGTTTTTATACTGCTTTAGCTGGTTTATCTGATCCAGAGAAGAAGCGTAAAGCAATAGGTAAAGCTTTCATCGATGTGTTCGATGATGAGTCACATAAAATTCAAGATGTAGTTTGGTTGGCGCAAGGAACTATTTACCCAGACGTTATCGAATCGGTGTCGGCAACGGGGGGACCTTCGGCTACGATTAAATCGCACCATAACGTGGGTGGTTTACCAGATTATATGAAATTGAAAATAGTGGAACCTCTTAATACTTTATTTAAAGACGAAGTGCGTAGAGTAGGGAAGTCCATGGGCTTGTCGCACGACTTATTAGGTCGTCACCCTTTCCCAGGACCAGGTTTGGCAATTCGTATTTTAGGAGATATTACTCCAGAAAAAGTGGCTATCCTTCAAGAGGTAGATCACGTGTTTATTCAAGGATTAAAAGATAACGGTTTATACGACAGCGTTTGGCAAGCAGGAGCAATGTTGCTTCCAGTACAATCGGTTGGTGTAATGGGCGATGAGCGTACTTACGAAAAGGTAGTTGCACTTAGAGCTGTAGAATCTGTTGATGGTATGACTGCCGACTGGGTTCACTTACCCTATGAATTCCTTGCAAAAGTTTCTAACGACATCATCAATAAAGTAAAAGGTGTTAACAGAGTTGTCTACGACATTAGCTCTAAGCCGCCAGCAACTATTGAATGGGAATAGTGTTTTAACTAGTCCTAAATGATATAAAAAAAGCACCCCGAATATTCGGCGTGCTTTTTTTTTAATATCTAATTTTTACTGACAGCTCATAGCTGACAGCTGATATCTTTAACCTATCCAACCCTTCGAGATAGCTTTTTTAGTTAGATAAATAGAAAGTAGTGTAAGTACAATAAGCAAACTTGACATCCCTAAGACGGTAGACTGCATTTCGCCACTATCGGCCAAACCAAGATTGTGATTCATCTGAAGAACAATTCCGATAAAAGAAATCCAGAAGAGGCTCATATAGAGATTCTGCCCGTACGATTGATTTATTGTGAAAAGTACTAGGAATACTTTTAGGTATTTTTTTAAATGATTGAATTCTATCTTCATTTAGATTGTTTTGAATGTCCAAAAATCGTTTTTCGGCAAAGGTGCTTCAAAGGTTTTGAACTCATTAGAGCCAGAAACTTGATAGCTTAATTCCCTTGCATGAAGGCAAATAGATAAAGGGAAGTATTCTTGATCTGAACCATATTTTTCATCTCCAATAATAGGAAGCCCTATATGTGCTAATTGGGCTCGTATTTGATGAAAACGACCCGTTTTTGGTTTTATTTCTAATAGATAACCAAAATCGTTTTTGCCTATAACTTGATAGGAAAGATCGCATTCTGTGGAGTCTTTTGATTTCGATTGGACTATATCGGCTCTTTTTTCTAGGTTATTTTTTACCAGGAAATTAATTAAGGTTTCCTTGTTCTTTGCTGGTTTACTTTTAACAATTGCATAGTAAGTTTTTTGAACTTTCCGGCTACTAAACAGCGCATTGAATTCTACCAGAACCTTTTTTTTCTTGGCAAAAATCAGCACTCCACTGGTTACACGATCGAGTCTATGTATGATACCAATATAGGGCTTACGCTTACTTTTTAGTAGGTGATTATGAACTTGAACCTCAACAGTGCAAGCCTCGTAAAGGCTCTTTTCACTTATAAGTCCAGCCCTTTTGTTTACGACGATATAATCGTTGTTTTCGTGTATAACTTCAAGGTGCTGCATCAGTTGAATTTAAGATAAGGTGAGGTCAAATTTACTTTCCAGTAGATTATCGAGCAGCTCGAGTTCTGATTTTAATTCTAACTGCTTTTGTGTTAACGCTGATTCAGTCTCGTATTTCTGCAACAACTTTTTCAATTCGACCATTTTAAAGTAAAATGATTGGGATTGTAGTTCAAGCTGTAGTATCGCTAACTTTTTTTCTATGACGCTCTTTTTTTGTTTTACCACTTTGATCGTTTCAACCGCCAAATCAAAATCTAATTCCTTTTGTTCGACAGATTTTAAAAGCCCACACTTAAAGCTGGCACATTGTTTCGGTCTTTGAGAATAAATAGTACAACCATCACAATATTTGTTGCATGGGTGAAGAAAAAATCCTTTCCCATTAACATCCTCTATATCCATTATTTCTCTCAATGCCGGTATCTCCTCACTTTCGAGCTGTACAAAACCAATCAAGGTTCCGTCACAACAGAGTCCACAAGACAAGCAAATATTTGATGAATCATTCATGTTTTCAGAATTTAAACAGGCCTTGAATATACTCTTTTTGAGGGCCTCTTTAATTGGTGCTAACGGTACGGCAAAAGGTAGTTATGAAATTAGCTCTAGCCATTGTTATGTGTGGGTTTTATATTCCAACTTTTTAAAATTCAATTAGATAATTTTTTTAGGCGTCTGCTAATCAAATTTTTGATTTAAATTATTAATTATTCGAAACAAACTCCTCTATAATTGGGAGGGCTTTTTCCAGATCTGACTCATGTATTTTAAGCCGAACGGTACTAACAGTTCCACTGCCGAATCCAGCGGCGATTCCTGATCGAAAGTCATTTTGGATTATTCCCTCGATGTTAATATTTCCCAGTAATCCCTTTAATATTATCACTTGAACTTCGGTCCCGGAATATACAATAGTGTATTTTTGAGTGTCTTTCATATTATTTTTTAATTACACTTAACGTTTAGTATATGGCAAGTAGGGCAATAGAAAGCACTGAACTTTCAATTTTGCACTTAGCCAAGCTAAACATTTTTATATTTAATTTTCTTTTCAATATCATAAATTTTAGCTTGGTGGATTTTATTAAAAGCACCAAACTTTGATTAAGCGCTGAATGCCCTATTTGCTATATACAGTGTTAGCAACTGGCTTATTTTCAGTTAAAATGCATTTTCATTCCTTCGTGAGTTTGTTTAAACCCCAATTCCTCATAAAACTTAATCGCTTTCGGTCGTTTTTTATCTGTCGTTAATTGAAGCAAATGTGCTTTTCGTTCTTTGGCTCTATTAATTGCCCATTCAAACATAATTTTTCCAATACCGAGTTCTCTTTTATCCTTTCTAATTCTTACCGCTTCAATTTGAGCTCTAATTCCACCGCGATAGGTCAAGTATTGTATAAATGATAGTTGAAGAGTACCAATTATTTCCAAATCTTCATTTTCAACAACAATTAATTCCTGATTTTCATCAGAGTTTATTTTTTCAAAAGCTTTGAGGTATTCAGAAGGTAATGGAATTTGAAAATTTTCCCTTTTCTTTCCAAGTTCATCATCAGCAATCATTTCCACAATTACTGAAACATCATTTTCTGTTGCTTTTCTAAAGTTCATTTTACAGTTCAGGTTTTCACTTGTTGCTAACGTTAGTATAACGAGAACTATTCCCGATATATATTTATATTCAGACCAATATACAAAATTAAGCATGTGCCAAACCTTGCATGCTTTCATCTCTATTTCGGAGGTCTAAACCACCTTCTAAAACTGATTTGAGATTAGTGAGATAAAAGGTCCAGCCATTTGAACAACCCACGTGATAATAAGATTTTCCTTTTTCGTCGGTTGGAATGTTTGATTGGTTGAGGGTGAGTAGCGTACCCGTTTTACAATCTTCAATTTTAATAGAGCAAATACTAGCACCTGCAAAGCTAAAAGAAAAGTAAAAAGGACTTAAAGACTGTACTTCACCCGTTTCGTTTACATCGTCGGCATAACCGTGCCAACGCCAGATATAGGAATCGCCTACTTGGAAAGTGTCGCTTCTCTTTTCTCCAGATTTAGAGGTGTAAACTGCTTCGCGCAAAAACCATAGGTTTAAACCATCTGCCTTAAGCCAAGCATCTGCAACTGTTTGCTTGTCAGTTTCTATATACACCTTTTTGACTACGGTACTCCAGTCGAATTGTCCTTCCATAACTATTTATTTGTCTTGCAGTTAGTTTCTAATAACCATCAACTAACAATCACGAACTATCGTCTAAGTTGTTCAAGCAATTTCTTCGCCTTCACCTTAATCATATAGGTCCTTCCGGTAGGAATCACATCTTCTATAAAATACGCAAATTCACTCTTTAGTTCTGGAATCTTCTGCGCCACCTTTACTAAAAGCTCCATGCTATAGAATTTTACATAGTCGGGGATTTTATCCTCGCGCAACAGTTTTAGGCAGCCGTCAATTACATTCCCAGCATTCTCGGGATCAAAGTCGATGCTTTTTAAAATGCGAATAAAGCTTGCTATTTGTCCGTGGTGTGTAAAAGAAGGGAAGGCTTTAAAAATCCGATCGACATCGCTAATAATCTCAGCTTTGTATTTGGGTAAGGCTTTGTGTAAACACCAAGAAGCGCGCCAAGCAACAGGGTAGTCGAGGCTTAAGGCAATATCGAAAGTGGTATAAAAGAAATCCTTGTCTGCTAATATCTTTGCCACCAAACGATCGTTTTCAGCTTTACTAGCAATTTTGAATTCTTCTTGGGTTGTTTCCATTGTCTAAATTTAAGAAACAAATTAACCTCTAGAGTAGATAAGATGTGTATTTTTTAAATTTTAGACATAAAAAAAGCCTTCCATTTTGGAAGGCTTTTTTAAATTAGTTGTTGAGATGTCCATCTGCAATCCAGCAAACGAAGGCTTGAAGTTGTTCATCGCTCAGCGGAGAGATAGGAGGCATGGTGCCATCATCTAATCGCTCGAGCAAAGTACCATCGTTAACCTTTTCTATGAGGCCTTCGATAGTGGTGAAGTCACCAGCAGGAAATCCTGTGTTGTGACAAGCACTATTATTGCAACTCTCTTCAAGAATTGGGTATATATGTTCTTGATATGAAATGCTTTCTTCAGTCTCACATACAAGCACTTCTTCCTCAGGAGGTGTTTCTTTACAAGCTGTAATAAGTAGTACTAAAGCTGTTAAGACGAGTGTCGATATGTGTTTGTAAGTATTCATTTCTTCTTCTGTTAAAAATTCAAGGCGCAAAGTTAAGAATTATATCTAGTTGAGCTTTTCAACCTTCAATCTTTTAGAAATAACTAGCAAAACCAAATTGGAATCCTCCCAACAATGCTGGTGGGTTTCCTAAAATGTCTGTCGACCAGTGCTTGCGGTAGTTTGCTCTAAAAGAAGTAGCTTCAGTAGGGCGGAAGCTCAAACCTAAAACAAAGGCTTTTGTTTCGTTACCAATTTTGTCTCCTTCGATAGAACTTGTGTTCAAGAAATTGTTTTTGAACCTTCCTTGGTTCATGTCAATAGCTTCCAAACGAACTACTGTGTTTATCTTCGCATTGTTATAACCACAAATGGTTCTTTCGATTACTGGATAAGTAAATTCGATAAATCCACCAGCTTGCTCTGTACCGTAACTCTCGTCGATATCTTCAGCAACATCAATCATCGCTTTTACAAATTCACCTTTTACAGTAAGCTTGTTTATTTGTGTGTGGAAATCCAAAGCTAATAAGTGAAGTGATCTTTTATCGTCTACTTCTTCACCTTCCATTAGGTAAGAATTGTAAACACCACCGTAGTAGGAAAGACCAAACTCCCCAAACTTACGATTGCTAATAGCCAAACGCGCGTTGTACATTGGTGTTCCATTATTATCCTCTTCAAAAGCTTCTTCGCTTTTTCCACCAGGGATAAATGTAATTCCTTCTTCATTGTAGATGACACCATCTTGAAGACCATTTACTGCATAGGCATCGTAGGAAATGATGTTGTTTCCTAGATAGAATTTACCGAATATACCCACGCCTACTTCAGAAAGTGTTGTAGGAATAATCATTGTTGATGAAAGAGGACGATCGATGATATCCCATTTTGGAGAATCGTGATTCGCATTTACATAACCAATTTGAGGTAGTAAAATACCTGCTCTAAAGTTCAAAGCTTGATTTATATGGAAGTCCAATAAGGCCGTTTCCAAAGCAATTTCCTCTGTCCCATGTTCAAACTCTAATTCAGCTAAGAACTTTACGCGTTCGCTGATTGAAGAGTATAGGAAGATATTGAAACGACGCATCTCGAAAGACAAGCCTTCTCCTAATCCATCCTCGATGAAATAGTTGCTGTTGGCTTCTAAATAACCACCAATAGCAGTTTTAGAAAGGCTGTTGTCAATAAAAGGTCTGTCGAAAATAGCCTCTTGATTGATTACTCTTGTTGTATCCTGTGCAAAAAGTCCTGTGCATATCAGCGAAAAACCTAATACTAGTCTTTGTGTTTTTTTCATGATCGGTTTTAAATTAGATCAATTATGATTGTAGAAGCCTCAACTTTTAGCTTAAAATGCTGTAAGTCTTTATCGGCAGGCCCCTTCAAAAGTTTTCCTTTATTTGAGAATTCACTTCCGTGACATGGACAGCTTAAAAAGGTGCCCGTCACATTTAATTCACACTGACGATGTGTACATAGCATCAAAGAGGCTAGGTAATTATCATCTTCTTTGTGAATGTAAATAGGGGCAGGCAAGCGATCATTTTTGATAACAACAAAGTCTTTGTCTTCAAAAATTGAAGTCTCCAATTTGATGCTATTATCAATAATGGGTAATTGCAATTGTGCAACCGAGGCACAACTCTCAAAGAAAGTTGTAATCCCTATACCACAGCACAAAGCCGTAGTGGCACCTGCCATTCCCCTTATGAATTCTCTACGAGAGCTCATTAAAGTGATTTTAAGAAGCTCATTAGTAATTCTTTCTCAGCATCAGAAAGTGCGATGTAATTATTGCGAACCACTTGTGCTTCACCAGCGTGAAGGTTAATCGCATCCTCAATAGAAGTTGCTCTACCATCGTGTAGGTAATAACCTGTTCCACCTTGACTGTCCTCAGCTAAACCAAGACCCCATAGTGGCGGCGTTCTCCATTCTTTACCTTCTGCAGATCCTTCCGGATAGTTGTCATCTAAAAGCTCACCCATATCGTGAAGTAATAAATCTGTATAAGGGTGGAAAGTCTTCTCGCTAAGAGCGTCGATGTCTTGCATAGTAGTTGTGAACGTTTCAACGTGACAGGTGTTACAACCTATTTGTTGGAAGATTTCCTCTCCTTGAATTACTTCAGGAGCATCCGCGTCTCTACGAGTAGGAGTCTTTAAAGTTCTCATATAAAAAACCAAGTGGTCAACTACATTCGACCCTACTTCTGGCTCAGCAACGGCATCGGTAGCACCGATAGCAGTTTCGTAGTTGTATAGATCTTCTGTATCGTAGTCGCTTGTTAAACCGATATCTTGTTTTAAAGCAAAAACTACTTGGTCTAAAAGTGTAATCTCTTTGGCTTTCTTACCAAAACGACCAATGTATTTCCCGTCTGCATTCTGAACGTGAATATCTTCAGCTACAAAGTATTCTTTTGCTTCAACGTAGTTCACTCGACCAGAAATTCCATAGCCATTTACATCCATAGCTTGAGATGCTACTATGTCTAGTATGTCATTATCGTGAATAGCAGCTATGTGTCCCATGCCAATAACGATAGGCGCAATACGCTCAGAGGTTACTTCGTGACCTGCAGGAAGTTGTTCTGGTACGTAATTCGCGATAGAACGGTGTTGCAATTGAGGGCCACCTTCATCTAACATATAGTCAAATTCTCCATTCGCTCCCATTTTACCAAAACGGACTTCAGTGTTAAAAGGGTGTCCTTTACCATCACCTACGTGGCAACCTTCACAAGAGTTTTGTATGAAAATTGGACCCAAACCTTCTTCAGGAGTGTAAATTTTAGCAAATAATTCGTCACCTTCTATAAAGTGAGACATTTGTGCTACCGTCAAACCTTCAGTAGGCTCTGCTATAGTATCTCCTGGCTCTGGAGCAGGTGGGAGTAATTTCTCACAACTCACAATTGCTAAGGCAAATAAGCCCGCTAGTGATACAATTTGAAACTTTTTCATTTTTGGTTTATTGAGTTTACAGTTCTGCGAAGTTAAATATAAATTTAGATTAGTCTAAAAATTACATTAATTAAATTGAAAAGTCTATTTTTGTTCCCTCAATAATATTCAATGTCAACACAAGCAGAGGAAAATTACCTCAAGGCAATTTTTAAATTGTCGGGGAAGGAGAAGAAGAGCGTTTCGACCAATGCGATAGCAGAGGACTTGCTAACCAAAGCTTCCTCGGTTTCGGATATGGTGAAAAGACTTTCGGAGAAGAGACTGATTAATTATAAAAAGTATCAAGGTGTTTCTTTAATGAAAGTGGGGCATGAATTGGCAGTTCATATTATTCGAAAACATCGACTTTGGGAAGTATTCTTAGTAAACCATCTCAATTTCAAATGGGATGAAGTGCACGATATAGCCGAGCAGTTGGAACATATAAAATCTCCAGAGCTCGTATTGAGATTAGATGCATTTTTAGGACATCCGAATTATGATCCTCATGGTGACCCAATTCCTAATGCAAAAGGGGAATTCCCTAAGACAACTGCGATTCCTTTAAGTGAGGTGGAATTAAAAGCAAAAGGGAAAGTGGTCGCAGTAGAAATGGATGAGCCTAGCTTTTTGAAGTATTTAGATAAGCTTAACATTTCAATAGGAACTCAAGTAGAAATTTTGGAATTAAACGATTTCGATAATTCTATCGATATCAAGATTGACGATGTGCAGAGGCACATTAGTATAGACGTAGCTAAAAACATATTAATTAGCGTATCATGATGGAGAGTATTATTTCCTTTTTCGAGGGAATCGACCCAGTCTTAGGGGCATTAATAGCAACCTTATTTACTTGGTTTTTAACAGCCTTAGGAGCTTCCTTAGTTTTCTTTATGAAGACTATGCGCAGACAGTTATTGGATGGTTTATTAGGGTTTACGGGTGGTGTAATGATTGCCGCATCCTATTGGTCGCTATTGGCGCCAGCAATTGAGATGACTCCTGAAGTAGCTCCAAACTTACCCGTTTGGTTACCTGCAGCCGTAGGTTTTTTAATGGGAGCCTTTTTCTTGTATGGATTGGATAAATTCATGCCTCACTTGCATATTAACTTCGATCGATCGCGTTCGGAAGGGGTGAAGACTGATTGGCAAAGAACTACTTTATTGGTTTTGGCCATTACACTACACAATATACCAGAAGGTTTAGCTGTTGGGGTCTTGTTTGGAGCTGTTGCTCACGGGATGCCAGGTGCAGATATTGGAGCAGCCGTAGTATTGGCTATCGGTATTGGTTTACAAAACTTCCCAGAGGGGATTGCCGTGGCTATGCCATTGCGTCGTCTAGGGGTGAGTAGATTGCGTAGTTTTTGGTTTGGCCAGCTCTCAGCAGTAGTTGAGCCGATCGCTGCCGTTTTCGGTGCGGTAATGGTTGTTTATGCTCTGCCAATTTTGCCTTATGCACTAGCATTTGCCGCAGGAGCCATGATTTATGTGGTAATCGAAGAGGTGATTCCCGAAACCCAACAAGATAAATATACCGATACATCTACAATTGGTTTCATCATCGGTTTTGTGGTGATGATGACTTTAGATGTGGCACTTGGTTAGGTATAGATTATTTTACTTATAAAAAAAAAAGCCGTTCAATTGAACGGCTTTTTTTATGGGTATATTAAAGTCAATAGTCCTTCAATGACTGCATGACGGCCCGTCAGAAAAGTACGGGCAGGCACGATAATTTTTATTTTGACTACCGACTACCGACTACCGACTACCGACTACCGACTACCGACTACCGACTACCGACTACCGACTACCGACTACCGACTACCGACTACTTATTCAATCCTCTCATAAGCGCCCATGTCCGGACCTTGATCACTCAAACGTGAGTTGCCCAAAATGTCATAAGGGAATTGTAATGCGATATTAGTGGCTGCTGCATTTTGGGCAGGAGAAAGAGTATCTAATTGGTAGTCGTACTCATAAGCAGACATCGTTTGGATAAACTCAGGGGATTCATTGGTTATTATATTATCGAAATGATTGGTGTTGGATAAGTCGAAATCAGATTCTTTTAGACGCATCAAACAAGAATTAAACTTATAGTTAAAACTAGCTTGTTCATCTTCTTCAAGTACCAATTCACTTTGCATCGTTCCGTAAATAATACAGTTTTCAAAATCGGCTCTGTCCATAGGTCTTAACTGGGTATTTCCATCAACATCTTCGTAGAAATTACTCATACGTAAAGAGGGTGCAGAATGAGAAGAACCATAGTTAGCCAAAGTGCAGTGACTAAAGCGATAGTCTCCACCTGCAAATAGGAAGATGTCGTGTGCTCCGTTGTCGGTTATCTGACAGTTGAACGCTTCTATGCGGCTTGAGTAAGCATAGAGACCATATGTGGCATTGTTGGCAATAATCGAGTTTTCAAGTCTAAGAGTTGGCTCAAAAGTACTTGATACCGTATCTACTTGTAAACCAATAGTACCATTTTTAATGGTGGTGTATTGAATATGATTATCCATACTCCCACCCATTAGCCAAATGCGACCCCATTGACCAGAAAGATCGCTATAAAAGTCATCTAATCTATCGCTAGCAACAAGTATAGGAGCAGAGAGTTCGCCCATCATTTTAAGGCTACTACCTTCTGCAATCAAAATATTGGAGTTGTGGTGTAGGTGAACATTTGCTCCAGCCTCTACATCTAAGGTGCCCCCATCGTGAACTATCACATTTCCATAAATCACATGTGGTTTATCGTTGCCCCATACAGTAGGTTCCGAAATGCTGTAATAGAATAAGGTGTCGTTTGGAACATCTGGATCCCCATTATCAAACTCAACAAAGGAGTTGTTATAATAAAAGTGTGCGTCTTGTCCCCAGGCAACCAAGTCGACATCTTGTAAACGACCATTAGTTAAAAAGGTAACCGAATCGGTATGAATTAAAGGATTGTTGCTATTATTCGGGTCAATCGTCGTTTCTACAAATATGTGTAGACTATCTTTTGCTCTCAATAAGACATCCGTAGCTGTATTGCTATCCATCCCGTCGATGTTTAAACGGTAGGGTGAGTTATTAGATCCAGCCAGACTTATTTGTTCGATTTCTAAATCTTGATCGTAATCATTATAAACTTTAAATCTTTTGGTAACACTACCTACAGTGGTAAATACAGTGTCAAAAACAAGAGTATCAACAGAGAATCTCAACTTTGCTGAGCCCTCAAAAAAGTTGTCTTGTCTTCTACAAGAAGATAAGATGATTAGAAATAAAAGAGATATTCTGAAAAATGCTTTCATAGTGTTTATATTTGCCTAGCAAAGATAGAAAACGAATCGAAAGTAAAATTATTTCGAAAAAAATCGATTAGGGTTTTTGGTTTTTGTGAAATTGCGTACATTTGCAGTCCGAAATAAAAGAGAGAACAAGATGAAAACGGGAATACATCCAGAAAATTACAGATTAGTTGCAGTGAAAGATATGTCAGTTGGCGAAACTTTCATCACTAGATCTTGTGCAGATACAAAAGAAACAATCACGATTGATGGTACAGAATACCCATTGATTAAACGTGAAATTACAAATGCATCTCACCCATTTTACACAGGTAAAATGAAATTGGTTGATACTGCAGGTCGTATCGATAAGTTTAAAAATCGTTATTCGAAATTTTCAAAGTAATATTTATTACTTCCCAAATTATATTAGGAGCTCTGGAAACAGAGCTCTTTTTTTGTTTGATAATTAGTGAATCGTGAACAGTCAACTATTTTTAGTTTTGGCTACTGATGAAATAATAGCCGCGACTGCCCGCCAGAAAGTAGCGGGCAGGTTCGAATAAAAGCGCTTCGACGGACTCATCGTGACAATTAGAATTATTTTTGACTGCAGGACAATTTTTTAATACAGGTATCACATCTCACGACTTACTATTTCCGTTAATAAGTACTAACTTGCTTTCTTATAATTAAATTTATGAGATATCTGTTATTTGATGATGAAAACAGGGTAAACCTTTTGCCCTTAGCCTATACAAAACCTATAGCTGAATTTAGAATTGGTATTCTTACCATTGCTGAAAAGTGGTCTAAAAGAATGCCAGCTGATGCTGTTTTTGGTGGTTATATCACCGAAGATTATTTAAAAGAAAAATACCCTTCTACTATTCAAGACGATCAGCTTTGGATAAATGCATCGGTTTGTCCGAACGATAATTTGATTCAAGATGTTTTATCTTTAGAGATGAACGAGAGTTTGTTTGACGAACAAGAAAATTTAATCGCTTTTCGTTCGGGTAATTTTGAAGAGTCCTTGGATTGTAAGAAGTCTTATACAGATGTGCCTTTTATTCATGTTGAGAATTTGTGGGATATCTTTAGTAAGAACGGAATTGAACTAAGTTCAGATTTTGACCTTATTACCAAAGGAAGAAAATCAATAAAGGCAAATGCTAGCAATATCATTCTTGGCGAAGATCAAGTTTTTATTGAAGAAGGTGCTGAAGTAAATTGCGCTATTATCAATGCCACTAAGGGACCTGTATATATTGCTAAGGATGCCGAGGTGATGGAAGGTACAATCATTAGAGGTCCTTTTGCTCTTTGTGAAAGTGCGACTACAAAATTAGGAGCTAAAATTTATGGACCTACAACTGTGGGGCCTCATTCCAAAGTAGGTGGTGAGTTGAACAATGTAGTTATTTTCGGATACAGCAATAAAGGTCATGATGGCTTCTTAGGGCATGCCGTTTTGGGCGAATGGTGTAATATTGGTGCCGACTCTAATAATTCGAATTTAAAGAATAACTATGCTGAAGTTCGCTTGTGGAATTATGCCACCGAACGCTTTGCACATACAGGTTTGCAATTTTGTGGTTTAATCATGGGTGACCATTCTAAATGTGGAATCAATACCATGTTTAATACAGGGACTGTGATTGGGGTGAGTGCCAATATTTTTGGTGCAGGCTTTCCACGAAATTTCATCCCCTCTTTTTCTTGGGGAGGTCCTCAAGGACAGAAAACCTATCAGACAGCTAAGGCATACGAGGTAGCTGAGAAAGTGATGGAACGTAGAAACAAGAGTTTCGACGAGATAGAAAAAAAAATACTGACAACAGTATTTGAGCTGTCTGCTAAATTCAGACCAGATAGTCAATAAATCAGCCCATTTGTCAGTTTTAGGATTTGGCATAACAGTTGCCATTTATTAGCTACAACAGTTTTGTCGGTGTAAATACTGACAAGATTCTACAAAAAGATTATGGATACAAAGTTTAAGATATTAGATAAATTCGCGCTTTCGAGTGTTGTAGATCAAGATGCAGAGTTGATTCCTTTGATGACCGAAGAGGATGAGCAACGCCTTAATTCTGAGGCCATGCCAGATGTACTTTCGGTTTTGCCATTACGAAATACCGTTTTATTTCCAGGAGTTGTTATTCCTATTACGGTAGGTCGCGATAAGTCGATTAAGTTAATCAAGGAAGCCAACGATGGCGATAAAATTATTGGTGTTGTTGCACAAAAGGATGCCCAAGTAGAAGATCCTAAGGTTGAAGATTTGAATGTAACGGGAACGGTAGCCAAAATTTTGCGCACCTTCCGCATGCCTGATGGGAATACTACGGTAATCATTCAAGGGCAAAAGCGTTTCGATATTAAGGAGTTTACTCAGGAAGAGCCCTTCTTTAAGGCAGTTGTTTCGTCGTTTCATGAAACAAAACCAGCTAAGGGAGATAAAGAATTTGCCGCTTTAGTGGAGAGTGTAAAGGATGTGGCACTTCAAATTATTAAGGATTCTCCAAATATTCCTTCAGAAGCTTCTTTTGCAATTAAAAATATTGAGAGCGATTCCTTCTTGGTAAATTTTGTGGCATCTAACATGAATATTAATGTTAAGGACAAACAAAAATTACTGGAGCAACCGAATCTAGAGGAGCGCACTAGAACTTCGTTAATTCACCTGAATCATGAAATTAATATGATTCGAATGAAGAATGAGATTCAGAATAAAGTTCGTGTAGATTTAGATGAGCAGCAGAGAGAATATTTCTTGAATCAGCAGTTAAAGCATATTCAAGAAGAGCTTGGTGGTAATACACACCACGAGGAGGTTGAGGAGATGCGTGCTCGTGCAAACAAGAAAAAATGGTCGAAGGATGTAGCCGATCAAGTCGAAAAAGACTTGAAAAAACTTCAGCGTTTAAACCCCCAAGTACCTGATTATTCTATTCAAAGAAACTATTTAGAAACAGTATTAGACTTGCCTTGGGATCATTATTCCAAAGATAAGTTCGATTTAAAGCGTGCTGAAAAAGTGCTTGATAAAGATCATTATGGTCTTGAAAAGGTGAAAGAACGCATCATCGAGCACTTGGCAGTTTTGAAAATAAAGGGAGATATGAAATCTCCAATCTTGTGTTTGTATGGACCTCCGGGAGTTGGTAAAACTTCTTTAGGGCGTTCGATAGCCGAAGCTTTGGGGAGAGAATACATCCGTATGAGTTTGGGTGGTTTACGCGATGAATCAGAGATTCGTGGACACCGTAAGACTTATATTGGTGCTATGCCTGGTCGAATCATTCAGTCGATTAAAAAGGCTGGAACCTCGAATCCAGTTTTTGTATTAGATGAAATCGATAAATTGGCGGTTGGAAGTCAAGGAGATCCTTCTTCGGCTTTATTAGAAGTTTTAGATCCAGAGCAAAACTCTACATTCTACGACAATTATCTAGAGATGGGTTACGACTTATCGAAAGTAATGTTCATTGCTACGGCAAACTCTTTAAACACCATTCAACCAGCTTTAAGAGATCGTATGGAGATCATCGATATTAGCGGTTATACGATGGAGGAGAAGGTACAGATTTCTAAAAAACACCTTTTACCAAAACAGTTGAAAGAGCACGGTTTAGGGAAAAATGATTTAAAGCTTGGAAAGAAAGAATTAGAACAAGTTGTAGAGGGATATACTAGTGAGTCGGGTGTTCGTGGTTTGGATAAGAAATTGGCGAAGTTGGTGCGTTTTGCGGCCAAGAGTATCGCCATGGAAGAGGCTTATGAGCCTAAACTAAATTCAGATAAGATCATAGAAATCCTCGGAGCACATCGCTTCAGTAAAGATAAATACCAAAACAACGATGTTGCAGGAGTAGTTACAGGCTTGGCCTGGACTTCTGTAGGGGGTACTATCTTATTTATCGAGTCGAGCTTGAGCCCTGGAAAAGGAAAGTTAACTCTAACTGGTAACCTCGGACAGGTGATGAAAGAATCCGCTAGTTTGGCAATGGAGTTCATCAAGTCGAACCACGATATGTTCGGTTTAAAATCGGAAGTGTTCAATAAATGGGATGTGCATATTCACGTTCCTGAGGGAGCTGTTCCTAAAGATGGACCTTCGGCAGGTGTAACCATGTTGACCTCATTAGCATCGCTATTCTCGCAGAAAAAAGTAAAGAAGAGTTTGGCTATGAGTGGCGAGATAACCCTTAGAGGGAAAGTGCTTCCTGTAGGTGGTATCAAAGAGAAGATTCTTGCTGCAAAACGCGCAGGTATCAAAGAAATTATCCTTTGTCAAGATAACGAGAAAGACATACTAGAAATTAAAGCGGATTACTTAAAAGGTTTGACTTTCCACTATGTGGAGAATATGATGGAGGTGGTTAAACACGCTATCACATCTACTAAGGTTAAAAATGCGAAGTCGCTTTAATCGCTGAATAAATAGCATGAAAAAAGCCTCCTCCCATATGTACGGGAGGAGGCTTTTTTATTTATGTCAAAATAAATTTTAGTCGTCAAATTCCGAAGTAAAGTGGAATTTCACTTCTGGGAATTTTTGTTCTGCCATCTGTATGGTAAAGGCCGAATCGGCAAGGAATACATCCCTTCCATATTTGTCGGTCGCCATGGAGCGATATTTTACCTTTTTGAATTCCTCTAATTGATCTTTGTCTGAACATGAAATCCAACAAGCCTTGTGTACATTGTGGTTTTCGTAGGTACACGAAGCTCCGTATTCATGTTTCAATCGGTATTGGATTACTTCAAACTGGAGTGCACCCACCGTACCGATTAATTTACGACCATTCGTTTTCATGGTAAATAATTGCGCTACCCCTTCATCCATTAGCTGATCAACACCTTTAGTCAGTTGCTTGGTTTTCATCGGGTCTGCATTATTCACAAAACGGAACATCTCTGGCGAGAAACTAGGGATTCCTTTATAGTGAATGATTTCTCCTTCGGTAAGTGTATCACCAATTTTAAAGTTTCCGGTATCGTGAAGACCTACAATATCTCCTGGGAAGGCTTCTTCGACAATCGTTTTCTTCTCGGCCATAAATGCTGTAGGGCTCGAGAATTTCATATTTCTATCTAGGCGAATATGCTTGTAATTGGTATTCCTTTGGAATTTCCCCGAGACAATTTTTACGAAGGCAATTCTATCGCGGTGCTTAGGATCCATATTAGCATGAATCTTAAAGACGAAGCCCGTAAACTTTTCCTCATAAGGATCAATTAGTCGCTCTTCCGATTCCTTTGGTAATGGCGACGGAGCAATATCTATGAAACAGTGCAATAATTCTTGTACCCCAAAAGTGTTAATTGCTGAGCCAAAGAATACTGGGGAAATGTCTCCATTTAAGTATACATCTCTATCGAATTTTGGGTAAACCGATTCAACCAATTCAACTTCTTCACGAAGCATCTCAGCATCTGCCTCACCAATCTGATTATCTAATTCAGGATCGTTAATGTCTGATATAGCAACAGTTTCAGAAACTCGTTCAGAAGAGTTAGGAGTGTATAGGGTTAAGTTTTTGTCGTAGAGGTTGTAAACACCTTTTAGATCTGGTCCCATACCAATAGGCCATGTAAGTGGGCGAACTTTGATTCCAAGCTTCCCTTCAATCTCATCCAATAAATCAAAAGCATCTTTACCAACGCGGTCTAATTTATTAATGAAAACGATAATTGGGGTTTTACGCATTCTACACACCTTCACCAACTTTTCAGTTTGAGGCTCAACACCTTTGGCAACATCAATAACAACTATAACCGAATCGGCGGCAGTAAGGGTGCGGAAAGTATCCTCTGCAAAATCCTGGTGACCGGGAGTATCGAGAATATTAATTTTCTTTCCAAGGTATTCAAATCCCATTACAGAAGTAGCCACCGAGATCCCTCTTTGGCGTTCAATCTCCATAAAATCGGAAGTAGCTGTTTTTTTAATCTTATTCGATTTTACAGCCCCCGCCACATTAATAGCCCCACCATATAGCAAGAGCTTTTCTGTAAGAGTTGTCTTCCCGGCATCGGGATGTGATATAATGGCGAAAGTACGCCTGCGTTTTATTTCTTCTTCGAACTTCATTAGCTAATTTTAATCAGCGTTTCAGCAAACTCTATTTGATCGCCTTTGCGTACTTTTAAACGCTTGCGTGTATCCACCTCACCATTATACAAAACATAACCGTCGGCTATAATAGTATTGGCTTGTCCGCCACTCTCTACTAAAGATAAGATCTTGAGAAGTTTGTTGAGCTCGATGAACTCTGTTTCTAAAGTGAATTCTATTTCTTGCATTGCAATTTGGCTTAAGGTTTGCAAAGATATTTAATTTGTAGATGATTGGATAGGTGAACGATGATTTGTTCGCCAAATACAAGCAAATAGTCCATCAACTAACAACTTTCAACCCACAACTATTTAATTATCTTTGTTCGAAATTGAAATTTACACAATGAGAATCATACAAATCTGTACCTTTTTACTTTTAGCGAGTACTTCATTATTTGCCCAAGAATTTAGCCTTTATGGTAAGATTGATGGGATGGAAGATGGAGACGTTATCCTTGGCTATTATTATGGTGAGAAACAATATGCTTTGGATACCGTTCAATCAAAAAATCAGTTTTTTCACTTCGATGCTGTGGAAGCTGTTAAGGCAGGAATGTATTTTATCCTATTGCCGAATCAACGATTCTTCCAATTAGTGATTGACAAAGATCAAGACTTCACTTTGGAAACATCGATGAACGACTTGATTGGTGAAATGAAGATTGCAGATTCCGAAGAGAATCAGAAGTTTTACGATTACCAACAATTTACGCAGCTTAAAGGATTAGAAGTAGAACCTATAAAACAAGACTTATCAAGTTTGGAGGAAGGCTCAAGGAAAGCTGAAAAATTACTAGCTAAAATTGATATACTCAACTTAGAAGTGGAAGCCTACAAAAAGCAATTCATGGCAGCGAGTCCAGAAATGTTCTTTGTGAAGTTGTTGGAGGCAATGGTTCCTATTGAGATTCCTGTGATAGATGAGGAAGTGAATCCTAATGGTCGTTATATTTATTTTAAAGAGCACTATTGGGATCATTTCGATTTAAGTGACGATAGAATGGTTCGTTCACCAATCTTTCACAGTCGTATGCAACAATATATTGTGGAGTACACTCCTCAAGTTGCCGATTCGATTATTGCCACTTTAGACGTCTTATTGGCTAAAGTTCGCAATAGCGATGAACTGTTTAAATATGTATTGAATTGGTCGACCTATAAATATGAGTCTTCGAAAATTATGGGCCACGATGCCGTTTTTGTCGATTTGGTATTCAAATATTATGTAACCCAACAAGCGCCATGGGTTGATGAAGTGAAACTAGTGAACATCATTGATAAGGCGATGCGTATTAAACCAAATTTAATTGGCACTAGAGCTCCACATTTAGCCCTTAAAGATGATAAGGGAGAAGTTCAGGTAATGAATGATATAGAAGCTCCTCTAACGGTTTTATTCTTTTACGATCCCGATTGTGGACATTGTAAAAAAGAAACTCCTAATGTGCGTGATGCAGCTGCTTTGTACAAAGATTTAGGTGTGAAAGTTTACGCAATTTGCACTGAGTTTGACGACGAGATGTGGAAAGACTTTATCACCGAATATGAAGTGGACGACTGGATTAATGTGATCGATTTAGAAAATGAATCGAACTTTAGAGGGAAATATAATGTGATGGGAACACCACGATTATTTGTCCTCGATGAAGAGAAAACTATCCTAGCAAAGCAAATAGATTCAGAAGCGCTACTTACCATTTTTGAAAAGGAACTGGGCATTGAAGAATAATAGATAAAGCTCAAAAAAAAACTCCCTTTTGGGAGTTTTTTTGTTTTAAGCTCATGCAGTTGGAGCAGCAGCGCTAATCACTGTTAGTTGATTGATATCTCGATCAAATAGATATAATCCAGCCTTGTCGGCACCAATCAATTTTAGTTTATCCATGATGGTTCTAGCAAGAGCCTCTTCTTCAATTTGCTCAGCTACATACCATTGTAAGAAGTTTTGAGTAGTATAATCTCTACATTCCAAACAAGTGTGTACCAATTCGTTAATCATTTGGCTAACACCCACTTCGTGATCCAAGAAGTCTTGGAAAACGTGTGTTAAACAATCGAATATTTTTAAAGGCTCAGGAATGGCCGGTATATGCGCATGTCCACCTCTTTCGTTTACATACTTTACGAGTTTGAGCATATGTTGTCTTTCTTCGTCCGATTGACGGTAAAAGAAGTTAGACACGCCTTCGTAACCTTGAGTCTCTGCCCATGAAGCCATGGCCAAGTAAAGGTTTGAAGAACTAGCTTCAGCATATATTTGCTTGTTGAGTGCAGCTTCTATTTCTTGATGTATCATCGTCGTATTATTTATAGTTGTTAAACAAATTTACGATTTAAAGCCATATAGTAGGGGCATTAATCTCCTTTGCCGATAATTTATATTCGTTCTTATTCTACATAAGCCATATCATTGCTTTAAATTCGAGCTAATTTTAAAAATATATTGTGATGATGATGAAACAACAAATCTTCTTGCTTTTATAGATAATCGTTCCTGTCAGTATTTAAGTATAGATGAAAATCTAGATTTGAGTATTTCCATTCAGCCCAATCCTGTAAAGAATCAATTAATCATTGAATCTGAATTTACGATTTTAAATATTCACGATGTTACTAGTAAACTCATTTATAAGGATGTGAATCCTGCTGATTTCCACGAAATTGATACGAGCAATTGGCCTCAAGGAGTTTATCTCTTAGAACTAAAACTATTTGATTCTAGAACACTTAGACAAAAGATTCTCAAACAATAAGAAAGGCCCGAGAGGGCCTTTTTTTATTCATCTAATATCGCGCAGATAATTTGTCCTGCCTTTCTAATTTCATCTTCGCTAATGGTAAGTGGTGGGCTAATGCGAACCGCTGTTTCGGTGAATAAGAAGAAGAAAGTAATTATTCCTTCTTCCAAGCCTCGGTTCACAAGTTTCTGACAGAGTTCAGCATCTTCCAATTCAATACCTAGCATTAAGCCCACACCGTTTATTCGTTTGATTTTCGGGTGTTGTAAGACTTCTCTGAATAGTTTTTCTTTTTGTGCTATCTGCTCGATTAAGTTTGATTCACATAATTCATCGAGAGTTGCTAAGGCAGCAGCACATCCTATTGGATGCCCACCAAAAGTGGTTATATGACCAAGCTTTGGATTGTCTTTTAAACAATGGATCATCTCTGTGGAGCTCGTAAAGGAACCGATAGACATACCGCCTCCCATACCTTTAGCCATGCAAAGAATGTCGGGAATTACATTATAAGTTTCTAAGCCAAAGAGTTTTCCAGTTCTGCCGTAACAAGTTTGAATTTCATCGAATATTAAGAGGGCTCCAACTTCATCACAACGCTTACGTGCTGCTGTCAAAAATCCATTTTCAGGAGTGATGAATCCTGTTGCACCTTGTACTGGTTCTAAAACTATAGCCGCCGTCTTAGTAGTGATGTGCTGGAGACTTTCTATATCATTGTAAACTATTTGTCTACAGTCGGGTAAAAGGGGTCTAAACTTTGTTTTATAAGTTTCTGTCCCCATAATACTTAAAGCACCTTGTGTACTTCCATGGTAGGAATTTTTGCAAGAGATAATTTCTGAACGTCCCGTATATCGTTTGGCTAATTTCATAGAAGCTTCGATAGCTTCTACTCCAGAATTAACAAAATAAGTGCAGTCTAAAGGATCAGGTAATAGCTCAGCCAATTTAAGTGCCAATTGCAATTGAGGACCTTGAATAAATTCACCATAAACCATTACGTGCATATACCGCTCTGCTTGATTTTGTACCGCTTTTACTACTTTAGGATGACAATGTCCTAAGGTACATGCGGATATCCCAGCAACTAAATCGAGATAAGCTTTCCCTGATTTATCGTAGATATACATTCCCTTGGCTTTGTCAACCTCAATGCATGAAGGGTAGGGTGTGGTTTGCCCTTGGTGTTTTATAAAAAGTTCTTTCTGATTCAATGCGCTAAATTTTAGCTAAAATAGAGAATTAATGGTGGCTTATTGCTTGTAAAATCATGTATTGATAAATGGTATATTTGCTTAAATATGATTTTTTATGAAAAAAATAGTTCTCTTAATACTTGTTCTGCCGCTTATTATTGAAGCGCAAAATTCCATTTCTGTTCAAGTGGATACCGCCTT
>Ga0208879_1000107_pt1 | contig 86323 bp, 77 predicted proteins | sample Knorr_S15_td_Bot_FD_185605 | JGI IMG/M metagenome (GOLD analysis project Ga0208879, IMG submission 185605) | Marine microbial communities from Southern Atlantic Ocean transect - Knorr_S15_td_Bottom_ad_5009_LV_A (SPAdes) (version 2) | ecosystem: Environmental > Aquatic > Marine > Oceanic | place... | reverse complement strand
GTATTGATGATGTCTAAAGCTTGAGAAACGTCCATAAAAAAATCCGATATCAGTTACCTGATACCGGATTTTGAAGCCTTAAAAAGATCGGTCAACCGATCATTAAATTCTTAACTGATCGGCATTACAGTGAACACTGGGCTTTTAAACATATTTAATGTGAAACTATTACGCGTCGTAAGGGCTGCGTAAAACGATAGTTTCGTTTCTGTCAGGGCCTGTTGAAACGATATCAACCGGCACACCTGTTAGCTCTTCAAGACGCTTAATGTAGTTTTTCGCTGCTTGTGGAAGCGCTTCAAACTCAGTTACACCAAAGGTGTTGTCTGTCCAGCCCGGCATTTCTTCATAAACTGGGGTTACTTTTTCGTAACCGTCAGCCGCCATAGGTGGAACGTCTTTCACGTTGCCGTCTGCATCTTTGTAGCCTACACAAATTTGAAGGCTTTCAAGACCGTCTAGCACGTCAAGCTTGGTTAAACAGAAACCTGTAATAGAGTTAATTTGTACTGCGCGTTTCATCGCAACTGCATCGAACCAACCTGTACGGCGCTTACGGCCTGTAGTTGCGCCAAACTCGTGACCTTTAACACCTAAGTGTTGGCCTACTTCACATTCTAGTTCAGTAGGGAAAGGACCTGAGCCTACACGCGTAGTGTATGCTTTAACAATACCCAGTACGTAATCTAGCTTAAGTGGGCCAAAGCCAGCACCCGTTGCTACACCACCAACGGTAGTGTTTGACGACGTAACATAAGGATAAGTACCGTGATCGATGTCTAGAAGTGTACCTTGTGCACCTTCAAACATAATAGGCAAGCCAGCATTGTGTGCTTTGTCTAGTTCGTCAGTTACATCAACAACCATTGCTTTAAGAATGTCAGCAACTTCCATTGCACCTTTTAAGGTTTCGTCAAAGTCTACTGCTTCTTCGCCATAGTACTGAGTAAGCGTGAAGTTATGCACGTCTAGCACTTCTTTCAGCTTTGCTGCGAAGTCTTCTGCATTAAACAAGTCGCCAACGCGTAATCCACGACGGGCTACTTTATCTTCATACGCTGGACCGATACCACGACCCGTTGTACCAATTGCTTTTGCGCCGCGGGCTTTTTCGCGCGCTACGTCTAGTGCAATGTGATAAGGAAGAATAAGCGGACAAGCTTCACTAATCTTTAATCGCTCGCGCACTGGAACGCCACGCTCTTCAAGCATAGTCATTTCTTTCATTAGTGCGTCAGGGCTAAGCACAACACCGTTACCAATAATACAGGTAACATTATCGCGTAGGATGCCTGATGGGATTAAGTGAAGTACGGTTTTTTCACCGTCGATTACTAGAGTGTGACCTGCATTGTGTCCGCCTTGGTAACGAACAACATATTTTGCGCGATCAGTGAGTAGGTCTACGACCTTGCCTTTACCCTCGTCACCCCATTGAGTGCCGAGTACCACAACGTTCTTTGCCATGAATCATATGTGTAAGAAAATTAGGCGGGGATTCTACAAAATTCTAGGGCAAGGATCATCTCTTTTTCGAACAAAAATACGACTATTTTATTTTTATTTTTGAAATCACAAAGATGACCCACTGCCGCTCGAGCCTTTTTGAAATAAGGCTTGGCTTCTTATTTTTCAGCACAAACATTCTAAGACGCTAATTTTTAAAGCTTTCTAAACATTACCCGGTAAAAAAGCTGAACAGACGGTCTATCGCAGTCTGCACTACGCCCATTTATATAACGTTTTGCTATTATTCGCGGGCATTGGATGCTTAAAAGCTAATGAGGTATTCAAAGGGCTGAAAATATACCTCTGAATGTTGAATACAGGTTTAAGAGCACACTTTTCAGTCAACGGTAAAGTCGCGCTCCTTTTCGTACTATGTATTATGGTAAAGCGTGTGGCAGTGTTTGATGAGGTCCGTTTTCACACCGCTTCACGCCTCTTAATGTCTAGATCTGGGCGCTAACTCAACTGAAATAAAACAGCAGTAGTGCGCCTATTATCACAAGGGTTCCGCCAATTTGACGCAGTTGATTGCTGGGCTGTTGGCTTATCTGAAGTAAATAATTGCGCCATTTATTAGGAAAAAGAAGCGGCCCTATTCCTTCTATAATAAGTACCAACGCTAAAGCGGGTAGTAGCCACTCCATAAAACTATCCTTAAATAAGTGTGACGTTAATATTTACGTATGTTTAAAGCAACGACTTACGCTTTCTGATTCAGTGCGGTTAAATCAATGTACTCAGGGGTGTGGTACAGACCAAAACCAAACCGTAAGCGGTTTCCTCTAAAATCGGTAAGGATATGGTGCTCTTTAAGCGCTGAAGCAAGGGCTTTTGTTTCATCGGCACTATCTAATTCAAAGGTAAGGAAATGCCCTCGGTTTGCTTCATCACTTACTGCTAGATGTTTTTCGTTTAGCAAGGGATGGTTGCAGGTAGCAAGTTTCTCTAGAAATGTGCGCTGCATGCCCATTACGAATTCGTTAACTGTAGCGACATCAATGCCATTGTCGTCGAACATGCGAAGCACGGCTCTTAATCTGTAGAGCGCGGTAAAATCCATGGTCGCACCAGCAAAGCGCATTCCATCTAGACTATATTGAACGCTGTCTTTACCGCCAACCTTGCGAGGCTTATCTAGCTCGCCAAACTCTGCAAACCAGCCTGTATATGCGGGTCTTAGCTCACAGCCCACGGGTACGTGCGCAAAACATGCGCCTTCTCCTGCCTGAGCATATTTGTAACTACCGGCAAGATAAAAGGCTCGGTGGGCAATGTTCGCTATATCGGTAGGCTTTGCCATAAACCCGTGATAGCCATCAACCACAATAAGGGTATTGTCGTTAGTTACGCTATTTACGATATCTGTGACATCGTTCACCACGTATCCGGAATTAAAAAACACCTGACTAAAGAAAACCAGCTCGGGATCGTGTTCGGCAATGGCGGCTTTAAAGCGCGACGCAAACGTATCGTAGGGTTTAGTAGGTACGGTAATAAGTTCTATCGCACCCTGCTCTTGCATCCTACTCGCTTGGCGCTGAAAACTGTGAAACTCGCTGTCTGTCGACACTACTTTATAAGGCGCAGCACTATCGATGCAGCTCATTACGCGATAAAGCAGCTCATGGGTATTGGGCGCAAAAACGATTTGCTGTGGTGCTCCAGTGTTCAGTATGTTGCTAATGCGCTGCTGTAGCTCTGGCACTAAAGTTTGGAAGAAATATCCCCATTTTTCGTCAACATACTTAGCGCTGTCATCCCAGTAGTTGAGCATTGCATCACGCGTGCAGTCGGGCCAAAAGTAGTGGCTGTGACATGCATAGTGCTGTTTACCTTTGTTCGCATTAAGAAAACCCGTATAAAAATGCTGATATGCCATGCTCTATTACCCAATATAAAAACTGCGTAAACCCTATCAAATTTCTACCTTTTTCGCATGAATCTGCGCCTGCAACAAAACATTTATTTACAAATTAAGTGTAAATTGTTTTGCCCAAATCGACGTGCTTAGTGATATTTCTTATATAAACACAATCACAGCAAATTTTAAGAACTCTGCTATACCCTATAGAGGCAAGATGTTTTTGTTAGCCGAGTTAGCAAGCTCCGTCTGTTCCACGCAGACAAACATTAAAGGTATTTTATGCGTTTTCCTAAATACGGAAATTATTCATTGGATGTCTCAGGTAACGTACTTGAGGTGTTTGCAACCGGGGCGTGGAACCTGAAAACGACAGAGTTTTTTATAGAAGAAATGCATGAACTTATCGCTAAGTTCGACAATAAGCCTTGGGCTGCCCTAATGGACGGACGCCGCTGGGTGCTTTCTACGCCTGAATGCCAAACCCGTTTAGCAGAAGCAATAAAGGTGAACATTTCGCGAGGGCTCACACGCTCAGCTTACGTGCTGGATACCGGAATGGTTAGGCGGGCCCAATTAGAACGAACCCACCCATCTAAGCAACGTGACGCTGAATCAGCTAACTACGAGCGCGATTATTTTCAAAAGTATTTCGAAGCACTTAATTGGCTGCACAAAGAGGGGTTCTCCCCTATTCTCTCGCCTAAATAAATACAGCAATCGAAGTAGAAATACACACGGTGACACTCGTCAGCATGTGTTCTCGTTCACCTGCAAGTACCAGTACGAACCTCGTACAGTCAATTTATCAAAGTCAGACTCGACTCATTGTCCCCTACGACAGCCGCTAAAATGCTGACGTTGTTAGTACAATAAGCTGTAAACTTTTCGGCGGTATTCCGACTTCAACGGGTCGCCGTCGGCAAGCGCATTCACCATATCCATCATTAGCTTTCTGGCGTCGCCAAACCCAAGTTCTTTCTTTAACACACTATAAAGAAGCTCTAGTGCATCTTGTGCTTTGTTCGCTTGCTGCAACTGTACCGCTAAATCAACTTTAAGCTGCAAGTCGTCTGGGTTCGCTTCTACCGCTGCTTGAAGCTGACGAATTTCAGGAGTGTCGGCGGCTTGTTCTGCCAATTCAATTTTTCCCGCTAAGCTCTTATAGCGAGAGTCTTGATCAACCAACTTAATTTCTTCCAATAACGCTTTGGCTGTATCGATAGATCCGGTCTCGATATAGCAATCAATAAGCATATATTTAGCGTTTACGTTATCTGGGTTAAGCGCTAGGGCTTCTTTAGCTGCGGGCAGTGCCTCTGCATAATCACCTTGCTGAATCGCTTTGCCAGCAGTGGCAAGTAGATCGTCTTCAGGATTAGGCAAATATTTAGCGAGCATTTCGCGAATTTGCTGCTCAGGTTGCACACCCGCAAAGCCGTCAACAGGCTGACCATTTTGCACCACCATCACCGTTGGTAGACTTCTAATACCAAACTGTGCAGCGACTTCTTGCTGGGCTTCGCAGTCTACTTTAGCCAGGATCAAGTGCTGGCTATATTCGCCCGCCAGCTTTTCCAAAATAGGCATAAGGTCTTTACAGGGCTCGCACCAATCTGCCCAAAAATCGATTAGCACCAGCTTATCTTGCGACGCTTCAATGATGATTTGTTGAAAGTTTTCTACCGTAATATCTACGATGGTTGCTTGGCTATTCGCAACGAGATTTTCCATAACGCAGGCCTTTAATTTCTTATATTGAGAGGAATATGGGGCAGACGGCCTGAAATTACAAGGTTAAGGTAGGCTATCTTTGGTCACCGCGCCTTGCACTAGGAAGCGCTTCTTAATTCGCCACTTTGTTGATCTGCGCCAGTGAGCACGCATGTTTGCAAAAACTCATTCTCTTTTTGTCGTATTCACGACAATCTATTTCAGAATAGAATGTTAACGTAGTGTAAACTACTGCTACTAAGTCACTCTACTTCTATAAAATACATGCTTATGGCCGAGAGGGTTTTATGTCTACACAAACAAGCGCTGACACGCATTTTGCTTCATTCAAAGAGTTTTACCCGTTTTATTTAAATGAACATAGAGATAGTACATGCCGCACGCTTCATTTTATCGGCTCGTGGCTGGTTCTCGGCGTTATAGCACTAGCAGTATTTATGGCTAGCTGGTCGCTACTGTGGTTTATTCCGCTAGTAGGTTACGGTTTCGCTTGGGTAGGTCATTTCTTCTTTGAGAAAAATCGCCCTGCGACATTTAAACACCCGCTTTACAGCCTAATGGGCGACTGGGTCATGTTTAAAGATATTCTTGTGGGCAAAATTAGCCTTAAAGGCGAATAAAGCTCAAATGACTTAAAGGACGGCCAGCCCTCTATTAATAATGACAACTGCCATTGCTAGCGCCCTGCGTTGTTAAACGTTGCGCTTAATGTTGGATATGTAATTTTAACGGACAATCCAGCCTCTTCACCGCACGCGCTTTACATAAAAGAAACGAAAGCGATATGGTTAGAGACAACGTTCGCAGGTTGCTACATTTGCGTTAGGATTTACGCTAAGCACACGACAGCGAACATTCTACCTATCGCGCTCAGCGCAAAAAACAATAACAAAAGGAACAACTATGTTTGCGTCTCGTTTCGCCTTTCGACCAGTACGAAAAGGCTTATGTGTTACCTCGACTGCATTATCACTATTGGTTTTAGGTATAAGTCAGGCCAATGCATTGCAGGAATCTGCCTCTGATTCGACTAGCTTAAATGCGCTGACATACGATGACACCTTTAACTTAGAATTTGTGGCCAACCCACAGTTTCTTAATAAGGATACGGTAATTTATTCTCGTCAGAGCATGGATGTCATGACTGACGGAAGACAAAGCCGACTTTGGGAAGTAAATATTAAATCCGGTGAGCATCGCCCGTTTATTGGTGTAGATGAAAACTTGTCACAGGCTACCTTATCGCCCAACGGTAAAATGGTGGCATATACAAAATCGGTCAACGGCCGCGCACAAATCCACCTCTATTACTTAGATACCATGCAGTCTGTGCGCTTGACCAACACCAGCGAAGCACCTCGTCAGTTAACCTGGTCTCATGACAGCAAAACCTTAGCCTTCACCCAGTTTACCGAAGAAAAGCAAAAGCCATTGTTTACCGGCATGCCGAGCAAGCCTAAAGGAGCAAAGTGGGCTGACCAAGGCACCTATATTGATGCGGTGCAGTATAGAGGTGACGGAAGAGGCTACTTGCGTGAAGGCTTTGACCAGATATTTGTTCTGCCTGTTGAAGGCGGTACGCCGCGTCAGTTAACAACTGGAAAATTCCCTAGCGGCGGCACCCTTTCTTTCTCTAAAGAGAATGACTGGATTTATTTCGCCACACCACAACGAGAAGACTACGCGCTGCACCCTTTGTTTAGCGACATCTATAAAGTGAATGTGAATACAGCGGCAGTTGAACAAGTTACCGATATCGAAGGGCCTGAAGGTAGACCAACCTTGAGTCCCGACGGAAAATACCTTGCATTTACTCAGCTCAACGACAGAAAGCTTTCTTATCAGAATGGCGACCTTGTGGTACTTGAGCTTGAAAGTGGTGACATCAGCCGCTTAACTACGTCACTAGATAGAAGCTTAGGCAAATTTGAGTGGCGCAAAGACAGCCGAGGATTAATCTTTTCTTACCTTGATCACGGCGAAACGAAACTTGCTGCAGTGAACCTGAAAGGCGATGTGAAACCTATCGACGTTAGCATAGGTGGACAAGCGTTTGGACGCCCTTACACGTCGGGCGACTTCGCAGTTAGTGATAAAGGCGATATTGTTTACACCACGGCAAGCCGCTCTGTGCCTGGCGACCTGGCGCTTTATAAAAAAGGCAAAGACGATACACAACTTACCGATTTAAACAGCGATGCACTTGGTCATAAAACGCTGGCAGAAGTACAAGACCTTTCCGTAGTATCAAGTGTGGACGAGCTACCTATCGACGCATGGATTGCTTTGCCACCAGGATTTGATAGCAGCAAAAAATACCCGCTAATTTTAGAAATTCATGGCGGCCCACATGCAGCCTACGGCCCTCACTTTGCCATGGAAATTCAGCTAATGGCCGCGCAAGGTTATGTGGTTGTATGGTCCAACCCAAGGGGCAGTAGCTCTTACGGTGAAGACTTTGGTAATTTGATCCACCATAACTACCCATCAGAAGATTATAACGACCTAATGGATGTGGTAGACGCGGTTGTTAAGCAAGGCTATATAGATTCAGAGAATCTGTTTATTACTGGCGGTTCAGGCGGCGGAACCCTTACCGCATGGTCCATTGGTAAAACTGACCGCTTTAGTGCAGCTGTTGTGGCGAAGCCGGTTATTAACTGGATGAGCTTTTCATTGACTGCCGACGCATACCCGTACTTCAGCAACTATTGGATGGCAGATATGCCATGGACTATCGCGGATAAACTCTGGCAGCGTAGCCCTTTGAGCTTAGTGGGCAATGTAGTAACACCCACTATGCTGCTAACCGGTGAAGCCGATCACCGTACGCCAATTAGCGAGACAGAGCAGTATTATCAAGCGCTGAAGTTACAAGGTGTAGATGCTGCGATGGTGCGAATTCCAGGGGCTTCACACGGCATTGCAAGCCGCCCTTCTCGCTTAATACAGAAAGTAGGAAATATTGTGGCGTGGTTTGAACGCTACAAGAAGAATAACGACGGCGAATAAGTCAATACGAGACCCGATGTCCTTATAAATAAAAAAGGCGCTTACTTCATTTTACAATAACAATGAAGTGGCGCCTTTTCTCATTCTACGTCTTATACCAGAATTTGAAAGGGAACAGCCATTCCTGCATTCCCACGCTTCGCTATGAAGCTTGCCAGCGCCTTCTGAGTGAGCACTTATCTATGCGGACTGGTACTATGCTATTTGGTTAGCTTTAATACTTTGCCGTTCGGTGCATCGGTCAGTAAGTAAATGGCACCTTCTGGGCCAACTTCAACGTCGCGAATACGGGCGTGATTGTCACGAACATATTCAAACTGCTTTGCGGGCTTTCCATCTTCTACTTTTATGCGACGAAGGTGAGTAAACTTCAACGACCCCACCAGTACATCCCCGTTCCATTCTTTGAACATTTCACCTTGGTAGAACGTTAGGCCGCTTGGCGCAATTGATGGGTCCCAATACACCCAAGGCTGCTTCATGCCATCCATATGGGTTTTGTCGCTGATAATGTCGCCACTATAGTCAACACCATAGGTAATCACAGGCCAACCGTAGTTTGCACCGCGTTCAAGGATATTGATTTCATCACCACCTTTCGGGCCATGCTCCATCGCCCATACCGCACCAGTTTCAGGATGAATAGTAACGCCTTGCACGTTGCGGTGACCATAGCTGAATATTTCAGGGGCTTTGCCGTCTGTGAATGGGTTATCTTCTACTGCGCTGCCGTCACGGTTTATGCGTACAATTTTACCGAAGTGGTTATCGGTGTTCTGCGCTTCTTTCATGTACTTGTAGCGGTCGCCCATGGTGATGTACAAGTGGTTTTTAGCATCGAACGCTAAACGACAGCCAAAGTGAAAGCCGTTATCCACAATTGAGTCGGCACTAAAGATAACGTCAACATTTTCAAGGCCTGAGTCGGTAAGCTTAGCCTTTGCAACACTGCTACTGCTGCCCAGCTTGCCCTCAACCTCACTCGCTTTGCTGTAACAGAAGTAGATAGTGTTGTTGCTGGCAAAATCCGGGTCGATAGCGATGTCCAACATACCACCTTGGTTTTGCGCAACCACCTTAGGCACATTACCTAGACGTCCTGATAACTTACCGCCTTTTGATAAACGCTGAATGCCACCTTCACGTTCCGTAACTAGCAGATCGCCATTTGGCAAAAATGCCATTCCCCAAGGATGAACAAGCCCTTCAGCGAGCGTGGTTACGGTAATATCGCTGTCGGTGATTTCATGCGCTTCGCCATGTTTATGATCTCCGTGAGCTAAAGCGGATTGGCTGATCGTAAGCGCCAATACACAAGTAAGTGACTGCGCTAGCGCGCTCACAGGTTTGATTGGTACAGCTAAAATAGTTGATGGTTTCATCGCTAGGAGCCTCATTTTAAAAAGCCGTGTGCGCGTTCACACAGGCTTCTTCTATTATTCTTAGTGGAAGGCAGTATACAAAAAAGGGCACAGCGCTGCTGTACCCTTTGTGATAATTTTACTTGCTTATGCGATAAAGGTGACTGGCCGATTAAGCCTATGTTAAATCACTGTCACCGCACTTATATAGCGATTTACTTCGGTAATGTTGCACGAAGCATCCACGCAGTTTTTTCATGAACGCGCATACGATCGCCAATTAACGCTGCAGATGACTCATCGTCTGCGTCTTGCGCTAGCTTTAACGATTCACGGCAGGTTTTCACAACTTGCTCATGACCGTGAGTTAACAATCTCACCATTTCCGTCGCTTCAGGTACACCTTCCACTTCTTCAATTGAACTAAGCTCAGCGAACGACTTATATGTGCCCGGTGCAGCAACACCTAGAGTACGAATACGCTCTGCAATTTCGTCTACCGCTTCGGCAAGCTCTGTGTAATGCTCTTCAAACATTAGGTGCAATTCACGGAACTGCGGACCTTCTACGTTCCAATGAAAATTATGCGTTTGAAGGTACAAAGTGTAAGAGTCGGCCAATAGCTTTTTAAGACCTTCTGCTACTGCGTTACGATCGCTCTCAGAAATACCAATATCAATCTTGCTCATGTCACACTCCTTAACGTTAAAACCCTTTTTAGATTTACCTTCAGTCCATTCATCGGCGCTGAAAAATCTTGGTTTAAATAATATAAGTTAATAGTACTACAGAAATTTTGATTTAGATTAACGGTTTAGTTGATTGCATTCATCGCATTAATCGATGACTTTATACATTCTGCCTCAGCCACTCTATTAATGGTGGTGATGGTGGCTTTCGCCCGCTTCTTTTTTAACAGGTAGCAAAACCGGTAGTTCACTCCCATCGCTAAATGTGAGGGTTAGTGCTACTTCGCTGCCCTCTTCTAATCCTTTGGTCAGCCCCATCAACATGATATGACGGCCGCCTGATTCAAAAGAGGCCATTTCGCCCGCTTTTATTATAACGCCGTCAGTTAGCTCACGCATTTTCATCACGTCTTCCTCCATCACCGTTGTGTGGATTTGCGCTTCACTTGCTACATCGCTTGATACTGAAACAGACGTCAGTGTTTTATCGCTGTCACCATGATTATGCAAAGTAAAGTACACTGCGCCGGTTTTTGCCAAAGCAAAGGTCGCTCTGGCATAACCATTCATTACCATTACTTCTGATTGCTTACTGGCGTGCTTGTGCTGCTCTTTTGGCATGTGATGGTTATCATGGTCATTGCCATGCGCGTAAATAGTCGCAGACATGCTTAAAGAAAATAAGCCAGTTACGATAACTAACGGTTTAAGTGATTTGGAAAAAAATGACATACAGTCTGCTCCGAATGAATACTCGTAAGCAAGTGTACGTAAGATTGGCATAGGAAAAAAGAAAAATGGTGCCGACTGCCGGAATCGAACTGGCGACCTACTGATTACAAGTCAGTTGCTCTACCAACTGAGCTAAGTCGGCACACTTTAAAAACCGCTGCCTAGACAGCGGATGCGTATTCTAGCGATAAACGCGTGGGTGTCAACCTTTTAATCGCGTTGCTTCACCAACTAATTTTGGGAAGTACTCAAGCGGTAAATATTTGCTCAATGCCATGAGCTTTTCACCCAAGCTTCCATAACTATTCGTGGTGACATTGATGTGTCCCATCTTGCGCTTTTCACGAACAGATTTTCCGTACCAGTGAAGATGACTACCATCGATGCTTAGCAAATCGCGCGAGAAGCTGCTGCAACCAATAATGTTGACCATAGCGCTTGGGCCAATGGCTGACGTGTCACCAAGAGGCAATCCACAGACTGCACGTAAGTGATTTTCAAACTGGCTGGTTACAGCGCCCGACTGGCTCCAGTGCCCGGAGTTATGTACACGAGGAGCAAGTTCGTTTACAAGTAGCTTGTCGCCTACTTGGAATAGTTCCACAGCCAGCACACCGACGTAGTTCATACCCTCAGCAAGTTTCACAAAAATATCGTGAGCCTGGGCCTGAAGTGCATCATCAACGTTAGTCGCTGGTGCAACCGACACGTGAAGTTGACCTTGGTGATGCAAATTCTCAGCAAGTGGATAGGTGCGTACGTCGCCATTAGCATTGCGTACACCGATTAATGACAACTCTCTGTCGAAAGCCACCATTTTTTCAACCACTAAAGGCACGGTCTGCAAATCTAATCCCTGAAGGGCATTTTTTAGTTCAGGTAAGTCAGCCTCATCACTTAGACGCCATTGACCATATCCGTCATAGCCATCGCGGCTAGCCTTAAGAATAAGTTTGCTACCCAACTGCTTTACGCAATCGTCTAACTGGGCAAGGTCGGTAACTATTTGGTGCTCACAATTTGCCACCTGCATGCTTTCAAGCAGCTTTTTCTCACGTACGCGATCGGCGCCAACGAGAATGCTGTCGATATTTGGCATCAACTTGTTTGTTTTCGCCGCGTCTTCAAGAAGCCTTTCAGGTACATGCTCAAATTCTACGGTAAGAGCATCTGCACCTTCTAATGCTTGAGCAAGTGAGATTTCAAGAGGGGTTTTGCTAACTGGATGTACAACGGTATCGTTGTTTACGTCCACAGCTTGAACGTCAATACCTAACGGGCTACCCGCCAGGTACATCATTTGAGCAAGTTGGCCTGCGCCGTAAACGACTACTCTCATTCATCTAGCTCCAACGTATTGCTTGAAGCAAGTACCGTATCAGTTTGCGATTTTCTAAAAGCGATAACGGCATTGCGTACGCTTTCGTCTTGCAGCGCAACAACTTGTGCCGCGAGAAGACCCGCATTTGCTGCACCAGCCTCACCTATTGCCAGTGTACCTACCGCAACGCCTTTCGGCATTTGAACGATAGAAAGCAGTGAGTCTAATCCGTTGAGCGCTTTTGATTTAACCGGGCAGCCAAACACAGGTAAATGCGTGTGTGCAGCAATCATACCCGGTAAGTGAGCTGCGCCGCCTGCGCCAGCAATGATTGCGCTAAAACCTTCATCTGCAGCGCTTTCTGCAAACTCTACTAGCAAGTTGGGTGTACGGTGCGCCGACACCACCTTCGCTTCAAATTCAACACCAAACGACTTCAGCATTTTTGCGGCCTGCTGCATAGTAGGCCAGTCTGAAGTTGAACCCATTACAATCGCGACTTTTGCCATCTAGAGATCCTCGGGGTAGGTAAAGTGGACAACCTTGGAAAGGCCGCGATTGTAGCGTAAAACCGTTCAAAATCCCACCGTAAATGGCGTCAATTATAGCGCCACTCGCTTAAGGGTTGTTGAGGCTACTCTCTTATAAGGGTGATCTATCTCTTCGCTGTCAGTCGTATTAACTATAATTAATTTATGTAGAAAAGTTGCCTGACTACACGGATTAACGAACGCTTTTATTTCCACATTTTGCGACGTTGACCATGAACGGGCGTTAGAGGTTATTGATGACAGATAAGCACGAACCCGACGTACTTGATGAGGTGATAGAAGAAGTACAAGACGTGGTCTCTGACTTCTTAAATCGCGAAGCCGCTCCCGGCATATTGTTAATGGGTGCAACGATTCTTGCGCTCATTATTGCTAATTCTCCCCTAGATACGCTTTACGATCATTTAATCAGTATGCCGGTACAAATATCAGCCGGTACGTGGGCTATCGATAAGCCATTATTGCTGTGGATTAACGACGGGTTAATGGCGGTGTTCTTTTTTCACGTGGGTCTGGAACTGAAGCGGGAAATCTGCGAAGGTGAATTGGCCAATCCCAAAGATATTATTTTACCCGCAGCGGGTGCTGTAGGTGGTATGGCACTACCCGCCTTGATATATGTAGGCATCAACTGGGACAACCCCGTAGCCATTGCAGGGTGGGCAATTCCCGCCGCTACTGACATCGCGTTTGCGTTAGGTATTTTGGCGCTACTAGGTAGTCGAGTACCTACGAGCCTGAAAGTTTTCTTAGTCACCCTGGCTATTATTGACGATATCGGTGCTATCGTAATTATTGCCCTGTTTTACACCGAGCACATTACCGCGGGTGCGCTGTATATTGCTGCAGGTTGTTTATTGCTGTTGTGGCAAATGAATAAACGCAATGTGGTAGATATTCCGCCTTATGTTTTTGTGGGAATCATTCTGTGGGTAGCCATGTTGAAGTCAGGCGTTCACGCCACACTGGCAGGTGTCGTACTTGCTGGCTTTATTCCTATGCGGGATGAGAAAGACGAATCTTATTCTCCGGTAACGCGACTAGAGCACGGTTTGAATGGCTCGGTGAGTTTCGCGATCCTACCTTTATTCGCCTTCGCTAACGCCGGCATAAGTTTTGGTAACATCAGTCCGGAGGGTATTTTTCATCCTGTTACCTTTGGGATCTTTCTTGGCTTGGTTGTGGGTAAACAAATTGGCGTATTCGGTTTTTGCTACTTAATGGTGAAGTTAAAGCTGGCTAAGTTACCAGAGGATCTTAACTTCAAGCATATCTATGGCTGTGCGCTACTTTGCGGCGTTGGCTTTACAATGAGCTTATTCATTGGGGGACTGGCCTTTGCACAGACAGGTATCAATCAAATTTTTGACGAGCGTGTGGGCATTTTAACCGGCTCTCTTGTCTCGGCGTGCTTAGGGTATATTGTACTGCGATTCGTTAGCGAAGCGCCGAGCGATAACACTGATGTAGCCTCAAACGCTAGCAAGTTCACGGGCAATACAGTCAAATAGAACCTGCTTTCGAATAGGCTTACTTAAATGCGCATTCATGCCTGCTTCTAAGCAGGCATTTTTGTCTTCGATAAACGCATTGGCGGTTAAGGCGATGATCCTGACCGTGTCCTTATTCCTGCCTTCACTTCGAATAAGTTTCGATGCTGTATGACCATCCATGATCGGCATTTGGCAATCCATTAAAATTACGTCGAAATCGTGCCTCTTCTCGGCCTTAACAGCATCTTGCCCGTTTTTCGTTCTAATACATTTGATGTTGGACGATTTGAGCATGTCCATGACGATTTCAGCATTAATGTCGTTGTCTTCAGCCAATAAAACCCGTAATCCATCAGGTAATGACGGAGTCACCTCATTTTCTGCATGCTCTTTTTCTTCACTTACTGTGGCAGGAATGTGGAAGGTGAAGCTTGTTCCTTTACCCAGTTCACTTTCAACATAAAGCTCTCCACCAAGAAGCTCAACCAAACCTTTAGAAATGGCCAAACCTAATCCTGTGCCACCAAAATTTCGAGTGGTGGACGGATCGGCTTGCTCAAACTTATCAAAAATAAGGCGTAGTTTGCTGGGAGCAATGCCTATTCCCGTATCGCTAACCGAAATTTTAAGTCCTTGGTGGGCATAGCTGACGTTAACCGTCACGACACCATCACTGGTGAACTTAATCGCGTTACTAAGTAAGTTATTGATGATTTGACTCACCTTCCCTGCATCAATGTTCAGTGCGTTAGGTACGCCCTGATTAATATACAAAGCAATATCGTACCCTTTTACTTGCGCAGCGTGACGGTAGAGGTCACAAGAAGCTTCAAGTAACTCGCGAATGGCACAGCTTTGAATATCGGTAAGCATTTTACCCGATTCAATCTTCGACCAATCTAAGATACTGTCCAGGATGATAAGTAAATTGCTAGCAGAGCGTGAAATTGTTTTGGCTCTAGCCGAAACATTTTCCGGCAACTCGTTCTCGAGCATCAATTCACATGAGCCAATAATGCCATTCATTGGCGTTCTAATCTCGTGACTCATGTTGGCGAGAAACTGCGTTTTCGCCACATTCGCGGCTTCCGCTTCTTTAAGCGCTAACGCAAGGTGCTCGGTTTTCTCTTCTATGCGCTTTTCCAAAGACTGATTCAATTCCCCTAGCTCGACATTCAGGCTTTGCTCTACTTCTCTTGCAACCTTTAGCTCTTCAAATGCATCGAGCAATCGGGCTTCTAAACTCACGAACTCATCGCTTAGCGACGAGAGCTCTTGAATGTGCAGTGCCCTTTGTGGTGCTTTAACACCTTCTTTTTGTGTGGGGTCGAATTCGGAAATATAGCGAACAAGGCGACGAATAGGCGCGCCGACCATTTTTGCAACTACGTACCCGGTGAATGTTCCAAATGCAGATAATGCCAATAGCAGCAGCAAGTCTTTTAGCAAATAATTACTCATTGATGCCATTAGCAGTCGTTTGTCGAAGTAATAGCTAACTTTCCAGCTAGCAAAAGGCATATCTTTCGCTAACCTCAACCATGTTTTCCCCTGAGGCCCGTTCTCCACCTCAACAGCACAATCAGGTTCACAAATATAAAAAGGTGCTTTAGTGAGTGGCTTCATCTTCAGGCCTTTAGATGCATAGATAACTTCGCCTTTTTGATCCTCAATGAGCATCAAAAAACCACCCAAGCTTAAGTTATCAATAGCAGAAAAGCTCTTTAACGATAAAGAGCCCTCTACAATACCTTTTGGAGTGCCATCTGCATCTGTAATAGGGGCTGACAAGGCTACAATTGGATCGTTACCAAAACCTCGGCCTTGAAATACATTTGAAAGGAATGGTTTACCTGTCTGCATGACTTCAAAGAAATACGGCCTGTAAGCCACATTTGACAAGCCGCTTTGTCTTGCCTTATCCAACAGGCTAGGCGGGTAAGCGTGGGTAAGATCGCCATTGTCATCTGCAATGAGGAAGGTCAAAAATTCTGGATTGTGCGATGCCAACACCCGCAAATTTGTCACCGCTGCATTATCGAAATCGCTGTTTGATACCTCGCTAGACAACACTTGCGCTGCACTAATAATGGCACTTTGGTGTTGCTGAATAAAATTCGAAAGTTGGAACTCCAGCACATTCACCCGCTGCGACATGTAACTGTGAATTTGTCTTTCTTGCTGTTTTTGAAACAGACTTACCGACAAATAAATTACTGCCATGGAAGCAACGAAGAAGCAACCGGAAAAGAAGTACCCAAAAAGAAAATGCAGCGTAACCCGCTCGGACTTACTTGATGTTTGTCGCTTAAGCCCGTGGACTGCCAAATACGAAAAGTGTCCGGTTACAAGACCAAATACACCGCTTACCCAGGTGACCAGCACACCCGAAAACAGCATATTTGCGTTATCGCCATCATAAAGAGAATGCTCTAAAACAAGAATGGGCAGAAAGACAATAGACCAAAAGCCTGCGCCTACTTTTATCACCTGTTTAAGCGACTTGTTATAGCCAAAAAAGCTAAGCACGATGGGCAGTAGAGTAAGGCTTTCCTTTCCAACTATGCTCCCGTCGTTAAGCCATAAGGGAAGGCTGACAACAAGTGCAATAGGAATGGAAATAAAAGGAGAAAACCGAAGTGAAGCGTAGACTGCCGCACCTATACCAAATGTAGCTATCCCTGTACTATCAAAGGGTGGGTTGAGAGCATTAAAACCCGCACCTAACACACATACAAGTAGTGCTTGAAGGGCCAGAGACCATGAAAAAGAAAATGAAATACTGCCAATTTTCAACGCATGTCTCCGGCGAATAGATTTAGTGTTGAGCCATGTAATCTAGGGTAAAGTTCGTTAGAAGCTTCACGCCTAGTTTCATGCCTTCATCATCAACATAAAATTCCGGTGTGTGATGAGCTGGGCTATCTTCTTCAGAGACGTCTAATGGCTTACCGCCTACCCAAACATATAAACCTGGAATTTGCTCTTGGAAAAATGAAAAATCTTCCGCACCCGTGACCGGCTTAGAAAGCAGCGTGTTTTCAACGCCTGCGGTACGCTGCATAGTAGGCAGCATGGCTTTTGTAAGCTCTGGGTCGTTGTACGTAATGGGGTAATAGTAATCTAGCGGTAGCGTAAGTTCAGCTTCTGCGCCCATACTTTCAGCAATAGCCTTTACTTTGCGCGGAAGCGACTCGTAAATGTGATCGCGAGCAGCTTCATTGAGTGTACGAATTGTGCCAACCATTTCTACTTCATTTGGAATGATGTTTGAACGGTTACCGCCGTGAATAGAGCCAATAGACACCACCGCTGCATCGTCAATCAATTTCAACTCACGACTTACTATGGTCTGAATTGACATGATCATTTGCGCAGCGGTAACCACTGGATCAACACTCTTCCAAGGATAAGCGCCGTGGGCTTGCTTACCGTGAATAACAATTTTAAATGGGTCTACCGCGGCCATGGTGCCACCCGCGTTATAACGCACTTTACCCACATCGGTATTAGCATTGATATGCAGGCCAAAAATAGCGTCTACATCAGGGTTCTTAAGTACACCTTCAGCAACCATAACTTCCGCACCGCCTTTTTCTCCAGCGGGTGCGCCCTCTTCTGCTGGCTGAAAGATAAACTTCACTTTACCTTTCAGGTCGCCTTTAATTTCGGTAAGAATTTTTGCCGCGCCCATGAGCATTGCCATGTGAGTATCGTGACCACAGGCGTGCATAACCGGCACTTCTTTTCCGTTGTATTCGCCCATCTGCTTTGAGCGGTAGGACAAATCGTTTTGCTCTTTTACCGGAAGTCCGTCCATGTCTGCACGTAATGCAACCACAGGACCTGGCTTGCCCGAGTCTAAAATAGCTACCACTCCCGTTTTTGCCACACCGGTCTGCACTTCTAAACCTAGGCTTTCAAGGTAGTCAGCAACATATTCAGCGGTTTTAAACTCGCGATTCGATAATTCAGGAAATTCATGAAAGTGATGACGCCATTTAATTACATCAGGCTCGACTTTATTCGCTAATTCATCAACATTGATCTGAGCGGCATTAGCAGCTGACACAGAGGCCAACCCTGCAAATGCGAGTGACAGCAATTTCTGGTACATAACTATTATTTCCTTTGGTGTTTTTTAGACAGAGTAGATCATCTCAAGGGAGAACACACCACTGAACTAACGATTGCTGTTAAAAATCAATAAGCAGACGAAAATACCCCATTCACAAGACTGAGGGTATTAGACGGAAGTATAAGAAAAGTGCTTTATCGATGCAGGGAATAAAAAAGGCGCCGAGTGGCGCCTTTTCTTTAAATATCAACTTATTACTAAGTTTCTATTAACTCTTTTGTCTACGCATTGCGTCAAAGAACTCATCGTTTGTCTTGGTCATCGACAACTTACTGATAAGGAAGTCCATTGCGTCAATTTCTGACATTTCGTGAACGATTTTGCGAAGGATCCACATTTTCTGTAGTTCATCTTGCGCTGTAAGCAGTTCTTCACGTCGGGTACCAGAGCGGTTGAAGTCGATAGCCGGGAATACACGTTTTTCCGCGATTTTGCGATTAAGGTGTAATTCCATGTTACCTGTACCTTTAAACTCTTCGTAGATAACTTCGTCCATTTTAGAGCCGGTATCGATAAGCGCTGTTGCGATAATCGTTAAGCTTCCGCCTTCTTCAACATTACGGGCAGCACCAAAGAAGCGCTTAGGCTTGTGAAGAGCATTCGCATCAACACCACCGGTAAGTACTTTACCTGATGATGGGATAACCGTGTTGTAAGCGCGAGCAAGACGAGTAATCGAGTCAAGCAGGATAACCACGTCTTTTTTGTGTTCAACAAGACGCTTGGCTTTCTCGATAACCATTTCAGCAACTTGTACGTGACGACTTGCTGGCTCATCGAAGGTTGAAGCAACGACTTCACCTTGAACAAGACGATGCATCTCGGTTACTTCTTCCGGACGCTCATCAATAAGCAATACCATTAACTCACAATCTGGGTGGTTAGCAGCAATTGACTGAGCAATATTCTGAAGAAGAAGCGTTTTACCGGCCTTAGGTGGCGCTACGATAAGACCACGCTGGCCTTTACCGATTGGCGACGCCAAATCTAGTACACGAGCCGTAATGTCTTCTGTTGAGCCATTACCACGTTCCATGCGCAAGCGATCTGCTGCGTGAAGCGGTGTAAGGTTTTCAAAAAGGATTTTATTACGTGAATTTTCAGGCTTGTCGAAGTTAACTTCGCGGATTTTTAGCAGGGCGAAGTATCGTTCACTGTCTTTCGGTGGACGAATTTTCCCGGCAATCGTATCACCGGTACGCAAGTTAAAGCGTCGAATTTGGCTTGGCGATACATAAATATCGTCTGGTCCTGCAAGATACGAAGAGTCAGCTGAGCGTAAGAAGCCGAAACCGTCCTGTAAAATTTCTAGTACCCCATCACCAAAGATGTCTTCACCGCTTTTTGCGTGTGTCTTTAGGATTGAGAAAATGATGTCTTGTTTTCTGGCGCGCGCCATGTTTTCCAGGCCCATCTCCTCGGCCAGGTTAACCAACTCGCTTATTGGTTTGTTCTTTAATTCAGTTAAATTCATACTGGTGGGTCTTTGTGCTTGAACTTCGCTTACAGGACTTAAAGTCACTCTGTTCTAGTTTAGATTTGATATCACCCTGATGTGGGCGTAAGCAGAACGCTGCTCGGATGAGCGCTAAAGAAAAGTTAGCACTATATTTAATCAACGTCCAGCGTTTTACTGCCGAAATGTTAAATAATTTGTGGCTTGCTCTTCTAGAATGAAACGTTAGTCCCTGTGGCGTAAATAAAAACCGGTGCTTCGTTAGCACCGGTTTTCAATTTGAAATCAATTAAAGGTTTTCGTTAAGAAACTCTGTTAATTGAGCTTTAGATAGCGCGCCTACTTTAGTTGCAGCAACGTTACCGTTTTTGAAAAGTAGCAATGTAGGAATACCACGAATACCATATTTAGGTGGAGTTTCGTTATTTTCATCGACATTCAACTTGCCAACTGTTAACTTGCCATCAAACTCGGTCGCAACTTCTTCCAAGATTGGTGCGATCATTTTACACGGGCCACACCATTCGGCCCAGAAGTCAACCAGTACAGGACCTTCAGCATTGATAACATCTGCTTCGAATTTATCGTCAGATAACTGGATAATTTTGTCGCTCATTCTTTTCTCCATTATTGGTCTGTCGCTGATTTGTCTCAGCCTGACCATAAGTGTTATATAGAAACTGTTTTTTAATGCAAGCACTGATAAGCTATAAGCTATGCCTACTCACTTAACTGATACTCACTTTTCTGACCTGCCGATTAACGGCAAGGTTGTTGACGCCTTGGCGGCAGCTAATTTTTCACATTGTACACCAATTCAAGCACTTGCACTGCCTCCTTTATTGGAAGGTCACGACATTGCAGGTCAGGCTCAAACCGGAACCGGTAAAACCATTGCCTTTTTGGTAGCTACATTTCACTATTTGCTAAGCAAAGCAGAAAATGCAGATAACAGCAAATCAAATGGCCCTCGCGCAATTATCATGGCGCCGACCAGAGAGCTCGCCGTTCAAATTTATAACGACGCCAAACTGCTTAGTGAGCATACTGGATTGTCGCTTGGTTTGATTTATGGGGGCGAAGGTTACCAAAGTCAACGTGAAACTTTGGAAGAAGGGGTAGATATTATAATTGGTACGACAGGACGCATACTGGATTACTACAAACAGAATGTGTTCACACTGAAGAATATTCAGGTTGCCGTACTTGATGAAGCCGACCGCATGTTCGATTTAGGCTTTATAAAAGATATCCGCTTTTTATTCCGCCGCATGCCACCGGCAAGCGAACGTTTGAGCATGCTATTTTCAGCTACACTTAGCTACCGTGTGCAAGAGCTTGCTTACGAGCACATGAACAACCCTACCCACGTACAGGTAGCGCCAGAACAAACAACTGCAACTCGCGTTTCTCAAGAGCTATTTTATCCGTCTGATGACGACAAGATGCTGCTTCTTCTTACGCTGCTTGAAGAAGAATGGCCAGAAAAGGCAATTGTTTTTGCCAACACTAAAAATAGCTGTGAGAAAGTTACCGACTGGCTTACCGCAGATGGCCATCGCGTGGGCTTGCTTAGCGGCGATGTACCACAGAAGAAACGCCTTGGGATCTTAGAAGATTTCACCAAAGGCAATCTTGATATTTTAGTCGCAACCGACGTTGCAGCGCGCGGTCTTCATATCGACGCGGTAACGCACGTATTTAACTACGACTTACCTGACGACGCCGAAGACTATGTACACCGTATTGGTCGTACTGGCCGTGCAGGACAAAGTGGTGTTGCAATTAGTTTCGCGTGCGAAAAATACGCACTAAACTTACCTGCTATTGAGCAATACATTCAAAAGGCAATACCGGTTACCGATTACGACCGCAGCGCCCTACTTGATGATGTAACGCCTCCAAAACCACGTAGAAGACGTACGCCTAACAACCGCAATTCTTCACGTCGTGGAAACGGAAGAGGCCGTGGAAAGCCTCAAAACCGAAACAACAGAGCGCAACAGTGAGGCGTAAAGGTACTCAATAAGAATCGAGGTTTTATGCAGGCAGAACTCCAGCACGACGCACAAACCTACGGCGAGTATTACGCCGCCGTAGATTTAGGCTCTAATAGCTTTCACATGGTGATTGTTCACGTTGTTAACGGCAGTGTGCAAATAATAGGGAAAATTAAACAGAAAGTGCGCCTAGCAGCAGGTTTAGATGATGAGCTAGCACTTGATGACGTAAGCATGGAACGCGGCTGGCAATGCCTGCAAGTATTCTCGGAACGCCTGCAGGATATCCCCCCTTCTAATATTAAAATTGTAGCGACCGCTACATTGCGACTGGCAACCAATGCGCATGTATTCATTCGCAAGGCAGAAGAGATTCTCAATCACAAACTTGAAGTGATTAGCGGTGAAGAAGAAGCGCGACAAATTTATCTTGGCGTAGCCTACACATCCGCCAACCAAGGCAATAGCTTAGTCATAGATATTGGCGGCGCCAGCACAGAAATCATTATCGGTAACGACATGCAGCCTATCCATCTTAAGAGTTTGGATATGGGCTGTGTAACGTTTATGGAACGCTATTTCACCGGCGGCACTATCACCGAAGACAATTTCGACAATGCCAAACAAGCCGCACACGCGCTTATTGCCGATGTGTCTAGCGCGTTTTTGTGTTTTGATTGGGAGAATTGTTTAGGTGCATCTGGCACGCCGCAAGCCATTACTGAGATTCTTGTAGCACAGGGCATTAGTGATGCTATCCGCTTAGACTATTTGTATCATTTAGAAAAGCAATGTATTGAATGCGGCAGCATTAAAACCCTTGATATCGACGGATTGGAAGATAACAGAAAAGCTATTTTCCCGTCTGGTTTAGCGATCCTCATCAGCTTATTTGAAGCGCTAAATATCAAGCACATGAATATTTCTGGTGGTGCGCTTCGAGAAGGACTTATCTACGGAATGTTAGATAACGTTACCGAGAATGATCGTCGCCAGCAGACCCTTAATCAGGCAAAACATCGTTATCATGTAGATGCCAGTCACGCGAACTCGGTTAGTCACGTAGCGCTTACTTTATGCCATCAACTTTGTGCACAACAGAATATTTGTCATTTAGATACCGAAACTATTTTAGGTGCAGCCGCACAGCTTCATGAAATAGGTCTTCACATTGAATATAAGCGCCATCATGAGCATGGTGAATACATATTAAGTCACATTGATTTGCCTGGCTTCACGCGCCTTCAGCGCGCCGCCATCCGCGATTTAGTTGCTCAGCATAGATTAAACATAAAGCCAGACGTATTTGAAAAGTACCACGAAGACTACCGTCCAATGCTAAAAGGCTTATTGCGAATTTTACGTATAGCAGTGGTGTTATGTCTGCGTCGTCAGAATAAACATATACCAGAAGTAACGTTGCAGTGCGAAGAAAGTAAGTGGACACTTACTTTTCCTGAAGGCTGGCTGAAATCGCATCCTTTGATCAACGCAGAGCTAGCAAATGAATGCTGGCTTCAGCATAAAGCTGGCTGCGAACTCGTTTGTAAGTAACCACTTACAAACAGATAGAATGCGTTAAATATGTATACCGATAAACGGAAAAAAACATAAAAAAAAGCCGTGCATTGCACGGCTTTTTTGTTGTCGAACCTTTGGTTGTTGGTATTACTTGTCGTTTTGCTTCGCTAAAAGCGCAGCAGCTTGCGGAGCGAAATAAGTCAGAATCCCGTCGGCGCCAGCGCGCTTAAACGCTAATAACGATTCTAGGATTACCGCGTCTTCATTTAGCCAACCATTAGCAAAAGCAGCTTGATGCATAGCGTACTCGCCACTTACTTGATAGGCGAATGTCGGTACTTTAAATTCGTCTTTACAACGACGCACAACATCTAAATACGGCATACCTGGCTTCACCATTACCATGTCAGCGCCCTCTTCTATATCAAGCGCAATTTCGTGGAGTGCTTCATCGGTGTTGGCAGGATCCATTTGATAGGTTTTCTTGTTGCCGCCCTTTATATTTGCAGCGGAGCCGACGGCATCACGAAATGGACCGTAGTACGCAGACGCGTATTTAGCAGAATAAGCCATAATACACGTATTGATGTGACCTGCTTCTTCAAGTGCTTTTCGGATACTGCCAATGCGCCCATCCATCATGTCAGAAGGCGCAACAATATCAGCGCCAGCTTCAGCATGCGATAACGCTTGCTTAATGAGCACCTCGACTGTTTCGTCGTTCATCACATAACCAGTTTCGTCTAAGAGACCATCTTGACCATGAGACGTAAATGGATCTAATGCGATATCAGACATCAGCATTACTTCAGGAAACGCCTTTTTGAGCGCTCTCATAGCTTGCTGAGCAAGCCCTTCAGGATTGAACGCTTCGCTTGCACACTCGGTTTTAAGAGACATAGGTGTCACAGGGAAAAGCGCAATCGTTCTAATGCCCAGCTCTACCCATTTCGCCGTTTCATGCACTAGCAAATCGATAGAAAGTCTTTCCACACCAGGCATAGAAGGTACGGCTTCTCGTGCGTTCTCACCGGGTAGTACAAAAACAGGGTAAATGAGATCGTCAGTGGTTAAACGGTGCTCTGCCACAAGCCCTCTTAAAGCATCTTTGGCGCGTAGTCTGCGCATTCTTCTTTGAGGGAAAGGTGAAGATGTCATAGTTTTTCCTGTAAATGTTTATGTATTACTGTATTGCGGCCCGCAGCCTTGGCTTCGTAAAGGCATTCGTCGGCGAACTTGAAAAGATTTTGCGCGTGCTCTTCATCAATAATAATGGTTGTAGAAACGCCCGCGCTTGCAGTTAGCTTAATGGTTTCCCCTTCGTAATCAAGTGGGGTCGACGCAAGGCTATCTCGCATATTTTCGGCAACGTGAAAAGCGCCTTCAAGATCGGTATTAGGCAATATAATGGCAAACTCTTCACCACCTATGCGACACAAGTCATCTGTAGGGCGATGGATGTGCTTCTGAAAGACATTGGTGACGTGAATTAAGCACGCGTCACCACCATCATGTCCGTGTTGATCATTAATTTGCTTAAAGTGATCCACGTCAACAATGATGAGAGATAATGGTGTTTGCTCACGTCTACTGCGTCGCCCTTCAGAACGCAGACGCTTATCGAAATGTCGACGGTTGTGCGCTCCCGTGAGCGGATCTATTGCATTTAACCTTTCCAGTTCTTGGTTTACTTCAGACAATTCGCGTAACGTAATTTCTAGCTCTAACGTGCGTTCTTGTACTTTATACTCCAGGTCATCTTGATAACGCTTTTGTACTTCAAGTAAATTCTCTTTGGCCGTATTTGCCTGTTTTTCCTGCTCTAGCGCGAACTGCTGCGCCTCAATGAGATCATCGCGACTGTGGCTATAATTAATCGCTAAGATAAGTGCCAAGATGAGCGTTTCAACCGCGCCACCAATGATCAGCAGGTTATTTGACGAAATAGGCAACTGAATAAAATTAACGTTATCAAGGCTCGCACTTAGCCCACTAATTAATAGAAAACCCCAAGCAATGGTAAAATAACGTGCTACGACCACCCCTTTGAGCGTTAGCCAAATACCTAACCCAAGAGTAAAAATAACGATGAGGCTAAGCAGTAACAGGAACGCCTTTATCATGAACGAGTAAGGCAAGATAAGGCCGAGGATTATACTTAACCCGCACACCCAACTGATTGCCTGTGTGATTTTATCTAGCTTTACGCTGTGGGCTCTAATAGGTAGTAGGCTTCGCGTAAACATCGCCGCAAACATAATAGTCGCGTTAGCAAACACAAGAATTGCTTTACCTTGAAACCATGTGCTTCCCGGCCACATATAGGAGAAGCCGTAGCCGTGTAACGTCGCCAATATAAGCGCCAAACTCATTACATAGCCAGAGTAATAAAGGAACGACACGTTACTTGTCGTTACGGTTAAAAATGCGTTACTCACGCCCATTGCTACCAAGATGCCAAAAAATATCCCCAATGCCAGGTTACGGCTTGATGTATAGGCAATAAACTCTGTTTCTTCCCATATACGAATGGGAAGGCGGACGCTGCCAGAGGTTTGTACTCGAATAATCACCCGCTGCGACTGAGCGCTTACTGGTAGGGGGAATAGTGGCTTCACATGAGAAACGGGCCGGTTGTCAAAGTGCAGGCCATCGCCACCTGAATAAGTAGCAATAGGCGTGCTGCCTATTTGGCTGTAAATCGCAACGTCTAAACTATCTAAAAGGGGATAGTCGATGTGCAATAGAAATCGACTTTCATTGCTTTGTGTTGGCGCAATGACCATTGAAAACCAATGTACGTTTGTGTTCATACCCAAGTTAATGGGTGAAGATATTGGTGTCCAGTCGGTAAGCGGCGTTTGAGTAATGGTAGTAAAATCGAGCGCATTGCCATTATCTACATTGAGATAAGTAAGCTGCGAGAAACGTGGTGTTGCACTGGTGTTAGGAGACAAACTAAACAACACAGACACAAATGCAACGACGGCCACTAGGGTGATTAGAATAAGACCCGCATCATACTTGCGCATCGCTTTCAGATTTGTCTGCATATAAACCTATGTTTAGTTGAGAGAAAACAACTCACAGCTATTAGCATAACTGCTAATACGTAATTTATCAGTCTCAACTTGCAGATATTCGCCTAATTGTTTAGCGATATGGGGTAGAAAAGCAGGTTCGTTATTACGTTTTCTCGGTCGAAGGGTTTTGGGAAACAGATAAGGCGCATCTGTTTCAAGAATAAGACGGTTTAAAGGTATAGACTTCACGGCTTCGCGTAGTGCTTCGCCTCGCTTCTCATCACATACCCAGCCAGTAATACCAATATAAAGCCCCAGCGCAAGGTAGTGCTGAACCTGCTCTGCATTCCCAGTAAAACAGTGGGCAATACCACCTTTTATACGAGGCATATACTCGGTTAATAACGCGACTTGTTCGTCAAACGCATCCCTTTCATGTAAATACACGGGTAAGTCTAATGCAGCCGCAATGTCTAACTGGGCTTCGAACACTGCCAACTGAACGGGCTGTGGTGAGAAATTGCGATTAAAATCCAGACCACATTCACCAATTGCAACACACCCTTTCTGTTGTGCAAGTTCGCGTAACCGCTTGTAATCACTTGGCGTGACATCTTTTGCATTGTGAGGATGGACACCGATAGTGTAACAGCATTGGGTTGGATACTTATTATATAGCGCTACTGCGGCGTCCCATTCACTGGGGTGCGTGGTGATAATGCAGAGTTTTTCTACCCCTGCATCTTTTGCTCGTTGTATAACTTCATCGGCGTCAAATCGCTTATCAAGCAAGTTGACGCCAGCATCAAACCAAGGCATTTATTTTACGCGTTTCACTTTCATGCGCTTGTTAAGCCCTTCTACACTTAAGAAAAATGCACCCAATAAGCCCCTTTCTACGGCTACCGACTGACCTTCCTTAAGCTTCATATAGGTTCCATCAGTTTGCTGCCATACAGAACCATCGCTGAAAGTTATAACATGCTTATCACGCACATTCTTCTTGATCGAAGCGATAGTGACCGCAATCTCAGAAGCTTCGTCAGACAAATCTCGCTTATGTTCAAGTCCAAAGTCATTCTTAGGTTCTGAGGCTTGAACTTGTCCCTGAGCGACAGGCGCTGGGCGAGGCTTCATCTGATTGCCATTGTTGCTCTTGTAGGCCTGCAGTTGCTCAATCTGAGCGTCTGAACCTTCGTACTTGTTGAGTGATTTCGCGACGCTGTCATAGCACATAAGTCGCTTTAAACTATTATCCGTGTTGCGACATTTCTCCAATGCATCAGCAACTGTCTCAGCTTGTACATTAAACGCCCCAAACGCGCACAGAATAGTGGCAAGAGATAGCAGTCGGGTTTTCATTTTTATTCCTTTCTTTTTTTGACATCTATGTGTTGTCTGTTGTTTCAGTAGATGTATCGTCTTTTGGTGTTTTACCCGCGTAAAATCCTCCAACAATAACCCCTACTTCAAATAGCAACCACATTGGAATAGCTAATAATGTTTGAGAGATAACATCTGGCGGTGTTAGCAACATGCCAACCACGAATGCACCAACAACCACGTACGGGCGCTTGGCTCGTAAAGACTTAGCATCCGTTACCCCAGTCCAGCACATTAAGATAATGGCTATCGGTATCTCGAATGAGACCCCAAATGCAAAGAACAGTTTCAAGACGAAGTTCAAATAACTGGATATATCTGTACTTACCGTTACACCTTCAGGTGCTACGCTTGTAAAAAACGCGAACGCTATTGGAAATACCACAAAGTAGGCAAACGCCATTCCTGCGTAAAACAGCAGCGTACTGGAAAGTAGTAAAGGCGCTACCAGGCGCTTTTCATTTCTGTACAAACCCGGAGCCACAAACCCCCATACTTGATAGAGCACATAGGGAATAGCAATAAAAAACGATAACACCAGTGTAAGTTTAAACGGAGCAAAGAAAGGTGATGCAACGTCGGTTGCAATCATGCTCGCATTTTCAGGTAAGGCTTCAAGCAATGGCATCGCCAATAGCTTATAAAGGTCTTGCGCAAACGCCGCAAGACAAATGAAGACGATAAGTACGCTCAAAAGGGCTTTGAGAATACGGCTACGCAATTCAATTAAATGAGAAATAAGGTTATTAGCGTCAGACATCTATTGCTTTTTATAAGGTTCTTGAACCGACTCTGCAGCTTTTTTTAGCTCATCGACGCTTTGTTCAAGTTCAGGTGAAAGATCTTTAAGCCCTTGCTGCTCTGCTTTTTTCAAATTTTCATGCAATTCGTGCACGCGCAACTGATGCTCAACTTCTTGCTTAAAGCCCGTTGCTACATTACGCACGCTACGAATTGTATTTATAGTTGAGCGCATGGCACCCGGTAATCTTTCTGGCCCTAAGATAAGCAACGCCAGTACACCGATAACCAATAGCTCCCAAAAGCCGATATCGAACATTAGGATTTTTCTTTAACGTCGCTCTGCGTCTTAGTTGAAACAGGCTCTGCTGCTGACTTTTCTTCAACTTGCTTCTTTTGTTCAAAGTCTGCGTCTTTGTCTTCTTCGGTGACAGCTTTTTTGAAGCCTTTGATTGCGCCGCCTAAATCAGTACCTATACCTTTAAGACGCTTCGTACCAAATAAAAGCACCACAATAACCAGTATGATCAGCAACTGCCAAACACTAATACCACCCATAAAAATAATCTCCCTTACATCGATTGGCACAGTATGCCATTGCCTGCTGATGCTTTCACCTGAATATTTACTTCAATGAATAAAGATTGACGTTTTGGTTGGGACAATCCATGCTCTGTATATCCCCAATGCGAATGGTCGAAACATTCAACTATGCTAATTTTTACAAGGAGTTAGTGAGCAATGCTATGCCTTACTGTGGTCTATTGCCATTTATTGCTCGCTGTACCTGTTGCACCTGACTCAGCTGCTGACACGTTGAACTCCCCCGTAAATGCGACCAGTGTAGGTATAACCTATCGGGATATTGCTCGACCAGAAAATACGCTTACTAACAGCGCTACTTCGACACAAGAAAGTACACACTCCTTGCCTCCTTCAATACCTAATGAGCAATGGTTTGATATTTGGCAGCGTAGCTTCACCGACACCATGGACTTCACCGTTAAACAGCTTGATGGTTTGTTTGAAAGTTCAGATGAAATAGGTGCTTCAGGACAGAAGGAAGCCAGAGCCGAAGGCCGTGTTCAACTTGCATGGGAGCCAAGAAGTGGCATGCTTTCGGATACGGATTTGCGCTTCAGGGTAAGAGTTCGCCTACCGGCTTTAAAAGAGCGCGTTGATTTACTATTGAGTGATAACGAAGACGAGACACAGAACAACACAATACGAGCCGCGAGGGATACCGGCAATAACAACCGCGATAGAACGACCATCGCGCTTCGCTTTCGTCCTGAGCAAGACTCTCACTACTCATTTAGAATTGGTGCTGGTCGCCGCGACCAACTATATGCGATGACCCGATACAGAGATGCTTTTGCCTTTTCTAAACAATGGGCCATGCTATACGACGCCGAACTTTACTATTACACCCGTGACCGTTTGGGTGCGGAGGTGGGCGTCGCTTTTCAATACGAAATCAATAAAAAGCACCTGGTTCGACAAAATAATCGCTACTACTACCGCGACGATACCAACGACTGGCTATGGCGTCACGAGGTCCACCATTTATTTTCGGTAGATCAGCATAACGCCGTTATTCCTCACTTTATGGTGGAAGGGCTTAGCCAACCCAACTTTCGCGTAGAAGAAGTCTATGGCGGGTTTAGGTGGCGTAACAACATGCTGCGCGATTGGCTATTCTTTGAGGTAGAGCCTTTCGTTTTATGGCTACGTGAAGAGGATTTTAAAACCTCATACGGCGTAGCCCTGCGCGTAGAAGCCTATTATGGGCGCGATACTTAGGGTAATTCCCTAGAATGAAAAAAGGCTGTCTACTGACAGCCTTTCGAAAAAACGCTTTGCGCGAAAACTCGGGAAAAAATTTAAGGACGAAGCGCCCTATCACCTCGAGCAAGCCCACACACACCGGTGCGCGATGATTCGATAATTTCAGCACACTGCCCCATAGTCGTGGCAAATGCATCTAGCTTATCTGTGGTGCCCGTAATTTCAATGGTGTAGTTGTTTACGTTCACATCCACAATACGCGCACGGAAGATATCAGAGTTCCGCTTCACTTCAGCACGTACCGACTCAGTGCGAGTCGCGACTTTAATCAGCATAAGTTCGCGTTCAATGTGCGTACCTTCAGTGAGGTCTACCACTTTTAGCACATCAATAAGCTTATTCACTTGCTTAGTAATTTGCTCTATGACTTTGTCGTCGCCGTGCGTGATAATCGTTAGACGCGAAAGGCTCGCGTCGTCGGTTGGTGCCACACACAGTGAGTCGACGTTGTAACCGCGTTGTGAGAATACACCAACGATACGAGATAGTGCGCCAGGGGCGTTTTCCATTAATACAGAGATAATACGTTTCATCAGGTTCGCTCCGTCTTGCTTAAGCGCATGTCATCCATTGCGCCAAACTTAATTTGCATTGGATATACGTGTTCGTTTTGGTCTACTGCTATGTCCATAAACACTAAGCGATCTGTGTAACTGAAACATTTCTCCATTGCTGCGTCTAGCTCGTCAAGCTTGTCTACTTTAATGCCCACGTGTCCGTAAGCTTCTGCCAACTTCACAAAGTCAGGCATTGAATCCATATAAGAGTGTGAGTGACGTCCTTTGTAAATCATATCCTGCCACTGACGAACCATACCTAGGGCACGGTTATTCAATGAGATAATCTTGATAGGCAGGTTGTACTGCAAACAAGTAGATAGCTCTTGAATATTCATTTGAATACTGCCGTCACCCGTTACTACCACAGAGGTTGAACCTGGGTGCGCAAACTGCACACCCATTGCAGCCGGTAAACCAAAGCCCATGGTGCCAAGACCACCTGAGTTGATCCACTGACGCGGTTTATCATAAGGGTAATAAAGCGCAGCAAACATTTGGTGCTGACCTACGTCAGAACTTACGTAGGCTTTACCGTCTGTGTGTTTGTACAAGGCTTCGATAACGCGCTGAGGCTTAATTACCTCTTCGCCCTGTGCGTAGTTTAAGCACTGACGAGCGCGCCAGGTTTCAATTTGTTGCCACCAATCGGCCAGCTTTTCGCTTTGACCTGATAAGTCTTTCTTATTTACCTGACTTAAGATTTGATCAAGTACTTTATCTACCGAACCTACCACAGGAATATGCGCATTTACGGTTTTAGAAATCGATGCTGGGTCAATATCAACGTGAATAATATCCGCATGTGGGCAGAACTTATCAACGTTATTGGTAACACGGTCATCAAAACGTGCACCTAGTGCAATGATGCAGTCGGCATTATGCATAGTCTTGTTCGCTTCAAGCGTACCGTGCATACCTAGCATGCCGATAAATTGCTTGTGTGTACCCGGCATAGCACCAAGGCCCATTAACGTACAAGTTACCGGTGCATTAAGCTTCTCGGCTAACTCAATAACCTTTGCAGACGCATCGCAAGCTACAGCTCCACCACCTACATACAGTACGGGACGTTCTGCTTTAAGTAGCGACTCAACTGCTTTTTTGACCTGTTTAGGATGGCCTTTTTCAGTTGGGTTGTAAGAACGCATGGTCACGTCAGTTGGGAACACGTACGGGTGTTCTTCTGCTACGTTCACAATATCTTTTGGCAAATCTACTACCACCGGGCCAGGACGACCTGTGTTGGCAATATAATAAGCTTTAGCAATCGCTTCTGGGATATCAACCGCGCGCTTTACCAAAAAGCTGTGCTTAACGATAGGGCGTGAGCACCCCACCATGTCAGTTTCTTGGAATGCGTCTTCACCAATATGCTTCGACGGCACCTGTCCCGATAAAATAACCATTGGAATAGAGTCCATATATGCAGTAGCAATACCTGTAATAGTATTCGTAGCGCCTGGACCTGATGTGACGAGCACTGTGCCGGTTTTGCCAGTTGAACGTGCATAACCATCCGCCATGTGGGCGGCTGCCTGTTCATGACGTACGAGGACGTGTTTGACATCATCTTGCGCAAATAACGCATCATAAATGTCTAATACGGCACCACCTGGGTAACCGAACACGTGTGTCACTCCTACATCTTTTAGCGCTTCAACCACCATGGCTGCGCCCGACATCATTTTCACAGTGCTTTCTCCTGTAATGGGTTGGGGGGTTTGTCAGCGTACGTTGACGATGCCCCGACTATATCTAAGGTAATAGGAAGATAAAACACCAAATTGCGTAAAAGTGAGATATATATCCCAATATTCGCAATAATTAGGATAAATATTTCGACTTAAGTGTAATTTTGACAGAAAATAGGATATTTATTTACACAGCATTAACAATGCAAACAATAATCATGATTGCTTTAAGAGAGGCGCCTTTACACGTTTTAGATGCATAAAGGCATAAGCTTAATCATCGAGGTCGATATCAAGATCACTGTTATCGCTTATATCGTCGTCATCGTCAACATCTTGTTCAGCAGCACGCTTAGAGCCATAAATACTTGCTGTTTTTGGACGGTTTATTCTGGCTTGGTATTTCAACCACGCTTTCTCTTGCGGTGTTGCAGGGTCACGATGACCAAGAGCCGATTCCAAATAGGCTTGTTCTTCATCATTCTCTGGCGTAATTTTCCCGTCCACTAGTGCAGCGAACAAACTACCATGAGCCTGAAGAAGCTTACTTTCATTAATTGAAAAATCTCCTGAACGGGCAAAGCCGTACGGGTAATTTTTCTTATCTATAAAGGGTTTTCTTGCGACTTGCTCTTTTGTGATTACAGACATCTTAACCTCTTCCACCGCTAATACCTGCGTTGTAAACACAGACATAATTGCAACACCAACTGTTGAATGAAATAGACTACTGATATAGCGCCTTAATCGCTTTCAAGGTTATTCTTAGTCGGATTTTTATTTTCTGTCAAACAGAAAAGTAGCTGTAGTAAAAACTTAATATTGAATGTTTTAAAAGAGCATAAAAAAGGCCGCAAGCGCGGCCTTTTAATATAAGTGGGATATCAGCGTTTTTCACTTACCCAAACCGTAATAGTTCCGTCGACGACCACGGTGCCTTCAGCGTTATACGCCTTAACAGAAATAGGTAAGTCACCTGGTTTCCATGCGTCAGCTGGCACTTCTGCTACACAACGAATATCTGAGTCTGCTTTCGCCGGATACTTTACTTCCATACCTTTCGGGATCCACCTAAGGTTTTTAGGTATGGATGCTTCACACATGAACCCCATGGCCATTTCCAGACCATTGCAAATAGCAATAACGTGAACCGTTCCAATGTGATTTTCTACCGCTTTACGTTTACTAATAAGCACTTCACAGTAGTTTGGTTTAATGTCTGAGATAAGTGGTGAAACGGTAGAAAAATAAGGTGCCCTGCGCGCTGAGTACCAGCTAAATAGCTTCTTGCCAAACGGAAGTTTCATGAATTTATTATAGGTATTTAATATATAGTTCTTTGACATAGTGTCCACGCTAGCTTCAATTAAGCCTTACAAAAGTTCGCCTTTACACAACGTAGATTACGTGTGTCGCCAATCTGGTTTGACCAGTTACATACCTATAAACATAATCGTTGTGTGAATGGGTTGCAACTTTTGAATAGCGGTAAACGCAAAAAGCAGCACACAGTGCTGCTTAACTATGTTTTTCTGCAGTGCAAGTAAGTAAGCGTTAATTACTTGCCAATTTTTAGAAAAATGACCAACTAAAAATTCTGCATTGTATAGGCGCTATCACCAAAAACGAAACGATTTACCTTGCCACATTGGGCAAAGTGATTACCTGATGAGTAAGGTGTATTGGACTGGTTTACGTCAGCTTCCCACCCCTGACCGTTTTTGATAAATGCTTTAAGTTCAAACCAGCCGTTTACTGTTTTACTACAATCCATTTCAACGTCTAGCATCCAATGGTGTGGTCCCCAAACATTGAGTGGTTCAAGTCCAAAACCGTCAGACGCCACGGCTTTTGTCTCGCCCCACTGCGCAGGCCAGTTATTCGTTGTCCAATCCATTGCACTTCCTTCTGCTTCAGTACTTTGTGCAGACTCAATACCATACCAATCAAGGAAGTTATCGCCCTGCTTCCATGGCGAAGTTGTCGCATTGCGCAGGTTGTTGTGCCTTACAGGAATGGCACATAAATAATTACTATCTGTGCAGGTCGTACCGAACACTGATGCTGCATAGCCATGATCGATCCCACCGCGAACAAACATATCTTGTCCACTTTGGGTTTCTGCTTCAATAAAGATCACGGTGCGCTGCCAATCTGCACCAGTATTATCTGTTGGATTAACCCGGTTTTCATGATGAATAGCAAGAGCATCCCATGGTGCAAGGTCAACGTTAACCGTACCATCGGCATTTACTGTAACGGTTTCTCCAGTGCACGAGCTGCCATCAGCTCTGAGGTTACCTTTTAATACATTACAATAGGTGCCGGGTTGCATGCTTGAGGCGAGCGACGTGTATAGCACGCTGTCTTCTTTATTAATGGCAACAAATCCTTTATCTCCGCGGCCAAAGGCAATCTGGTTGTTGTTATTCGACCACCAATTAGTTAGCGAAAAATTTGATGCAGTAGCGTTTCTAAACGCCATGGCACCAGCTATGTATGACCAACGATGTTCACACTTCCAGTTATTGCCAAAGCACTCCAATGTGCCATTGTTATGAACGGGGACGTTTGGCCCCCCCCTTTCAGTATCACCGCCAAAGTCGTAGCTCGACATTACCTTTGGATAACCATAGGGATAAGCAAGCATAAATACGTTGGCTAAATCGTACAGCCTGCCATCTTCAAACGTAATAACGTTACCGCCACCACCGTGGCCGCGCTGATTATCGTGATTGTCTATAAAAACCACAGCTTTCGAGCTAGGCATAAAGCCCCAACCTTCCCCAAAGTTGCTCAGCCATGCTAGCTTGCCATTACGGAAAGTGTTGCCTATTTCAACGCTATACTTGAACTCAGTAACCAAACCATTTCCAAAGTATTCGTTGGCACTAATTGCTTCACCGCCTTGGTCAATGACTTCTTGAAAAACCAGTGGTGTGTTATTCAAACGCGCGACAATGCTATTGATATCTCCACTTGGCATGTGTTTACTTGCATCAAACCGAAAGCCTGCAACACCTAAACTAATTAAGTCGTTTAAGTAATTTACGATGGTGTCCTGTACATAAGTGCTGTCAGTATCTAAATCAGCTAAACCCACTAACTCGCAGTGCTGCACTTCGTAACGATTGTTATAGTTACTTATGGCACATGTCGGGTGAAAGTCGTTCGGCGAGTAAATAGGATATTGTTTAGCTCCGAATGTGTTACCCGCCGTTCCCGTTCCACTTCCAGCTGCCATGTGGTTTATTACCGCATCAACGTAAACATCAACACCGGACGCTTTGCACCGTTGCACCATATCAGCAAACTGAGCTCTGTTACCTCCGCGACTGGTAAGCTCATAACTTACCGGTTGATAACGTGCCCACCATTGAGACACCGTAATGTGCTCGTTAGGCGGAGACACTTGTACCGCGGCATAACCCTCAGGTCCTAGAAATGTTTCACATTCAGTAGCGATATCTTCCCATTTCCATTCAAATAAATGTACAAAAGTAGTGGGAGAAGCAATGGCACTGGTACTTATTGACAACGTAGACGAAAGTGCCAAAGCGGCAGCAGTAGAAGAGATTTTCATGGGTGTGTTCCTGCTTATTTTGTGAACACTAAGTAAGCCAGACGTTTCAAATTTGTTAAATATGCATACGTATGTAAGAACAAATGAATACGTATGCAGTGCCTTTATTGCGAAATCACTGCCTTAAGTACATCCAATTGCGGTTCATATCGTTTCCAGCGTCCAATAGACTTTGTATTAATTGGCTCTCGAACCTGCACTTTACTGGCGGTCGAAACAGGGAGCGTATTGTTTTCAACTTGTAGACATTGCGCTTCCCAAGGCAAGTTACAGAATGCCAATAGATCTTTGACTTCAGCTTGCGGATTCTGAGCAAGTTGCTCGTATGATTGCAGGCGAATAGCATTCGGATATGTATCAGCAAATTTCCTCACCCACTGTTCGAAGCTTTGATAAAGCTGTCCAATCACCTCAAGGTCGTAAGCGTAAGCGTAGTAAGGGCTGTGGATAGAAAACAACTGTCTGAAGTTACCTACGCAGGTATCCATTGGATTACGCAGCAAACAAACAATTTTTGCATTAGGTAGTGCCTGTCGAATTAGGTCGATATAGAAAAAATTGAATGGCAGTTTGTCGACTAAGTGCTTTGCCTCTTGTCGCAAGAAAGCCGTACGCTGAAGATAAAGCTCTCCAATTTTGGCCAAGTCACTCTGATATGCACTTTCAATGGTAGGCGTATCAAGCACTAGTTGGCTGCTAGTTTGGGTTACCTGTTTAACAGCAACGCCAAAGTCTTGTAGCTCTCCTCCAGAGGCAACTAACGAATGATGACTTAAAATACGCTCAACCAGTGTTGTGCCACTGCGCGGCATACCCACTACAAAAATGGGGGCGTCGCTTTGAGAAAGATTGGTGGAAAAAGCGTCCGAGCTAACCTGTGATTGCAAATTAGCATGAAGAGTATTAAATATTGCCTGATAATCTTTCAGCGTATTTTCACTACGTGCCTTCTGGGGCGCTTTCGCGTGTTGCAGGGATTCAAAAACACGAGTGTAATCACCTAGTGCTTCATACTCTTTCGCGAGAGCATGCCCTATGTGAAGTCGTGCATCGGGGTTTGCCTTTACTTTTTCCACTAAGGGCTCAAGTCGCGCTAAATGATTATTTTCACGCGAAATGCCGCCGAGATCAGACAGGGCAAAATGCGCCTGAAAGAAATTAGGCTCGTTATCGATGGCTTGTTCAAAATGCTTTCTGGCTAGCTCAAATTTTCCCGCAAACTTGCAGCTGACTGCATAGTTGTAGTGGTATTGCGGATTTGATGGCGCCAAAGCAAGGGCCTTTTCAAAATAGGCGATAGCATCCTCATGTAGGCCTACTCTCGATAATGAAACGCCAACCGTATCTAAGTCGAGAGCACGGGTAAGGCTCTTTACTGGCGAACGAGCCACACAGTCTAGCGCTTGCTGCATGTCGCCTTTTAACGCAAAGCATTTGGCCAGATAGGCAAAGGTAATTGAACGGTTTTCTATTTCGTTAGACTTAGTTAACAAGGCAATCGCCTTTTCTATCTGTCCGATTTCAACATGAATAATGCCAAGTAAAAAATAGGCGTGAGCATGCGGCCCGAATTGTTGAATCACTTCTACACAACAGCGGTGTGCTTGCTGATAATCACGTTGTGATAAAAACCTTACGGCGTCGTCTAAGCGAGTGTTACTTGTATTCATTTTTATCTTTTTTCAAAACCGTTTTAATACGAAAAAGGCGCTTACACGTTAAGCGTAAGCGCCTTTTTATTGTATCTTATAGCGATAACTATACTACATGCCGAATTGATACTTAAACATCAATCCCACAGTACGCGGTGTTAGCACATAATGGCCATAGTTTCGCTGTAACTCGATGCCATTTGGCTCTAGGGTGTCGTTAAACTGACCTAAACCAATATCGCCTACGTTACGACGAGTTGAAGTAAACGCATACTTATCGAATAAGTTGTCGATGTAGAGGGTTACCGACCAATCTTCATCTGAAATTGTCGCGTTCAAATTACTTACTGCGTAGCCAGGCAGCGCCTCACCATCTTGACGAAGGCCAACCGTGGTATACACATCGCTTTGCGCAGTGATACCGTAGTTCACATTCAACATTTTATCGTCAAATACTTCTTGGCTGTATGTGATACCGAATGAGAACTGATGCTCTGCAGTTCCCGGTAAACGGTCACCATCTTTACCATCGTAAAAGTCTTGAAGCTCTGTGCGTTGCTCATCAAACACACCAAATAAGAATGGTGCGTCTGCAGTTAATTCAGCTTGTGTGTAGGCGTATGTTGCATAAGTCGTGATATTGTCGCCAATAATGCCGCGAATCGAGAATTCCGCTCCCTTCGACTCCGCACCTTCAGCATTAACGATAATCGGCTGCTGACCATTGATTGTGGCACCCGACACCTGAGGGTCTTGCCAGTCAACGTAGAATAGCGCCGTATTCAGCTGAAGTTTGTTTCTGAAGAAACTGGTTTTAACGCCTAGCTCATAGTTAGTTGTGGTATCCGCCTCAAAGAGTTGTTCTTCAGGAGTAGCACAAACAATTTGGTTATTCAGATCATCGACATTATCTGGGCAAGCACCAACGCTGTTCGCGCCACCAATTCTGAAGCCTTCACTGATGGTCAAATAACCCATTGTGCTGTTCGTAAACTGATAGCTAGTGTTGAATTTGAATAACGTGCCGCTATCGTCAGCTTCTGTCTCACCATAATCTAGTACGATAGAGTCAGACGCTCTGCTTTCAAATACTGAGTTGTAAAGCGGTAAGTCGACAGCCGAGCGTGAATGCACATCATATTGGTATGCACGTAAACCTAATGTAACGTCCCAGTCGCTTGTTAGTTCGTAAGTAAGTTCTCCGAATAACGCTTTTTCAGTAACCTCGCTTTCGTCAACTGAGAAGTATTCAAGTGCATCTGGACGATAGTTACCGTCTACACCCCACACGTTAATGGCATAAACATCGAAGTTAGGTGTAAATTCTTTACTGCTGCCTTCACTGTCTAAGTCGTAATAAAAGCCGCCAATGATCCATGATAGAGGCCCACTGGTTTGAGAAACTAAGCGCAGTTCTTGCGTAAAAACTTCCCGTTCTTCCACTTCTTCCGTGTACGCCGAGAATGCTGGAAATTCTTCATAGCTGTAGTCTAAACGAATTAAAAGATCAGTTTGGTCACGTTGGCCGTTCGCGTCAAAGTTAGATAGACCGGTTGCAGATACTAATTCTGCAAAGCCCAGGTCAGCACTTACTTCTAAGCTTAATAGCTCGTCTTCTTTTTCACGCGGCTCTTCGTAGCGATAGGCTGATTCGTACTTGCCGATAACATCGCTTAAAGGATTTTCGTCCGAAAGCGCGTCGTAATGTGTGATAGAGCGACCTTCAACGTCCTGCTTTTGGTAAAAGTAAGTCAATGTGCTGTCAAACCAGTCGTTCGGCGCCCAGCGTACTGCAATACGGCCTGTTAGCGTATCTTCACCGTTAGCATCTTCAACACGACGTAGGTTGCTATTCACCTCTTCTTCATTAGACCAGTCTGGGTCTGGCAGTGACACACCGCCCTCTTTTACCACATAGTTGTAGTCAAGGAAGCCTGGGTTATTGAAATAGTTCAATGACGCGCGTACGGCTAATTCACCATCAATAATAGGTGCGTTGAAGACAATACTGCTTTCTCCACCTAGTGAATCGCTCTCGCTAATGCTGAACACATCACCCGTTACTTCCCCAGACATAAACTCTAAATCGACTTTCTTAGGAAGATAACGAATAGCACCGCCCAAGGTTCCTGCTCCGTAAAGCGTACCCTGCGGACCAATAAGAACTTCAACGCGATCTACGTCTACAAGACGCATATTCAGGAAAAGAGGGATATCACCAAAGTAGGTGGCTACCGTGCCGCCATTTGAACCAGGGCCTGATGAATTAGTATTTAGACCACGTACGATAATTGGAGAGTCGTTTCGTCCACCTTGATCTGTCACCGTAAGACCAGGTACCCAACGCGCTACGCCGTCAAGATCTTCAATATTCTGTTGGTCTAAAACGTCAGAGGTTAGCGCTGAGATATTAATAGGCACTTCTTGTAGGGTGCCGCTTCTGCGCGTTGCGGTTACTTCTACTTTTTCAATTTGTTTTTCGTCTACTGTAACCGTTTGGGCATATACGCTTGGGCTTGAGCAAGCGGCTAACACGGCGCCTGCTACAGCGGAAATATGGAAAGGAGCACTCTTACTATGCATGTTCTCTCTCTTAAAATGGACATTGCTAAAAACCACTAGCCCATTCCATAGGAAAAAACAGAGTCCTTCTAATTAAGCGTTTTAGCGTGAATTGGGTAAAAATGTGTACCGGCTCGTTCTTTGTAGCGTTCTTATTATTATTCATTGCTACTCAGTGAAAAGGGCCTAGAACCCAAGACTCAGCAGAATACGTGCCGGAATTTGCGCGCATTCTAATATAAAGAACGTCAAAAGCCAGAGCAAAACAGGATATTTATTCATTTAAAATGCAAATAATCCCACATCACGTTGCACATTGGGGCAACCGCACTTTATGAGGACTCATAAAACAAGCACTTTTAATTTACATATCATAGCCTTATAGAAATAGGCACATAACTATATTAAAGTCGCACGACTTTGGTGCGTGAAAAATCGAATTTATACCCAGAATCAGTGCAGGGTTTTGTGGGAAAGGAAAGCTTAGAGGAACACCGTTCGATGCAAGTGAATTTGGAGCGAGAAACAGATTTGTTCTCGTTGTGAAGCAATGGCCGACACTCGGTCGCGGGCCCATCAAGGGGTCGCATCAATACATCTGCTAATGTTTAGATTTTCGTGATGTTTGAAAATTTGGAGCGGGAAACGAGATTGGTATCTGGCCGACACTCGGTCGCGGGCCCATCAAGGGGTCGCACTTAAAAACTAGATAAGTTTTAGTTTTTTGAGGTGTCTGAAAAATTTGGAGCGGGAAACGAGATTTGCCAACTGGCCGACACTCGGTCGCGGGCCCTTTAAGGGGTCGCATCAATACATCTGCTAATGTTTAGATTTTCGTGATGTTTGAAAATTTGGAGCGGGAAACGAGATTCGAACTCGCGACCCCGACCTTGGCAAGGTCGTGCTCTACCAACTGAGCTATTCCCGCATAGAGTCGATGCTGTGCATCTTATAGGCAATCTAGAGACCTAGATTAAAATTTGGAGCGGGAAACGAGATTCGAACTCGCGACCCCGACCTTGGCAAGGTCGTGCTCTACCAACTGAGCTATTCCCGCAACAAAAGAGGTACTTCGTTTGAAGTGGTGCGCATTTTACAAAAATTTTGGGGTAACGCAACCTTTAATTCTACTTTTTTTGCACCTCAATGTTTGAATGCTTAAATCGTAAACACTTTCTCACGATAATAACGCATTTCTTCAATAGACTCGCGAATATCATCTAACGCCAGGTGTACGCCTTTCTTTTCGAAACCGTCTAAAATTTCAGGCTTCCAGCGGCGCGTTAGTTCTTTTATTGTACTTACATCAATATTTCTATAATGGAAGTAAGCTTCAAGCTCGGGCATGTACTTAACCATGAAGCGTCTGTCTTGCCCTATGGTGTTTCCACATAGCGGTGACTTGCCTGCATCTACCCATTGCTCTAAAAAGGCAATAGTTTGCGCTGATGCTTCTTCAACACTTATTTTACTTTCTCGGCAACGTGCAGTTAGCCCACTTTCTCCATGAACTCGTGTACACCACTCGTCCATATTGTTTAGCACGTCATCACTTTGATGTACCGCTATTACGGGGCCTTCAGCCAATATGTTTAGTTGTGCATCGGTAACAATGGTCGCAATTTCCATTACTACACAGGTTTCAGGATCTAACCCTGTCATTTCCATGTCTATCCAAACAAGGTTACTGTCGTGTTTACTCATTACTTTCCTCTTTGCGCTACAGACATGGCAACCATGCCCTACAAACGGTATTATTGACCATAGTATACGTGAAACTAGAAAAGAATCGTGGCGAAAAAACCAAAACTTACACAACGACAAAAACGACAAGTTGCAGCTAACAGAAGCAAACGCTTGCGTGAAAAGCACGCATCAAAGGGCGCGGCGAACCTTGATGAAAGCACGCTAGAAAGCGGTACGGTAATTGGTCGCTTTGGTAAACACGCCGACGTTGAAGACGCAAACGGCGCAGTATCTCGCTGCCACATTCGCCGCACAGTAGACTCTGTAGTGTGTGGTGACAAGGTGTTTTTCAGTAAAGGGGGTGACGCTGAGTCAGGTGTAAGTGGCGTTATTGAAATTGTAAAAGACAGGCACTCCGTCCTGACTCGCCCAGATTATTACGACGGTATTAAACCCATTGCCGCGAATATCGACCGTATTATAGTGGTTAGCGCTATTTTACCCACCCTTTCACCGAATATTATCGACCGTTATCTCGTTGCCTGTGAAGACATAGGCATCACGCCGCTGATTGTCCTTAATAAAGTAGAATTGCTCAGTGAAGAGGAACGCGCAACCGTTACAGAGCAGCTTAAGACGTACGAAAACTTAGGCTACGAAGTGCTTTTCACCAGTTGCAAAACCGGTGAAGGCATTAGCAAACTCAATGAATACCTTAACGATAACATCAGCGTTTTCGTAGGGCAGTCCGGCGTAGGTAAATCGAGCCTTATAAACCAAGTTCTGCCAGACGCCGATGAATTAACCGGCGATATTTCAGATAACTCGGGACTAGGTCAACATACAACGACGGCGGCCAAATTGCTTCACTTGCCAGCCGGCGGTGATTTGATTGATTCCCCAGGAGTACGTGAATTTGGCTTGTGGCACATTCCTACCGAACGTATTACATGGGGCTTTATTGAGTTCAGAGATTATTTGGGCGGCTGCAAATTCAGAGACTGCAAGCACTTAAATGATCCGGGGTGCTTACTAAGAGAAGCTGTAGAAAAAGGAAAAATTAGCGCAGAACGCTTCGACAGCTACCATAGAATATTAACCACCATGGAAGAGCAGCGCCCTAGTCACAGCCAGCCTCCCGGGGCATAACAACTGCCACTAGGTTTCAACCTCACTGGAGCGCTAAACTCGCTGGAGCGACCGAAGAAGTACACGCACTACTTACGCGTAATAGCCGTCACTAACTCGGCGATTTATTCTTTTGGTGTGAACCACGTGCTTATGCTTTTGTGTAAGCACTCATAACCCTAAAGTTGCTCTTAATACCACGACTTACTATACAATAACGCTATCTATGCAATGCGTTATTGCTTGCATAAAAGAAACGGAGATATTTTGTGTTAGATTGGCTTAAAGTTAATTTACAATACGTTACACCAAAGCACCTGCTTTCACGCCTTGTAGGCAAACTTGCAGAAGCAGAAATGGGTAGTGTTACGACATTTTTCATCAAGGCGTTTATTAAGCAATACAACGTTGATATGTCAGAAGCGCTGCATGAGGAACCAGAGCATTATAGAAGCTTTAATAAGTTCTTCACCCGCCCGCTTAAACCTGAAGCCCGCACCATTGACGAAAACGATGACGTACTTATCCATGCTGTTGACGGTACGGTAAGTCAGTTTGGCGATATCCATAGCGACAGTATTTTTCAGGCGAAAGGCCATGACTTTAGCCTAACTACATTATTAGGTGGCAAGCCTGATGTAGCTGCGCCATTTAAAAATGGTAAGTTTGCTACCATTTACCTTGCCCCTCGTGATTATCACAGAATTCACATGCCTGTTGAGGGCACGCTTACTGATATGCTGTATGTGCCGGGCGAACTTTTTTCGGTAAATCCTCTTACAGCACAAAATATTCCAGGTCTGTTTGCACGTAACGAACGTGTTGTCGCGCTATTCGACACGCCTGTGGGCAAAATGGCAATGGTGCTTGTAGGCGCTACCATAGTGGCAAGTATTGAGACAGTTTGGGCTGGCACGGTTACGCCACCTGCGGGTAAAAACGTTCAGCACTGGACATATGAAAAAGACAGTGAAGCAGCAGTTTTCCTTGAAAAAGGTGCCGAGCTAGGCCGCTTCAAGCTAGGTTCGACCATTGTGGTGTGTTTCGAAAAAGACATGATTGATTTTGAAGACCTCGCCCCTGGTATGGTTACACGCCTTGGTGAGCCTATGGCGCTTAAATCAACCGCACAGGCTAGGGCTAAAGATAAGCACGTTAGCGATGAAACAGCCAGTGACGAAAAGAACGAGGCTTCGTCAGAGGGCGCTGACAGCTAATTTATGGATGCTGTTAAAAAAAGCCTGATCTCACTTCATTTCACGGTAATTTTACTTGGTGGTACAGCCCTTTTCTCTCGGCTTGTACCACTTAGCGCCAGTGATATCACTCTTGTTCGTTCAGTATTTGCCTGCATAGCGTTGTTTGCCTTTTTGAAATTGGCGAAGAACAAAATAAAGCTGAATTCAAAAAAAGACTACGGCGTTGCCCTCGGTTTAGGCGTGTTGATGGCATTGCACTGGGTCACCTATTTTGCCGCCATGCAATATGCTGGGGTGTCTGTTGGCATGATTGCCCTTTTTACCTTTCCTGTAATCACGGTACTTATCGAGCCTTTCTTTGAGCGGGTAAGGCTGGTCTGGCAGGATATCGTATCTACCGTTACGGTGGTCGTTGGCGTTTATTTAATAGTGCCAGAGACATCACTGGAAAATGACATTACCCTTGGCGTTCTTATCGGTATTGCTTCCGCCATCTTGTATTCGTTTAGAAACCTTATTCATCGTAAGCACTTTAAGCACTACAGCGGTGCGCAAGCCATGGCGTGGCAGACCTTGGTTATCAGTATTCTAATGTTGCCGGTAGGCAGTGCAGCAATAACCTCAGCGTCTACTAGTTCTTGGCTAATGCTATTGCTTTTAGGTACCGTATTTACTGCGCTTCCTCATGCACTTATTGCTGCGAGCCTACGTCACCTTAGGGCAAAAACGTTTTCGCTCATAGCCTGCATGCAGCCTCTTTATGGCGTTTTCCTTGCTATTATTCTGCTTAACGAAAAACCTGGTTTAAGTGCGTTGTTAGGTGGAATTCTTATTACGTCAGCATCAGTTTATGAAACGCTCAACACGCATAAGTTGCATAATGCAAAAGATGATTAAGCCGTGTTGTGATCTTTAAGGAAGAAATGTCTATGCTCATTTTTGCTCACCGAGGTGCCAGTAAAGCCGCCCCAGAAAACACAGTAAAGGCATTTAAACTGGCTTTCGAACAACGTGCCGATGGCATTGAGTTTGATACCTATCAGCACGAAAGCGACATTATTGTTTTTCACGATAGAACACTTACGCGCAGAGCACGGGAATCCGGCTATTTACTTGACGTACCGTGGCAATCCCTTACAGAAATGGACATTGGGGATGGAGAGCGCATACCGACCCTGACCGAAACACTGAATTGTGTTCCAAAAGACAAGTGGTGCAATATTGAGATAAAACACTTACGCGACGTAGACAGCTGGGTTAAAGACGTTAAAGCGGCGGTACAGCAAAGCGGCATTAATGCTGAAAAGCTACTTATCTCTTCATTTAACCATCACTGGCTTCAAGCTATTGCGCTTAAGTGGCCCGAAGTGAAGATCGGCGCCTTATCTGCAAGCTACGAGCTTGACTGTACGGCGAGCGCCCGGGCTCTGAACGCTTATTCCGTAAACATTGCATTAGACGCCGTTGATAAGCAGTTTGTGCAAACGGCGCAGCAAGACGGATTTGACGTATTCGTTTATACCGTAGATGAGCCGAGAGACATGCTTATGCTTAACGAGTGGGGAGTGACGGGCATATTCACTAACGTGCCCGATGTAGCGCTTAGTGTGTTGTCGCATTAACCCCTACTTTTTCAATGCGAAAAGTCTGTAGAACGCGTATCTGATACAGACTCACACTATAAAAAAAACGAGCCATTGGCTCGTTTTTTTTTGGAATGCTTTACTTGAATTGCAGCTTAGTTGACTACTTAAATTCAGTTGAAAGGTGGTCTGAAAACACCGTATTCTTGCAGCACTTACATTGTCTACACAATCGCATATTCACCCAGTGGCCGGCTACAATTAGCGCTGCACCTATCGCGATGGTAAAGGGTTCGTAGTGATGCCCAAAAATATCTTTGTGCCAATAAATAGCGCCACCCGTAAACAGCAATGCAAGCGGGTAGTATTTGCCATGATAGCGAATTGCACCGCTAACCAAGGCGACTGCACCTACAATTAACGAAAAGGTTAATATCGTTCTTTCGAACCACACTTGTGCAAAAAAGCTAGAACCGATCAGCGGCAGCAGAGGCACCAAAACAGGTAGCGCGAGGCAATGCAACGCACACAAGCTCGACACCCAAATGCCAAGTTTGTCTAGTTTTGTTGGATTCTCGTCAATTGGAGTCATTACCCTAATTACCACCGTGAAAAAATGAGTTCGCGAACTATTCGCCAGAGACGTTATATTATAACAGACTCACAGAAATGAGAAACGTTCCCACATTAAATTTTGATCTTAACGAGATGAAAATGAACTAACTACGTATAAAATGGGGAAAAAAAGCTATTCGTTTGGCGCTGTGCCTAAGCGCTCAGCAACGCCTTTTTCTGCGGAGCTGTGCATTAGCCCACTGCTATGTAAGGCATTTTCTTCGGTCATGCTTACCTTGCTATCCTTCACATCGGCGTTATTAAGCGAAGCCGTTTGATTGCGTTCTTTGCCAAACTGCTTTGCCACTTTTGGTGCATGCGAAAAATAGTCGGCTACTGAGGTAAGGGTTAAACCTTCTTTTTCAAGTGAGGGTAAATGAGTTTTCAAGAAATCGACGGTTTCTGGGTGGGGATGACCAATCACAACAACATGACCATTCTTTTTAGCAATACGTTTCATGTGGTTGAACTGCTTAAGTAAGAATGCAGGCTCAAGCTTATGGTCCAGAAAGACCTGTCTACTTGCGCTAGGCACACCTAACCGCTGCGCAATTTCTTCACCTTTTGTGAGTACCGTGGTTCGGCTATCCACAAAAAATAAGCCTTGCCGCTTCACCTCTTTTAAGAGCGCTTCCATTCCTTTTTGCTGCCCCGTGAACGCACTTCCCATATGATTATTCACACCAACCGCGTTCGGCACGCTCTTCATTGCCTTTCGCAAATTGTAAGTAATGGCACCTGCGAACATGTCAGTGGTTAATCCAAGGGGCCCCATGTCCTTTCCACTTTGCGCCTGCATAGGCATATGCAGCATAACGGCCCTGCCTTCTTGCTCAGCGCGGAGCGCAATTTTAGAAGCCAGCGGCGTTTGCGGAAGTATAGAAAAGGTAATTTCTTTAGGGAGAGAAAAAGCAGCGACATCGGACGGCCTGTATCCCAGGTCATCTAATATTATAATTATGTCTGACTTTGCTTTTACTTGAAGGCTAGTTAGCCCGCATAAAACAAAGATTATACAAGGCATTAGCAGACGCAAAAGCATCTAAGTCACATCCGTTTTTCATCATTATTATTAAGCGCACACTACACAATGCTGTGTTTTTTCTAGAATACCAACAACTGATTAAGTTTCAACTTAGTGTCTGTCAATCTAGGATTAACCTGCCTAGTCTAGCCAAGAGCTTGGATTTAGCGCCTTGCCTTTATGACGAATTTCAAAGTAAAGGTTAGGATATTCCTGACCACCACTTCGGCCCACAAGGGCTATGCGTTCACCTTGCCTGACATCATCGCCAGCTTGCTTTAGTAACGCTTGGTTGTGACCGTAAACACTCATATACCCTTCGCCATGATCGACAATAGCGACCAGACCAAATCCGCGCAACCAATCGGCGTACAACACTTTTCCAGGCGCAATGCTGTTTACAGGGTCGCCCTCGGCACCATCTATCACAATGCCTTTCCAAGACACTTGCCCTTGGCGGCGACTACCGAATAAGTTTCGTATTCTGCCTTTTACAGGCGCTGCCAGCTTACCTTTTAATTTGGCAAGTCCATCCATACTCACTTCGGCTTCACGGGCAGCCCGTTCTGCGGCAATCCGCGCAGCTTCAATAGCGTCTTTCAGCGCTTTTTCATCAGCTTGTAGCGACGCAATACGCTGGTTTTCAGAGGCTATGGTTTTGTTTATTTTCTTAAGCGTTGCTTTTCTATCGTCTTGGCGGGTTATAAGTACTGCTCGCTGACCTTCTTGCTCATCTTTCAAAGCGGCAAGTGACAAGGCTTTTTCGCTAAGCTCTGCGTTAACTTCTTCAAGCCTAGCAACATTGCCCCTAAAGCTCTCAATCTCTTTTTGGCGCGCTTTTGCCACGTATTGATAATAGGTAATGACACGCTCGAAGGTTCGCGCGTCATCTTGGTAAAACAGCATTTTTGCATAGTCGTAATGCCCCGCCATAAATGCACTTTTAAGCTGGCTCGATAAAAGTGACTGCTGTTTACGGATAGCCGTTTTAAGCCCTTCTTGTTCTTCTTCGAGCTTCGCTTGTTCTTGCTCAATGTTTTTAAGTGACTGTCGGGTGCTGGATAGTGCTTTCGCCACTTTAGCGATTTCGAGTTCAGAGGCCTTCAGCACATTTTCCAATTCCTGTGCACTGGCTCTATTGTTCTCTAATACTTGCTGTCGAGCGCGCAATTCGGCCTGTAACTCAGCTAATTTTTCTTTTTGACTATTCGCACCGCCTTCTTGTGCAATAGCACTACTTCCAATCGGCATAATTGCAAGGGCAACTATGCACCCAATGATTGAAAGAAATAATCGTACTGACATACGTGCGCCTAGAACCTTAACTTTTTCATTGATGACTTAATGTGTTTCATCGTTGCTGTTAACAACGTTTTCCAGTGTATCTGACGCTCCTCCATATGCCCAGTGCAATTTGTTCGTAATATCAATCATCTAAAGTATTTAGCGCAAACCCGCTATGACTGACATTCATCATACTGAAAGGTAAGCTGGTTTCTCGCCCATTTTTCTATATACTTTGCACTCTTTTCATGGTCTGTAGACAGGGTTAGAGGTAATGGATCAACTAATTGAATTTGCTAGCAACAACTTTATTCTTGCTGGTATTTGGGTTGCGCTGGTTGCCATGTTGATATTTAGCTATATCAGTGCATGGACATCTTCAGTAAAAGAATTAAGCACGCACGAAGCAACGGTTTTGATGAATAAAGACGATGCGATAGTGCTAGATACACGCCCTGCGAAAGAGTTTAAAGCTGGCCATATTTTGGGTGCCAGACAAATTAAACCTGAAGAGTTGCGTGAGAAAAACTTCAAGAAACTTGAAAACAGTAAAGACAAACCCATTATCGTAGTATGCGCTATGGGTAATCAGGCTCGTGGTACAGCAAATGCGATGCTTAAAGACGGCTTCGCGAATGTGAGTGTATTAAAAGGCGGAATGAACGCGTGGCAAAGTGCCAGCCTTCCCGTTTCTAAATAACAGGTAACCTTTATGAGCAAAGTAGAACTTTACACCAAGGGCCACTGTCCTTACTGCCACCGTGCAAAAGTATTGCTAACGCAAAAAGGTGTAGAATTTATAGAATACCCAATAGATGTTAAGCCTGAACTGCGCGACGAGATGATTGAACGCGCAAACGGCGGCTGGACTGTTCCGCAAATTTTCATTGACGATCAGCACGTTGGTGGCTGTGACGATATGATGGCTTTGGAAGCACAAAGCAAACTAAATCCAATGTTGGGTTTGGCGTAAAGCGTCAGCGCATACAGCAACGCACTACATTAAATTAAAACGACAATTAAATAGGAAATACCATGGCTGACGAAAATCAGACAAATAACGGCGAAGCAGCGGGCGCACAAGCGCAACAGAGTGCTCAGTTCAATATTCAACGTATCTACACAAAAGACATTTCTTTTGAGTCTCCAAACGCGCCAGCTATTTTCACAAAAGAGTGGAAGCCTGAAATTAAACTAGACATCGACACTAGCACTAACAAGCTAGAAGAAAATGTATTTGAAGTCGTACTTTCAGTTACCGTTACGGCAACGCTTGGTGAAGAAACAGCATTCCTTTGTGAAGTGCAACAAGCAGGTATCTTCGCTATTGGCGAAATGCCAGACCAAAACAAAGCGCACACGCTGGGCTCGTTCTGCCCGAACATGCTTTTCCCATATGCGCGTGAAACCATTTCTAACTTGGTTAACCGTGGAACATTCCCTCCACTTAACCTAGCGCCTGTAAACTTCGACGCTATCTTTGCAGCTTACGTGCAAAAACGTGCACAGCAAGCGCAGGGCGAAGCGCCAAAAATGGACGCCTAATTAGGTGAACATGAAAGGCGTGGACATGAAGTCGCATTCGGTTTCAGAGTCTGTTTCAGTATTAGGGGCGGGGTCTTACGGCACCGCCCTTGCTTTTTGTCTTGCCAGAAATGGCAACCCCACTGCTTTGGGGCCGTGATGAAAAGCACATTGCCGAAATGGAAGCGAACCGAGAGAATGCGCGTTATCTTCCAGGCGCAACATTTCCAGATGCCCTAGTGGTAAATGCCAACTTAGAAGAAGTGGTAGCCGCCAGCCAAGATATTTTAGTGGTTGTACCTAGCCATGCATTTGCGGCTATGCTTCAAAGCTTAAAGCCATTGCTTAAACCGCATCAACGCATTATTTGGGCGACCAAAGGACTTGAGCCAAAAACGGGCCGTCTGCTTCGCGATGTCGCAGAGGAAATACTGGGTACCGACTATCCCCTAGCCGTGTTATCGGGCCCTACTTTTGCTAAAGAAATGGTAGCAGGCTTACCTACTGCAATTTCGCTGTCTTCCACTGACGATACGCTGAGTGACGAATTTGCAGCAAAGCTGCATTGTGCAAAGTCATTCAGAGTATACAAAAACTCAGACTTTACTGGCGTTCAGCTTGGTGGTGCGGTTAAAAACGTTATCGCTATAGGCGCGGGCTTAGCCGATGGCCTTGGCTTTGGTGCAAACGCGCGAACGGCGCTGATCACCCGAGGTTTAGCAGAGCTTACCCGTTTAGGCGTGAAGCTGGGTGCAAATCCAGAAACCTTTATGGGTATGGCAGGTCTTGGCGATTTAGTTTTAACTTGTACAGACAATCAATCACGCAATCGCCGCTTTGGCTTGGCATTGGGTCAAGGCAAAAGTGTGGATGTTGCCATCGAAGAAATCGGACAAGTGGTTGAGGGATATCGCAACACTGAAGAAGTGCACATTTTATCTAAAAAAGTAGGTGTGGAAATGCCTATTTGTGAACAAATTTATGCTGTGCTTTATCACGGAAAATCCCCTAAAGAGGCGGCCTTAGCCCTGCTTGGTCGAGACCTCAAAAAAGAAGCCTAATGCACAAAAAAGCCCTGTTCACAGGGCTTTTATATTACTGCTTGAAAAAATCTAAATGCTATGACGAAGTGATGTCGGCGCCTGCGCTTTCTCTGTAGGTGGCAATGACAGAAGAGAGTACTGCTTGATAGTTGCTGATCACAGATTGCCTAGCCGAGAAAAAGCTACGTTGAGCATTAAGCAAATTCAGAAAGTCAGTGTCACCGGCTTTGTAGCGAATATCCGCAAGACGATAAAGCTGCTGATTGTTTTCGAGCGAGGCTAACGCGTAGCGGTAGTTTTGTTTATTGAATACTAAGTTAGTTTGGCTATTTAACAATGCTTCTATCGCGCTAAGCACTGTCTGCTGATACTGTAATATCGCCAAATCAACATCCGTTTTTGCCGCCTTCTCTGCAGCTTCTAACCGTCCCCCATCAAACAGGGTTGCTGCTGAGCTTATTGCTGCGCCTAAGGTCCACCCTTGCGCTAAGTCCAGTAAATCACTAACGCCAATATCTGCACTTAAACTCATTCCTGGAAGACCTGCCACTGACGCTTCGTAAAACGCTAAATCAGCCTGCTTAAATTGCGCTATAGCTAACTGAACATCTGGACGCTGCTTCAATACCTCAGCGCTTAATATAGGTGCCACTTCGGGCAGTGAAAAATCGGTTAGCGAAAGGGAAAGCAACGCTTTTTGTTCAGGCGTATTAAATTGCATAGATTCATTACCTAACAATACCGTCAATGCACGCTCATTAAGCGTTAAACTATTGCTCAGTCGCAGCACCTCCGACTGAGCACTGATCAAGGTATTGCGCTGCTGGGAAACCTCAATACCTGAGGTATCACCCTCTTCAAAGCGAATTTGAACTAGGTTTAGCAGCGCTTCGCTAATCTCTACGTTTTGCATCGCAATAGACAGCCGCGACTGCAGTGAAATCTGCTCAAGCAGAGTATTTATAAACAATGCCTGAGTGTCTAACAGCGCATCGGTAAACTGATACTGTGCAGCATCAATACCTAACTGACGACTGCGCTGCTGAGCATCTCGTGTACCCCATATGTCCGCGTCATAACTCAACCCCAGTCCACCTGAGGTAGAGTGGCTTGAACGGCCACTATCTAGGTCTCTTCCACTGCGTCCAGATGTCCTCGCCGTTATAGTCGGAACGTCACCTGCGTTAACTTGTGCTAACAGAAATTGCGCTCGTTTCACCCTCTGCTCGGCTTGATTAAGGGTTAAATTTTGGCTTTCAAGCGTCTTCATAACGGGCGCAAGTTCAGCCACCTCGAACACCTTCCACCATGATGTTGTTATTTGACTAGTCGCGTCCACAGACTTCGCTTTTTGTAGCGCCTGCGTGTCAGTTTCGGGCAACGTTGTAGAAGGTGAGTAAGCGCAGCTTGCGGTCAGCGCGATACACGAGAACGCGCACAGTAATGAACGAGCGGCAAGAGGCACAGAAAAACGAAAAGAATGCATGGCGTTACTCCTCTGCCAACGCGTCAATGGGATTAAGCTTTGATGCTTTTTGAGCAGGGGCATAACCAAAAATGAGCCCTACAGCGAGAGAGGTGACAAAAGCCAAAACGGGCGGCATTAGCGTGTAGGCGACAGGCACACTGAATGAAGCAACGATAAGGACAACAAAATAGCCCAGAAGAATACCGAATATACCACCCAAGATACACACTACCCATGCCTCGATATTGAACTGGCGCAATATATCGCGAGGTTTTGCGCCTGTGGCGATGCGTAGTCCAATCTCCCTCTTACGCTCAGATACGTTGACCAGCATGATATTCATTACACCGATACCGCCAACAAACAAAGATATCGCAGCAACAGACGCCAAGAGCCAAGTTAACGTGTCTTGCGTTTCCGTGACCGCCTCTACCAGAGACTCTGTGGTACGCACCATCACGTCTTCTTGTCCGTGACGTTCTACCAACAGTGCCAACACATCGTCTTTTACCTGAGTGGCTACTTCGGTACTTTCTGCCTTTATGGTAATGCTGCTTAAGTAATCTCGACCAAATACCTTCAAACGGCCAGTTGTAACCGGAATGAGCACTTCGTCATCCATATCGTTACCACCTGCACTGGCGCCCTTAGAATGAAGTACACCTACGACCTGATAGAAGGCATTTTGCATCAAAATGTACTCGCCTACTGCCCGATATTTATCTTCAAACAGGGTCTCTGCTACCGTATCTCCAATTACCACCACAGGTGCATAATTTGTTACGTCTTCATCGCTGAAAAACACGCCCTGCGCCATTTCCCAGTCTTTAGCATGAAAGTAGTCAGGTGTGGTGCCTGTAATACGTCCTGAAAAATCGTTTTCGCTGTAGCGGATGGTTGCCCTTGCACTTCTTTCCGGCGCGACATAAGCCACACCCAGAACACTTTTCAATGCAGTGGCATCGGCTAATGTCAACGATGCAATATCACCGGATGAGCGCATGTTTCGTCCACCCGGCCTAATCGAAATCAGGTTCGTGCCAATGGTTTCAATGCGCTCTAGTACCTGCTGTTTACCTCCCTCACCGATGGCCATCATGGTCACCACTGCCGCTACTCCAATAATAATTCCCAAGAGTGTGAGCAAGGTTCTAAACCAATTCATTCTAAGGGCAGTGAACGCCATAGATAGGGCTGAAGAAAGTGAGATACTTGGAAAAGGTTTAATTGCCGGTACTGATTTAGGCTCTTGAGAATGTGCGTTCTGCACTGAAGCCGCATTCTTTTCAAATGATTCACTTGTGCTAGGCGCAGCGGTTTTAGTATCTGTTACAATTTTCCCATCAAGCAAGTGTATTTGCCTGTCGGCATGTTCAGCAACTGCACTATCGTGGGTGATAAGAATAATAGTCACCCCTTCTGCGTGTAGCTCGCGAAGCAATGCCAGTAACTGTTCTCCGCTGGCCGAGTCAAGCGCCCCCGTGGGCTCGTCGGCTAATATTACTTCTGCACCGTTAATTAAGGCGCGGGCTACCGAGACACGCTGTTGTTGGCCACCAGAAAGCTCTCCGGGCTTGTGCTCTTTTCTGCTTGCAAGCCCAAGTTTATCAAGCAACTGTTGCGCTTTTTGAGTACGCTCTTCGCTAGGCGTACCGCTGTATATTGCTGGCAGCGCCACGTTTTCAGTGGCGTTTAGCGACGACAGTAGCTGATAGCGCTGGAAAACAAAACCAAACGTTTTCAAGCGAAGAGCAGAAAGCTGGTCTGGGTTCAGCGAAGACACTGATTGTCCGTGGATACGGTACTCCCCTTCTGAAGGGGTGTCTAAACATCCTAGGATATTCATCAAGGTCGACTTTCCTGACCCGGATTGCCCCATAATGGCGACAAATTCACCCTTATCGATTGATAACGAAACGTTATCCAATGCGGTGACTTCAAACCCTTCTGTTTTGTAGCGACGTGATACGCCATTAAGCTGTATTAACGACATATTAGAATCCGTCACGGCGGCGCGGTGGGCCTGATGGCGGCTGCCCACCCGGCACTCTGCGCATACCCGCGGCCGGCATAGCGGTGCCGTCTGCTAGACCCACAACCACTTCATCACCTTCTGATAGGCCTTCTATAATTTGAATATGGGTTCTATTTTTTATGCCTACTTTTACTGGCGTGCGAACCACATCATCGCCCTGTTTAAGCATCACGAATTGATTGCGAGCTCGTCCTTTTACTGCCGCTAACGGCACAGAAAGCGCGCCTTTCACCTGCTCTTGCACAAAGAACACTTGGGTAGTCATGGCGTCCATTAACGTGCGATCAGGATTCTCAACATCGATTAGCACTTGGTATAGCACTACGTCATTAAGTACGGTGGGTGTAGGTAGCACTTGACGAACGGTAGAGTGGTAAAAGGTTTTGTTATCGCCTAAGGTAGAGAAATAGACTGGCATGCCGCGCTTTATTTTCTGCACATCGGCTTCAGACACTTCTGCGCGTAGGGTCATTACTGATAAATCGGAAATTTGAAGCAACACGGGGGCGTTTTGATTGGCATTCAGGGTTTGCCCCTCACGCACCGGTAAGGTCGCTACGGTTCCGGATATTGGCGCAAATATTTTTGCAAACCCGAGCTTAGTAATATCCCCTTCCAGCGAGGCTTCGTCGGCTTTAATCTGTGCGATGCTCGCCGTGATCTTGGTATCGATAACTTTAAGGTTTGTATCGCTGCTTACGACTACATCTTGGCTGACTGCATTTTGCTTAAACAAATTTTGATTGCGTTGCGCTCTCACTTCGGCGAGTTCTCGCTCTGCCCGCAGCTGAGCCAGCTGTGCTTTTTTGCTGTCCAGCGCCGCTTGAGAGTTCTGTACTTGTGTTTCAAATACACGGGCATCGATCTCTACCAGCAAATCGCCTTCTTTAACAATATCCCCCTCTTCTACGTGAATATTGTCTACCTGACCTGAAACCTGCGCGCCTACCTCTACGTAGCGCTTGGGCTCAAGCTGACCTGTAGACACCAAATTTAATTCGATGTCTCGTATCTTTGCATCTTGAAAGAGATATTCGGTATTTGTCTGAGGTGAGTATAGCCATGCATAAACAGCATAAGCAGGCACAAACACAATAATTGCAATGAGCAGTACTTTAATGGGTAGAGGGAGTTTCAAAGCATTCGATCCATAAAAAAAACTGAATGCAATATAGCGAATGTAAAGATTCGCCACGAGAGACAATCTTTACATTTACGCTATCTTTACAGACATTTTTAAAGGCTGAATAAGCTTTTGATTTAAATGGTTAAAAGAGTTTTTAGCAAAACAGTAAGCGTTAAAGAAAGTACTAACGAGCACCCTCGTAACCAAACTGACGCCAGCTTTCATACACAAATACCGATACTGCATTAGACAAGTTCATACTACGACTGTCTGGCAACATAGGGATGCGAACACGCTGCTCTGGGGGAAGCGATTGAATATAGTCGTCTGGTAAACCTCGGGTTTCCGGTCCGAAAATTAACGCATCGCCTTTTTGATAAGACACATCGCTGTGAAATGCTTTGCCTTTCGTTGTGCAAGCGAATACCCGTTTTGGCTTAGCATCATTTAGGTAAGCGTCTAAATTGGCGTGGCGCTTTACGTGAGCAAACTCGTGATAATCTAAACCTGCGCGTCGAACGCGTTTATCGTCCCATTCAAAACCCAAGGGCTCGATTAAGTGCAACGTAAAGCCACTGTTTGCGCATAAGCGGATGATGTTTCCCGTATTTGGCGGGATCTCTGGCTGATAGAGTACGATATCGAGCATGCTTTTTTAAATTACCTTCACAGTTAACAACTCGTTTATTTTATACCGAAACGCCATTCTTCATCACCCTTGCACACACTTTTATTACCTGTGAAATAGAAAGCGCTGCTCTTAAGTATGATTACCTAACTAAATGTTAGCTTTGGCTGCACTTATGTAGACGGGTCTTCTGTCAAAAAGTCGAGAATACGCGCCACAGAGCGCTCGCGAATGTCGTCAGACTCGGTGAATAGCTCATGGTAAGCGCGGGGCACTATTTCAAGTTTTGCATTTGGCATAAGCTGAGCCACGCGGCGCTGACGGTTATTATCAATAATCGCGTCATCGTCTGCACTTAATACAAGCGAGGGCGTTGTAATAGCGCGTGCGCTACTTTCAATTTTGTTCATAGCCTGATGCGCCGCTGCCAACCACTCTGTAGTCACGCCACCAAGCTGAATATCCTGCTCTTCGTCATACAGTTCACGAAATAGGGAATAGCGGGTTTTGCTGTGGGTGAGCTTATTAAGTGAAAAAGGAAACGCGATATACGGGGTTTGACCAAAAAAGTACCCCGCATCTTTCTTTTTCATCCTGTTTACCGCAAGGCCTGTGCGAATTAAGCCATTCGCCAACCAATTGGGCAGAGCCGGTTTAATGCCAAACATGGGTGAAGCTAAAACGGCTTTTGAAAACAAATTCGGAAGACGCAGCAGCGTGAGTGCACCAATGGCGCCCCCCATCGAATGGCATACCAACTGTAACGGGCCTTGCTGCAGTGGCTTTACGATAGTTTCTACGAACATAACGAAGTCATCAACGTAGTCGTCAAAATCGGCAACATAACCATGCTGAGGGTCACGGGTCATCCTGTCTGACAAACCTTGGCCTCTGTGATCTAAGATGAATACGGCGAAACCATTTTGATAGAGATCGTAAATGAACTCTTTGTACTTTAAATAAGATTCGATTCGACCAGAGCATATTACAATGGTAGCTCGCGGCGATTCTGGGATACAGTGCGCAAAGCGTACCTTGATATTGTCTTTCCCAGAGAAGTGGCCCTGAGTAACATTGTTTTGCCAGAAGGGATTGATATACGTGGCAAAAGTGCTGGCTAAGTTATTTTCAGACGTGAACGTCCAGTTCATAAATACCCTATTACAGTCAAATTGCGCTCTTTATTAGGCTACGGAGTGCTATCAACGTTCCCAATCATAACTTCGGAAATGACATAGTAACTCGTAGCCCACCGCGCTCAGCAGGTTCAGCGATTATGCGTCCATGATGCAACTCAACTGCCGCTTTTGCAATGGATAAGCCCAAGCCTACGCCTCCTGACTCGCGCTCTCTGGCAAGAGTTGCCCTGTAAAACGGTGAAAATATACGCTCACATTCCTCAATGGTTAACCCGTCGCCGTCATCTGTAATGTGAATACACCAATGCTGCGCATCTTCGCTAAACGCAATATGTGTGACGAGTTTGCTATGGCGTATGGCATTGCGAAGAACATTCTCGACAGCGCGACAAAACATCATGCTGTCAATGACTACCGTTTTTTTAGGTATATCGTCAATTTTTAACTGCTTGTTTTTGTTTGCCACTTCAAAGTTAGCGTCGGTCAGCACATCGTTGAGCACTAAAGACAAAGCGTGTTTTTGCATGTTGGCTTCGCCAGCTTCAGCACGACTAAGAGTAAGTAATTGGCTTACCAGCGCTTCCATACGATCAGCCTCCCGCTCAACACGAGATAACGTGGCTGGGTCTACATTTTGCTGATGAGCAAGACCTAGCGCCATTTGCAGTCGCGCTAGGGGTGAACGAAGTTCGTGAGAGACATCAGCCAATAATCGCTTCTGTGCGCCCCACATTGATTCGAGCTGTTCAGCCATTTTATTGAAATCGCGCGCCAACTGGCCTAACTCATCCTGACGCTTGGCAGCCTTGCCCACCCGCGTTTGCCAGTCGCCGCTTGCTAAACGTTTTGCTGAACCCTGAATGTGCAAAATAGGGTTGGTCAGCGTTTTGGCGAATAGCCAGCTCAAAAGCGTGGTAGTAATAAGTGCAATCGCCAAAAACAGCAGAACCGGAGGAGTTTGCTTTTCGGGCATATCTAGCTTTACCGCAAAAAGCGCAAAGCGTGAATTGTCTCGCTCGAAGAAAACCGGGCCGAGAATTTTGAATGCGCCGCGCTTTACTGCAATCGGGGAGGTTTGATTTACCAAACGCAGTAAATCTTCTTTATCGTTGTCACGAAGCGGAGGGCCTCCACCTGAAATAAGGCGGTTGTCGCGAATATCTACCGCAACCAGTCGACCTCTCACGCCACGTGAATTGCGATCTAGCGTCTCATGTAACGGTAGGTCCTGAAAGCGCCCACGCTGCATCCGCTCAATGGCTTGATTTAAATCTTCTACTTCGCGAGGCTTTATTTGCACAACTTGAAGGTCTTCAAAAAAGAGGCGACTTCCCCAAATGGCCAAAAGCGATGTAACAATGAACGTTGCCCAAAACCACAGAAACAAACGGCCCATGATGGCCCGCGTTGGGCTGATGCTGCGTAACAGTTTTACCATTAATGGCTTCCAACAATTAACATGTACCCTACTCCGCGGATGGTTTTTATTTTTTCATCTACGGCTACTGCACTGATTTTCTTTCGCAGATTGCTAACATGCATATCAATGCTTCTGTCAAAAGCTTGCAGTGGCTTGCCGAGTATCTTTAAGCTTATTTCTTCTTTCGTTACCCGCTGAGCGGCATTTAGCATTAGTAAGCGCAAAATTAAAAACTCAGTTGTGGTTAGCGTTAATTCCACATCGTCTACTTTAGCGAGCTGGCTACTTGGGCTTAAAAAGATGCCATTCACAAATAAATCTTGTTCCACCGCTCCTCCCGTTGAGGAAAGATTATGACGACGCACAATCGCTTTTATTCGCGCCACCAGCTCACGATGGTTAAACGGTTTCGGTAAATAATCATCGGCGCCCATTTCCAGACCTAAAATGCGGTCGTAATCATCGCCTCTTGCTGTCAACATAAGTACAGGCGTGCTATGGCTGACACGAAGTTTTTTCAACACATCGAAGCCATCCATCTTTGGCATCATCACATCCAATAAAATAAGATCGTAATGTCGTCCAGACACAGCTTCAGATAACCCTTCTTCGCCGTCGTTACGCACTTGCACTTGATAACCCATACTCGACAGGTACGTGGAGAGCATTTCAGTTAGCTCAAGGTCATCATCAATAACAAGGATAGACTGCAAATGAAAATCTGAACTCATGGTATTAAACTCTTTAACGGTTGGAACTGCTGACCTTTGATTCATGAAAGTGCCTGTAATTTTTATAAACTTCAACCTGCGCTTGTGGTGAGTCTTGTCTAAATTAAACGAAAAACACTGACAAACGCATACTATATCTTTTCAGACCTTTACAATTACAAAACGGCATCACCTTTACAGAAGCTTTACAGTGTGTTGACTGCTTTTTGTATTTATCACGCTAGGATTAACGTGTCCGAACAAAAAGGAGACGACAATGAAAAAGTTATTAATTGCTAGTGCAACTGTAGCGGCGATTAGCTTAGGTGGACTTGCGTTGGCTCAGCCAGCAGGCCCTGGTATGCGTCACCACGAACCGGTTAAAGAAATTGTTAAACACCTTCGCGGTGTAAGCTTAAGCGACGCACAACGCGAAGAGATAAAAACACTCATAAGCGCATTTAAAGACGCTAACCCTCGACCTGAAAATCACGATAGTGAGAAGCCAAGTTTCGATTTTGAAACTGCTTCTGAGGCACAAATCAGCACCTTTATACAAACTCAACTTGAAGAGCGTGAGCCGAAACACTTTGCGCTTGCGCAACTACGCCACAATATTTTTAACGTGCTAAGTGAAGAGCAGCAAACGAAAGTCTTGGCACGCGAAGAAAGTAGAGATCAAAAAAGAGCGGCGAGAGGCGATAAGCGACGCAACGCGTCTGACGAGCAAAAGTCACAATTTGCAAAACGTATGGATGATGAAGGCAAAGGCAAAAAATTCCGTGGTCACGGTAAAGGTGAAAGAGGCGACAGAGATCACCAGCGGGATGGCACGCCGTTTAAAGGCATTGACCTGACCGATGATCAGCTGGCAAATCTTGCTGAACTTCGTGAATCATTCAAGGATACATCCAAAGCCAATAGAGAAACGTTGCGAAGCTTCAAGGAAGCCCAGCGCGATCTGATTAGAAGCTCGTCTTTCTCACAAGACTCTTGGAACGCTCTTGTTGCCCAGTACAAAGACGACCTTGTCAGTGCTGGTGTTGAAAAGGCCAAACAGCGCCAGGCCATGTTTGCAGTACTAACGCCTGAACAGCAAGCTGAGTTGAAAGCACAGCGCGAAGAAGGTCGAAAGCTACGTGACTTACTGCGTTCTTAGTATTCAGTAACACCCTAACCCACCGTAAAAAGTGCTGGCCTTGGCCAGCCTTTTTTATGGCTGGCTTCCAACCTGCTGACTTTCTTTTAAACTACGTTTCGCCGAGAGAGTTAACGGCGTGACAAAGTCACCAATATGTACGCTATCACTACCTGACTCCGCTTTAAGCAAGCTGACGTCATCAGAAACTTCGTACACCTGCAAAGTCAAAGTCTTCGTTGAAAACAGTCCCGGCTTTCTTGATAAGCCCAACGCAGGCAGCGCCCGTTGCTTAACCAATGAAAACTCATCGCCCACGGCTAACCCACTATTTTTACCCAGATCTATAGCAATGTAGTCAGGCGAGATATCAATGACCTGCGCATAAGTCGTTTCGCACTGAAGTGCCGCGTGAATGTCAGTAATAGCAGCGTGTACCGTATTGAGGACCATGCGCCCAAAATCACTGCGCCACAACAAGCTGTTGCTCATATCCACCGAATAATGTTGAGAAAAGGGCCAATCGGCCTCGCTGTGATAGCTATCATTAAAAATCACCTTGGCTTTGAAAGTGTCGAGCACGTAAACCTGAACGGTAAAATTCCGGCGAAGCGCGACGCCATCAGTTTCAAATACCGAGGTAGCCTGCGACACCTGTTCGAAAAGAGAAATGTCCTTTACAAACCCGAATACCACGAACTGCTGCCCATATTCATTTCGCAGAAAGGTCGACATAGCCGTTAAATCAATGTCTGACAGACTGGAGGTTAACCAGGTGTTAGCGTTAATAAGAGAAACAGGAATCTGGCTTACATCTCCACTTTGATAAAGACCGTTGAGTTGCTGAGCAAATCGTTGAGACACGTGGCTGCCAAATGAATAGAGCATGCCAGTAGCGGCCTGTTGAGGTGATGTTAAAGGAAATTCGGTCACTAAAATGCGATGGGCAAGTCCGTTGTTAGTGCAATTGAACAGAGGCGTAATGTTTACATTCACCACCACTGTAAGCGCGTCGTCTTTGAGTGTTTCGCTTAAGATCTCTACTCTTTGAACTCTGCCCTGAGAACGAATTTCGGCTTTGCTGGAAAGGAGTAGCCCGTCTACCGTGATATCCTGCGCGGAAATGGTACTGCCACTGCGAAAAGCCGCGTCAGCAATGGCATTTTGTATCGCGCTGGTTCTCACGTCGCTAAGTTCTGCGCCAGCGAGTGCCATTGTAGCTTCACCCTGTACCCATTGAGCCCATGCGTGCTGAGTAACCAAAGAAGGAAGTAGTACCAGCACAGCAGTAAGACTGATGCGTAAGCTTGGCAAAATAGTGCCTTTCATCGCGTTTATCCAAATATTGAAAACAGCTTGCCAATCACCGTTCGCTGCTGATTATCTTGCAGCTCACCCGTACCGCTATACTCAATTAACGCGTTGCCGACTTTTGAAGACAATACGGTATTACTTTCATCCACATCTTTTTTTCTGACCTCTCCGGAAAAGCGAATGTATTCTTTTCCTCTGTTCATCGTTATCCACTTTTCACCCGTTACCAGTAAATTCCCTGCCGGCGTTATTCCCGTAACATACACGGTAATGCTGCCACTCATCGAATTTGACTGCTTAGTTTTAGCAGAGCTGGCGAACTCACTGTCCTGTTCGTGCTCCACCTCAACGTCATCTTCGTCAATTCGAATTCCCCCCACTTTTAGTGTGACGGGAGACAAATCAAAGGATGTGTTTTTATCTGTATTAAAATCGAGCGACTTCTCCGACTGCGTCTGTTCTTCAAGCTTAACTAGAATCATATCCCCCACTTTGAAGCTTGCGTGGCGTTCATAAAGCCCTACAGAGTGCTCAGGATTAAATAGTGACCCTGTGGGTACATGCAAGGTAGACGTTGGCTCCATCCTAGGGGGTGAGTAGCGTGGATCACCGGGAGACGGCTCTTCCTTAACAGGCTTTACAGCTCGTTGCGACACATTTGGGTTGGTAGGGCTACTTTGAACAACCTGTTCTTCGTCAGTGAGTGTTTGGGCACAACCACCAAGTGTAAAGATTGCGATTAGTGTGTGTATATGGCATCGAACTTTCATGACATTGCTCAGTATTAATTTTTATGCAGTGTGTAAATTAAGTGCCATCCATGACCTAACAGGAGCAAGTGTAAACGAACAAATTAAAAGAAATCTCGTTCACTTGACTTATTTGCAAAACCTTTACAAATCAAATATATGCCTGCGGGTAAGGGGATGTTATGGCCTTAGAAAACACAACAACCAACACTGCTGAAAATGGCGTCAGCGCACTACTTTCAAAATTTGGTTTACATACTGCTGACATTGAAAATAAATCGGCAAATTCAACAGAAGTAGCCAATGAAGCGGCAACCAGCGGCCAGTCTTTGCCGTCTTTGTTCGCATCGTTACTTGCAATAGAGAATCAACCGAATGAAGCTGATGCATTCGACAGCAAAATAGCAGGCGAAGCTAATCTCCCAACACAATCTAATATACTTACCGATACGGCAAGCGATGCTCAAGACGCATTATCTTTGCTTTCTGCTACGAGTAGCGTCAATGGGGTTTTATCGGATGATGCAATTGCCACCATGCAAGGCACGCTGTTAAATGCATTGCAAAACAATGTATTTCAATCGCTAGTTACCAACAATGATACGTCCGTAAATGCTACTACTAGCGTTCTGGGAAATGGTGATAGCAACACGGCTGCCAATAATCAAAGTGATACTACTCCATCACTCTTCGATAATTTGTATTCCGGCGCTTTCGGTGACGATGGGCTTGATCTTAAAGACGGGTTTGATGTGTTAAACATTGCAAATCACCTCCCCATAGTTTCAGATATTTATGAAGCAACCACGTCAAATCACACGGCCGCGGCAGCAAGCTTAGCGGGAAGCTTTTTGTATGGCGGAATTGGCGGATTAATGTATAACGCTATCGATTTGACCGTAGAGAATGTGACAGGACAAAGCATCTCAAACAATATGTGGTCGATGGGGCAGTCTTTACTCGCGTCAGTTTTTAGCAATCCAAGCATCGACAGTAAGGTAAGTGCTAACATTTCAGGTGTGCCACAAACGCAGGCGAGTGGTGCCACCGCATCTATTCAGACTGATGATATAACCGCCGGAATAACCAACAAGGCAGCAGATGCTGCCTACCAGTTCGTTCAACGAGGTTTCAATTAACCTAAAGACCAGCTTCCGCCCACCAAACTACAAGGCCATTGACTTAACCAATCTTAAAAATTCGGTTTAACTGGCTTGTAGTCGGGTGACAAAAAAAGCGGCGACGTTATTACTAGGTCAGCTGTGGCTGGTGTGCAGGCGACTGGTACATTCCATACCGAACATAGACGTAACAGCGCTTTAACGTCAGGGTCGTGAGGCGCTGGGTTTAGCGGGTCCCAGAAAAAGAAAAGTGCATCTAGCTTATTTTCGGCGATGAGCGCTCCTATTTGCTGATCTCCCCCTAGAGGACCACTTTTATAGCGTGTAACTTCCAGTCCAGTTTCTTTGGCAACCAAGCCGCCTGTGGTGCCTGTGCCCACTAAATTACATTGTTTAAGCACCTCTATGTGCTGCTTAACCCAAGCTAGTAGCTCAGGCTTTTTATGATCGTGCGCAACAAGCGCCAAGGTAAGTTTGCCCATTTTATTTTCCGAGTTAATCCCAACAACCAATGCTTAAGCCCACTGACGACAGCCATTAACGTCCCATCTGAGTTCTGTTAAAAGCTACTGCTAGCGTTTTCCCCGCGCATTATTAAAAGCAATGTTCATCGATAACGAAGACTGTTAATGCACCGTATGTCGAAGTGAGTATAAATATTCAGTTCTAACGGGCAACTTGTCAACTTACTGTAACAACAATAAATATATTATTAGCTATATTTTTTATTGCGTAGACGCCACACCACCGACGTAAAATATTTATACATTTTTATTGCATAAACATTCAAATTAGATACACTAGTCGACGGTTAAAGCATCCAACTCACAATTTTGAGTTGCGACTTGATAGGAATTGATGATGACACAACCAACTCGCGTTGTTGGTTCAACCACTGGCAACGATAAAGAGTTTACCTCTCCCCTGGCTGGCTACACGATGCATAGCGTACGACGATGCGTGCGCCTTTCTATGCTTTTGCGGTAGCACACTTTTTACCTTTGTGATGTGGTCGCGGTTAGGCAACGAATAACGCCCAACCAGTTTACAAAGGTAAAAAGTGATTTTTTTCTCCTTTTATTGAATTTTTGATTATGTACAACGTTTCAATTATTGGTGCCAGTGGTTACACAGGGGCACAACTCGTTCAGTTGGTTATTCAACACCCAAAACTAGTATTGGCGGGCACTTACGTGTCTGAGAATAGTAGCGACGCGGGTAAGAACATCGCAGAGCTTCACGGTAACTTGGCTCACGTAAACTCTACACTTACGCCAATTTCGGATGCGGCATTAGAAGAAATGGCTGACGGTGTCGATTTTATCTTTCTTGCCACACCGCACGAGGCGAGCCACGACTGGATGCCTGTCTTATCTTCAGGCAAAGCCAAAGTGCTCGATTTGTCGGGTGCATTCAGGCTAAAAGACACGAATGTCTTCGAACAGTTCTACGGCTTTCCACATACGCAAGAGCAAAGCTTGGCTCAAGCTGTTTACGGCCTTGCCGAGTGGCATGAAGCGCAAATTGCCTCTGCCGACGTTATCGCTGTGCCGGGTTGCTACCCCACGGCGAGCCTGAGTGCACTTAAACCTCTTGCTCACAACAATTTACTAGATGAAAGCGTACGCCCTGTAATTAACGCCGTTTCTGGCGTATCGGGTGCAGGCAGGAAAGCCAACCTAACCACCAGTTTTTTTGAGGTTAGCCTGCAGGCATATGGCGTGCTAGGTCACCGCCATACCCCTGAAATTGAAGCTTACTTGGGTACCCCTGTTATCTTTACGCCGCACTTGGGTAATTTTAAAAGAGGAATTTTGGCGACCGTAACCGTTAAGGTTAAAGCTGGTACCACCAGCGCACAACTTGAACAAGCGTACACTGACGCCTATGCTGATAAACCCATTGTGCGTTTGCGCAAGAGTTTTCCAAAAATTGATGACGTTGCTCATACCCCATTTGTCGATCTGCATTGGAAGTTAGATGAAGCATCTGGATACGCAGTGATTACCGCTGCAATCGACAACGTAATGAAAGGTGCTGCCTCTCAGGCAATACAGTGCCTTAACATAATGACGAAACAACCAGTAGAGACAGGGTTAGTACTATGAGTGTTTCACCAATTGTAATTAAAGTTGGCGGTGCATTACTCGACGATACCGCCGCAATGACACGTTTATTTCTAAGCGTAAAAGACGTGCAGGCCACACGCCCCGTTGTAGTGGTTCACGGAGGCGGACCATTAGTGGAAACGCTAATGGCGAGTCTTGGTCTTCAAAGCACAAAAATAGATGGCCTTCGGGTTACGCCCGATGAACATATGCCTTATATCTGTGGAGCCCTCGCAGGCTCTGCCAATAAGCAGCTATGCGCAGCGGCTTTGGCTTCAGGCTTAACCCCTGTTGGTTTGTCGTTGTTAGACGGCAATATGGTGGTGTGTGAGCCACTAGCTGACCAATACGGCGCCGTGGGCGTACCGTCAACAGCAGACGCATCATTTCTAAAAAGCGTATTAGCCCAGTCAACACTACCGGTTATCAGTTCTATTGGTTCAAGCCCACAAGGCAGATTACTAAATGTAAACGCCGACCAAGCCGCAACGGTTATTGCCGAGCTTCTTAACGCTGAACTTTTACTCCTTTCCAATGTTGACGGTGTGCTAGACGGTGACAAATTGCTAATTAGCGAACTTAACGCAGCAAGCATATTGAAGTACGCAGATGAAGGCGTTATCACCGACGGGATGAAAGTAAAAGTGGATGCGGCACTCGCGTCTGCAGAGAATTTAGGCCGCGCAGTTTACATCGCGAGTTGGGCCGCCGACATCAACGACATTTTAAATAAGAAAACGGGCACGCAAATACTGCCCTCAGCACTGACAAATACACCGTCAAAAAACGCTGATTTACCCCACACCGACTTTACGAAAGGCAATGCCGGAGAAGTACAATGAAACAGGACCTACTAACCTTTGCAGACTGGACACCCGACGCAATGAAAAACTTGCTGCAATTGGCTGTAGAAATTAAACAAGCCCCAGCAAGTTACAGCAACGTGCTAGCGGGGAAGTCAATTGTTGCCCTGTTTGAAAAGCCATCTTTGCGAACCCGCGTAAGCTTCGATATTGGTATTAACAAGCTTGGCGGCCACATGGTGTATTTAGATGTGCAGTCTGGCAAATTAGCAGGCCGTGAAGACGCAGTAGACACCGCCGCTAACCTTGCGTGCTGGGCTGACGCCATTGTTGCTCGCGTATTTTCTCACGATACGCTAGAAACCTTTTCTAAGGCTGCAAATGTGCCCGTTATCAACGCATTGTGTGATAAGTACCACCCATGCCAAGGTCTTGCCGACTACCTCACAATGTTTGAACGCTTCGGCAAAACCGAAGGTCTTACCATGGCCTATGTAGGCGACGGCAACAATGTAACTCACTCACTGTTAATTGTTGGTGCGCTTTTAGGATGTAACCAAGTTGTAGTCACGCCAGAGGGGCACGAAGCGGCACCTGAAATTGTGGCGCAAGCCAAAGCGATTGCCGAGAAAACGGGTGTATCGATTGTTGAAAGCACTGAGCTTAGTGCTGCTAACGGCGCAGATGTTATCTATGCAGATACATGGCTTTCAATGGGTGACGAGACGCCACTTGAAGTGATCAAAGAAAAGTTCATGCCTTATCAGGTGAACGAAGCGTTGATGGAAGCAACCGGTGCTAGCTACGTTATGCACTGCCAACCTGCCCATCGCGATTTAGAAATTACGGGCTCGTTGATTGATAGCGATAAATCGCTATTAATGCAGCAAGCCGAAAATAGAATGCATGGCCAAAACGCCATTCTTACTCAATTACTTAACGCTTAAAAAGACGCCTAAAAGACGCTTAGAAGGATTATTTAGATGCAAAACGTTAAAAAAATCGTGCTGGCCTATTCAGGCGGGCTTGATACATCAGCCATCATTCCATGGCTTAAAGAAAACTATGGCTGTGAAGTTGTCGCGTTTGCAGCAGATGTGGGTCAAGGTGATGAAGAACTAGAAGGGCTTCATGAAAAAGCTATCGCATCTGGCGCAAGCGAATGCCACATTGTTGATTTAAAAGAAGAGTTCGTAAGCGAATATATCTTCCCAACTATTACTACAGGTGCGGTTTACGAAGGTGAATACCTGTTGGGTACGTCAATGGCACGCCCGGTTATCGCCAAAGCGCAAGTTGAGATTGCACGTAAAGTAGGTGCCGACGCGCTATGCCACGGCTGTACCGGTAAAGGCAACGACCAGGTGCGCTTTGAAAGCACCTTTGCTGCTCTAGCCCCTGATCTTACGGTTATTGCGCCATGGCGTGAGTGGGACATGGTAAGCCGTGAAGACTTATTGGCTTATCTAGCTGAGCGCAATATTCCAACCACGGCGTCAGCAACCAAAATTTACAGCCGCGATGCAAACGCATGGCACATTTCACACGAAGGCGGCGAGCTTGAAGACCCATGGCAAGAGCCTACCAAGCAAGTGTGGACCATGACCGTTGATCCTGAAGATGCACCTGATACTCCAGAGCGCGTAACCCTGTCTTTTGACGAAGGAAAACTGACTCACGTTGATGGTGAGGCACTATCGCCTTATCAGGCGCTAGTAAAACTTAATACTGTAGCTGCGGCGCATGGCGTTGGACGTATCGACATTGTTGAAAACCGCCTTGTTGGTATGAAGTCACGTGGCTGTTATGAAACACCAGGAGGCACCGTACTGCTTAAAGCGTATAAAGCCCTAGAAACTATGGTGCTAGATAAGGCTGCGCTTAAATACCGTGAGCAAATTGGCCTTGAGTTCTCTCACGTGATGTACGACGGCCGTTGGTTCACCGCCCTTAACGATGCGCTACTTGCTGGTGCTGCTTCTTTTGCGAAGAAAGTAACAGGCGATATCGTGGTTAAGCTATACAAAGGCCAAGCTACGGTAACTCAGCGTCGTTCACCTAATAGTCTTTACTCTGAAGACTTTGCCACCTTTGGTGCTGATGATGTTTATGACCAGAAGCACGCTGAAGGCTTCATCCGCCTGTTCAGTCTTTCAAGTCGTATTGAAGCACTGAAAAAACAAGGTGAACAATAAGCTTTACCTACAATAGTAAAGCTTAAGTCAGAACAGCATTTAAGGAGCATCACATGGCGTTGTGGGGTGGCCGGTTTGAATCCGGTGCAAGTAGTATGTTTAAACAGGTTAACGACTCGCTGCCGTTTGACCAAGTTATGGCAAGCCAAGATATTCAAGGCTCTATCAGTTGGTCGCGTGCGCTGCAAAAAGCGGGCGTATTGACCGTTGACGAACAAGCCCAGCTTGAGTCCGCACTGAGCGAGTTAAAAGCGAAAGCTGATGCAGGTGAATTAGACTTTAACGCCTCTAGCGAAGAAGACATTCACAGCTTTGTTGAAGCTGCGCTTATAGAGAAGCTTGGCGACATTGGTCGTAAGCTTCATACCGGGCGTAGCCGAAACGATCAGGTTGCCACCGACTTTCGTCTGTGGGTACGTGAACATATTGCCTCACTTCGCGCTGATGTTTTAGGTGTAATAAAGTCGCTTCTTAATGCCGCTAGCCGTCATCAAGAAGCGATCATCCCAGGTTACACTCACTTACAACGTGCACAGCCTATTCACTTTGCACACTGGTGCTTGGCTTACGTTGAAATGCTAAAGCGTGACTTAAGTCGTTTAGACGACTTAAAAGTACGCATGAACCAATGCCCCTTAGGCTCTGGCGCATTGGCCGGCACTACTTTCCCTGTAGACCGTCATGCCATTGCTGAAGAACTGGGCTTTGACTCTCCATGCCTTAACAGCCTAGACGCTGTGTCGGACAGAGACTTTGTGCTAGAGCTTTTATTTGTAGCCAGCACTAGCATGATGCACTTGTCACGTCTTGCCGAAGACATGATTTTCTATAACTCTGGCGAAGCAGGATTCTTACAGCTTGGCGATAGTGTAACCTCTGGTTCATCGCTTATGCCGCAGAAGAAAAACCCTGATGCGCTTGAATTAATGCGCGGCAAATGTGGCCGTGTGTTTGGCTCATTGCAGGCCCTGCTAGTTACCATGAAAGGCCTTCCTCTTGCCTACAACAAAGACATGCAAGAAGACAAAGAAGGCGCTATCGATACGGTGAATCAGTGGCATATTTGTTTATGCATTGCCAGCGAAGTGCTTGACTCACTGCAGCTAAACGAAGAGCGCTGTCGCGTTGCGGCAACCCAAGGGTTCTCTAACGCCACTGAGCTTGCCGATTATCTGGTAGGTAAAGGCGTGCCGTTTAGAACAGGCCACGATATTGCAGGACGCGTTGTGCTTCAGGCCATCGATAAAGGCTGTGCCATTGAAGATTTACCACTAAGCGACATGCAGGCTATTTGCGATAAAATTGAAGACGACGTTTACCCGGTACTACAGCTAGAGTACGGCGTGAATCAACGCAATATCTTGGGCGGCACCAGCAAAGAAACCGTGACGAAAGCACTGTATCAAGAGCTGGAAGACTTGGATAAGCAAGGGTAGCGACAAGGAACTGCTTAGATGGTATTAGCGCATCATGACGGCATAAAACTGTTTCGCAGTTCACTGCCCTATATTAATGCTCACCAGGGAAAGACCTTCGTTTTGATGTTTGGTGGCGAAGCCATCGAACATCCTAATTTCCCAAATATTATTCACGACATTGCCCTGCTTAACAGCTTGGGCGTGCGCGTGGTCGTAGTGCACGGTGCCCGCCCACAGATTGATCAGCGCGTTGCCCTTCGCAACATCGAAGGTCGCTTTGAAAGCGGTGTACGCATTACCGACAAACAAACCCTTGAGTGCGTTAAAGATGCCGCCGGCTCGGTACGCTCTCAGGTAGAAGCCTTATTGACTATGGGGCTACCAAACTCACCTATGCACGGCTCGCAAATACGCGTGTGCTCGGGCAACTTGGTCGTTGCCAAGCCAATGGGCGTGCGAGGCGGCGTTGATTTTGAAAACACCGGTTTAGTGCGTCGTATTGATACGACCGGCATTAACGATCATTTAAACGATGGCTCAATTGTGCTGCTATCGCCTATGGGCTATTCATCAACGGGAGAAGTGTTTAACTTATCTCACGAAGATGTAGCTACGCAGGCGGCTATAGCCCTTAAAGCTGACAAGCTGATCGTATTTTCGAATTTTGATGGTGTATACAACCGCGAAGGTCGTTTACTTCGCACCATTGAACGCCCTCAATTAGAACAGCTTATCATGGCAGGCGACATTACCACCGAAGATACGGTGTTAAGTGCCCTTACCACCAGCGTTGCTGCAGGTGTTCCCCGTGCCCACTGCATCAGCTTTGAAAAAGACGGCGCCTTGCTTCAAGAGCTGTTCACTCGCGACGGTACGGGCTCGTTAGTAATGGAACATCATTATGAACAACTGCGTGCAGCGACCATCGAAGATGTGGGCGGTATATTAAAGCTGATAAAACCACTAGAAGAAAGCGGCGTATTGGTAAAGCGTTCTCGTGAGCGTCTAGAGAACGAAATTAACCAGTTTATAGTGATAGTGCGCGACGGCATGATCATCGCCTGTGCAGCCTTGTATTTATACCCTGAAGACGGCTGTGCCGAGTTAGCCTGCGTGGCAACCCATCAAGACTATCGAGGCAAAAACCGTGGCGAACGGATTTTAGATGAAGTGCGCGCCCGTGCTAAAGAAGCCGGTATTAACAGCATTTTTGTACTGACCACAGTTACCGCACACTGGTTTTTAGAGCAAGGGTTTGAACCTGCTGACATAAGTGCGCTACCTGCCGTGAAGAAAGAGCTGTATAACTTCCAGCGTAATTCTAAGGTGTTCACTTTGAACGTGTGAGGAAATCTTTTTTAAAGCGTGCATGCTATGGCGTACTTATCCCAGCTACGCGATAGCATTTGCGTGTTCAGCGCACATACCTTTTCGCTTAGCGCCAATTATCAGCAAAATAAATAGTCAAAATATTGCATTTTATTCATGCAAAAGGTTTACTGGTTTGACCAGATGAGTTCACGAGACTTTCCATGTCGAGCACTTCAAAGCAATACGCTACCGCCACTAGCATCCAAGTAGAAGATATCACCATTGTCTGTGCGGATAACACGCCGCTTGCAGCTTCCCTTTTCTCTCCAACCACTTCCCCTAAAGCAGCAGTTATGATTGGCCCTGCAACGGGTATAAAACGGCAATTCTACAGCGCTTTTGCCGCCTATTTATGTGAACAAGGCTTTGGTGTTATCACCTTCGATAACAGAGGTATTGGCGGTTCGGTAAAAAGCAGCGTTAAACAAAGCGATGCGACGTTGGTAACATGGGGCGAGCAAGATATGCCAGCGGTGCTAGAGACATTGAAAATTCATTTCCCTAACGTCCCCTACTTTCTTGTTGGTCATAGTGCAGGTGGTCAGCTGCTGGGTTTGATGCATAATGTGCACGACCTTACTGCCTTTTGTAATTTTGGTAGCTCTTCGGGCAGTCTGAGAAACATGCGTAAAAGCTATTTGCTAAAAGCCCATTTCTTCATGAATTTCTACATTCCCGTGAGTAATTTACTGTTCGGCCATACTAAATCTCAGTGGGTAGGCATGGGAGAGCCACTACCTAAAAAAGTGGCCCGCCAGTGGCAAAAATGGTGTAACGGTAAAGGCTACGTAAAAACAGGCTTTGGCAGTGATGTTAACGAGCACCACTACAACACCATTCAGATACCTTCTAAATGGCTGCTCGCCAACGACGACGATATTGCTAATATTCATAACGTTCACGATATGATTAGCGTTTTCCCCAATATGGAAGCAGAAGTTGAGGAGCTAGAACCACAGGCCTACAACGTAAAAGAAATCGGTCACATGAAGTTTTTCTCCCGTAAATGTCAGCATTTATGGCCTAAGGTCACCAATTATTTTAATCAGTATGTGTGAGTCAACATGTTGTTGCGGAATCGTGTTGTTGCAGCATCGTAACAATGTGATTCTGTATGTTAACGATACTTACTTAGAGAATACGTTGTATCACTTAGAGAATACGTTGTATCAGCATGAAATTAGTAACCGTTTCACTTGGAACAATTGGAAACAACGTGCGCTTCAAGCCATTCGCCTGCACGTATACGCCCGTGTAACTACTCATATAGCTACTCAACAGCACAGTTTTGTTGTGCTATTTTGGATTACGCTTGTCCAGTGCATATTGAACAGCCATCCGTGCAAGACCTGCTCCAATGCCAGACACCACAGCCCAAGTAACGGCTTCTTTAAGGTCTGTATTTTCACTTTGTTTATCTTTAGGTGCAGGTTGATCAATTACCTTTTCCCAAGACTTTTGCAGCGTTTTTCTCGCAAGAATTCCTGCAGACGCTGCGGCGAGTCCAATGCCTACGTTCGTAATGAACTGTTTATTACTCACGGTAGCCTCCATTAGTTTTGTCCGCTGATGTGGCTAAAGATAAAAAACAGCCGCCTACTACCAAACGACTAACAGCTGTCTTTTTCTATTCGTAATATGAAGTTTAGATCAGGCCGTGATTCAACTTTTGCCCCTAACCAAATTCATGACAACTGAAATAATCAGTAAAATAACGAAAACACCAAATATAATTTTGGCAATACCCGCTGCAGAGCCAGCGATTCCACCAAATCCTAAAACCGCAGCAATTAATGCGACAACTAAAAATATTAAAGCCCAACGTAACATAATGTATCTCCTTATTTCATCATTTAAAGTCGTTCAGTATTCTAGTAGCAAACCATGGGCCTATTTGAGACTTGATATTAGCTATCACGCAGCCCATAAGGCTTACAGGCTGATTATAGTTAATGAAAGGAAATGCGTTTTATCGCTGCCGTGACTCTTATTTCAAAATATTCAGGCTTTCTTACCTTTAAAATTGTAAATATTTCTCGAATACAAAGAATCAGAGTAATTTTCATTAATTAACTCTGATTCCCCCACAATTACTATTTATTTGCTACCGCTTTTCTTACCCGTTCGCCATAGTCGCTATCAGCTAGGTCGTATTGCACGAACATGGCTTCCTGCACGTCTTGTGTTGCTTGGCTTAAGCCATCAGCAATGTTGTTTACCAGCTGGTGTTTTTGATCTTCACTCATAATGCGGTAAAGATCACCGGCCTGTGAGTAATTATCTTCGTCACGGTTATCGTAAATATCTAACCATGCGTCTTGCTCTAGCGGCATAGGCGGCTCTTGAACCTCTGGAGCTTCTGCCGGCTCACCAACTCGCGCGCGATTGTTTGGATAGAAGTTCGCTCCACTTCCTGCAAGTGCCGGGTTAATTCCCGCAAAGGCTCCATCTCGTTGATAGTTGTGCACTGGACAACGAGGCGCGTTTACCGGTATTTGGTTGTAGTTTGTACCAATGCGGTATCTGTGCGCATCTTGATATCCAATTAGTCGCGCTTGAAGCATTCTGTCTGGCGACGCACCAATACCCGGTACCAAATTGCTCGGCGCGAACGCTGCTTGCTCAGTTTCTGCAAAGTAGTTATCAACATTACGGTTTAACTCCAACTGCCCTACTTCAATTAATGGAAAGTCGCTGTGAGGCCACACCTTCGTTAGATCAAACGGGTTAATGTGGTAATTACGCGCTTCCTCTTCAGTCATAATCTGCACATTTACGGTCCACGATGGAAATTCTCCGTTATCAATGCTTTCGACCAAGTCTTGCTGAGCGCCATAAGCAGGCATCTTTGCCGCCTCTTCGCTAGTTAGCGTTTTAATACCTTGGTTAGTTTTAAAGTGCCATTTCACCCAATAGCGTTCGCCTGCGTTATTCCAGAAACTCAACGTATGAGAGCTATAGCCATTCACATGGCGATATGAAAGTGGAATACCGCGATCAGACATCAAGATTGTCGATTGGTGTAATGACTGAGGGTTGTTCGCCCAAAACTCATACACGGCCTGCGGATCCGGCAAGTTCGTACGCGGGTTTTTCTTTTGACTGTGAATGAAGTCAGGAAACTTGATGCCATCTCGTAAGAAGAATACCGGAGTATTATTTCCTACCATGTCCCAGTTTCCCTTTTCGGTATAAAACTTCACTGAGAAACCACGAGGATCACGGGCATAGTCACTTGAATCCTGACCACCACCTACGGTAGAAAAGCGCAAAAACACGTCGGTTTTTTGTCCCTCTTTTTGTAGAAAGTCTGCAATAGTGTAGTCAGATAAGCTCTTAGTTAGCGTAAAGGTGCCATATGCAGCACTGCCCCTTGCGTGAACTACACGCTCTGGAATTCGCTCGCGGTTGAAGTGCGCAAGCTTCTCAAACAAATAATGGTTGTCGAACGTAACCGGCCCGCGTGGCCCCGCTGTTCGACTCTGATTGTCATTGGCAACGGGCGCACCATTGCTAGACGTTAGCGTAGTAGGTTTTATAGCTGCACCTGAAAATGGACACTTACTCATTGCGAATTCCTTCTGTTTATTTCTCACCGATTTTTAGTCTTACTAAAATTGGGTGTCAGTGTGTGATTAAAGAAATGGTGTTAATCACGCTTTTCGTTTAAACAGATAGTCGCTGATTTAATAAAACAATTAAAACGAACAAAATAGATAGTTATAATCGTAATTACTGAATCATTGTCCAAAATTGGTTTCATGCTTAGAATACATTGATGTGGTGTTATCGAGACAGCAAATACGCGAGGCTTTTTATGTCGCTGTATTTAATGTCAGGTAAGCGTTAAGCGGCGTCTCTCCTGTTATTAAGCCAGCACCAGGACGCTTTAAGGCCACAGCACATTTGTCTCTCTGCGTATTACTTTTTTGCAATGAAAGTCTAGCTTAGATCTTTGTCCGTAACTAAAGAGACAAACGTTTGTCTAATGCAAAGGGCTTGAGACATGGCAAAGCCACTCATCTTCATTACTGGTTTTTTAATGCTGTGCTTGATTACTTTTGCGTCTTGGAAAACCTTTGAAACATTAAGCCATTTCAACGATAAAAATAACGAGCTTTCTTTTATGGGCAGCTCAGGATGGCAATGGCACAACAAATCTCAGGGGCTTCAAATAAAACGAGTCGATGGTTATTTGCCTGCGCTGAGAAAAGTATCTAAGAGCAAAGAATATGCATCGCTCATTACGATTACAGAAAACGGCAACTATCGCGGCTTTGTGTTTTTCGACCAAGATTGTGAAGAAGGCGCTATTGTCTCTGAGAAAGTAACATACGCCGATACCAAATCACCACAAATTGAAGTGTTGCACTGCCTTCATGGAAAGCTGGTATATATGAAAAATTGGCCGGCAGTACCCACCGAACGCTGGCGAGGTCGTGTGGGTAATTTTGAATTTAATGAAGCTTTGAATGAGTGGGATTTCACGCCACTTCAAAAAGCCTATTTGAAGAGTGTTGCAGCGCTTCCACTAAGCACGCTTTTGACGCACGCCGTTACCGCATTTAGACGAGTTTTATGCATATTGTAGCTGACAAGCGATACGACATTGTTCACAATAGATAGGGCATTCATGACTGTTTGGCCTCAGTGAAGTTTGGCGATTGATCTGATCACCAAACGTCATGAATGTTCCTATCTTTTTTATCTCGCTGATATCGTTATATTATTTGTGGGGATACCTCAGGGTCAGAGTACTTTTTTAATCCATCGGGCCAGAGTAAGTTCTGCTCCCGCTTTATGTTGATGCCCTTTGTTAGCCATTCTGATGCTAAAAAGACGATTAACCAAAATAATGTACTCTGACCCCATTATTTAGGCTTTGGCGAGTGCGTCGTCGATATCTTTTGCGCTGTGGCGGTTTTCTAACTGACCATCGTCACCCCAGGTCTTATTGACAATACGGCCACGTTTAACGCCTTCTCGCTGCTCTAGTTGCTTAGCCCAGCGGACTAAATTGGTGTACTCGTGCACCTGAAGGAAAGTGGCTGCGTCGTACAGATTGCCAAGTACCAAGTTACCGTACCATGGCCAAATAGCCATGTCAGCGATACTGTACTCGTCACCTGCCATGAACTCATTGTTTGCTAAGTGCTTGTCTAGCACATCCAACTGACGCTTAGTTTCCATGGTAAAGCGGTTGATAGGATATTCCATTGGATATGGCGCATAGCTGTAGAAGTGCCCGAAACCACCGCCTAAGTAAGGCGCTGACCCCACCTGCCAGAACAGCCAGTTGAGACATTCCGCCTTTGCATGGGCGTCTTGCGGAATGAACTTACCGAACTTTTCCGCCAAGTAAACTAAGATTGACCCAGACTCGAATAGCTTGGTTTCTGGTGACGTTGTCGTGTCGACCATAGCAGGAATTTTACTATTCGGATTAACGTCGACAAACCCAGAAGAAAACTGATCGCCCTCACCAATGTTAATCAGCCAAGCGTCGTATTCTGCTTCGCTCACGCCAGCTGCCAACAACTCTTCAAGCATGATGGTAACTTTCTGACCATTGGGCGTAGCTAACGAGTATAGCTGCAAACCATGTTCACCATTAGGACGAGCCTTCCCATGGGTAGCGCCTGACACAGGACGATTAATGCTGGCCCACTTGTTGCCGTCATCCTCAGCCTGAGTCCAAACTTCTGGTGGTGTGTAGTTACTTTCTGTCGACATAGCAATTCCTTTAAATGACTTTATCGTTAAGGTTAGTGCAATACATAGCTACTAAGAACAGCTTTTAAAGACTTATAGCTCAACGGTGTCGACTAATAAACGGCGATATACGTTTATTGACATAAAAGAGCCGCGCTTTAGCTATATCAAGAGCGCGGCTTTATGAATAAAAGGCGAGCAGTCCGTTGCCCGCAAACTGGAACTATTCGATGGTTACCGTTGTGGTGTCCCCTGCTACAACTGTGGCAACATCAATAGTTTGTAAAAAGAAACTGTCTTCGGCGTCCTCGTCCGTTTCAGGCTCGTCAAATAGTGCCGTGCATGAAAAGCTTAATGAATACTCGCCCTGAGGCATGAAGCCCGCTGTAAAATTGAATGTTTCATCTGACTCGCTGTACGTTACAGGTACAACAGTGAAAGGGCGCGACTCGGTATCATCCACGCCTGCATCAGCGTCATCACCAAGGGCATCGAGAAGGTTTTGTTCACCTTCGTAGATATAAACTGCATTGCCAACAAACATGTCGGTTTTTACAGCGCATTTCTCGTCCATCACTAGCGTGCTATCTACTGTGCCGTTAAGCGTACCCACGTCATCATTTAACACTAAGCGAACACCGCGAGGTTTTAGCATAATAACCTCTTGACCTACTGGATCGACTAAGCTTTTTCTTAAATCGAATTCAACGGTGTAGGCTGCGTCAAAGTTAGGTTGTGCAGTAAAACCATCAAGTTTCAGTTCGCCACTTGGCACGCGAATAGGATAAGTTCCCTCGTTAGTTACTATGTAAGAATCTTCCGTCACACTAAGACGAAGTTGGTCGTAGTCACCTACTGGGATTTCAGTATCTTCTACGATAACTTCAAACTGCTCGCCCGGTAGCGACAACAAGTCGATGCTTCGAGGGTCACCATTTTCATCTTCAACTGAGAACGTGATTGGTGATTCATTGCCAATTAATTCAACTTCATCGAAATACACCACTACTTCACTGGCGTCATCTACAGGGGCGTCAGAAACTGAAAGGGAAAAGGTACTCATGGTGGGCGTGGGCTGGTCTTCGATCTTATCAACTGAGCCTCCACACGCGCTAAGCGTGGCAAGCGCAGCCATAACCAATGATGTAGAAAACGAACGTTTAACGAATCTAGAACCTAAAAAGTTTGAGTTGTTTTTCATTTTTTTCATCTCTAACACCTACCTTTCCTTTTTTGAGTAACAGGGAATGTGTTATCAATGATTGTGCCAGTGAAAAATTAACCTTATATAACAAAAGCTTATTAAAAACCATTAAGAGTAAGTTGTATATCAGAGCAAGGAAATGTTGCGCATAGGCAACACCATATTACATTTGGTTGGAGTACGGCCGTGAAATGGATGAAGTTCGAGCAGTTAGACGGTGGCTTACTTCAGCTTTTGGGTTGTAAGTCATGGTGAAAGCGTTGTTCACAAGTACAAAAAAGCAGGCTAAGCCTGCTTTCTTATAACGTTAACGGATACTAGATGCTTACCCGCTTATAAGGGCGGTACTCTGCTTTCCAGAAGTTACGCTCAATGCTGGCGCGCAATGCGTCGTCAGATATTTCAAGGGCAAGCCCCTGCTCCATCGCTACTCTGCCCACTTCAAAAGCAATCTCTCTGCTAATTTCTGCAATGGCAGAAAGGGGTGGCAATAGTGACCCCTGACCTGTGTTGACTAATGGCGACGCTGAAGCAAGTGCGTTACTTGCGGCCATCAGCATTTCGTCACTAATAAGCTTCGCTTTAGATGCAACAACACCAAGGCCAATGCCCGGGAAGATGTAAGAGTTGTTGCATTGAGCGATAGGAAATATTTTGCCATCGTACTCTACAGGCTTGAACGGACTACCTGTAGCAATAATCACTTCACCTTCTGTCCATTCAATCACTTGCTCAGGACGCGCTTCAACTTGTCGTGAGGGGTTACTTAACGGGAAGATGATTGGCAGCTCACAGCCTTGCTTCATGGCACGGATAACTTGTTCAGTGAACAAGCCTGGCTGACCTGAAACACCAATAAGTACGTCTGGCTGCGCGCAGTGCATAACATCAAGTAGTGACGCATAATCTCCACTGAACGTCCAATCAGCCAAGTCAGCATTTTTCTGCTGAAGCTTTTGTTGGAAGTCGCGTAGACCTTCCATGCCTTCGGTTACCAAACCAAAACGGTCAATCATGAACACTTGCTTACGTGCTTGCTCGTCAGTCAGGCCCTCAAATACCATTTGTTGAATGAGCATTTCAGCAATACCACAGCCTGCCGAACCCGCACCCACGAACACCACCTTCATGTCGCGTAGCTTTTGCTGCTTGGTTTTACATGCCGCCAAAATAGTACCAAGGGTAACGGCAGCAGTGCCTTGTATATCGTCGTTAAAACAACACACGTCGTTGCGATAGCGGTTTAATAACGGCATAGCATTTGGCTGCGCAAAATCTTCAAACTGAATCATTACATCGGGCCAGCGTCGCTTCACAGCGTTAATGAACATATCAACAAATTCGTCGTATTCTTCCTGTCCAATACGCGGATGGCGCGCCCCCATATACATTGGGTCGGCTAGCAGCTTTTCGTTGTTAGTACCTACATCTAACATTACGGGCAATGTGTATGCTGGGCTAATTCCACCACACGCTGTGTAAAGCGATAGTTTACCGATGGGAATACCCATTCCGCCAATACCCTGGTCTCCCAAGCCTAAAATGCGTTCACCGTCAGTCACAACAATCACTTTCACTTTGCGCTTCGTTGCATTGCGAACAATGTCATCAAGCTGGTGACGTTCTTCATACGACACAAACAAGCCACGCGAACTGCGATAGATATCTGAAAACTGCTCACATGCATCACCTACAGTAGGGGTGTAGATGATGGGCATCATCTCATCGATGTGCTTTTGAATTAGGCGGTAAAACAAGGTTTCGTTATTGTCTTGAATTGCGCGCAGATAAATATGCTTGTTTAGTGCTTCGTCAAAACTGCTGTATTGCATGTAAGCACGTTCAACCTGCTCTTCGATGGTTTCGTACCTTGGTGGCACTAGACCCGTCAGGTTAAACGCCGCACGTTCCCGTGCAGTGAAGGCACTGCCTTTATTCAGTAGGGGGGTTTCCAGCAATGAAGGGCCGGCATGAGGAATATAAAGATATCGCTGTGAATCTTCTGACATTGGTTTTCCGATAATGTGTTCAGGCAAATACATCACCTAAGCCTGAAGCGGCACGCCTGCAACGTGCCTCTTAGTAATTAGAATATTTCTTCTGGCTCAGGCGCAGTAGTCGTATCCTGCGTGGCCGGATCCAACACTTCGTCATCGCGAACATAAGTCGTTGGCTCAGTTCCCTGCAGGAAATATTCGAATAGTGTCGTATGGTCTGTTCGTCTGGTCAACTTTCCACTGGTACGATCAATGCGAACACGCACTATATTCTCTGGTACGGGCATAGGCGTATGTGGTTTATTTTCTAGAGCATGTTGCATAAATCTGATCCACGCTGGCTCAGCAGCTTTAGCTCCATCTTCAATGCCGATCATGGCATTGCCTATCCAGTTGAATTTCTCAGCATTCTTGTTAATGAGGTTTTGGTTTCGCGTAGCTCGCCCTAACTGGCGCCCCATGTTGTCGAAGCCTACCCATGTGGTGGCCACCAAATCTTTGTGGAAACCACTGAACCATGTGTCTCGCGAGTCATTCGTGGTCCCCGTTTTCCCAGCTATGTCAGTACGCTGAAGAATATTACGAGCACGCCAGCCAGTGCCTAACCAATAGGTTTTCTTGCTCCAGTTTCCGTTTGCTCTCACAGCCGTTCGCATCATTTCTGCCACTAAGAAAGCGTTTTGAGCAGTAATAACCTGAGGCGCAATCACTTTTTCTGCAGCTTCGTCATCATCGACGTCGCCCAGTAAAATATCCTGATTTAGTTCAGCGGCAAGTAAGGCTTCAATATCGGCTTCTTCGTCTTCAGGTAGTATTTCTGGATCGCTTTGATTTTCACAACGATTACACGCCCAAACTGGGTTTGCTTTCCAAAGCTCATCGCCGTTTTCATCAAGCACTTTGCTGATAAAATGAGGGTTTACTAAGTAGCCACCGTTCGCAATGACCGACATACCTCTTACTACTTCAAGCGGCGTATGTGAACTCGACCCAAGGGATACGGTTTCATCAAGTGGGATATCGTCTTTATTAAAACCGAAGCGCGTTAAGTAATCGGCCGTTTCTCTCAGACCAACACCACGCAATAGTCGAACCGATACCACGTTTTTCGATTTACCAAGGGCTTTACGCATTCTAATCGGGCCGTCGTACTCAGCTGGCGAGTTTTGCGGTCGCCAAGCTACACCCGTCGCCGCATTCCATTGGTTAATAGGAGCGTCATTGATGATGGATGCAAGGGTATAGCCACTGTCTAATGCAGCAGAATAAACGAAAGGCTTGATGTTTGAGCCCACTTGTCGCTTGGCCTGTGTTGCCCGGTTAAACTGGCTTTGATAAAAGCTGTAGCCACCAACAACTGCTTCAACCGCACCGTTTTTCGGATTAAGTGCGATAAACGCGCCGCTCACCTCAGGGATTTGCGAAATGCGCCACTGCCCTTCTTGCTGTCTGATATAAATGACCGCCCCTTCTTGAGTCACATCTGAAGCGGTTTTGGGGTCACTACCCTGCCTAAAGTCTGTAATGTAGCGTCGGGCCCAATCTAGTCCATCCCACTCTACTGTTATTGCTTTGCCATCTACAGACAACACTTCTATCGACTGCTCATTTACTTTCGTAACAACCGATGGCAAAAGAGGTTTAATGTGAGGAATCTCTTCAAGCACGCGCATGATTGATTCGTTATCCCACTCTTCTCGTGTTGCCTTATCACTTATGTCATAGCTCAATGAAAGTTGTGGAATCGCGTCATCCTTTCCTTCTGGCTTAGGAATATTCCATAAGTAGCCAAGGGCGCCTTTATAGCCATGACGCTCATCATAGTCATGAAGATTTCGAACCACCGCACGCTGAGCAGCTAATTGAAGATCTGAAGTTGCAGTCGCAAAAACTTGGTATCCGCCGGTTTCTGCCTCTTCTTTTCCATAAATCTCTACCATTTCGTTATAAATGGTGTCGGCCAAATAAGGCGCATCCACTTCAATTTCAGCACCGTGCTTCTTCGCTGAAACTGGCGCATTGGCAGCTTCATCGAACTGCGCTTTAGTGATGTACTCTTCGTCAAGCATACGAAGTAAGACCACGCGTCTGCGTTCGACAGAACGTTGCGGCCCGCTGATAGGGTTAAGCGCTGATGGCGCCTTTGGAAGACCGGCAATAGTAGCAATTTGAGCTAAAGAGAGTTCGTTAAGCGGTTTGCCATAGTACACTTGGGCGGCAGCCCCAAAACCAAACGCTCTATGGCCTAATTCGATTTTGTTGAGGTACAGCTCAAGAATTTCCTGCTTAGAAAGCTCTTGCTCCATGTGCAGTGCTATAAAGATCTCTTTGATCTTTCTAATATAGGTTTTTTCTCGACTAAGGAAAAACCCCCGTGCTAGCTGCATGGTTAACGTACTTGCTCCCTGACGCTTTTCGCCAGTAAGGACTAAACTTACTGCAGCACGCATTATACCAATGGGGTCAATACCGTGGTGTTCGTAGAAGCGACTGTCTTCGGTAGCGAGTATGGCGTTAATTAATTCTTGCGGGACTTCCTCAAGTTTTACGGGGATCCGCCGTTTAACTCCATACTGTGAAATAAGTTTTCCGTCTTTGGTATATATCTGCATGGGTGTTTGCAGGCGTACATCCTTAAGTACAGTAACACTTGGTAGGTCAGGTTTGATATAAAAGTAAATACCTACCAGTGCTGCAAAACCAAGAAGGCCTGATAGAAAACTAAATAAAATAAGTGGTTTGATGTACTTCACTGTAACGGATACCAAGACATTTTGTTGAAATGACGTATATTTTATACGTATGTGTTATCTCTAGAACCATACGCATAAGACTATTAGAGTAACATTGTACTTTAGAGCAACTACCTTTGAAACTGGACACTTGCACATGAAATCGCTGTTTAAGAAAAAGCTGCCGCCCATTGTGGGCTTAGATATAGGCACGCGTCAAATAAAAGCGGTGTGGTTAGAGCAATCGAAAGACGGGTTCGTCCTTCAAGGGTATGCCTGTGAGCCAATTAACAAAATCGCTTTCTCTGAGCGTGATATTAAAGATTATGAGTCAGTAAGCATTGCTCTCAAAAAAATTCGAAAATCGCTAAAAACAAAATTAAAGCTGGCAAATGTTGCTGTGGCTGGTACGTCAGTGATCAGTAAAATCGTCTATATGGACCCAGAGCAAAGCGATTACGATTTAGAAACTCAAATTGAGATCGAAGCCGACAGTCTCATTCCCTATCCGCTTGAAGAAGTATATTTGGATTTTGAAGAAATGGGGCCAAGCGCAACGCACACTGGAAAAGTAAATGTATTACTTACCGCTGCGCATAAAGATTTGGTAGACAGTCGCTTGCTGCTTGCAAGAGAAGCTAACTTTGAACCCAAAATTGTTGATATGGAAAATTATGCCATCGGCAATGCCATGGACTTTTTCCATACGCCTCATACCGAAGACATGCCACTTTGCTGTATTAATGTGGGCGCCTCGCTACTTCAAATATGCGTAATAAAAAACGGCGACGTCATCTACACCAAAGAGCACGCCTTTGGCTTAAATCAGCTAATTAACGATATTAGCGCCATTCATATGGTTGAGCGTGAAACCGCAGAGCGTCAGCTACTTGATGGCACGCTGTCTGGAAATTGGGTGGAAGATACGCTTCCTATATTTGCCGCTAACCTACAGCAAAATATCAACCGTGCATTACAAATGTATATGAGCACGCTACATGCAGAGCGCCCCACCAAAATTCTGTTTAGCGGCGGTGCCGCAACTATTGAACCGTTAGTCGACATTTTAAAACAAGATTTAGGGCTAGAGGTTGATTGCTTCAACCCATTTAGCAACATGTCGATAAACCCTAAACTTGATGCCACGAGACTTAGCAAAATTGCACCACAGCTTGCGATTGCAGCGGGTCTAGCGAGCCGGAGCTTTACGCCATGGCACATGTAAATTTACTACCTTGGCGAGAGAAGCAGCGCCAACATCAAAAACAACAATACGTGGCAGGGCTACTTGCCGTTGCCGCCATTGTAGGATTGATTTTTTGGTTCATTGGTCAAGCTATCGACCAGCAAATCAGTAATCAAAACTCGCGTAATCAATACCTTGAACGGGAAATCTCGGTTTTAGATGCGCAAATTGCAGAGATAAAAAAGGTTAAAGATAGTAAAAATGCCATTGAGCAGCGCATGGCATTAATTGAGCAACTGCAAGCAAGTCGCAATGTAGCTCCTATAGTATTTGATGAACTTGCTAAACTCGTTCCTCCCGGCGTGGCCTTTGAGTCTATGACCAGAAGCAATAATCGCATTGAAATTGAAGGTACTAGTGATTCGAATAATCGTCTTTCCGACTTTATGCGCGCGCTGGACAACTCGAAAGTGTTCGTTGCCGCAGAGCTTTCTACCATTAAATCCGACAGCAGTGCTGCGAGAGCGATTAGCAACTTTACGCTTACGTTTTCGATAAACCCCAATGTTGCTCCCCTAGAAATAGAAAGTAGTGAGGCGCAATAACCATGAAGTTTGATGTTTCAAAACTAAAAGAACTCAACGAACTCGACTTTGAACAAATCGCTATTTGGCCAAACGAAGTTCGCATTGTTGTGGCGGCGTTTGTCGCAATATTGGTAGGTGCGTTGAGCTACTACATGCTAATAAGCCCCAAATTACCGATTAAAGATGCGGCTGAATTAAAAGAACAAGAACTAAAGTTACAGTTCGAAGCAAAGTACCGCATTGCGGCTAATTTAGAAGCCTACCAAGCCCAACTCGCGCAAATTAAAGAAGACTTCTCGTCTATGCTGAAAAGTCTTCCAACCAGCAACGAAACACCGGGTTTGCTTGACGATATCACTTACGTTGGTACCGCATCGGCCCTCACGTTTGAGTTGCTTAACTGGCAACAAGAAGTACCAAAAGAGTTTTACACCGAACTACCTATCGAAATGGAAGTAAGCGGTGGCTATCACAACTTTGGCGAATTCGTTTCCAAAGTTGCGGATTTACCTCGTATCGTTACGCTTCACGATTTTGACATAAAGCGTGAAGCAAATGGTCTGTCGCTGAAGCTGCAGGCGAAAACTTATCGTTCGGAAAACTCGACAGACATTGAAGGAGATGAACAATGATTCGTTCGTTTTTATCTCTTTTA